>JFJP01043168.1_pt1 | contig 11035 bp, 9 predicted proteins | sample 431651 | NCBI WGS metagenome assembly JFJP01 (sample SAMN02602958, study PRJNA72255) | Microbial mat metagenome, whole genome shotgun sequencing project. | biome: fresh water; feature: sink hole; material: water; isolation source: purple microbial (photo- and chemosynthetic) mats found in...
AGTATATAATATATATGATTTCGTTATATTTGTAAAAGAGAATATTATTACCTCGGATAGCACCGAAACATACGTGTATTCTATCTGAACGAAGATTTTTGAAAAAGTAAAATTTTAATATGGTAATAAATTTAAAATCACATTATCATGAAAAGATTAATTGTGGTTATCATTTGGTCTCTGTTAATAAATATTTACATACAGGCACAACAAACAAGAACTGCTTCTTCTGAGATAAATTACGACGTTTACCATGATGTTTCACCGCCTTTGCGTGAAATGCTGATGCTGGAACCAGGAACCCGAAAGGCCCGATGGAAGAAAGAGGGGATTCCCAATAATATATTTTATATCGACTGGGACGATCAGAACAGGTCTTTAGGCAAAATATATGCGAAGGATACTGTAATTCAGAACAAAATGGGGGCGCTCTCCTTAATCAATACGATTCAGAATTTTGAAGGCATTTCGAATGTCAATACCCTTAATCCTGCCGATCCAAATGGTGATGTAGGTCTTGATTATTATATTCAGGCTGTAAATATTTCTTTTGCAATATATACCAAAACAGGTATGCTGGTATATGGACCGGCTAGCCTCAATACGTTGTGGCAAGGATTTGGATCATATACAAGTGATGGTGATCCAATTGTTTTATTTGATCCCCTGGCCAACCGTTGGCTTATAAGCCAGTTCTCGCTGCCTAATTATCCGAATGGCCCATTTTACGAACTTATCGCTGTATCACAAACAGAAGACCCTTTAGGCGCATGGAACAGGTACTCCTTTAAATTCAAAAATATGCCGGATTACCCTAAACTGGGTGTATGGCCCGACGGATATTATTTATCGGCAAATTCTTATTCATCCGGGGGATTAGCATGGTTAGGTCCGGTAGCAGTTGTTCTCGAACGTGATTCTATGCTTACAGGTGGCGCAGCACGTATGGTTTCCTTTCAGAAAGATAAGTCATTAAAACCAATGATAACGGCAGATCTGGATGGCCCTCCACCTCCCCAGGGTACCCCTGCTTATTTCCTGATGCCTTTAGATGATGCAGCAGGAGCGAACTCTGACCAGCTCCAGCTGTTTCAGCTCCATGTGGATTGGGCTGATACTGCTAAATCTACATTTACCGGACCTTTAATAATGAATACTGCCCCATTTGATATGAAAATGTGTGGACAAGGAAGTGTTGGTTGTATTCATCAAAAAGGCACCAGCAATAGACTGGATGCACTTACAACATATTTGATGTATCGTCTGCAATATCGGAATTTTGGTACACATCAAACCATGGTTGTAAATCATACGGTTGATGCTGAAGGCAATGATCATGCAGGTGTGAGATGGTATGAGCTCCGTAAAACCAGTTCTGACTGGGCTATTTATCAGCAAGGTACTTATGCTCCTGATACATTACACCGTTGGATAGCCAGTGCTGCTATGGATGGAAAAGGAAATATTGCTTTGGGGTATTCAATTTCAGGTGATTCTTTATATCCCTCGGTTGGAATATCAGGCCGCAGAGCAGGTGACCCGGCAGGCCAGTTGACTTGCCTTGAAGAATTGGTTTTTAAAGGCTTAGGATCACAAACTGCTGAATCCCGCTGGGGTGATTACTCGTCAATAAGTGTTGATCCTTCCGATGATGAAACATTCTGGTACACAAATATGTATTGTCCTGCTACGAGTCAACGAAACTGGACTACTCGTATTGCTTCCTTTAAGATAAATGACCTGCAGGTAAATGTTGCTGAAAACGCTCCGGATAAGCAAAAAATCAGCCACCTCAGGAAGGTTTATCCTAATCCGTTTTCTCAGTTTGCTACATTGGAATATTCTTTGACAGAGTTATGCGACGTAAGAATTACAATTAGTGATCTTACCGGAAATATAGTGAGTACTACACTAAATACGAGGCAACAGGCTGGTATTTATTCAATTGCGTTTGATGCTGCCGGTTTAGCTCCCGGAGTCTATATCTGCCGGTTCACTGCCGCTGGCAGGAGTGAAACAAAGAAACTGGTGATTGTGAAATGAAAATATTCCGGATATATGGGACGAATTGTCTTTCTCGAATTATTGCTCACTACTTTATCCCATAATGGGGCGCCAGTATTTTTATAAACCAGCCTGCTGGCAGAATATTTTTTAGAACCACTGCTAGTTTTTGCTCTGCTGTAGCAATTATATATCGTTTGCAGGGATTTTTTGTTTCAATAATCTTCACAATTTTTTTTGCCAATACTTCAGGGGGCCATCCGCTATTTTCATCTTTCTCAATAATTGAAAGTGTTTTAGTGAATTGTTCAGCGTAAGGATCATTAGCAGTTTTAGTTAAAAAATTACGACGGTTGGCTGTATTGTTTGTATGGAAATCTCCCGGATTTATGACAATGACTTTAATCTTAAATTGCTTTACTTCCATTCGTAATGCTTCGCTTAGTCCTTCAATAGCAAATTTGCTTGCTGAATAGAATCCCTGGAAGGGAAGGCCCATAAGTCCGCCAATTGAACTGAAATTAATTATTGTTCCTTCTCGTTGCTCTCTCATTGCTGGTAAAACTTCCTTCAGCATGTATACCAAACCCATCACATTTGTATCCATCTGTATACGGATATTTTCGATAGAAGTAGTTTCAATAGCTCCGCCTGTGTGTGCACCGGCATTATTTATCAAGATATCTATCCGGCCTTCTTTAGCTAAAACCTTGCTAACCGCCTGTTTAATCGATAAATGATCCGTCAGGTCCATTTTCAATAAATTCACATTCGGCATTGCCTCAGTTTCCTTCCGAACTGTGCCGTATACAATAAAGCCTTTTGCAGCAAGCAATTCAGCTGTTTTTCTACCAAATCCTGAAGATATACCGGTAATAAATACAACTTTTTGCATGGGCGTTTTGGCGCAAGAAATAGGAAACGTGATTATTTTACTACAGATTCAGCGTTCAGCACTCCAAGTTTTACCGCTACTTTTGCGATTTTATCAATGGCAATATCTAATTGTTCAAATGTATGAGTAGCCATGAGTGAAAACCTGATAAGGCTATCTTCCTTTGGAACGCCAGGTGAAACAACGGGATTTACAAATACACCATCTGCAAGCAGAAGTTTGGTCATTTGCAACGCTGCAATCTCGTTACGAATAAATAGTGGTATGATCGGCGATTCTGATCTTCCTGTATCAAATCCTAATGTTTTAAATGCCTGCAGTGCATAGTCGGTTAAACTCCATAGATGACTGATCCTTTCTGGTTCCGATTCCATAATATCGAGTGCAGCCAACACTGCACCTGCTGATGAAGGAGTCATGCTGGCACTGAAAATCAAAGAACGGGAGTTGTGTTTCAGATAATTAATAATTTCTTTGTCAGCAGCTATAAAACCACCTAATGAAGCTAATGATTTGGAAAAAGTTCCCATGGTAAGGTCCACCTTATCGGTAAGACCAAAATGCGAAGCTGTTCCGGCACCGTTTTTACCAATTACTCCAATAGAGTGAGCATCGTCAACCATAACAGATGCATTATACTTTTCAGCAAGCCTTACAACTTCAGGCAGATTAATAATGTCACCTTCCATTGAAAAGATTCCATCAACTACAATCAACTTAATTTTATCTGGTTCACAAAGTTTTAGCTTTGCTTCAAGCGAATGCATGTTGTTGTGTTGAAACTTCAATATTTTTGAGAAAGAGAGCCGGCTACCTTCAATAATAGAAGCATGATCCAGTTCATCCAGTAATAAATAATCATTCCGTCCTGTAAGTGCTGATACTACTCCTAAGTTTACCTGGAACCCGGTACTGTAACAGATCGCACCGTCCTTGTTCATTAACCTGGCAAGTCGTTCCTCCAATTCAATATGAATATCCAGTGTCCCATTCAGGAACCTGGATCCGGCACAACCCGTTCCATATTTATCAATAGCTTTTTTTGCAGCTTCCTTAATTTTAGGGTGATTGGTAAGTCCCAGATAACTGTTGGAACCAAACATCAGAACTTTTTTTCCGTTTATCAGAACCTCTGTATCCTGATCCGATTCTATTACCCTGAAATATGGGTAGATACCTGCCTCCATAACTTTTTGAGGAGCATCATATTCCGATAGTTTATTTTGCAATATTCCCATTTATTCTGATAAATTATAATTTTCGATTACAAATGTAATGAAAAATAAATTGCTTGTAAGTTAGAGTCATAGGATTTAGTGAAAGTGATATATACCAGCAACCCCATTAATGTTCCTATATGTTTAATAATCGGGTAATTATAAAGCCAAATACACTATGGTTTTTTGAATAAATGCCAGTTTATTCTGCAGTCCTTCTTTATTACACGAAATAATATGTTTTCTAATACACTGTTTTGATTAATCCGTATTTGTTAGCTTACAGTTTCACCCGGTTTTTTATGCTTCCATCTGCGATGTGACCATAGCCAATACTGAGGTGCTTTATTGATATCTGCTTCGAGCAGGCGAATATGGCTTTCAGTTATTTCGCCGGGCTTAGTTTTTGACGCATCTTCACATACCAGTTTAGCGTGAAAGATGTATTTTCCCCTTTCTACCCGTTCCATGCTGCCGTAAATCACAGCCATTGCCAGTTTTTGCGCTATTTTTTCGGCGCCATTAAAAACAGGTGCATCCTGGTTCATGAATTTCATCCAATATGCCCCTTTCATACTTGGTGCCTGGTCGGCCAGGAAAAGAGTCAGGTTGAGTTCGTGGTGGTTGCTTATCATTCCTTTGGCTGCTCCGGTCATGGTATAAAGTTTGCAGCCAGTACGTGTCCGCATGCCTGATATAGCTTTGTCTATATACGGATTACTTAAAGGATGGTAAATTGCATAGGGCTGATGATCAGTCGATGATGGCATTCGGAATGGATAGTATTCCCAGTTACCGTAATGTCCCATTACCAGGATAGCGCTCTTCCCTTTTTTATGCAAGTCATTAAGTAGTTCAATGGATTGATTGTCCATTTTACAGCGTGCAAGTTTTTGCTTTGGGGTAAGTGTAAACATTTTCAGAATTTCGAACATAATATCTGCAAAATGCCTGTAGAATTTAATTTCTATTGATTTAAGTTCGTTGTCGGATTTTTGAGGGAATGAATTCTTAAGGTTCATCCACACAATTTTTCTCCTGTATCCTATAACATAATACAGGGAAAAGAAAGCGATATCTGACAATATAAAGAGAATCCTGCCAGGCAGGATTGATAGTATATAGAGGAATGGTGCTATAGAATAAAACGCTAAAGCCTGAGTAAACTTTTTCAATAGAATGTTATGCTTAAAGATTAAAAATATTGGTTGCCTGAGAATTTATGTCTGGTCCTTTTTTTATGGATATAACAATCACTCAACGTTGTTTCCGGTAAAACTGTAATCACGTTCAACTTTTGCTATCCGGGTTGTGAACGATTTATACCATATTTTGCGTCCTTTTTCGCGGGCGAATTTATGGTCAGCATTATCCCTCCATTTTTGTATTGATTGCAGGTCACGCCAATAGGAAATGGTAATGCCCAACTCCTGTCTTACTGACTCTATACCAAGGAAACCATCCTGTTCCTGGGCCATGTTCATCATTTTTTCTGACATTTGATCATACCCATTATCCCCAACTGATCGCAACGAGGTGAAAATAACAGCATAATAGGGAGGAGCAGGAGTTGATGCAATCATAAAAACTTGATCAGAAGTATTAATTTACAATTAACTTCTTATGCAAAGATAATTATTTTAGTGGTGGCCTGCAGAATAAAAACAACCGGCTCCAGCCAACCGGCATCCGAAAAGGATTGCCGGCAGAATGGAGCTGAATGAATTGACTTTAAGAAAGGAATCGTTTTCTTTTCAGCGATTTGACTTATTTTTTACTGAAATAGGTGTGAACTTCTGAATCACTGACTGTCTGAACAAAAGCATTAAAACCCTTATCCATTACTTTTTCAATAAGCGGCATAGGTGTAAATGGTGTAATAAGTTCAAAAATCTGTCCGGTTTGCAATTCCGCTGTCCGGGCAAGTACATCAGCTAACGGATGCTGTCCGGCCTGCAACATTTGGCGTGCATCCGATGTTTCACTTATTGATGTGGTATTAAACCACGATGGTTTTTCTTCCAGGTTATTGTGTGAGCTCATAATTTCTGTTGTTTGATTTTGTCCTGCAGCTATGCGCAGGGAGTTAATAATTGTTTCGAGTGGGATGTTTCCTACTACGGCCACCTGCTGAAAAGTAGCAACCCGGCCAATAGTTCTTCGTAATACAGGATTTCGCAATTTCTGAAAAGCAGGGGAGAGGCTGATTAGTAATTCCTCGTGTTCCGGATAGTTATCCAGAAATTCCCCTATACGGGTTTGAGGCGTTATCAGTGACTTATGCATAACTGTCAGGAGTTAGGTGTTAGGTGTTAGGAGTTAGGAGTTAGGAGTTAGGGATTTGGAATTTAACACTTGGTTTAAGAGTTGTGATTTATAAATTGGTAACCATTTTCCCATTTTCAATAACCATTAACTAATTTTCCATTCACTATGTTTGCTTTGTCCCATATGAAAGCAGTCTCTGCTCCCCTTCAAGCGCCCGCATTTCTGTGAGGTCCTGCGAAAACTCAATAGTTCCCATATAATTGTTGTCTTTGTCGCGGAGCGGAAGGTAAGTGATGTATATAAATTTTCCTCCCATCTGAATCCAGAATGGCGCACTGCTTTCTTTTCCGCTTTTGAAATCGTTCAGAATCTGATCAACAATATGCATGCTGTGAGGCGGATGACACATACGGACATCGCGTCCCAGTATAGCTCTGTTACGGTCGAAAATACGGTGTTTGCCTTGTGTAAAGAATTTAACTTTATCATCCTTATCCACGAAAGTAATGTCTGCAGGAATTGTATTTAATAACAATGTTAATTCGCTGATATTAAAACTACCACTAGGTAACCGGACAATACCGCCGGCAAATTCATTCTGAATATTGCCAACTGTTGTTTCAACATTGTCCGGATACCACTCTTCGGTCGGATCAAAAAGGCAATAGCCTATTTCATTGGTCTGCATTAATATATCGAACCATTCCTGATCTGTAAGTTCGTCCATAGCCATAGGAAAGAGAATTTCATCTTCTTTCATAACCATATCCGTAACTGATTTTGATGCAGGTGCAAGAACTATATCAATAATATCAACCAATTCACTTGCTTTAGCGCCATTGGCATTTTGAAGGACTTCGATAGCATTTTTTAGTGAGGCCCTGGTTTCGTCATGTTTACCCCACATTACTGTTGGAGGTCCGGTAATACCTTTTGATTCCAGGAAAGGAAAAAGCAGGTTTTCTTTACGCCTGTAATGTTTATCAACATCGGATAATGCATTAAAAATACCCAGCATCTGCATTACGGAGGCGTCGTCAACATGTGTACTGCTATTTGAGGCAGCTGTTTTTATAGTTTCAAAAATACCGTTAAGCTGCATAACCAGCTTTTCGAGCTCCCGATTCTCTTTTTTAAAAGTATCAACAGGATGCCCGGCAGGAATTGTTTTTGCATCCGTATGGTCAATATTGCCATCCAGCACCATGGCATGAATGTCACAGAGTTTCAGAACTTCTTCAACTGGTAGGCCTTCTTTTATTAGTTCCTGTTCTACTTCAACCACTTCGTCGTATGGAATGCCTTTAAGAAGGTTAGTAAGTTGTGCTTTTACAGTTTCCGGAGCTTCGCCTTTATGCAACTGAAGAATCATGTGTTTTAAAAGCTGTTTCCTGTTTTCCGAATTGTTTATTAATTCGCTCATTGTTACGTGTTTTTATTGATTATTTGAATAGGGTATTTAATTTTAAGGAAGCCAATTCTTATTTAGAATAATTCTGTGCAAAGATATATAATAATTTAGGTACGATAATACTTTAATAGAAAATATTTATAACTATTTAAAGATTTAGCTTTTGATTGATCATGAAATGATCAATCAAAATCATTTTTTAAAATCTATTTTATGAAAACATTGAAGACCTTTTTCGCTATTATGATTGTATTTGTGCTTCCGGAACTTATAACAGCCCAGGAATGCAGCTTTTATTCCATATCGAAAGATATGGTGTTTGGGTATCAGAATCTGGATGCCAAAGGCAAAGTTACCAGCACAGTGCGCACTACTTTTCTGGGTATTGACCAGGTTGGAACTGCTACTGTTTACAAAGTTAAGAGCGAATATGCTGATGAAAAGAACAAAAATCCATCCACACGCGAATATGAAATGAAATGCGAAGATGGAACGTTTTATGTGGATATGCAGAGTTTAGTTGATCCCAAATCGATGGAAGCATTTAAAGGGATGGAAATAAGTGTTGACAGCAAAGATTTGGTTTATCCTTCCGGATTATCAGCCGAACAATCACTTCCTGACGCCAATATTACTATTTCAGCAGCTACAGGTGGTGTAAACCTTTTAAACCTTATTATAAATATCACAAACCGTAAAGTAGCAGGCATTGAATCTATAACCGTTCCGGCTGGTACTTTCGAGTGTTATAAGATTACCTATGATGTGGAAACTAAAATGATGTTCAAAGTATTTGCTACAGTTACTGAATATGTTAACATGGGTGTTGGAAATGTGAAAACCGAGACTTTTGATAAAAAAGGGAAACTCTCAGGTACAACCCAACTCGTTGAACTTAAAAAATAGGTCAGCTTTTTAGGCAGGAACAGCCTTGTTGAAAAATACCTGAATAAGCGAAAATTTTGCGACCTTTGCGGGGTTATTCATAAAACCCTTATTGGTAGTGGGATTTTCGCTTATTACTTTATATCCTGTCTGGTTTTTACTGGTTTGCATACTGGCAGGTTCCATTTATGCAATCCTGCTGTATTATCGTGAAAAAACCAATGATTTCAGCCAGGCAACTGCACTGATACTGGCAATTTTAAGAGGTGTTTCAGTAACTCTTATCGCTTTTCTTCTGCTTTCTCCATTATTGAAAACTACAACGCGTTATACGGAAAAGCCTATTGTATTGTTAGCTCTTGACAATTCTAATTCCATCACGCTTGGAAAGGATTCATCCTATTACAAAACTAACTTTGTAGATAAATACAGGGAACTTGCTGAAGACCTGTCGAAAAAATATGAGGTGCAATCCTACACTTTCGGGGATAAAATTTCCCTTAGTACTGAGCCTGAATATAATGAGAAGCAAACCAATATAGAAAGCCTTTTTGCTGAAATCAGGGATCTGTATTCGAACCGGAACCTGGCTGCTTTAATCCTTGCCAGCGATGGAATTTACAATCAGGGTGCTGATCCGTTATACGTTTCGGATAACGCTCCTTATAGTATATATACCATTGCCTTAGGTGATACTACCCAGCAAAAGGATATTAAGATTTCGAAAGTCAACTACAACAGAATTGCATTTCTTGGAAATGATTTTCCTGTTGAAATAACAGTTTCAGTCTTTAAATATCCAGGTTCTCAGAGTAGCGTTTCTGTGTCGGCAGGAAACCAGCAGTTTTCGAGCGAGAGTTTTCCGATTGTTGGTCAACAGTTTACGCGTACGTTCACAACAAAGCTAACTGCTACAAAACCTGGAATACAGCGTTACAGGATTGCTGTTTCAGGTTTGCCAAACGAAATAAGTACTGCCAACAATTATCAGGAAATAGTTGTTGAAGTGCTGGATAGCCGTCAAAAAATACTCTTGCTGCAATCAGCTCCACACCCTGATATTGCTGCTCTGAAGCAGGCAATAGAAAAGAATCAGAATTATTCGGTCGATAATTTCATGCTCAGCGATTTCAACAGCTTAATTGCTCCATACAGCCTGGTAATTCTGCATCAGGTCCCTTCGCTGAATGACGTTGGATTTCAGGTTACCAGCCAGTTAAAAACATTGCCGGTTCCTGTTTTATACATCATAGGGGCACAATCAAATATTCCGGCTTATAATAACCTTGTTACCGGGCTAATTATTCCACCGTCCTTAAGTTCGTTTAACGAAGCTACCGCTGTTCTTAATCCTGATTTCAGCCTTTTTTCGACCGGAACTGAACTTGAAAGCATGATTTCTGAATTTCCACCGTTGAAAGTTCCTTTCAGCCAATACAAACCGGGAACCGCAGCACAGGTTCTGTTGTATCAGAAAATCGGGAATGTGAACACGCGAATTCCTTTAATACTTTTTAACCAGGGCGTTGACAGGAAATCAGCCACTATTACCGGCGAAGGTATTTGGCGTTGGCGCCTGGCGAATTATGCAAAAGTTGGAAATCAGCAGGCTTTTAATGAACTTTTTACCAAAATTATTCAATACCTGGCAGTGAAGGAAGATAAAAGCCAGTTCCGGGTGATGTTGAAAAATACATTCAGTGAAAACGAAATTGTGGAGATTGATGCTGAATTATATAATGATAGCTATCAGCTTGTTAATGAACCGGATGTAAACATGGTAATCACTGATGACAATAAGAAAAATTTCGCCTATGCATTTACACGCACTTCCAATGCATACTTTCTGAGTGCCGGAAGTCTCCCTCCCGGTGAATATTCTTTCAAAGCAACTACCAGTTTTGGTGGAAAGGCATTTCAGAAAACCGGATCTTTTACTGTTATGTCGCTGAATATTGAATCGATGAATACCGTTGCAAATCATTTACTGCTCAACAACATGGCTTCGCGCCATAAAGGTAAGATGGTTTACCCGGAGCAGATGGATGATATTGTAAAGTTACTGGCTTCCCGCGACGACCTTAAAACTATTGCCTATACTCAGAAACGATATACTGATTTGGTTAGTTTTCTTCCTGTTTTGCTTCTGTTGCTTGGCCTGCTTTCTGCCGAATGGTTTATTCGTAAACGGAACGGGAGTTATTGACAGGGTAGGGGGGGAGAGACGCGATGCCTCGCGTCTCTGTAATATAGCGCCAGGAAGGAAAAGTCGAAATATCCAAAATGCCGCTCGTCCTTGTAAAGGCTGCGGCAGTGAAAAAGAGAACTGAAAAGATCTTGATAATCTATATTTAT
>JFJP01005972.1_pt1 | contig 11034 bp, 7 predicted proteins | sample 431651 | NCBI WGS metagenome assembly JFJP01 (sample SAMN02602958, study PRJNA72255) | Microbial mat metagenome, whole genome shotgun sequencing project. | biome: fresh water; feature: sink hole; material: water; isolation source: purple microbial (photo- and chemosynthetic) mats found in...
GCGCAGCTGAGCAAGCTTGTTCTTGCAAGCCAAAACAAACTCCTCGATCAGGCGGGCGTTGTCGCTGAGGCTGGCCATTTTCTCGGCCTGGATGGCAGCGGCCTGGGCCTGCGCCTGGGCGCGGGCGAGCTTTTCTTCAGCTTGGTTGTTTCGGTCCATGGCGCCGTAACCAACCGAGGTTTTGGCACCGAATCCCAGCCAGGCAAAGGCGTGTTCGAAGGCGGCGGTAAGCAACACTTTCCAGCGTTCAGTGGCCACCAGATCAGGGGCCAGATGCTCCAGGCGGGCGCTGTCGCACACCACATGGAAGGCAAATTGTGATTTCGGCGGCACCGTCAGAAAGCTGATGGGGTTGGGCGAGCCGCTGTCGTGTGGGCTGTTGCTGCCTGCGCCTTTTTTGGCGTCATCTTGGTAGTAGTGGCTTTGGTGCGGCGTCATGATTTCGACCATGAGGCTGTTGCCTTCGATTTGTGGGATCACGTCCCAAAAACTGAGCACGCCGCGCAGGTGGTTTTCACCGTCCAGGGCTTCGCTGCCAAAGAGCACTTCGATGTCGCTGGCGTCAAACAGGCGCTGGCCTTGTTTGTCGTGAACTTCGTGGCGCGGGTCGATGCTCCAGTCGCTGGCACCCCATTCGCCGCCGGCCAGTTCGTTGGCTGCTTGGCGCAACACGCCCTTGACGCCGCTGCCAGGCAGATAGGGCAGGCCATAGGGGTTGAGGAAAGCAAAGCCGTTTTCCAAGGGGTGCTCATTGCCCAGCCCGGTGGTGAACGGGGCCACGGCGGTGGCGTGCAGGCGCAGGGCTTGGGCAGAAGGCATATGGTCAAAGACTTGGTTTTGACGCTGGAACATGGCTTTGCCGATGTGCTTGTCGGCGGGGCTGAGCGCGCAAGCTTGTTGCAAGGACGCGACCTTGTTTTCTTTTTTGACTTCTCGCTCTTGCTGCTGCTGGCCACGAACTTCGTAGGCGATGTCGTGTGTGCCCCACAGCAGTTCTTTGCTGCGTTGGTTGGTGCCCCAAAGTGGCAGGTACATGCCAAAGCGCAAGCCGGGTGAGGCTTGGCTGAAGTCCTTGCCCAAGTATTCGGGTACGGCGGCAATGGGCATGTCAGTCTTTCTTGTCTTGCTTCACACGGGCCGAAGACATTTGGCGCATCCAGCGCAGCCAGGCGAACGCTTCGGTGGTGATGGCTTGGTATTCGGCGGGGTTGGCTTTGAGGAGCGATTGCATGAACAGCTCAAAGCCAGGATCGCGGGCCACACCGTTGAAGCGGTGGTTAAGCCAGGTGCGCAGGTGGGTGGCCACCTGTTCGTTGGCCTTGCCTTTCTCGTGGCAAAAAGCCAGCACCTGCATGAGCCCGCTGTTCATGATGAGCGCGGGTAGTCCCTTGGCAATGTTGACGTGTTCTTTGGTGTAGCTGGTGCATTGGGTCCACGCGTCTTGGGCACGCTTTTGCTCTAGGGTGAGGGGTGCGGTTTGGGTGGTGGTGTTCATGCTGTGCTCCTTATTTACTCAGCACGGTGGCGGCCACCAGGCCACGCCCGGTGGTGGCGTCGCCGCCCACTTGCAGCAGTTGGCTGTGCAGCACGGCTTTCATGTGGGCCATGACGATTTGGGCGTCGAGCTTTTCTTCTTTGTTGCTGCGGGTTTGGCTGGCCAAGAGCGGGGCGATGAGCAGCGCCTCGGGGGGGATGTTTTCGGTGTAAAACAAACCGCCGTCGCTGGCGGTGCCGGTGGTGTCGTCGATGCGCACATGCGGTTCGATCAGCATGGCGTGTTGGCTGAAGTAGTCAAAGTCGGTGTCGCTGAGAACGACCAGGTCTTTGGCCATTTTTTCGCGGAAGAAGTTGTAGCCGTCGCCTGTGGGCATGGCGGTTTGAGCCAGGTCTTGGGCGATGGGTTGCAGGGCTGCGCAAGTGGTGTCGGTGGCTTCGTATTCAAAGGCTTCGAGATGCAGTTTGTTGCCGCTGCTGCCGCCCAGTTGTGTGGCATGTGTGGTCAGGCAATCGCCTTGCTTGACTTCGGGCAAAGCAGGCCAGTTGCGTGCCAGGCCCAGGTGGGCCAGCAGGCGCTGGGCGCGGGCGATGGCTTGCGGGCAGGTGGCGTAGACAAAGCCGCCTTTCAAGCTGCGCACGGGCAGGGCCACGGTTTGCGCGTCGCCAAAGCTCACCGCCCCGGCGTGCAGGTCGGCGCTGCCGGACTCGGGGCCGAACAGGCGGGTGATGAGTTTTTCATCGCCACCCAGACTTTTGAAGCTGTGGCGCACCGCCCCTTTGATGCCGCTGCCAGCAAAGCAGGGGTGGCCGGTGTGGCGTTCGCGCTGAATGGGGTTGTCAATCACGCCAATGGCTTGGCCTGCGCCCATGTGTACGGGGCTGACGGCATACAGAAAAACGGCGGCTTGTTGTTCAAACATGTGGGTTCCTTGGGGGTGTGAGGAATCGAGAGGGTTGGTGTGCGTTCGGTGTCTTCAGGCGCAGGCGCAGGCGTAGGCGGCAAAGGAAAACCGGTTGAAGCCCTCTGCGCGGCGTTGCGGATCTTCACAGGCATCGGACCAAAAACCGCTGTCGGCAAGCTTGCCCAGGGCTTCGGGTGTGGCCTGGATTTGATCGAGCCAATAGACGCTGCCACTGGGCGCGCTGCGCAGGGCGGCTTTGGGTTGCCAGTGGGCCAGGTCCCAGCCTGAAATGGTTTCGCTGCGTGGGACGGTGGCGCAGACCAGGCGGGCGCGTACGCCGTGCAGCGTGAGCCAGTGATGGCCGTCGGCATCTGAGCAAAAACCGTTGGGCAACCAGCCTTGGGTAAACAAACCGGGGGTGGTGAGCACCACGCGGCAACGGCCTTGTTTGGCGATGGCTTGCAGGTCGGCTTGGGGGGCCTGGTGGGCCACGCTTTGGCTGGTGGCTGCGCGGCCGTCACCGCCCAGGCGCAGGCTACCTTGGGTGGGCAAGGCGGCACCGCGCACGCTGGCCACAAAGCCGACACCGGGCTTGAAGGCCACGGCCTGGGTGGTGAAGAGCTTGCCGTCGTCGGCGCTGCGGGTGTCTGCATTCAGGCCAATGCCCACGCGCGAGTCGATGGCCCAGAGTTCGCTGGTTTTGACGAGGTCTTGGGCAGCGTTGGGCAGTTGGCCGCTGAGGTAGCGCTGCCAGCCTTGCTGGTTGAGCCACAGGCCGCTCGCGGCTTTGCGGCGCTCGGGCTCGGCCAGCACGGGCACTTGGGCAAATGCGCTGGAGCTGAGCAGGCCGGGGTGCGGTGCTTGGGGGCACATGCTTTGGATGTGTTTTGTGTCGTTGGATTTGTCGGTCACCACCAAGTCGGCGGGGAGGGCGTGCAAGGTTTGCAACGAGCCGTCGGCCAGCTGGCGGGCCAGCGTGAAGGCGGTGAGTGCGAAGCTGCCAGGCGCGGCGGGTGTGCCCAGGCTGGGGTGGGTGACTTTCCCTTTGGCAAACGCGGCCAGGTCGGTGCCTTCGTGTGCCAGCATGTGACTTCTCAGTGCGCCTGCTGCGGCCGATGGCCAGGGCGGCACCAGCGATTCGCCGTGGCTGCCGGGGTCGCCAAAGAGTTTGTTGCCGCGCAAAAAAAGCACGTCGAGTGGTTCGATGAATCGGTGTTCGATGTGGTGTGGGTTGGCGGCGCTCATGCGAAGGCCTCCATGGTGTATTCAGTTTTGCCTTCGGTTGTGGATGTGTTGTGCCCTGTGCGGGTTTCGCGGGCCAAAAATTCGGCCACCCCCATGAAATTGGCAAGCCAGTTCAGGCGGCTGTTCTTTTGCGCCGCGCAGAGTTGGGCCAGGCGGTGAGCCAAGTCGGGTGCCTGTTTGCCCGCGTCGCCTTTGGCTTGGCGGTCAAGTTGGTAGGCCAGCAGGCTACCCAGCATGTTGGTGCGGGTGGCGTCGGTGGGCTCAGGCAGGTCGCGCATCCACTCCAGGCTATTGAAGACGGCACGACTGGAGGTGCCGTCGTCACGCAGGAACTCGATAAGGGCTTGTAGCAAGTTCACGGGCTCACCCCATTTTTCGGTCAGGTAGAGCGCACCGCCGGAGCGTTTGACGATGGTGATGGAGAAGGCGTTTCTGCCGCCTTCGTTTTTGGCGCGTTTTTCGGCGGCGCGCAGCTCTTGAAGCACAGCTCCCAGCGGGGCTTGGTGGTGGGCCACGATGGCACCGGTTGACGCGGTGGCGTGTTCGCCCATCATGCGCATGAGGCGGCCGTTGAGCCAGGCAAAGCCTTTATTGAGCACCAGCCGCTGGCGCACATCGCCTTGGCAGTCGCGCACCATACCCCAGTCGGTTTGGGCGTCTTGCGGGGCGCTGCCGCTGTAGGCGTGGCGCAGGCGTTGCATGGTGCTGAGCAGGTCTGCCGTGGGCAGCATGGCCAGCACGTCGTCGCCACCGGCATAAATCACGCGGCCCAGGTGTTCTTGTTCCACCACATGGCGCACCACGATTTGCGAGAAGTCGTTGAGTGCGCCCGAGATGGCCAGGTGCCGGTTGGGGCTGATGGCGCGGGCTTGCTGGCCATAGGCATGCAGGGCTTTGTTTTTGGCTGCTTGCGCGTCAAAGCCTTTTTGCACGTTGGGGTGAAAGCTGTCGCGGTAGGGGATGGCGGTGCGGGTGGCCGTGTCGCCCGAGAGGATGGCACCCATGCGGTCGCCGTCCATCATGATCAGGCTGTAGTAGGTTTCGAGTCTGTCCACGCCCAAGGTGTTGCGAACCACATCTTGTGTTTTGGCGTAAGCCGTTTCGTCGTCGTTGTCGCGTGCCGCTTCGAGCAAGCCGGGCAAGACTTTGGCGTCGGCAACGTGGTTGCTGTCGTGGCGCATGAGGCGGCGCGGCAGGGCCACCGATTCAGGGTCCAGGTCTTTGCAGGCTTGCGAAAAAACTTGTTGTGCGGGGGCTCCTGTGGCGAGCCATTGCTCCAGGTGGCTGGCCAGCGCCATGGTGTGGGTGCTGACCACAAAACGGCCGCAAGCCTTGCCCGTGGCTTGGCTGACCTGATCGGCAAACACGGTGGGCCACAGGCGTTTCAGTGCCGACAGGCCGCCCAGGTGTTCACCATTTTTGGCCCAGGATTTTCTGGACAGATGAACCTTGGCCCACAGCGTGTTGGTTTGCTGGCGATAAGACTTTTGCAGTTGCGCCTGGTCGGTGGTGAGCCACTCGCTTTCGCCGGTGAGTGAGCAGCGCCAGCCGTTTTGCGGCAGTTGGGCAAAGGTGCGCGAGGATTTGGCAGCAGCCAAGGCGCGTTCGGCCAAGTCGAACACCGCCGGGTAGAGCGTGCCCGGGTTGGGCGACCAGAAGGTGGTGCGGTCGTCCCAGGGCATGTCGTCCTTGAGCACCTTCCAAGCCGGGCTCGCCAGAAAGCCGCTGGGATGGCCGGGCTCCACACCAAAGAAGGGAGCCATGGCTGCGCTCAGTTGGGTGATGTCGAGATCGTTTTGCTTGTCGGCGTTACGCGGGTGGATGAGCGAGAACGGTACAGCAGCCCAGTGCACCTCTGGAAAGCCCGCGAGTTGGTCGCGCATCTGTTGGTGGCAATGTTGTTCGGCCCCGGTGTTCAGGCTTGCGGCGTCGAGCAAGCGGTTGACCACGTCTTGGCCTGTGGATTGCAGCCAGTCGCGCACGGCTTGTTCGCACTGCTGGGCAATGGCTTGCGCTTGAGACGCAGGCACCACAGCCACAAAGCGGTTGGGCAGGGCGGCGCTGAACAGGGGGTTGGCGTCGGTGGCGCCTTGTTGCCACTCACAGTCTTTGAACAGTTCTGCGGGTAACGCCATCTGGTCGCGCAGCCACAGGTCCACCTGTGGGATGCCGCGCAGGCGAGGAAACAGCACCGCGTCTGGCCCGAGGGCCTCGCACAGGGGGCGCATGCATTCCCAGGCCAGGCGCGAGAGCAGGTGTGAGCCGGCCCACAGGTCACTGGTGGAGCGCGCCGCGGCGATGAAGCTTTGCACCGGACCCAGAGAGACGGTGAGCAATGCTGCTTCGCTCTTCGGGTCGCCCGCGAAGGCGCCGGCAAAGGCGCTGGTCAAATCAAGGTGGTCCCAGATGCTGTGGTCAGGTACGCGTGTGTCGGCTGGCAGTTGGTGCCAGAGCGCGCCGAGTGTGCCGTTGTCTTGGGTTTCGCTCAGCTCAGGGGCAAAGCGCCAGAGAGCCAGCAAGGTGCGACGCATGTCGTGGGGCTGATCGCCTTGAATGCCCAGCGCTTTGAACAAGCCCAGGTGGTGGTCAAAGCTGCGTTCTTTGATGTCGCCCACTTCGGTGTCTTTGAGCTGACCCAAGTCGATTTTTTGGCCGGTAAGCGGGTGGATCAGCACGGGCTGGCTGCTGAAACGCACTTGCGAGCCGGTGGCCACTTTGAGGGTGACTTTGTCGCCGTTGCGCTGATCGACTTCAATCTCTTGCATGGGCCACTGCGGGCGGTCTGCGGCGGCCGCCCACCAGTCGGCGCGCTGCACGGTTTTGTACATGCCTTGGGGCAGGCTGGCCTTGAACAGCAGGGTGTTGAGGGTGCGCTGATCGGCATCGTCGGTTTCGCTGTAGTTGCGCAGACCCATGAGGCGGCTGAGCGCCAGAGAGGTGCCGTTTTCGTGACCCGCGGGGTCGCGCATGAGCACCAGCGCTTTTTCGGCTGGGTCGTGGATGCGGGCGGCGATTTTGGTGTGCCAAACGTTGGAGTTGGTCATGGTGTTCAGGCGGCGGTGCGCTTCAAGGTGGCGGTCTGGTCCAGATGGCTGTGGACTTGGACCCAGATGCGCTCCAAGGTTTTGGGGTCTGACCCGAAATCGGCAGGAGGCTTGTGTGGCATGTGAAAAATCGCACCCACGAGTTGTCCATTGAGTGTGGGGCGGACTTTGAAGCGAAGTTGGTTGGGCAGGCGCAAGTTCTTGCGTTTCCAGTCATTCACATCGTGGCGTGTGATGGGGTAACTGAGCCAGTGGCGGTCGTGAATGGCGCCATCCGGTTGCGCGTTCGGGAACTTGAAGCACGGCTGCGTGCGCAGCGCGATCTTGATTTGCGCCAGTGTTTTCATCAACGAGATCCAGTCCTTGTGGGGCTCGGTTTGCCAAATGAGAGAACCTTTGGCGTCGGTGCCCAGGGCATGAGGCCAGTCCAGCCTCAGGCAGTCGGGCCAATTTCTGTTGGGCACCACCAACTGGGGCGGGCTGGCTGTTTGTGTGTCCATCAGGCTGTATGAGCCCCAGGCATTGTGGCTACGTCCACCCACTGTGCCCAGAAGGTGCATCAGGCCAAGGGCCTTTTCAATTAGCGGTGCCTCGAATCCGGGATACGCGATTCGCAACTCCGCTGCTTCATTCGCTTGAATTGCGGCATTGGCTTTCAGCGTGGTCTCCCTGCTGCCGCGGGGTAGCAAGACAGGGCCATAGCCCATGTACAGCAGACTGTCCACCATGCCCACTTCGGGGTGCTGAATTCGGTCTGCGGCTTGCCAAGATTTCATATGACCTTCATCCCAGCGATTGAGTCGCAGGCGAACAAGCCCTTTGCGGGCTGCCACTTTGTTGTTGTCTTCATCGCGGTCGTCCTCAAGCCAGGCATGGCCAAACAAGCGCCCTTCGATGTCTCGCATTTCGCGCACGTTCACCGAAAACTGTTTTTGTGCTGCATAGGCCACGCGCCACCACTGGCGAAGCTGGGCCTTGAAAGGCGGCGTGCGCCAGCGGCCGCTTTGGTTGGCATCGCCCAAAAAAGCGGGGGTGAGGAATTGAAGTTGAAAGTGGCGTATCTGCATGAGAAATTTTTCGCAAAGATTTTGTTTTCTTCGAAGCGGACTGTAAACGCCCGGCTTCAGCTGCTGCCGTTTGGCAAGCTTGCCGACGAGCCGGGTTTTAGGATGCGAACCTGGGTGGGTTCGAGTTGAAGGCTGTAGCCTTGGAGACGACCTCGAGCGCCAATGTTTCGCCGCTCAATGAGCCCGCGTAAAGGCATGGCACCGCTGTCTCGCAAGGTCTTCTCCAGTTTTGACAGCTGTTGGCTGAAGGTGTCGCCCATGGCAGTTTGATCGCTCAGGCGCTGGTCGATGCTGACAGGAATGTGCATGTCTCCCATGGCCTGCTGCAGCATGTTGTGAGCCTGTTGCTTCCAATCGGGATCGTTGGCATCTTTTGAGGGGGCAGGCAGCGGTGGCAGTTTTTCCTGGCAGCGCCAAACGAGCAGACAAAGCAAAGCCAGCTGCATGGGTGGCAAGTGAATTTCGTGTTGGTTGATGCGAAGGCAGGATTGCGCGATGTCCACTTCCAAATCAATTTGATCGAGTGCGCGGTTGGCAGCAGATACGGCCTGGCCGAACCCCGTGTTTTGGTTTTTCAGACTGCTGGGCAGAAGGCTGCGCAAGCGCACAAAAGGTATGTTGCCCAGCCAGACCTTGGCTGTGCTCGCATCCAGCGGGTCTTGCCCCGGTGCGAGAGGTGGAATCACATGTGGCTTGGGTGTGGGGTAGAAAAACTCCGGCCGCGATTCAAAGGGGGCGGAAATCAGGACGTGCGACAGCCTGTCCTGGGATCTTCCCCAAAGGCTCATGGCATAACCCATGAAGAAGCCCATGGTTTTTCGTCCACCAGCAATCGAAGCGTGGACTTCCGTTTGATCATCTTCTGTGACTCGACGGACCAGATCGGCAATGCTGTCCGCCGCGCACTGGTTGTCTTGGTCATCTCGTATGTCATTCAGCGCACGGCCGTCACGATCTCGGATCACCTCGATATGCGAGGCATCAAATGCGATAGGGGGCAGGTTCCAGTCTTGACAAAGACGGTGAAACCACCCAGGGCTATCGGACAGAAGTGTCAGGCGAGCGTTGTCTGAACCCCGTTGTGTTGTAACAAGGCGAATTTCGTCTGGAATCCAGGGCGCTGATGAGTCAACCGCAAGCGCAAAAAGGGTTTCAGTAACGATCTGCGGCGACAGGCCCGTGGCACAAAGCAGGATACGTCGAGGTGATTCAGGGCGCTTTGGATTCAAATTCATGTTGACAAGTATCGTGCGCTTTTGCCTTGGATGTCGCGTTGGCAAGCTTGCCGAGCAACCTACCGGGCAGGGTCAAATCCTAGGATCAGCAGGGTTGATTGGAATCCACCGAACTGCGCGCTTACCCTCGTTGGTCGACTTCAATAGCCAAGAGCTACTGCCACACATCCGTGCTCACCCCATTGCTCATCAAGGTGTCAGGGGGTGGTGTCCAGAGGTCGTTGGCCGGCGTGTCCAGCACACGGTTGATGAAACTTTCGCTGACCCCGTTCTCGGCGTACCAGTCACCCATGCCGCGGTCTTCTGCGGTAGGTACCAGGCTGAGTGGCTCGCCCGGAATGAAAGAGCGGTGAAACCCCAGCTCTCCCTTCCGTCCAAGCCACCGTTTGCTCCCCGCGACGTACACCAGGGTGCAGGCACTGGCACACTCGCCGAGCACCACGGTCTCCAGCTGACGGGTTTTGACCAGCTGGGCCATGCCCATGCCTTCCACAATCAAGCCCCCAGGGCTTCGGAGAACCACCCGCCGAATGTCGGGGTTCTCCTCCAGGGCGGCCTTCAAGGCCAGGGTGCTGCCGACACCGACCTTGCCTTTCAGGTACAGCATGGGCGCAGTGTCCAGTCCATCGGGGCCTGGCATGACCAGCGTCTGTATCGACCGTTCGCTGTCCACGTAGTACGACTTAAAGATGCTCAGCGAGGCGGAGAGCATGCCCAGCACCACACCGAAACTCCACACCGCCACGACCCCGTTGCCAATGGCCCCCAAAGCGGCCAAGCCCACCGGCAGCCCTTCGAGATTGCGCCGCACCGCCGCCCGGAGTCCTCCCAGCAGCCAGGCCAGGTTCCAGATACCGGCCCACACCACCAGGGCGATGGCCACCCAGGTCCACGCCACATAGACCTTCTCGACGTTCCAGGCCAGCTCGTCGATCAAAGACGACAGGCCCAAGGTGAGGAACACCACGCTCAGGCCAGCCAGGAAGGTTCGGCGCAGACCGTAAACCCCAGTGGAGATGCGCCAGATACGCGGATCCCAGTGGCTCGGGCGAACCAGGCTCTGACAGGAGGCCCAGAAGGTGGTGGACTCGGCCTCCAGCTCGGGTTCCGCACGCTGTAGACGGTAGCGCGGGTCGGTCCGGGCCCATTCGGCGCGCTGCCGGGCCGGGCGCAGCACGAAGGCTTCAAGCCAGTTCAGCAACTTGAGCACGGCCACGTCTTGCTGACCCGAGAGCAACTTGACCAGCTCTTCAGCCTGCAGGTAGACGCGGCGGGTGTCATCGCACCGAGCCAGGGCATGGGGATGGCGCTGGGCGAGGATGCTGTCAGGAGGCAGTCGGCGGGTCCACTGCCGGACGTCTTGCACCAGCACCCAGATTTGCCCGTCTTCGTTCTGGGCCAGTGACAGGTACCGGTGGGCGTGGCGCTCTTTCCAAAGGCGCGCTGCGGGCATGACGGGCAATGGAGGTGACAGGGCCATGGGTTGATCGACGCTTAAAAGTTATTCGAACATCTTCATGCGGATGCGGATCTGGATGCCGATTCCAACGAGTCCGCCGGTGTCATCGCCTGCTCACACACCCCACACGCCAGCGCGACCCCATGGGCCGCCCACGCCTTCACCCCACACCCCGCGCAGACGTACTTGACCCGGTCGACCTCGCGCTTGGGCGGTGGGGGCACCAATACCGGCTTGTCCCCAGGCAACGCGGCGATCACCTCCACGGGCGGCGGCGAAACTTCCACCACGATGCCGGCGGCTTTCAGGGCTTCCTGTCGGGCTTGGGTGGCCTCGGGAGCGCGGGGCACATGGCGGTCGAACCACTGCAATTCAAAGCCCTCGGCCAGGAGCATCTGGCAGGCGGTGATGAAAGGCCCACCGGGGCGGATGTAGTGGCTCACGCTTTGCCCAGTGTCCTTGCCTTCGGGCAAACCGGTGGACGACGGCTCCAGCCCCACCTCGCGCATCTTCTGCGCCCACTGGCGGTTGTGCGGGTTGGAGCGCGAAGGCTGGCCCAAGCGGTCTTGCCAGTGGTGCACCATT
>JFJP01040563.1_pt1 | contig 11034 bp, 3 predicted proteins | sample 431651 | NCBI WGS metagenome assembly JFJP01 (sample SAMN02602958, study PRJNA72255) | Microbial mat metagenome, whole genome shotgun sequencing project. | biome: fresh water; feature: sink hole; material: water; isolation source: purple microbial (photo- and chemosynthetic) mats found in...
TGTAAACCTACCATTATAGCTCTTAATACAGATGTTTTTCCAAATCCATTTAATCCTGTTAAAAATATCCATTTTGTTGTTTCCGGAATTTCTAACTCTTTTGTTTCGATTATTCCATTATAATTTTTAATAAAAATTTTTTTTATGCAAGTTTCAATTTCAGTAGTCGTTATTTTTTTTGACTTGTTTTTAAATAGATTAATTACAATATCTCTATAAGTTCCATGTACTTTGTGAAATGTACCTCTATTATATCCGAAAAATTCTTTTTTGTCAAGCTCATATATTTCTACTTTAATTGCAATTGTTGGTTCATCTCCTGTATAATATTCTTCAAGTTCTTCTATTCCAAATTCAGACAAAAGTTTTGGTACATCTATCGCTTTTGACACTGCTTTTACAGTTATGCCGTCAGATACTGCTATTATATCATTTTTTCTTACTTTTTTAATATAATCAGTATATCTACCTGCAAAAACAATATTATATTCTAAAAAATATGGTAATATTTTGTCTTCCTCATTGTTTTCGCCTTGGTCATTCCAACGTGAAGCGATTTTCCAAACATTTATTTCCTTTGACATAATTTCTATTTTTTAATCAAATGCAAATTTATTAAAAAATTCCTACCCTATCAACTCATTCAACAAGCCCTTTTTAAATGCCTCCAATTTTTCTTTGTGTATGCGGGTTTGCTCAATGGTAGTATCTATTTTTTTGAATAGTGTTACTAATTGGGGTTGAATTTCTTTTTTCGGACAATAAAAAGGTTGTTCTGCCAACGTTTTCCATTTAATTGTGGGCGAAATAGAACCTTCTGAAATCATAATTGCAATATTCCAAAAAAATTCAGTTTGCATCAAATGTGGTAAAAATTCAGCGGATATTGAATTTGATATTGGTTCAATTACCATAGAATGGGCAGAAACCAAACAATCAAAAGGTGCAATTGCAACTCTTTTAAGATAAGCATTTCTTTTGGCAAAAATAATTTGACCTTTTTTAAGCAAATATTTATCACCTTTTATTTTATCAACAGTGTCAAATCTACTAACTTTTAAAACACCATAATCTAAATGTTCTAAACCAATATAATAATCATATATCGTTTTTTTGGGATTTGCTTTAGTTGTGATACTTTTTGCAATATCTCCAAATTTCACCTTTAGCCACTTATCTTTATGTAGATTTTTGAAATTCATAATTGTTTATATTTAAAAACTTTGCGTCTTAGCGTCTTTGCTTGCAAAAAAATATACCGCAAAGGCGCAGAGGCGCAAAGGGATTTAAAATTCATTTTTTTCAAAAGAAATAATTTGGTAATATGTATTTTTCGAAATTTTAGCCGGATTGTGTTTTACTCCTATAAAATTTGCGGCTGCTTTGTATTCATTAATTAAATCTTCGTGATTGAATGGTCTTATTTTATGCAAGTTTGAAAATAGTTGAATATAATCGGCTACAAAACCATGAATATCCAAAACAGCCAAAAGAAAGATTGTGTTATTTATCCGCAGATTGATATTTAATTCGTTGCATGCTTTTTTAAATGGGTTGTCATCTGATATAACATTATTAATACTTAATTTTTCTGCTTGACTAACAATTTCTGCTTCACCGTCGTCAATACCTTTGTTTTTAAAAAGCATTGTTTTGTTATATAAATCATATCTTGTGCATAAAGCCCAAAAACCTTCGTTTGGTCTTAGTTTTTGAATAATATATTTTCGTTCAGGTTCTCTGCCGATTTGTTTTTCGTATTCGTTCTTAACTTTTTCGGGGATTAAAATTTGTCTGTAAATATTTCTGAGTAAAGAAAATACATTAAACGAGCGTTCAAGTTTAGTTAAATTAACCAAAGCATCATTATCAATAATTACCGACAATTTATTCATATTAATCATTTGACGAACCTAAAAGTAGTAAACCAACACCAATACCCAAAAAAGCCAATAAAGCATTTCTTTGTTGTCTAAGTTCTTGATTTTCTTTTTCAATTTTTTCCTTCAAATGTATGTGTGGAATGATTTTTTTTGAAATTATTTTGTCAAAATCGTCAGTTTTAGGATTAAAATAAATATCGGTAAAATTATCTGTGATATTAATGGTTAAATTTTTTCCTTTTTCAAAATTATAGATTACTAAAATCTTAGATTTATCTTTAAAAACTTGCCATGCATATTCAATTTCCTGTCTAACAATATTGCTTAATTGTTCAGTAGAAAATATTATTAACCAATCAGATTGATTAATTCTGGCTTTTGTTTCGTGGTCAATAATTGTATCAGAATTATATCTGTCAGGTAAAAACATTCTAAAACCGTTCACTGCTCCGGTTGTGTGTAATCTGACTGCCAGTGTTTGTTCAAAATCTGAATTTGGATTATAGGTTATAAAAATAGTTGTAGGTTTCATTTTCTTTAAATTTTAAATAACAAAATATCTTTCAAATACTCGTATTATGCAAATATACGAATTTACATAAAGTAAGGTTTAAATTTCAATACCAATTTCTTTTAAGTCATTAAACAATTCATTCATTGAGTTTTGCAAATATGATTGGGAGTCTCTCATGTTGCATTCTAATGTAACGTGAATGAAAAATGATGCTCTGTTGTTTCTATCTTGTAATCAGTACTTTGCGATAGTAAGTTCCACCAGCAGTTTTCAATTCGGCAAAATATACGCCTTGCGGCAATTGACTTGCATTTATTTTATTCCACTTGTCGTTCAACTGCTTCTCTATCATCACTTTCCCCAACGCATCAAAAATAGTTAGCATACCCACTTCTTCGGTTTGTACTGTAAACATTCCGGTGGAAGGATTGGGATACAAATTGAATTGTGTTTCGTTGGTAAGCTCAACAGATACAGCGTATTCGTACCTGAAAATAATTGAACACCAAGCCTTGTCGCCATTTCTGTCGGTAGCAATGAGTACAATTTCATACATTCCCTTTTGGGGGAAAGTAGCTGTAAATGTGAGTGTTTCGCTGTCGAAAATTAACCAATCGGGTAATGCCGAATCGTCTGCCATAGTTGCGGTGTAGGTTAGCACATCGTTGGGTTCGGGGTCGGCAAAGGTATTTTGTGGGACAACAAATTCGATTGTTTTATTTCGATACAACTGATTGCTTATCGCATTTACCAATTGGGGTTGATGACTGTACAAGTCCACTTGGAGCGTAAAGGCATTCACAGCCTCTGCTCCGCTTTTATCTGTTGCAACAACCGTTATCGAAAGTATGCCCACATCTGCTTTTTGAGGTGTTCCACTCAACGTAAAATTCTGATTATCAAATACAAGCCATTCGGGTAATTCTGTACCATTTGCCAATCGTACTTGGTATGTCAATTCATCTTCCACATCGAGGTCGGCAAAGGTGTTGCTCAAATTCATGGCAAACAGGCTTTCTGTTTTTGTTGTTGCATCTGCCAAAGCCAAATTCACATACGGAGCATCGTTTATGTTTTGAACAAACAAACGAAGGTTGGTGGTTGCCGAAGTTTTTTCTATGTCGGTGGCAGTAATGGCAATCACTAAGGTAGTATCGCGCTGAATGTTGGGGCTTACAGTAAACGTAAGTTTTTGATTATCAAACACAATCCATTCGGGCATAGCATATCTGCAAGTTGCCGAATACGAAAGTTTGTCGCCCTTATCGGGGTCAGTAAACACATCGGCAGGGATAGTAAATTGTGAACTTGTGCCATCTTGCACTATTTTGTAGTCGAGTTCGCTACGCTTGGCTATGGGCGCTTTGTTTCGGTTCAATACGTTAATATTGAAATTAATAGTTGCCCATGCTCCGGCAAGGTCGGTGGCTGTAAGTGCAATGCTGTAATTTGCAACATCATCGCTTTGTGGTGTACCTTCAAAAGTCATTGTGCTTGAATTGAACGATAGCCATGCAGGTAGTGGTAAACCATTGGTTTGAAGGGCTTTGTAGCTGAGTTGGTCGAGTACATCGGTTTCGACAAACAAATCTTGCTTCAAGTTTAACTTGAGTTCCGAATCCTGCATAACAGTTTGATTATCAATCGTTCCAATTGCTTTTGGTGCAGTATTGAGTGCAAAACGAATAAAGAAACGGTTGTTGATGTCGCCTGCCGTAGTGGTGGTGAAAGTATATGTTGAATTTCGATTTAGGCTGATGGTTTTGTTCAACAAGCGGTCTTCGAGATACACCAACATATCAATATTCTCCACCAAAGGCACAGTAAAAGTATGTGTTCCTACAATGGTTGACGACAAGCCAATGGGTATCACTTTGCTTTCGGTTTCAATAGGCGAAATGGTTTGTATGGCATAGGCATTTCCATTGAGCATCGAGAACAATGCAAGTTTCTGATTTCCTTTCATTTTAACGGCATCGAATCTTGAATCGAAACCATCGGTGGCATTGTAACTCAGGGCTATAAGTGTTTCGTTGTAATGGTTTTGCGGGTTGGTTACGGCTAATTTTATGCGTTGGAAGTAACCGCCACGCTTGTAAAAATGGGCTTTGTTGCTGCTTCGCATGGTATTGTTAAATGTTACACTTCCACTTCCTGTGGAAGTTTTATGTACATAAAACGATTGACCAAGGCTGATTGTTCCATCGGGGACTACGCTACCTCCCCCATCTCCAGTGCCGGTACCCACTGCACCGGCAAAATTCCATACGGCATAGTCTTTACCATCGGCATTGAAGCCCGTTTTTCCGTTTTCGTCCCAAAAATAAACAGCACCGTCAATTACGCCACTGTTGGCTGTTAAAAAAGCATCGGCATCTAAATGCGATGGATAGGGGTTGCCTATTAAGTTCCAACCTCTGCGCAGAACTCCGTTCAGTATTGCCGTTTGGTCTTGATTGGTAACAGTAATTGATTTATTTCCAGTATTAAGCATTGCCGATGTGCCAATGAATTTGATTACCTGCGAACAAGAGTTGTCAATAAATGCTGCATAACCGCGTGGTACTTCCAAAGTATTGGTATTGGGTGTTAAAAATCCCCAAACCCAGCCAGCCTGCCAATCGGTGCCTGTATAGGCTTCGTTATATTGAATAAGGTTGCGGTTGTAACTGTAACAATTCAGTTGTTCGGTAACCACTTTGTTCGATATTCCGGTCATGGGCGAAGCAATGTAGTGCCAGCCATCGGGGTTTATATGTCGCTCAACTGTTACCACTCCATTTCCGATGATAGTGCCTTTGTCTATGAATGAAGCGGTTCCGGTGGCATCAGATTTTAAGGTGAAATTGCCGGTTAGGTCGGCTACTCCTTCCACTTCAATTCGGGTGTTTGAGGCTACATTTACCTCACTACCAGTGGAAACAGTAAAGTTGTTGAATGTTTCGCCTATTGTGCCTTTGGTAATGGTAGAAGTGCCGTTGAAAGTAACCATTCCGTTGTTGTGGGCAAATGTGCCGCTGTTTGTCCAGTTTTCGGCAACATTTATATTTCCATTCAACGGTGCAGTAAGCGTTCCTGTGATTTCAATTCCGGCAAACGAATTTTCGCTTGAGCCACTGATTGCGGTATTGCCACTGAATGTGATTTTTGAACCTGCCGGAGCGTTGAATGTCCCGTTGTTTATCCAGTTGGATACCACGTTCATATTTCCGGTGGGGGCAGTGAGTGTGCCTTCAATATCCACCGCATTGAACGAATAAATACCCGAACCACTAAGGGTAGTTGTGCCATCAAAAGTTATCGAAGAGGTAGCAGGAGCGTTGAGTGTGCCGTTGTTTACCACATTTCCAACCACTATTGTATTGACATCGTGTGCAGTAAGTGTTCCGCTTATAGCAATATTTCCAAAGGTATTGATTTCGCTACCCGTTATTACAGTTGTTCCTTTAAACGAAACTGTAGATGTAGGAATGGTAGTACACAAAGTGCTGTTGTTTATCCAGTTACCATACACATCAAAGTTTACACCGTTGAGAGTAAACTCAGCATTGGCATCAATGGTTATTTGTTTGCATTCTGCCAAATTCACGGTAAGTATTGGGTAATTTGGGCAGCTTTCTGGTATTTTTACGTTCTCGGTTTTATCGGGAACTTTGGCAGGACTCCAGTTGAGTGGGTCGAACCAATCGCTTGAAACGACACCTAACCAAATGATTAAGTTGGTTGAGCCAATGGTGAAATAATTGCCTGCGGCAAAATTGTTGAACGTTGCGGCTTCATTTCCTGTTACCGTACCGGCTACTGAGTTGGTGGTAGAACCAGAGTTGTAATTTGTCCATTTATTGTCGGTATCCGAATATTCGGCAACTACGTGTTTGGCAGTGATGCCGCTTGGCGCACCGTAGGGCAGTGTTATCACCGCTTCGCCCGAAGTATTTAAACTTTTGGCTCGCCAATATTCTGCCGAACTTACTTCAACAATGGGGTCTTGAATGTTTGCCGAATTATAATTTGCCAAATAAAACTGCGCTTGCCACGTATCGGCAGTTGCACTGCTAAGGGTTATGGGGTTGTAGGTGCTGCCTGTGCCGACCGGAAAACTAAAACTACCTCCGGCATCAATTACCTTGTTGAGCGGTCCGTTGACAAACGATGTTGCACTTCCTCCGGTAACAATTCCTGCGTTTGAATTTGACAGGGTCAGCTCTTTTCCTGCCGAAGTGTTTATTTTTCCGTTGGCAAGTGTTAGGAAGTTGGTAACCTGTGCGGGCGATTGCAGTGTAAGTCCCAAGGCGTTGTTTATGCGGAGGTTGTAAAACTTGGTAGTAATGTTTGAGTAGATGTTTTGGGCTGCGGTAGTGCTGTTGAATCGCACCATGCCACCGCCATCGGTAAATCCTCCGTTGGCTACTCCATCTATCCAATTGCCTTTTATCGAAATATCGGTGTTGAATTTATTGGTTAACTGCCCTTCGGCAATTTCAATATTTCCGTTAATGGTCATGGTGGTATAGTTGGGCAGATTTTTATTCCCGTCGCCAACAAATCGAAGGTTGTTGTAGGTGGCTTGGTTGGGCAGGTCGCCTGTGCCGCTGTATTCGATGGTTCCACCACCGGCAGCTACAAAATTAGTGATATTGGCTGTTGGTAACACAAATTTACCGCTTGCGTTGTTTGTCAAGCTCAATTTGCCTTTTCCTATTATGCTTCCAAAATCGTGGTCGGCAGTGGCATTGAGCAACAACACGCTTTGTTCGGTGCTTGTGCCTTTGAGTTCCAAACTTGCAATTTTGATTTCATCTTCAAAAGTTTCAACAATATGCCCCGATGCAATGATTACTGCGTTTCCGTTGGGAAGGGTATTGGGAATAAAAATATTATCCGAATGTCCGCGTGTTGACCAAGTGTTGAGGTCGTGCCAATCGGCTCCGGTGGTACGGATATTGGCGGCAAAGTTTCGCGAATAGTAGGTAGGAACTAATCCAAAGTTGGTTTGCACACCGCAGGTATATTCCCCGTCTAAATAATTTCGGCTTGGATACGATATGGTTGTTGCCCCCACAATATTGGTGGCATCGGTTTGTGTCCAAGCATCGTCACTAAATCGTGCGGCAACGTAATTGCTTGTGCTGGGCAAAGCATCGGCAGCCGCAAAGGTGTAGGTGTGACTTACAGCCGAAGGCGTGATGTTGCTTGTTTTTACTATCCAATAGTATTGCAGCTCATCGGTGATGTTGTTGTTGGCAAACGGATGGCGCGAATTTACGGGTTTTACCGAAATAGTTCCGGTAGTGGCACTTGTGTTTGTTCCCGAAAATTGTACGGGGGTGTATTTGCTACTGCTACCCACCGGAAAAGTGAAATTGGTAGTGGTTGTAAACTGTTTTATTACTCCGGCATCGGAAGCCAAACCGTTGGTTTCGATGTACTTACCAGCCCCACTACCCGAAACTCCGGCATCAGTGGAAAGACTGTACAAGTAATCACCAATATTTATTTTTCCATTGGTAAACGTTAATGTTCCGTTTTGCAAAGTATTACAAAGCGCGGTAACACCTTTTGAATTGTTGATAGTTAAATTGTTAAATACTTCTTCGGCAAGGGCATAGTAGGTTTGCGCTTCAGTGCCTTTAAAAGTAACTGTTCCGTTGGTGGAATTAAAGGGTATATCCGAATTATTAATCCAATCGCCAACAATACTAATTTCTTTGCTGCTGCTTGAGTTAAACAAAGCATTAGTATTGATAGTAAGGTCATTGGCTACGGCAATATCTCCATTTAGGTTTACTCCGGCAGCGTTGTTGATTACAAGGTTATAAAATCCTTCGTCAATGGCAGCAGTGCAAGAAATGTCCTGTGCAGCAGTGCCACCGAAAGTAACAGTACCTGTTCCGGGCAAATAAGGAAAAGATGAGCCGTTTATCCAATTTCCATAGATTAAAATATTTTTATCGAACCCAACATTCGAAAACTGCCCGCAACCGGTTTTGATGGTAAAATTGCCTTTGACAAGCAAGTCAACATTTGCCAATGATTTTGTACCTGCCCCCGAAAGTTCAAGGTTCTGATAGGTGGTAATTACGGGCGAAATGGTAGAACCATTCACCGAAACATATTCGATGGTAGAGCCGCTTGTGTTCATAAAAGGTACGTTGTTTCCTGCCGGAAATACAAATGCCCCCATACCGTTGGGTTCCATTTTCAAACGCCCTGTTCCACTGAGGGTTACAAAGTTGTGGGCATACGTTGAACTCAAATTGAGTGTACCGTCTAATTGAAGGGTGATTGCCGAAAAACTGTTGGCATTTGCCGTAACTATGTTTGTGGACAAAATTATGGTAGGATTGCCTTGCGGATATTCGCCCGACAGGGCATTCGACCATGTTGTTCCATTGTACCTTTCCCATGTATTAAAGTCGTTCCAATTACCATTTTGGCGTGAGCGATAAGTGTAAACAGTTTGAAATTCAGAGGCTTCGCCCGCAGTATAGTCGCCACTTATGGTGCTGGTGTTGGTAAATGTGATGGTGTTGGGGGTGGTGGCAACTGTTCCGCCTTGTATCCAAGCGGTGGTATTCTCCGGCAGTCTGCCTGCGGTGTATAGGGCTTCGGTGCCGGTAAGGTCGGTTTCTAAGTAAGTGTAAATCTGCGAAATGGCATCTAAAGCTGCTATGTTTGAAGCTGTTACGTTCCAATAATATTTCAACTCTTTGGATAACACATCGGTAGTTGCCAAGTGTTTTGAATTGATAGGGCGAACGGTGATGCAGGGCAAATCGCCGCTTGCGCTAAGGTTTGTAAACGAATAACTTGCAGGGGTATATTTGTTTGTTCCCGAAGCCAATGAACCTATCGGCAAGAAGAAATTAGGATTTCCGACCGGAAATATTTTGCAAATACCGCCATCGCTGGCTACACCGTTGGTGGTGATAAATTTGCTTGCGGTGTAGTTTGCTGGCAATAAGGCTGTTTCGGTAAATGTGAGCAGGTTGTTATCTAAATGAAACATTCCGCTTTGGAAGTTTAAGGTTTTGGTGATAGATATTGCGCTGCTCAATTGCACACCATTGGCATTGTTGAGGGTAAGATTGGCAAATTTGCCCAATCCATTTCCCGAAATGTATTGACGGTTGGTGCCACTAAGTTCAATGTCGCCGGTTCCGGTACTTACATGTGTTCCACTATTTTCAACATTGAATCGTGCAAATAGTTTTCGGTCTTTGGTATCAAAAGTTCCTTTGGCGATGCTGAAAATATTTTCGACTATAGGGTTTTGTGTACCTATTAAATTCAATGTACCCGAATTTTTGTTTACGGTAAGTTTGTAGAAAGTGGTTGCCGATATGCAACTCATATTTTGTTCGCCGGTGCCGTTGAAAATGGTGTTGTTTGTACCCTGTGTGTAAGTTCCCGAATTGGTAAAATCTTTTCCTATGGTTATATCCAAATCATTGGAAATAAGTGTGTTGCTTGCCGCAATTTCTACACTACCCAACAATACCAACGGATTTACCCACACGTTTACAGTTGCCAAATTTGCAGCTACTCCGGTTACGGTAAGGTTGTGGATAGGTACGTTGGCATCAATTTTATAGGTTTGATTTCCTACTGTAGAAGCATCGAAAATAATGCTGCCTTCGGTAACGGTTGACGATTCGGGGCGCAGGTAAACATCGCTGTAAATAGTTCCACTACCGCGTTTTATGGTGATACTTCCCCCCGACATATTGAAAATACTTCCTATATTGTAAACTCCAAATTTGGGTTTGGCTGCTACTTGGTTGCGTCCCCAAACTATGAGTTCGCCTCCGGTTTGGTTGTAGATGAGCGAACCGGCATTGTTGTTTACATTGTTGCGTATCTGTCCGTTTACCAAAAGCGTACCTCCGGTTTCTATGCTTATTTCGGGCGAACCGGCTGAGGCATATTCAATATCATTGTTGGTTGCAAAAGAGGATTGACCAATGTTTATTGTTCCTTTTTTCACTTCTAATTTTCCGTTGAGCATCAAATCGGCGGCATCGCTGGCGGTGTTGCCAATGTTCAGAACTGCTCCTGTGGCATTGATGGACAGACAACCGCTGGCGGGTATGGTGTAAACTCCTGCCGAAATATCTTTTGACTGGTCGGGTGAGGGTTTGGCAAAACGGAATGTACCATTGGTTATAATTAACCATTTGTCGGGCAAAGCTGTTGAGTTGTTGAAATTTCCGGCAACATCCATATTGAGTACTGCCGTTTGGTTGGTGCCTTTGTCGATGGTGAGGTAGTTAAGTACGGTATTGGCAGAGGCATTTGTTCCGGTGAAATTTTTACTCTGATTGCCTTTGAATGTGAGGTTAATTACACCAGTCCCGTTTTTAAAATTCAATGTGCCATTATTTGTTAGGTTTCCAAACACTGCAAGCGTGTTTGTAAAACCGGATGGCGATTGAAAAAACGAAGAAGCTGTAACACTTATATCTCCTTTAACGACAACAGATTGTGCAAAATTCACACCTCCACAATAAAATGTACCTCCATTTACCGTTAGGTTGTTATTTACGGTCAATGTTTTTGGATTGGTAGTGGTGTTTATATACGATGAACCTGTATAAGTAGCTGCAGCCCCCGATGTTATATCATTATAAACCGTTA
>JFJP01040565.1_pt1 | contig 11034 bp, 9 predicted proteins | sample 431651 | NCBI WGS metagenome assembly JFJP01 (sample SAMN02602958, study PRJNA72255) | Microbial mat metagenome, whole genome shotgun sequencing project. | biome: fresh water; feature: sink hole; material: water; isolation source: purple microbial (photo- and chemosynthetic) mats found in...
GTTGCAGAGTTGGCCCGGTCTTTAGCGATCCGTGTCAACCAGAGGTCAACCTCCCTTGCTCACAGTTACTCGTGCTACGGCCTGGTTATGGGTACCAGGCAGGTTATTCTGTAAAGGGGGAATCCTAACCCCTATCAAAGCCGCCCCAAGTTCTTGTCACTCAAGAAACCTCAATGACAACAGTTAGTGTCTCCATTTCGCTGCCAGGATCCCGGACTCTGCTCGCTGGTTCACAGGCACACTTCAATGACACTCTCTGCTGGTTAGAGTTTGCTGACCAGATAGTCTGGTGGAGGGCAGGGTGCGGCCGTTTAGACTTCATGTCTGGGTTCGATGCCAACCCACCTCCTGAGAGGGTTTAAAGGTCAGGTTTGTTCGAAGGTGTTCTAGCTCACCTTTGGATGTGGTTCAGTCCAAGGTCCGAGGTTAGCTAGTCCCATGACAAGGTTGGGGCAATCGACATGAGTGCATGAAACTCGATGAACACACAATAGTCAACGCTCCGGTCGCAGGCTCCCTGAGGGTGTGGCAACCATGTGGAGACGATGACAAGTGGGCAAATGCAATCGACGCAAGATAGCGACAGCAATACTTGGACAATGCGATCAGCAATGATAACAATGGTGATTTTCTATGTGGGTCTCTGACAATGAGGTGACAGTGACAGTTGGAGATGGGCAACACACAAGAACCACTGTGCAGATTGTTGGGTCGAAAGAACAGAGGGCCTCCGCATGAGAGAGACACAAAGATCGACCGACAGGAGAATGCGCTACCAATGGGGTTGAACAATGCCGCTTGGATGGACTAGCGCAGAGGAAGCATGTTGGAATCCACGATGGTCACTGTGGCAACAAAGTGGATGGGCTCTTCAGACTTAGATGGTTTGAACAAAATGACAAGTTGAACAGCTGGCCAGGGCCTCAATACAAAACAAAGACACAACAACAAAAAACAAGCAACGAAGCAAAACTAATGAAGCAAGGTGCGCTAGGTTGTTAGATGCTTAGGCTTATTGATTGTGTGAATGCAAATGTTGTGAGCTAAAGATGAAGTTAAACTAAAACTAAAGATGGGTCCAAGATCGGATTGAGCGATCCAAATCTTAGTAAACTGGTAAGCTGAACTGCCCAGGATATCTTGGAAGTTTGGGAGATCTTGAGACTTTTGAGAGATGCAAATAAACTAAATGAAACAAGTGATCTTGGTTTGGCCTTGGTTGATGAACTCCAAGCCAGCCAAAATGTGAGGTGAATGGTTCTGGTTTGCCGGCCTGCGGTGAAGGCCTGCGCACCATCAAAATGTGCAGCATGGGCCATAGTATACAGACCAGGTCTTGGAAGCCTGAGTAGTCAGGCCAAGAAATTATTCTGGTCTGGCCTAATTGCGGTAGGCCCAGACTGGCTGAACGAGACCTTGCATAGAGGCCTGTTACTGCGTCCTCGTGTAGACTTAGTACTGGGAGAATTTCCCGCGGGTTCATGGCATTGCTGAACATGACCATGATGAATATCTTCACAATACACATCACCAGCCCCACCCTTCACTCAGCTTTTTGACAATGCTTCATCACGTGGCCAAAAACAATTACCATCCCCCCTAACCAATGCAACTTGCCCTCTATGTTTCTCAAAGTGTGAGTCATCTATAATGCTTGTTATGGTATTTATTAATTAAAGACAGCACTGTAAGCAACGAGTTATTTTTTCAACAATCAACTGGTGGTGACATTGGCTAATGAGGTTATGGCAACTGTGGCAACTGTGACAACCATCAATATATATCTTTATTAATAAGAGCAACAATCAACTGTCAGTGACTGTAGAAACAGTGGCACCTTGTTGGCAGTGGTGCCAGGACAGCAAGCAGTGATTGCAACAATCAATGCTATAATATTGTTAACAAAGCAACAATCAACCAGTGGCAACATCAGCTATGACTGTGGCAACTGTGACAATGATCAATATATATTTTTATTAATAATAGCAACAATCAACCAGCAGTGACTGTAGAAACAGTGGTGCCTTGGCAATGGCACCAGCACAGCAAGTGGTGATTGCAAAATGAACGCTATAATATTGTTAGCAAAGCAACAATCAACCAGTGGTGACATTGGCTAATGAGGTGACTGTGGCAACTGCAACAACCATCAATATATATTTTTATTAATAAGAGCAGCAATCAACTGGCCGGTGGCAACTGTAGAAACAGTGGCACCTTGGCAATGGCACCAGCACAGCAAGTGGTGGTTGCAACAATCAATGCTATTATATTATTAACAAAGCAACAATCAACTGGTGGCAACATCAGCTAATGAGGTTATGGCAACTGTGGTGACTGTGACAATTATCAATATATAATATTATTAATAAGAGCAATGATCAACCAGCAGTGACTGTAGAAACAGTGGAGCCTTGGCGACGGCACCAGCACAGCAAGTGGTGACTGCAACAATCAATGCTATAATTGTTGTTAGAGAAGCAACAATCAACCAGTGGTGACATTGGCTAATGAGGTGATGGCAACAGTGGCAACTGCAACAACCATCAATATGTATTTTTATTAGTAAGAGCAACAATCAACTGGTGGCAACTGTAGAAACAGTGGTGCTTTGGCAATGGCACCAGCACAGCTAGTGGTGATTGCAACAATCATTGCTATTATATTGTTAACAAAGCAACAATCAACCAGTGGCAACATCAGCTAATGAGGTTATGGTGACTGTGGTGACTGGACAATGATCAATATATATTATTAATAAGAGCAACAATCAACTGGCAGTGACTGTAGAAACAGTGGAGCCTTGGCAATGGCACCAGCACAGCAAGTGGTGATTGCAACAATCAATGCTATAATTGTTGTTAGAGAAGCAACAATCAAGCAGTGGTGACATTGGCTAATGAAACAGCAGTGGTTCTAGCAATTGTGCAGGGAGCAGTGATGGCTGCTTCTGCAACTGAAACAACAAATCAATATCTTTTGTAAATGAGTAACAATCAACTGGCAGCAATGACAGTGTTAGAAACAGCAGCAGCCTTGGCAATGGCACCATCACGTGACAGGTGACTGCAAACTTACAATATGTTTTGCTCAAAGAAGCAACAGAGCAGCAAGAATCCAGTGGCAATGACCATTGTAGAAATAGCAGTGGGTTTGGTGATGGCAAGTACAGTGAATGGTGAAAAAGATTAAGAGTGGCAATGCAGCATAACAGCATAGGGAGGAGGTGACATCAATGGCAAGAGCACAAAGTAAAAGATCAGTAAAAGCCAGCATTTAAATGTCAGGAACAGCAAAACAATGGAAAGCAACATTGATGGTGGTGCTGGCTGGTGCATCCATAAATTGGCAATTTGGAGAAACACTAATAAGGCAATAATCAATGGTGGGGGAAGCTGCTGACAACAAAAGAAGCATCAGGGCAATGCATAGGTGCAGCAACTGCATGAATGACGTAATACAAAATATACTATCAATCAGTAATAATAGTGCAGTTTATTAAATTACTTTAATTTAAATTATATTCATAAATTTAAAAAAACTCAGCGTTTAAAGTGTTATCTAGCTATGTCTATAAATTTGAACAAGGCAGACCCACACTGGTTCTGTGAAAATGATCCTGGTAGAGGCAAGAAAGGGGGATGCTAAAGCAAGGCAGCGCTTAGGGCGGGCGTAAAGAGTCCTTTTGTTGGATGCGTGGTGCAACAGTGCATTTGGTCGGTGCTTTTTTCTTGTATGGGATGGTTTTTAATTCCGGTCGAGGTGGGGGCCAGTGGGTGTCTCCAGCAAGCACCGCTGGTCTTGCCCAGGGAGGAGTTTTAGTCGGTTTTGCTTTTGGGGGCCGAGGGGGTTTGCCAGTAAATCCAGTGAGTTGGTCATGATCCATCATGACAATCTGGTGTTCAGGGGGTGGTAGTGGTTGCTGCCGAATGATTGCTGCTGGAGCATGCATTGTCATTGGAAGGATGTGCATTGAGGTCGAGGGTGGGGCGCATTGCACAAAAATCTGTTCAATGCACATGCTACTGTCAAACTGGGATGTGTGTTGTTGAGTCAGGGGCTGAGGGGGTAGTATATCAGTGGGGTTTGGTGCCAGAGGCAGTTCCTGTGGGTGGACGTGCTGCGTGGCATGCAAAGGCTGGGGTTCCAGGCAGGGTTGTTGTTGCGTCATGTTGTTGATGGGGTAGGCAAGCTGCAGGCCTGTGGCTTGTGGTGCCATCCCATCAAGGAACTGCAGGAATTGGTGGTTCACCTTTTCCAACTTGCTGGCTGCTTGGTTGAGCTGTTGGAGGGAGGCTTCGTAGCTGTTTGCTGGTTGATTGGAGTGGTTGCTCATCGATAGATCATCATCATTGTCGACAATGGTAAATGGCTTGTTGCTGTCGGGGTTTGAGTGGGCAAGGGCATAGGTTGTCGAATTAACAAAGTTGAGGTAGAAATCATCCCACTCTTGGAGAAAGGACAAGAAGTCCTTGCTCTCGTGGGGGTGTTTCTCTTTGTCGTCGAGTAAGTTGTCAACGGCGTTGGCGGCGGTTGCAGGAAAGGTTCCGGTAGAGATTTTACGTAGGATTTTTGGTGAGCTGGAACAGTCATTGTCACAGCAACGGGTGTTTGAGTTTTGGTCCGTCGACTCCTTTGGGATGAAGGAGGACTTGTCGATGGTTTGTAGGTGAGGCGAGCATCGTGGAGGGGTATGAGCCATTGTCGAAGTTGTCATGGTCATCATGACTTTGGGCGGCACCCCTACGGGATGCTCGCATAGGTTAAGTACCGGGGAAATAATTTTTTGTTCGAGGGGATCGAGTACTGAAATTATATATTCATAAATCAAATAGCTTTGTTGTTGTAATTAAAATGACTGAACATGCTTTTTTTGGTAGTTTAACAGAGGCGAGGTTGCACCCATGATTTGGATGTTGGTACTGTATATTACTTATGTACTACATGGCTACATGCCCCCCACAAAATGATCCATCCTACCTCCCATTATGGGACTTTGTGAAGTGTAGACTACCAGGTATAGTAGTAGACCTGGCCTATGGTACCCCTACTGTATTAATGCTTTCATGAATAACACTGAGGAGAGTGGTGGGCTTATATTATAGACCTTCATGTGGGACTGAGGCTGCTGGGGCTCATGTCATACATCCACAATGGATAAAGGGATGGGTGTTGTTTCTAGGGGGCATAGAAGTTCCAGTACATTCTACATACGGACTTATAGTAGAAATGCTGCTAGTTAATTTTCTCCCCACCTGCAGAGCGCTGCTCAAATTCAGACTGTTACAATGATGGTGGCATATGAGTACTCAGCAAAGATCATTGGATGTTGTATGAATTAATCATTGAAATGGTGGAATGATTTTAATAACAATGAAAACAACATCACTCACAGCAATGAAATGATAAGTGACAAGCAACAATAAACTGGTGGAAGCTGCAGCAGTTGAATGCAGGTTATCCAACAGCAAGAGCACACAGTGAATGCAGCAACAAAGGCAATCATGGCATTGCACTGCTGTGGAATTCAGCATGGGGATGACAGCTTTCAACAGATTCCACTGCTCATCTAGCAGAGTCATCTTCACCATCTGTGATGCAAGGAGTCTTCTAATATATAGACCCTTGGCCCATTGCAGTTGGTTTTGGCTGGTTCTGATACTTTCAAGACCAAATGCATGTTGTCCTTGGTCCTCCTTGTCAGACAAACTGGCATATTTGTTCAAATTGCTCAACTCTACTGGCAACTTGGAGTTTCTGATGCTCAATTTTTCCTTGGAAAACCTACATGTTGTCTTGATGGGTTTGCATATAGTCGCTTCGCCAACCAGTGATGTAGGCCATCTCCCTGCTTTCATAATGTGCCACTACCATCAATGAAATTTCTCATCAAATGAATGTATGCCTCATTGTCTTGGTATTTTCTACTCCTGCCCTGAAAGTGAGATACGGTCAGTTGTGCATTCTTATCTGGCTGATTTTGGATCAATGACAGGGAGTGGTCACTGGAGGGGAATGCTGTGAATGCATGTTGACTGCAGATGGTTTCTTGTTGGCATCAGCATCCTTGGCATGATCAAAATTGTCTTTCTTACTACCATCCTCCTCTTCCTCACTATCCCTCTGGAGCAATCCACTTCCTGGTATTTGACTGCTGGCTTGTCTTGCATCCTGAACTGGGTTGCATCCTCCAGAATCTTGTGTATGATGGAGGCAGAAGATGCCATGGTCATCATCTTGTCATTGTCATGGTTTTCATGGTTGCCATTGTACTTGCTGTTGTCACCATCTGATAGTATCGGATTCCAAATGCTTGCATTGCCATTGCATCATTGTTGCTGTCTTTGTCTTTGTCAATTTTGATCCCTCCACAGATCTTATGCTTTTTTGAGGTTTCTTTTTTGTTACATTGAATCCCAGTGTTGAACATTGTCACTTGGACTAGGATATTGTTGCTGGTGGCCGGTTGGCATTCTACTATGCATGCAAGATGTCATGCCAGTTTTAGTGGCCATGTTGTCATTGTTGCTGGGAATGTTGTTGTATTGTTTGTTGTGGCACCAATTGAAGGTGACATCCATGGCTTGGCTTGTTGTAAATAGTACAATCAAATCAAACATGTACCTGCAACTACCACTTCTTGAGGCTGCAAGGTGATTTAATAATAATATGGGCAATGTCAACGTGTGTGCCTTGCTTCCTTGCATATTTTCTTATATGCCCAAGGGTGTTGTGTTGGTAGACCATACACATCCTGAAGCTGTATGCTATCACCTCCCAAGCATGAAATGTGTGTTTTGATCAAAACAATCCCTGCACTTGTCTGAAAATGGTTGGTTCTGTCTCCAGAATCCATTTGGTTGGTTGGTTGGTTGGTTGTTTGTGCACTTGCAGCATCCAAACAAGGCATTGTCAATGATTCAATGCCTGCATCTTCCTCCTCCTTTGTTTTTCCCACTGTTTCAGGTGGAGAGCTGCTAGTGTTATTGCTGTTCATGGTTTTTTGGTGTTGTCACCATGCATAGTGTTTTAAGGTTCCAATGACAAGAGCTTCCTGGTAGTGTGGCAGCTTTGGAGAGATCAATGCTGCAACAATGGCAGCAAGCAAGCAACCAATGAGGAGAAATTATTTTTCTCAAAAGCAAAAAGTAATGAATGGCAAATAATGGCAAGAAAGCAACATGAGAACTGCAACATCAGGAACAGCTGTCCCTGTGTGATATGACAGCAACAACAAACAACAGCAAATAGCAAGAAGAGGCCACTGCCGGAAAAAACAACATCTTGAAACAACAATAAGCTGGCATGGCATGACATGCAGGGCAGTGGTAGCTGCATCATTGCTTGTGTGGCACAATATGGCACAGCAATGAAAATGGGAAGTGGCAATGTCATACAGCATTTTGGTTGGTGTAGTTCTGGTATATGAATGTTTTTTGCCAAAGTGGTAACAATGGCAAGTTCATGACATATTTTGGTGTGGCAGGTGGCTATCCAGCTACATTGTTAATGGTTGGCTGATACCTTGATCCAGGTGTTTCCAGATCAATTTCATGCATGCACCAGTGCACTAGAGATTATTATGGTAATATAAGATCCATTTTTGTTGCCTTGGTCGTGTCTTTAGTTGTCATTTTTGTTTTTCATTCTATGATAGCAATGGGACACTGGCCATTGGGACTGATGGAAACTGATCTCATGATTTATGCATGGTAGGGCCAATTACGACACATAAATTATGTAGGTAGGCATGCTGGCTTTCTACGCCGTCAACGGCCTAAGTAAAATGGTGGTCTTCTAAAGTGAAATACATAATTTTTGTCTTATCAGACACTTTACTTAGGCGCCAACGGTCAGTGGCAATAGTTCCAGGGTGGCATTCTCGGTGTATATATATATATTGAATGAATATATACAATAGCGTATCATACCGGGCTGGGCCCTCCTACTGATTAATCCTATAGCAGCACCGCCACAACGTTTTCGTTGCGATCCATCAGCCGTCATCAGCAGCTGTTAGACCTACCAGTAACAACATGCTGTCTGTCACGGCGTTGCAAGATATGACAAAAATGCGTTTTGGGCGGTAGACACAACAAACAGCCATGCAGCGAGCAGCGGCGACAACGACCGCTCTAGCAAACTCGGCGACGGGGGAAAGACACTATACGCAGACAACAATCAACTGGCAAGTCGCGACAGCGAGCAATAGCAGTGGAGGCGGTGCACCAGGTGCACCAGCAGTGGAGGCGGTGTAACACACGGCAGAACCACGCGTCGTTGTTGTACCATCGAAAAAGAAGAATCGCGGTACCGTGGTGGTGATACTGATTAATTTTGTGTTTTGCAACGTTGCAACCCTCGATAGGTCTCTTGACCTAATGATCCTCTTGTATTCATCTTCTTCGGCTGTTGCTGTTGCTGCTACGGCGCCGACGCCAGTGGCTTGTCTACAGCAGCTGGCCAACCGTGTCAAAATATGCTCCCGGCGAAGTGACAAGCGTGGCAATATCACTATTTACCGGTTGGAATCGTTACCAAGGAAATCAAAAACGCTGTGGGTGGTGGTGGTGATGCTCCTACCAGTTCCATCATCCCCATCAAATAAGAAGAATCAGAAACCAACGACGATGATGATGCCACACGGCCTGTTTGATTAAAAATACCCGAGGACCTTTCTCGCTGAAAAAACACCTTCAGCTACTTTTGAATCCATATGATTGCCCTTGTGCCAAACCAGCCGTTGCCCGCCAACAACACGGATGGGCAAACAACCCTATTGCACCACTGTGTGTATCTCGAATCCAATGGAAAATGGAAAATACATTCATGGCAGTACAACCACAACAACAACAACAACCGGATATTTTCCATGCTGTTGCGGACCGATTTGGTTATTTTTTACTGCACAATTGCATCTGGTGGGTAGTACTGTTATTAGCATTGCTGTTATATGGGATCCATCCTGTCATGCACGATTTGGAAGCTACTGTTCGTTGTGCCACAACAATGGCATGGGTACAATCGCCAAACCTTTTTTTTGGATCAATATAATGTAGGCTTTTAACAAAAATGTGTTGTGTGGCTGGCTGATGACATCACGGGAATTCACCGTCAGTGCGCATTGGGCAAAAAAAGAAAATTGGCACCCATGGAATGGTACCGACTGTGATCATATCACTACCACCAATACTACTACACGCCAGAAGAAAAAGTGAACCACCATGACACGGTGGAGGAGAATTTATATAATGCCGGCAAATGGTGGCGTTTGATACCCGCCATATACACACGTGTGGGGGCGGCGCCACCAATGGCAACAGCGACAATGAATTAGCAACTAGCAATTGGCGGCGACAAGTATATAGCGGCGACAACCAGCAGCAACTGGTGGCGGCAAAAGCGACAGCGGCAACCATCAACCGGCGACGACAAAACAGCAACAACAAAAAGTGGCCACAACATCACCCGGCGTATATAAGTAAAAAATCAGTATCCGCCGCCGCCGCAGCAACTGGCGTTGATAGTAGCAGTGATGGTGGTCATGCTGTGGGCAACAGCGAGTAAACGGTGACAGCGACCGCAGCAACAAGACAAAAATGTGAAACATAATATCGACAAAATGGAAATAATCCACTAGTGGCAAAATAAAAAGCAACAACAAGCAACCAACCAACCAACCAGCGGCGACAATGGCAAAAAGTTCCAGGGTAATAATAAAACAGAAGCAACCAAACAGATTGCAATGTCGGCTCTTATGACCGTGGCAACAAAACAAAAACAGCAGCAGAGCAACTGGGCAGTGACAAAGAGTCAGTGTGTGACAGCCATGTGGGGGAAACAGCACAGTCAACATTGAAAGGTGAAGAGCAACCGTATCAAATAAAATAAAATTAAATTAAATTAAATTAAATTAAATGAATAATGAACGGGTGATTAAAAAAGGCAATCGCATGGAGCACATGGGTGACTGTTTGTTGCCGACCATGTTACCCACGGTTGCCCATCACTCCGGCATCCGACTGGCTGTCTCCTTGTTGGATTTCTTGCCCATGTTGTTGCCATTACCGTTGGTGGATGGTTGCTGTTATAACAATGTTGCTGCTGCGGTCGCTGTCACTGCTTGCTGCATTGCATTGCTGTATAGCAGCATGCTGCTGCCGCTGCCGCTGCCGCTGCTCATATTGCTGCTTGCTCTTGTGAGTCGTCGTCATGGCCACTGATTATATGGTTCTTCTTTTTTGTCAGAATAAAATCTTTTATTTGCTGTTGTGCTCACTGCTTCTGCCATGATGCATGACCTGCTGCATGTAAGCAACGATTGCTGTCACTGCTCATTGTGCTACTATGACAGTTGCTTGTTGCCAAGAACCATTTGCTTCACCCCTTGGTGCTGTGTTTGCCATGATCAGTCGCTCCTGCATCACAAAGTGTTAGCACTGTTGCTAGTGCTGTTGACTCAATTGTTGTGCTCTTTAAAAATTTAAATTTGCTGCTGCATAAACCCTGGTTGATTGTGGTTGTATTTCAGTTTTGTGCATCTTGCAAATGATGAGAACAAAACAGTTCAGTATCAAACACAAAACCCCAACCACTTCCATGTCATACCAGCAAACAGCCACTCTTTCAAGCAAACATAAAAATTCACCTGGCACCATCTCAGCCAGCCAGCCAGCTAGCTACAGGAGGATAAAGAAGATGGCAGACATGGCTGAACCCACTGATCATGGCACAGCCAGGTACAAACCACACACTACAGACATGCATGCATCATGCTGCATGTTTTGCAAGGTGCCACATCATCCTCCTCCATGTCCCAGCAGTGGCTGGTCATTGTTTTGCAGTAATGACACACACACACACACACACACAAATAATAACAACAATCAACCTTTGTGGCTGACAAGAATCACACAAGTTTGAGTCCCCTCGGAATCAGTGCCATTCATGGTTTTGTCTTCACTTCCAACCAAGTTTGTCCCAAAGGTTCTACGGTCATTGGTTCAAGGATTGGGACCTACTTTTCCCATGGTT
>JFJP01000361.1_pt1 | contig 11032 bp, 9 predicted proteins | sample 431651 | NCBI WGS metagenome assembly JFJP01 (sample SAMN02602958, study PRJNA72255) | Microbial mat metagenome, whole genome shotgun sequencing project. | biome: fresh water; feature: sink hole; material: water; isolation source: purple microbial (photo- and chemosynthetic) mats found in...
CTTCTTGCCCAATTTGGCCATGATCCCCCCAAAGGCTCCGTCAAAGGACCAAGGATTTACCACATTTTTTCGCGGCTGTCACCAAGCGCGAAGGCTTTTGTCAGCCCTTCGTGCTCCAGGGCACAGATCCGAGCAAGGCTGCATCCCCCTCGCAAAGCTGCTGAACCACGGTGTGGTGGAAGATCTGGTGGTGCTCTTCGACCTCGACCCCGTATCGGTCAATGAAGGAAGCCCGGGACCGTTCCAGCTCATCCCGCAGCAGCGCATAGAGGCTCTTCTGAGCCTTCCCTTGGGTCACCTTGGCGGGGAAGTAGAGCTCGATATCGCCGACTAGCACTCGCGCACTGCGCTCCGCGTTGGCCCGGACCTTAGGGTCGAGCTCCGCAACGGCGGGGTCAGCGATCGGCACTTGGATGCGCTGGGTGGGCATTGAGGCATGTGCTTCAGGCGGAACTGTCGTAGCGCGTTCTTCTTCCTTCTGCCCGGCCTGGAAGGAAAGGGCCGCCTCTGCGGCATGGGCCAGAGCCCGCACGTGGTGGGGATGATCGAGGACCTGCCGGAGGCCACTGTCCACCAGTAGGATCGCCACCGGCTTCCGGCGGAGACGCAAGGGGAGGATGCGCACGTCGGCAGCCTCGAAACGGCTCAGGGGCCCCAGAAGAGCCAGATAGCCCGGCCCCGGCCGGGTGAGGGCCAGCATGCGCCCCTGGATGACCTCGTCGAGCTCAGGCGGCGGCACCACCGGAGATCCCAGCCGGGGCGTATCCGACTCGAAGCCTCTGTGAGCATAGAGGCTGGCAATGCCCTGCTTCACCACGAAGAGCGCGCTGCGCTCCACAAAGGGCTGAAGGCCGTCGAGCATGTTCTTGAGGACCTCGCCCTGACTGGAGGCGGCCTCGATCAAGTCCAATGCCACCCCTAAATCGTTTTCGGTATCCACGGGCCCATCCGGAAAGGGATCCTCGGCGGGCCCGGCAGCTTCGAGAAGTTTCTGGACCAGAGCATCATCGGGCTTGAGGCGCCCCAGGCCCTCTTCCCAGGTCATGAGGACCTGTTCCTGCAGGGATTGGAGGCGCTCCTGGATCCAGGCTTGAACCAAGGGTTTGATGGTTTCTTTGCGGCTGTCGTCCATGGCGATCCCGGGGTTTTCTCGAGAGTACCCCATTTCTCCTTCGGGAGAGCGGGTCCAAGGTGACGAACAGGGCAACTCGGGCCCGTTCGTCACCTTGGCCATAGCAATTCCCCTCCCAAGACGCTAGGATCAAGCCGTTTCGGGGAGTCCTCGAATGGCAGATCTTTCGATCCAGGTTCGCGAAGTTGAGGGTATGGCCGTTGTGCAGCCGGAAGGCTTCATCAACGCCCATACCGTGCGACAGTTCGAAAGCTCCCTCGAAGGCTTGGTCGCTGCCGGAAAATTCACGATCCTCCTGAACTGCAAAGATTTGAATTACATCAGTTCGGCGGGCCTGGGCGCGATTATGGGGCTCATCGAGACTGTGCGGGAAAACGGCGGCGACATCCTGCTCTGCAGTCTTCAGGAGAACGTCTACGCCATCTTCGACACCCTTGGATTTACCCAGCTGTATCGAGTGTTTGCCAGCGAAGACGAAGCCAGGCTTGCCCTTGCGGGGAAAGCGGAGTGAAGGCCACGATCGATCCTGAAACCTTTCGCCTGGTCATCCCCAGCCAGACGCGGTACTTGAACCTTGTCACGGGTCTAGCCAAGCGAGCCTCGTTGGTGGCAGGGATGGATGATGCCACCGCGGCCAAGGTATCTATCGCCGTGGACGAGGCTATTACCAACGTGATCATGCATGCTTACGGTGGTGAGCCCACCCATCTCGTGGACATCGAGCTGCGCTTCACCGCCACGGCCCTCGAGATTCATATCTGGCATACGGGCCACGGGATTCGGGACAACGATGTCGTGCTTCCGGATCCTCGCGAATACGTCAAACATCCCCGCAAGGGGGGCTTGGGTCTCCTGCTCATGAGCCGCTTCATGGATGAGGTTCATTTCCTCGAAGGCAAGGATCGAAACGAGTGCTGCATGATCAAGCGCGTGAGCTGACGCCACGACCATGAGCGCTTCGAATCCTGCCTCGCCCTTTGACCGCCTGCGGGAGTTGTCCTTGCGCATCCCCGAGGGCGCCCAGGAACTCTTGCCACTGGTGGATTTCCTGGAGACCTTTCCCGAACAAGTCACCGAGGAGGCCCTGGTCCACCTCGTGGGCGTCACCGCCCTGGGCATCGCCAAGGCCGGTCAGGGCGGTATCTGGGATGGTTCGCGGTGGATCTTCCTCCGGGGCAGCGCGGTTCCATTTCCCACCAACCCGGGCCCAGGCTGGCTGAGCCTGCCCTGGATATATGGAGACGAGCAGTTTGGCCAACTCGTGGTGCGCACCCCCTGGGCCCCGCCTGCGCTCCCACTCCTGCTCTCCATTTCGGCGCCCCTGCTGGCTTGGCGGCGCCTGGAAGCCCTCCGCAGTGATCAGAATCGCGCCCTGGCCCTCCAGCTTTCCCGACTCAACACACTCTTCGACCTAACCCGCAGCCTGGGCAGTGCCGAAACAAAGGCCGATATCGTGCACTTGGCCGCCACATCGCTGATGGCAGAATTTCTCATCTCGCGGCTCATGGTTGTGGGAGCCGATGGCACCCTGCTGTTCTGTCGGGGACTCGGAAACCAAATCTCCCCACTTTCCGCCGAGGCGATCCAGCAGATCGTGGAAGGGAGGAACCTGCCCCATGCGGTCGAACTGCGGGATCAAGACCACAGCCATGGCTTTGCCTACGCGGGTGAACCAACCCTGGGGAAGCTCAGCGATGATGACGAGCTGTTCTTCCAGACACTCCTCAATATCACCTCCACCCAGCTCACGGCCCTGGAGCTGCGCGAATCCCGCCTCCAGACCATCCGCATGGAAAAAGACCTCGACCTTGCCCGCAACATCCAGCGTCGCATCCTGCCTAAGCTGCTGCCGGAGCCCGAGGGCTGGCAATGCGCAGCGGCGAACCTGCCCTACGAGGCTGTCGGTGGTGACTTGTACGATCTCTGGATGGCCCACCAGGAAGCGGGCCAGAATCCACGTCTCCACATCGCCCTGGGGGACATCTCTGGCAAGGGCCTGCCCGCTTCGCTGATGATGACTCAGCTCAGCGCCTTTCTCCGGGCCATGGCCGATCGCCGGGTGAAGGATTGGGGACGACTGGCCCACCGCCTCAACGCCCGCATGAACGATGTGCGCGACCGCAACCGCTACGCCACCCTCTTCGCCGGAAGCCTGAACCCGGAAAATGGAGATATGCGCTACGTGAACGGCGGCCACAACCCACCCCTCTTGATCCCAGGCAACGGTGGCCCAGTAGAGCACCTGTCGCCCACGGGCCCCATGGTGGGCCTGCTACCCGGGGCCACCTTCGGCGAAGGTCACGCCACCATGGAACCCGGCGATGTCCTGCTGATCTTCACCGACGGATTGGTGGAGGCCGAAAATGCCACAGGCCAAGATCTCGGCGAGGGGCCCCTGATCCAGACGGTGCGTAACCACCCGGATGCCAGCGCCGAAGAAATCTTTGAACGAATCCTGGTGGATACCTTCCAACACATGGAGGGCTCAGGGTTCAAGGACGATGTCACCCTGGTCGTCGTCAAACGATGCAGGCAAACCAAGGAGGCCTAGACCATGAACAGCATCAAGTCGTTCCTCCTCATCTCCGGTATGACCGCAGTCCTGGTCGCCCTCGGATTCTATTGGCAGGGTGAGATGGGCGTGGCAATCGCCCTGGGCGCCGGTCTCCTTATGAATGCCATTGGCTATTTCTTCTCCGACAGCATTGTGCTGGCCGCCTACCGAGCCCGGGTGGTGGGCCAAAGTGAGGCCCCCCAGCTCTATGCCATCGTGGCCAACCTGACCCAGCGAGCGGGCCTGCCCATGCCCCGGATCGCCATTATTCCCGACGAAACGCCCAACGCCTTTGCCACAGGGCGGAATCCGGACCATGCCGTGGTGGCTGTCACCGAGGGCATCATGCGCGTGCTAAGCCGCGCCGAACTGGAAGGCGTCATTGCCCACGAACTGGGCCACGTGAAGAACCGCGACATCCTCATCGGCTCCCTAGCCGCCGTGCTGGCCCAGGCCATCATGTTCATCTCCCATATGGCCCTCTACATTTCACCAAGGGACGAGGAAGGCCGCTCCAATCCTATCGCCGGGATCCTGATGTACTTCCTTGGCCCCCTGGCTGCCATGCTGTTGCAGATGGCAGTCAGTCGCAGTCGGGAGTACATGGCCGACGAGTATGCTGCACACCTCACTGGGCGGCCCGACATGCTGGCCAGCGCGCTCCAGCGGATCTCTGCCTACAACGCCGAAGTCCCCATGCGCAACGCAGAACCAGCCACGGCACACATGATGATCGTGAACCCCCTGAATGGAGGAGGCTTCTTCAGCCTTTTCAGCACCCACCCACCCATGGCCAAGCGCATTGCCCGGCTCAACGCCATGCCGGTCGAAGCGCGCTGAACCCCGGCTCATGAATTTACACTCAGGGTAAAAGATGAACCGCTGAGGCCACAAAGAAAAAACGAGAGGGCACCGAGAAGAAACGTCCGCTCTTGTTGGTGCCTTTTCTCTCTGCGCGCTCTGCATTCCTCTGCATCCCTCTGCGCCCTCGGTGGCCCAGCCGTTCACTGCGAAAACCGAAAGGCAAAATCCAGGCTGAATTCATCCCGGCCCTGCCCCTGCCGATGAGGGGAGAAGCGCGACGCCTAGGTCCCGGATGCCCCACAAGATCGGCAAGTTCGAAATCCTGAAGACCCTCGGCTCAGGGTCCATGGGCGAGGTTCTGCTCGCCCGGGACGAGGTGCTGGGGCGGAACGTGGCCATCAAGACCGTGCGACCCGGAAGCTCCTTTGGTGCGGAGGCCCAGGCCCGGTTCGAGCGTGAGGCCCGCGCTACGGCCGCCATGAACCATCCTGGAATAGTGACCGTCTTCGACTTCGGCGAGCAGGATGGCCTCCACTATCTGGTCATGGAGTTTATTGAGGGCGAAGATCTAGAACTTCTCATTGCAAGCAAGAGCATGGGAAAAGCGGATCTGCTGGAAGCTTTAGCTCAGGCTTGCGAAGGCCTAGCCTATGCCCATGAACGGGGCGTCATCCATCGAGATGTGAAGCCCAGCAATATTCTCGTGTCCCGCCGGGGCAAGCGCCTGCAGGCCAAGCTCACGGACTTCGGCGTGGCGCTGGTGGACCGCTCCACACTCACGGACAAGGGCACATGGATGGGCACCGTGAGCTACATGGCCCCCGAATACCTGGATACAGGCAAGGCCACCCCCAGCTCGGATCTCTTTGCCGTGGGCGTGATGCTGTACGAAGTCCTGACCGGGGGGCGCAAGCCCTTCATCGGTGAGACCACCACCGGCATCCTCAATGCCATCCTCCGCAACCCCGCCCCATCACTTAGCCCCGATGAAACCCAGGGGATCTCTCCAGCCATCCTGGAGGTTACGCGCCGGGCCCTGAGCAAGGACCCCGCAGATCGCTACCCCTCTGCTGAGGCCCTGGCCGCCGCCATTCGCGAGGCCATCCAGATGCCAACACGCCCCCCCCAACCCAGGGCCGACTTGGTGGTGGGCAAGGGAGGTAAAACCAGTTGCCTGAGCCTGCGGGTAGCCCTGCGCCAAGCCGCCCCTGGAGCCACCGTCCACGTGCTGCCTGGGCACTACCGAGAATCCCTGGTCATCGACAAGGACATCACGATCTGCGGCGAGGGAGATCCTTCGGATATCCATCTCGAAAGCCCCAAGGGGCCCTGCCTAACTTTTGAATCCTGCAAGGCCGTCATTCGAGGACTCACCCTCCATCAGGGCGCCGAGGAATCGGCGCCACTCATCGAAGTGCGTGCCGGCCGAGTCCATCTGGAATCCTGCGAACTCAGCGCCAGCAGCGCCACAGCCTTGGAGGTCAAAGCTGGAGGCGCCCATCTTGTAATGAAGGCCGTTCGGGTTTTCGGTGGCACCAAAGGCATTAAGGTGGGCCAAGGATCCACGGTGATGGTCGAAGAGGTCGTGCTGGAAGGACAGATGCAGGCCGCCCTCTGGGCCGAACCAGGAGCCACGGCGACCCTCCATCGCACCATGCTGAAGAAAGGTTCTGGTGTGGGCCTCCATTTGCAGCCAACCGCTCAAGCCAGCTTGGAGGACTGCACCGTGGAGGATTTTGCCGCCGGAGCTATCGAAGTTGGGCCAGGGGCGCACATCCGCCTGCTCCGCTGTCGAGTGCTCAGAAGCGCCTTCGCCGGATTGCTGGCTCTGGAAAAGAGCCATGCTGAACTCGATGATTGTGAGCTCAGCGACCACGAAGGTGCTGGAATCCATGCTCAGGGTGGCGCCAATATCCACGCCCACGACTGTCGCCTAGTGGAGAACGGTGGCTTCGGTCTTTCGATTCTAGGCTCGAGTCTAGCCGCCCTGGAGGGGTGCAAAATCGCCCGGAACGGCGGGGCGGGGATCCTGATCCACCAGGGTGCCACGGCCCAACTCAAGGACTGCCGGGTGACCGAGGGAAAGGGCCTGGGCCTCATCTGTTCTGCCAGCGGACGAGGGGTACTGGAGAGCTGCGAGATCTCAGGCAACGCCCAGAGCGGGGCCAAGGTCGAACCCGGCGGCAGCCTGCTGCTGCTACGATGCGTAGTAAAGGATGGCCACGACACCGGCATCCTGCTCTTCCAGGATGCCGAAGCCACTCTGGAAGAATGCGTGATTCACCGCAATGCTCGCGGCGGCATCCTGCTGACCAAGGATGCCGCCGATCCCATCCTACGAGGCCAGAACAAGATCGACGACGAACTGGTGCGCCTAACCCCTCAAGGACCCATCAAATTGACAACGGTGAAGAAGCGCTAGATTCCCGCCAAGGCATCCAACGTCCCACCCCACTCCATCGCCTCCAGGGACGTGCCCGGAACGTAGGGAAGGATGCGGGTGGAAGAAAGTGAAGCCAACAGCAAGGTGGGGTCGACGAGTTCACAGAGCATGGCCACCGGAACATGCGGCAACGCCCCCAGGATGCGTTCGATTTGGCGCAGTGCCGCCAGCGGCTCCGCGTCCCCAGAACCCGCCAAGGCCAAGTCCACGAGCACCAGCGCCGGCGGCGGAACCGGAGGATGCGGGCTCAGGAGGGCCTTGAGCGCCTCCAGTCCGGACACTGTTTCAAGCCTGCGGTAACCATTGCCTTCGAGGTGAGCCTGCACCCTCTGCCGCGCCTCACCTTCTCCCATGCAAAGCACCACACGCGCCCCTCTGCGCCGCATCCGCACCAGGGGATCACCGCCGGGCCCCTCAACCAGAGCCGCAGGAACTGAAGAAAAGGCCCCACCCTCGGCTTCCCCACGAACCGCATCGCCTCCAGGTGGAAGCATTCCCGAAGACGAGGTGGTATCACTGCCCAGCGCCTGAGGAATTCCCCGAAGAATTTTATCTCGGAATTCCAGACAGTCCCTCAGTGAGCGAGCCTCCTCCTCTCCAAGTTCGCCAAATTCCAGGCCCAGGATCACCTCCCCCCCCCGCGTGGAAGCATGAGCTACCGCACCCCGCCATTCCAGGAGCGGCAGCCGGGGCAGGTCCTGGACCCGGACTCGGGGAAAGCCCTTGCCCCGATCAAACAGGCCCGTGGAAGCTGGCACCCGCATGCCATCGTCCAGCTTGAGGACACGGTCCACCCGCATGGCCAAGCCACCCATGGAAATATTCACTAGGGGGCCAGCCACCCCAAGTCCCGGGATCCGCCCGTCCTGGGCGATTACATAGGCATTCTCTCTTGGGCGGAAGGGATAACGCTTGGCGCGACGACGGTCCGCATAAGCCAGGGTGGTGGGCGGATCGAAACGATACTGGAGGTAGGCTTCTCGGCCCCGAAAGGTAATTGCCGTTTCGAAGCGCTGTTCTTCCTGGGGGAATACCATCTCGAACACGGCACCGGGCATCAACTCGTGCGGAAGAGGGCGCACGAGCCTGAGGATCAGCCCTCCCTCCCCACCACGAACCGCCTGGATTGTCGAGGCATAGGGCAGCGTACTGGTACCCTCCACCTTGATGGGGAATTCCGCCTCGGATTCGAACAGACTCTGAAGAGCCCCGAAAATAAAGGCGGGATCCTCGATGGCATGATCGCTTCCTTGGTTTTTTTCAGCCCGAAGCCGATTCATGGAACGGCATCCCCTTCCCGCTTCCATGCCCTTCGGTCACTTCGCCTATTTCGATTAACCCTGGTCAGCTATTGAGGGGAAGCACCCGCGCGCTCCAGCGAAAGAAACGGCGACCTCCCGGCTCCAGCACGAAAACCCCTGGTTTTGAGGTGAATTCGCCGTCAAAACCCGTGGGACTGGCCATACCTGACCAGGGTTCGAGGCAGAGAAAGTCGCAGCCCGGCTTGGCCCAAACCCCGAGTTGCTGGAAGCCATCCCAACTGAGCTCGATTCCCAGGGCCCCAGGCGCAAGGTAGCGCACCGAGCGGCTCTGGAGCTGATCGAAAATAAGGGCATCCTGGGTAAAGAGATCGTCCCGCAGCCGCAGCACGGTACCGTCTACGGGATTTGGGTAGGGGTGGGAATCCAGCAGGCCCTCAGACACCCGAGTGATTGGTGCAGACTCGGACTTGGGGAAAACCAGACGGTGAGCCTCCCGCTGCCCCCCGGCCAGGGGCCAGCGGAAGGCCGGATGGGCCCCCAGGCTTGCGGGCAGCGGCTCTTCCCCTGGATTGCGCACTTCGTAGACAGCCTTTAGCATCGGCCCTTCCACCGAGTAGGTGATCCAGAGTTCGAAGGCAAAGGGATACTGTTCACGACTCTGATCGTCGTCCCGCAACATCCACGTGCAGGCCTCCCGACTCAAACGCATCAACTTGAAGGCCCGATCCCGCGCAAAGCCGTGGCGGGCCATGGAAAAGACCCTTCCCCCGTGCCGCAGCACATCGCCCTTCAACTGGCCCACGATGGGAAACAGCACGGGAGAAACCCGCCCCCATACTTCGGGATTTCCTGACCAGAGCAGGTCCGGCCCCTGGATGGGCTGAAAGCGGCGCAGTTCCGCCCCCAACTCGACGAATTCGGCGCGGATTTGTTGATTGGCAATGAAACAAGCGTCCATGAAGGTCCCGGGAGGATTCTTTCATGGTAGCCCCAGAGTCCCACCCTGTGACAAACCTAGATGAGGCTAATTTGGCCAATAGGGTGCCGATTTTTTCTGGGTCAGCAGTAACCACATCCGGCTCCATCCAGGAGGGGTGCCGCGACCTTCCAAAAGGCTACCATTTCCTCGGGTTTGCCCAGGCTGATCCGCACATGCTGGGGCAGACCGTAGCCCTGCATGGGACGCACGATGACCCCACCCTTCAAAAGCTCCTTAAAGAATTCCGCCGCGGGGAAGATGGTTTCCATCAACAGGAAGTTCCCTGCATCGCCCGTCACCCTGCAGCGATGCTTGGCGCCCTCGGCGAAAAAGGCCTCACGCGCCTCCCAGTTCTTCTCTCGGCAGAAGGCCTCGAAGGCCTCGTCCTGGATGGCCACTTCGGCGGCAATCTGCGCCAAGTGGTTGGTATTGAAGGGACTGCGAACCCGCTCCAGCAGAGCCAAAAGCCCCTCGCTGCCCAAACCGTACCCAATACGCAGGGCCGCCAGGGCATGGATCTTGGAAAAGGTGTGCAGCACGATGAGTTTGTCGCGCTGAGACAGAAAGGCTGCAGCATCCGGGAAGTCACCAGGGGCCTCGTACTCGGCGTACGCCTGGTCCACCACCAGCAGGATGTCCTCCCGCAGGCTGTTCACCAGATGGGCCACCACATCCTTTCCAACCCGCACACCCGTTGGGTTGTTGGCATTGGCCAGATAAACCATGCGCGTGTCCGGCTGCACAGCCCGCAGAATTCCCTCCACATCCACATCGGTGGCCGTGGCCCGGGTTTCGATCACTCGCCCCCCCGCAGTCTGGGCCGCAATGGCGCCGATGGCGAAGCTATGCTTGGGCACGATAGCGCTACCACCATCCAGCAGAACCGCCTTGGCGGACATCTCAATGATTTCTGCGCTGCCATTGCCCAGGATGACCTGCCCTACCTGCACACCTCTGCGACGGGCGATGGCCTCCCTCAGATAGAAGCCATCGGAAACCGGGTAGAGGCCCACGCCCTCGGAGGCCGACCCCTGAATGGCCTGGTGCAGGCGAGCCTTCACGGCCTCCGTTGGACCCCAGGGGTTCTCGTTGCTGGCAAGCTTCACGATGCTCGTGAGCCCCATCTCCCGCTGAACTTCCTGAATGGGCTTGCCGGGAATGTAGAGCGGGATCTGCTGCAGATGCTCGAAGGCGGATTGGGGAGCGACCATGGGAACCCTCACTACGGAACCCAAAGTATTCCCCCCAGACCCACCGGACGTGGGTCACAAGCGGTCAAGGCGATCCCACCTGCCCTTCAGCGCGCCCCAGCAATGGCTTACATAGGCCTGCCCTGGGGGGTCTTGGGGGCAGGGAGAACTACCTCCCCCGTAGACCGCATCAGCAGGGTGTAGACCATGTTGGGCGCCAGCCTACCGTAGACAGCCTGGCCGTGCATGGCCTTCACGCCGGCCTCCTTGGCCAGGTGTTCGCTGTTGGCCACGGCCCAGAAACGGGCCCAGAGATTTCGCTCAAAGGGACTGGGGGTCATCTGGGTGGCGTAGATCTCGGGCGCGACACCATTCCGGTCCAGGATGTAACCTTCGTCGGGCTTGACGCGGTTGGTAAAGATGCGCCGAAAGAGCAGCAGGGCCTTGCCCTTGAGGGGATCGCCCTGCTCCACAAAGTGGTCCTCGAACTTGATGATCAAGGTATCCACGTAGACTTCGTCCCCTTTGATTTCAATCTCTCGCTGGGCGCCTACGACTCCCCCCTGGGGGTCCAGCTCCGTGAACCGCAGCTTGTTCACGGTCTCGCCCGCCGCATCCTTGGTCTGGGAGATCACTTCCAGCTGGGCGCGGCGCTCGGTGTACTCCAG
>JFJP01050780.1_pt1 | contig 11029 bp, 8 predicted proteins | sample 431651 | NCBI WGS metagenome assembly JFJP01 (sample SAMN02602958, study PRJNA72255) | Microbial mat metagenome, whole genome shotgun sequencing project. | biome: fresh water; feature: sink hole; material: water; isolation source: purple microbial (photo- and chemosynthetic) mats found in...
ATCTGGTCGTTGAACGCGAAACCCAGAAAGGAATCCTCATAGGCGCGGGCGGCTCGATGATACGCCAGATACGCGAAGAAGCCGAACACGACCTTGCCGATATTTTCGACTATCCAGTACGCCTCTCAATCAAGGTTCGCGTCCAGCCTGACTGGAAGAAGGACGACAGGATACTCAAGAAGTTGATACAGTAGGCGGTCTGGACGGAGATCTGGTAACATTCAGTTAACATGAAATTCCGGCCCGAAGGGTTTGGTGCGGTTTGTGCCCCTCGAACAAAGCTTCTTCAATTCGTATAAAGATACACAAACCGTGACAATAGCGCTATCCGGTTGAAGCGATTGTTAGCCACTTTTTTTCTTATATCTAGTCATCCGTCCATTTCCGGAAATATCTATTAACTCGTCTTCCAACATTTGCCTTAAATCACGACTAGCAGTCGCTGTTGATATTCCCTTGCAAACTCTCATATAGCCTTTTCGATCAAACCAATCATTTAATTCTATCAATGCCGATTCTACTCGTTTTTTATAATCAATATTAGGAATATTTGTTTCATCAATTGTATCGCGTAGTGATTCATTAATTGCATCAAGCATAAATTCAATAAATACTGTAGATTTTCCTGTACTATCAGATTCTTCTAATGCTTTATAATATGTATCTTGATTTTCTTTAATAACTTTTTCTACAGGAACAAATTCAAATATTGGATTAATATTCATCAACAACCGAGTTTGCCAGAATCGCCCCATCCGTCCATTTCCATCTTCAAAGGGATGAATAAACTCCATTTCATAATGGAATACACAGCTCTTAATAATATCAATATCAGAATCTTTCTTTATATATTGGAACAAGTCATTCATTAAGCCTGGAACTCTATCATATCCAGGAGCAATATGTGATACATCATTTCCTTTTAGTATTCCAACTTGAATATTTCTAAAACTACCAGAACCTTCTACTAAACCATTCATTAATACTTCATGAGCTTTCAAAAAATCGTTAATCGAGAAAGGATCGAAAAATTGTAATTTATCATATGCAGCAATTGCATTTTTGACTTCAAGAATATCTTTTTTAGGCCCAATTACTGGTGTTTTATCTAAGATTGCAGATACATTATCAATTCCGAGGGTATTCCCTTCAATTGCCAGGGATGAATGAATAGTTTTTATTCTATTTTGTCTTCTTAGTCGTGCTTCAGGTTTTACTAGCAGCAAGCTCTTACAAATACCAAGAGCTTCGGTTATTCGACCATATAATGAGAGAATCGTATTGGTTATCTCGTATGGTGGTTTCATATCGACATGATAGCATCATTTGATACTATCATCAAGTCCTTTTCTTCGGCCCCGACGGGTCTGCCCAACATACGCTTAATCGGTAGTGCATAATTGGTATGGTTTGTGTGTGAACGAACTCCGCGTTCAGCACAAGCGCCTTAGCTTAAAAACTCCATAGGAGGTATATTGTCGAATAGGATCACCGTTGCACTTCGTGTTTGAACTCAAGTCTGCGACTATATCATTTAAAGAGTGTTTCAGTTTTTTCTCGCAATGTGTTTTTAGAGTACTCCAAATTTCTTTGATTATTGAACCACGTTTCCGGATATAGTCGTTCGTATAAAGACAATCGATCATGGCATTGAGAAGTGTCGAATACGTTAAAATGTCGCTGTCACGTTCGGCCAGATTATCTGTGAGAGTATCGATTATCAACTTGGGATTGCTCCACCCTTCTTCGCCACGACACCGCTCTATATGTATCAGCTCAATAAGCGGAGAAATCCCGAGCCTTTGGCGGGCAGCATTCACGGCTTTAAAATAGATTGGTTCGGTTTCGGTGCCTTCGAAAACAAGAAAGTATTTTCTGGCAGGTGCATCGCTCTTTTTCGTTTTACTTCGTTGGCCGAAAATCCGGGATTCTCTCATGTAGTGCCTTTATCAACTGGAAACAAGGCTGTAAACACAGGAACTCCCCCGTAACGGCCTTCAAGATAGGCTTTGTCAACCTTTTGATCGAATCTAACATTATATTCTTCCAGAGAATACAAGGTACTTTCGCCTTGTATGTCCTTATCCACGAACCACAGTTCATCGCGGCGAAGTAAATCAAAATCCAAGAGACGGGACTCGTGTGACGTGACAATGAGCTGTACGTTCCGATTTTTTGCAAATGCAAGGAATGTCTCCACAAATTTATAGGTGAGGCACGGATGCAGGCAGCGATCAAGTTCGTCAATAATATACGTCTTTTCTTTTGGTGATACGAGCATCTCTATGAGGTCAAACAACCGAACTGTACCATCAGACTCTTCGGAAAAATCAAAAGTAAAGGCCTCGTTTTTGTGTATAAGCTTTATTTCCTTAGCTATTTGTTTCGCGTTTTCATCAATCTCCAATGTAAATAATTGCCCGGTATGCCGAATAAGTGCATTCCACTTTGCTATTTTGGAGGTGCTGCTTTTTTCTTTCGCTTGATTAATAGTTTTAATTATCGTATCTATCTGCTTCGCTATATCATTTTTGATAAAGACAGGGAGACCAGCAAGCATTTTATCAATAGGGATTTCAATCGGAGTTATTTGCGTAATACCGGTCCCAAAAGCGAAAATCAAACGCGATACTTCTGATATAGTGCCCACATCTGTGAGGTATGAATAATCGGTTATAATTCTATTCGGATAATTAATATCCAGGGACTGTTGCAGCCACGTGTATATAGTGCGTAAAACAAGGGCATTAGGTGTGTTGTGATAAAATCCGGCTTTATTCTGGTTCATTAATGAAAGAAATAGAATGTTGCTCCCCACCATGTCTTTCGCATACATTTCCAGGTTTGGAATATTCCGCAAATCATTTTCAAAGATATAGTGTTCTTTTCCGCTTTCTTTTTCGAAAAGACGTTTTTCAGAATCTTTGCCGATCTCGAATAACCATTCTGAGATAAACTGGCCGGTTTGCATCATCACTTCAAAGCCATATTCATAGCAATGATTGTCAAGGAGAATCTCCAGTGAAAAGAAAGTCGGAGTATAGCTATTATTTTCCTTTGTCTTTGAGTATTTTTCAGATGAATTTGGCGGAAGAGAGCCGGCTAAAATAGTCTTTTGCATGAAGTCTATGGCTTTTATCAAGTTGGACTTACCCGAAGCGTTCGCTCCATAAATAGCGGCAAATTTCAATAAATCCTGTTTTGGGTGCTCACGTACATGATCCATCTTTCCACGTACTTTTCCCGGTATCATAGAAAACTCGTTGGAGACTGGATTCGCAGTAGCCGGATCGAGCCGGGTCGAGAACGACAGGAAGTTCTTAACGTTAAAGCGGATAAGCATGGTTTTCCTCAGTAAATTAAGCGACTATTCAGTAGTATAAGTGATATTTTCACATTTAAGCAAGAAAAATATTGAAATACCCATTATAATATAAAAATAAAGTGAAAATACCACATGCTTTAGTCAGTTTTGCCTGCGGATTAACGTTTTTCAAACAGTCCCAAGGGATTGTTCGAGGAAGGCTGGTTAATCTGCGATCGGGTTCGTTTGTCCCATGTTAAGCCCAACCTTCATCTTCCTTCTACCTCCGTACAATTAGGATGACACCTTCCTTCTAACAACCCCTCAAGACTTTTCTCATAATATCTGGGAAGCGGAATTGGCGCGGTTTGTGCGTTAAATGAGCGAAGCGAATAGCACAAACCATGACAAAGGGTAAGTCAGGTTGAAGCGATTGTTCAATTGTTTTAGTATTTCACAATCCTGAATCCATTACTTGAAGCACTATCTCCAGGAGTATAAGTATTCACCCAAAAGAGTGCGCCTATTTGGAGACCATTCGGATCACTTCTAGTACCTCCTCCTCCATATCCACCTCCCCGTGATATTTTGTAATCATGGAACCGTTGTGATGGATGGAAGTCAAAACAATACTCACTTACATTTCCATTTAGATCAAATATTTGAAGATAATTGGGTTTCTTACTCTTTACAGGTAATGTATGTGCAGTCGAGGTGCGATAATTAATAAAAAGAACTGCATATTCATAAATCTCATCAAATACTTTTATTGGATCAACTGACTCATATACAGGCATACTACCACCACTGAAACTATTTCCCTTTATAAAATATGGTTCAGTGTATCCGGCAACTGAGTTAATGCTAATATTTCCATTCCACCTAGCAGCTATTTCCCATTCTGCTGAAAACGGAAGTCTAAATCCTGTTGCATCATTATTAAAGTAAGGGTTATCTATTTGACCATTATCAACTAAAGGCGCTGAATCGGATAACGAAGTTCGGATTGGGTGTAAATATTTTTCATCATAAAAATAACACAAACTTAAAGGAATATTTGTATTGTTCTGGTGTTCATTATAGTACTCGGTTGCAGCATTACACCAAACTAAAGCATCTCGCCATGAAATCATAGTTACTGGTTCATTCTTTTTTATCGTGGGAGTTTTGCCAATATCTCCCGTGCTTCCCTCTCTACCTCTATTTGAGAATATATATTTACATTCACCTCTTTTCTCATTTATAGCCCAAGTTATCACTGAATACCATTGATCATAAGTTATTTCAGTTTCACCAATCCAGAATTCTTTTGCAATATAATCCTTGGCATCCTGATCTTGGAAGGAAAGTTGATTTCCACTGCTGATCATTTTAAAAAAACCTGCAGAATGAGTAGTAGTCTCTTGGGCTGAAACGCTTGCGATAGCGATAACACAATAAACGATTAGTATAGTATCTAATCTTTTCATACAACCTCCAAATTAATCAATCGAACATTCGGTTGAGCTGCGAGCGGGCTTGTCCCGTGAGTCCGCTCGAACCGGTTGTTAGGTGGCGCAAGTCCACATTTTCCACTTTTTTCTCCCCAATTGCAAGCAAACGATAGTTTCTACGCGTATGTATAGATATGGGAACCTACATTCCCCATCGGGAAGGAATAATCCAGACCATAGTCCGCAATTCGCTTACCCAGTACCAAGCCTACGCCAGTCCATTGCAAACTATTCTTGACCGGCTTGAGCATTTTACTGAATGTGCGGACTGGACGAAAGGAGTAGCCAGAATTCGCTGCGAAGATTGTGGCCATTCGTACTTTAGGCCATTTTCCTGCAAGGTTTTCCACTTATGCCCATCGTGCGACCAAAAGAGGACCTTACTCTATGCTGAATACCTGGCTGAGGACTTGCTGTTGGATTTACCGCATCGGCAATTTGTGTTTACGATTCCCAAGATTCTAAGGCTATACTTTAAATCTGATAAACGCTTGTTTGGAGAGGTATCCAAGTTAATATTTTCGCTACTGTCTGAATTTTTCTCCCTTGCTGCAGGGCGACCACTGCTGTGCGCCTGTGTTGTCAGTTACCAATCCTTCGGAGAATTTGCCAGGTTCCACCCCCATTGGCACGTGCTTGTTTTAGAAGGCGGGTTTACCAAGTACGACCGTTTTGTATATTTGCCAATCGGGGCCGACGAAGGGATGCTCAAGGTCTGGCAAGCAGCCATTCTGGCTTTGTTTCTGCGCAAGGAACTGATTGACCAAGCCAGAGTAAATATGCTCAAAGACTGGAAGCATTCCGGGTTTAGTATCGAGAGTGAAACCAGGCTGTTCAACAAGGCTGATCGAGAGGCATTGGGGCAATATGTTGTAAGAGGTGCCATCTGTGCAGAAAAAATCCGGTATGATCCAGCTTCCGACACGGTAATCTGGACAGCTGCACCTAAGGGATTCTACAAAGGAAAAACAGAGACCTTCAAAGGCTTTGAATTCGTCGACCAGCTCGTGGCCCATCTACCACCGCGGCGAGTGCAACTTGTCCGTCGTTATGGAACATATGCAGGAAAAGTCCGAAAACAATGGCAAGAGCGACCTGGTATTTACCGCCTATCACCTGAGGGTTGGCAAAAAGGTCATCCAAGCCAGTACCCAATGGTTCAATCTATACCACCAGAGAAACCGGAAACTGTCCAAGTCCCCGATGCTTGGTCTAAGCTACGCAAGCAAAGCTGGGCTCGGTTATTACAAAAAGTCTACGAGGTCGATCCGTTTATCTGCCCGAAATGCCAAGGGACAATGTCGGTTGTAGCGATAATCGAGGATCCCAAGGAGCTTACCAAGATTATTGACTGGGCAAGTCAGCAAGAACGAGAGCAACCAGTAACTGTCTGTGCACGTTCTCCACCGAGGCTGGAATTGGTTTCGGTATAATACTCAAAGACGAAGTTTATGCGGAACAAGATAACACCTCGAAATCGGAGTTTATACGGCTTCGTGGGGGAGTTATATCTTTGAGCGTTGTCATATTGTCGCGAATCAGGGCTTGACGGCAGAAATAGAATGAAATTATACTTCGCGGTGTCGGCGTTGCCGAAAATTTTTGATTGGCTCAATTGTTCGGGCTGGAAAATAGTTGTAGTTCGGGGGTAAACCGAATTTCGATGCAAAACCGCAAAACCCCCGAAATGACAGTTCCTATCAATACGAAAGAGCCTGGTTCCAGGCCTAAAAAACTTTGGGACCGTAATAACCAAAAGAGATCGACTGGAGAAGTAACTATGTTCAGAAAAGAAGGCCAATGTTCCCTGACCCCTGACAAGGTCAATAAAAAGGCCGCTGCATTGTTGAAAAAGATGTCTCTGAAAGAGAAAGTCTGGCTGCTGAACGGTAATTGGGATCCGGTTTTGAACATGATCCGCTATAAAAATGGCTACAACCCGACGCCAATCGCGACCAACGGCTTGAAGCGCCTGGGAATTGCGCCGATTAAATTTACCGACGGGCCGCGCGGGGTGGTGATGGGCCATTCCACCTGTTTCCCGGTCTCGATGGCGCGCGGGGCCAGCTTTGACCGCGAGCTGGAAAGAAAGGTGGGGGATGTGATCGGCAAGGAGGCCCGCGCACAGGGCGCCAACCTGTTTGCCGGAGTGTGCATCAACCTGCTGCGCCATCCCGCCTGGGGCCGGGCGCAGGAAACCTACAGCGAGGATCCCTTCCACCTGGGAGAGATGGGCAAAGCGCTGACCGAGAGCGTGCAAGAACATAACGTGATGGCCTGCCTGAAGCACTACGCGCTCAACAGCATCGAAAACAGCCGCTTTTTTGTGAATGTCAAAGCCGATGGGCGCACACTGCGCGAAGTATACCTGCCCCATTTCAAAAAATCGGTGGACGCCGGCGCGGCCAGTGTGATGGGGGCCTACAACCTATATGAAGGCGACCAGGCCTGTGAAAGCAGCCTGCTGCTGACCGAGATTCTGAGGGACGAGTGGGGCTTTGAAGGCTTTACCATTTCGGATTTTATCTTTGGGGTGCGCGATGGGAAAAAGGCGATCGAAGCCGGGCTGGATGTGGAAATGCCGATGCCCATCCAATACAAGCAAAACCTGCTCAAGGCAGTTCAGGCCGGACAGGTGGCAGAAAGCGCAATTGACCGGGCGGTTTTACGCGTAGTTAAGACCCTGATGGTTTTCATGTATTCCTCGGATAAGATGACTTACAAAAAGGACCTGGTGGCACACCCGGATCATACCCGGCTGGCCAGAGAAGTCGCCGAAAAATCGATGGTGCTGATTAAGAACCAGGGCAACGTACTGCCGTTTAAGAAGGAAATGTGCAAGGTGCTGGTCTTGGGCCGGTTGGCTGCCCAGGAGAATACCGGCGACCACGGTTCCAGCCGGATTTTTGCGCCGTATGTGATCACCCCGTTGGAAGGCTTGAAGAAATATTTTGGCGAGGGTGTCGAGGTTTTGCACCGCGATGAAACCCAGCTGGATGAAGCCAAACGCCTGGCTGCTGAAGTCGACTGCGTGATCATTATCGCCGGGAACGATTTCAATGATGAAGGTGAATTTGTATCGCCGGGTGGGGCGAGTGATTTTATGGTGCCGGTCTTCGCAGGCTACAAGAATATGGGCCAGCCGATTAAGACGGCACTGTTAAAGTTCTCGCAAAGAGCGATGGCCAAACAAGTCATGAACGATAACGGCTCACCGCTGGGGGGAGACCGCAAGAGTCTCAGCCTCAAACCCGAGCAGGTCAGGCTCATCCAGGAAGTCGGCGGGATCAACCCTAACACGGTCGTGTCCCTGGTGTGCGGAAGCATGATCATGATCGATACCTGGGCTGAACAGGTGCCCGCGGTGCTCTACAGCTGGTACGCAGGCATGGAAGGCGGAATCGCCCTGCCGCGGATATTATTTGGGGATGTCAACCCCAGCGGAAAGCTGCCTTTCACCATCCCAACCGATGTCAATCATTTGCCCTATTTCAGCAGCAGCGATAAAGAAATAACCTACGACCTGTACCACGGCTATACCTTGCTGGATAAAAACCGCCAGATTCCGGCCTATCCTTTCGGTTTTGGTCTCAGCTATACCACCTTCCAGTACAGCGACGTCTCCGTTGACCAAAACGGCGAGATTCTGGGGGTCAGCGTGCAGGTAACTAATACTGGAGAACGAGATGGCGAAGAAGTGGTTCAGGTGTACGTTGGGATGGAATACTCCCGGGTTGAACGCCAGAGAAAGCTGCTTAAAGGATTTGAAAAAGTATTCATCCGCGCGGGCGAAACGGTGACCGTAAAGATCCCGGTAGCCATCGAAGATCTGCGCATTTATAGTATTATCGAAAAGGGCTGGGTTCTGGAGCCTGGGACCTATATGATCATGGTAGGCCCCTGTTCAGCCGCTTCATCCCTTGCCAAAACCTGGCTGCAGCTGGGGTAAATGGTATCATCACAAAAAGTAGGGGTGTGGTGTGTTTTTCGCGGGTGAAACCCGCGAAAAACACACCACTTATCCCACGTTATTTAAGGAATTTATCTCTGCCGGATGTATAAAGGAACCCCCATATGCTCTACGAGTCTACGCTTGCATCGGTTCGCAGCCATCCTTTGCCGCAGTGGTACGCGGATGTGAAATTCGGTATCTTTATCCACTGGGGCCTGTTCAGCGTTCCAGCCTACGCTCCTCACCGCGAAGGGGATATCCAGCAGCAGTTTCAAACCCGTTCTCAGGCGGAGGTGTTTGCCCGCCAGCCCTATGCCGAATGGTACTTGAACAGCCTGCGCATTCCGGGCAGCCCGGTGCAGGCCTACCACACGCGCACCTACGGGGCCGACTATCCCTACGAGCGCTTTGCGGATGAATTCAACCGCCAGGCGCAGGCCTGGGACCCGGATGAATGGGCCGATTTGTTCGCCCGTTCCGGCGCGGGTTACGTGGTGCTGGTGACCAAACACCACGACGGCTTCACCCTCTGGCCCAGCCGGCACCCCAATCCGCGCCAACCTGAATTCCACGCCCGCCGCGACCATGTCGGAGAGTTGGCCAGGGCGGTGCGCCGCCGGGGCCTGCGCTTTGGGGTGTATTATTCCAGTGCGTTGGATTGGAGTTTTACTTCTGCACCCATCCGCAGCTTTGGCGACCTGACGACCCGCGGTCCGGATTCGCCCGAATACCGCCGCTACGTTTGGGAACACTGGCAAGAACTGATCGAGCGCATCCAACCGGATGTGTTATGGAGCGATATCGGCTACCCACCCAGAGAAAACCTGGCGGCGCTGTTTGCGGCTTACTACAATGCCGTGCCTGAAGGGGTGGTCAACGATCGCTGGATGCAAATCCCTGCCTTCCTGCGCAACTCGCCGGGGCGCTGGGTGATCAACCGCATGGTGCAGACCGCATTGAAAAAAGGCGGGATGAATCAAACGCAGGTGCCGCACAGCGATTTTCGTACCACCGAATATACCGGGATGGCCGAGATTACTCCCTACAAATGGGAAGCTTGCCGCGGGATTGGCAACTCTTTTGGCTACAACCAGGCCGAAACCGAGGACGACTATCTCAAACCGGCGGATCTGCTGCCGAACCTGGTGGATATCGCCAGCAAGAACGGCAACCTGCTGCTCAACGTTGGGCCGCGCGCCGACGGGTCTATCCACCCGGCCCAGGTGCGCGCTTTGGAAGGCATCGGCGCCTGGCTGCAAGGTAATGGTACGGCGCTAACCGGTACACGCCCCTGGCGGCGTTATAAAGATAATATCGCGCCAGGAGTGGAAGTGCGCTACACCTGCCGCGACGAAGCACTCTATGCCGTTCTGATGGCCCCTGCCGGTGATGAAGCGCTGCTATTCCCTGGCCTCAACCTGCCTGCGGGGGCTCGGGCCGAGCTGTTAGACAGCGGCGAGAATCTGGCCTGCCAGCCCGAAGCGGGCGGCCTGGGTGTGACCCTCCCGGTCAACCCCCGGCAGGTGGCGCTCAAAGTGATCCGTTTCATGCCCTGGAAGTAAACGGTCTTTTTTTGTCAATCATTTTCAGGCTGCCTGGTGACAGGAAAGAAGGTAACCACAATATGAGTTTCGTCCAAAGAATATTTGCGGCAATTTTGCCCCGGCGTTGGGCCGAGTCGATGGAGGCTGATTCGCGTGCGTGGATGGTACGGTGTTCGTGCGGTTTCGAACGCTCTGTCTGGGAATTGGGCGGAATTCGTTGGAAAGCCGCCGGCCAGCCGCGCCGGCTGATCAAGTGTCCGAAGTGCGGCAAACGCTCCTGGCATATTGTCACCCGTGATACCAACCGCTCATCAGCAAAAATGGGATAAATGAAGGATTCTGATCCATTGGTGAATGTCGAGACTTCAGACATCGACTGGAAGCGCCTCTTCAGGATGGGTGGGGCGGCTGCCCTGATGGCAGGTGTATTCTTTAGAAGGAATATCGCCGCGGAAATTGGGCTTTTCAACCAGACTGTCCCCCCGGTGACAGTAAGCGACTGGTTTGCTTTCCTTCAGTCCAACCGCCTCCTCGGGTTCGTTTACCTCAACATTTTTGACATCGTTAACTATGCACTGGTGGGTGTTATGTTCCTCGCCCTTTATGCTATCCTCAGGTGAACCAATAAAAGCTGGATGGCAATTGCTGCGTTCTTTGGTTTTTTAGGGATAGCGATTTATTTCTCAATTTTGTGTCCTGAATAAAATGGATAATTGAATTCTCAAGCGTCCTGATT
>JFJP01040567.1_pt1 | contig 11028 bp, 8 predicted proteins | sample 431651 | NCBI WGS metagenome assembly JFJP01 (sample SAMN02602958, study PRJNA72255) | Microbial mat metagenome, whole genome shotgun sequencing project. | biome: fresh water; feature: sink hole; material: water; isolation source: purple microbial (photo- and chemosynthetic) mats found in...
ACGGCCCTTCATCGAGGCGAATAAACTCCCTGGTATAAAAAATATCAATAAAACCTGAGCCTCCATCAATCGATTCGAATGCTTGACGCTGCAACCAGCGTGTTTCGACAAAACCATATGAACAATATTCCTTGCCGTTATATGCAATACGACAAACCGTAAATTCGGGATATTGCCATGCCCCAGGCAATAATTTTGCCAATTGTTGAAAGGTTTCGTCGATTGGTTTTCCTTCACGCAATATATCATTCGTTTGATTAATTGCTGCAAGTTCTTTTAACCGTTCGGTACGTTCAAAAATCAACTTACTGATCTCACGCGGATCATTCAGTACTTCGTTTTCATCGGCCATATTCTTTTTTTATCCTTAAAAACTATAACAAAAATGATCAAAAATATGATGCAAAACGTTATTCGGGTTCAGATTTAGCTGATGCCTTCATCAGAAGAAAGAAACAAAGTTACACAGTTGAAGTTATATGTTTGTGAACTATTTTAAAACTTGGCCGTTACCTTTTGATATTAAGTATTTTACTTAATTTTATAGGTAAAATACTTAATTAAACTAGATATATTACATGTCATTGTATATCAATCCTTTAAGCAAACAAATAAAAGTACCGAAAAAGTTGCTATTTATACCAATAGTATTAATATTGCCTCATTAAAATATTGTATTTAACAACTAAATTTCTAATTATTATGTCAAACAGTTTTATTGACCAGAAGGTTGAACAGTTTATGGCAAAAGTAATTGCCAAGAATCCCGGTGAAGTTGAATTTCATCAGGCAGTGAAGGAAGTTGTGCAATCGCTCATGCCTTTTATTGAGGAAAACCCTAAATACAAAGGTATTCTTGAGCGTATGGTTGAACCCGAGCGTGTGATTATTTTCCGTGTTCCATGGCTCGACGACAAAGGTGAATTCCAGATTAACCGGGCATTCCGTATTGAAATGAACAGCGCAATTGGTCCTTACAAAGGTGGCATCAGGCTGCATCCAACCGTAAACCTCGGTATTCTCAAATTCCTTGCATTTGAACAAGTATTGAAAAACAGCCTCACAACCTTGCCAATGGGAGGAGGCAAAGGAGGTTCCGATTTCGATCCCAAAGGCAAGAGCGATAATGAAGTAATGAAATTTACACAGTCGTTTATGACCGAATTACAACGCCATATCGGGCCTGATACAGACGTACCCGCAGGTGATATTGGTGTAGGCGGCCGCGAAATCGGTTTTATGTTTGGCCAATACAAACGAATAAGGAATGAATTTACCGGCGTACTGACAGGCAAAGGCCTCGAATGGGGTGGCAGCCTCATACGTCCTGAAGCTACTGGCTATGGATGTACTTATTTTGCCGAAGAAATGATGAAAACCCGCGGACAGAATTTCGCAGGAAAAACAGTAGTTATTTCGGGATCAGGTAATGTGGCTCAATATGCTTGCCAGAAAGTTACACAACTTGGAGGTAAAGTAGTAACGCTCAGCGATTCGAACGGATATGTTTACGATCCGAACGGGATTGATGCAGATAAACTTGCCTTCGTAATGGAACTTAAAAACATTAAACGTGGCCGGATCAGTGATTATGCAAAAAAATACAACTGCGAATTTGTTGAGGGCAAAACTCCCTGGGGCGTAAAATGCGATGTAGCACTGCCTTGCGCAACTCAGAACGAACTGCTTGAAGCTGATGCCAAAACATTGCTGGCAAATGGCTGTTTCGTTGTTTCAGAAGGTGCTAATATGCCTTCGTCCAATGAAGCTGCTGAATTATTTGTAGCTGCTAAAATTCTGTATGGACCAGGTAAAGCTGCCAATGCCGGCGGCGTCGCAACTTCAGGACTGGAGATGTCGCAAAACAGCATGCGCCTCAGCTGGACCCGCGAACGTGTTGATCAGGAACTTCATACCATCATGATCAACATTCACCATACGTGCGAAAAATACGGCAAAGAAAATGACGGAACTATCAATTATGTTAAAGGTGCCAATATCGGTGGCTTTGTAAAAGTGGCTGAGGCAATGCTGGCGCAGGGACTGGTGTAGTTGGCGGAAGTTATTGGTTAATAGTTAATGAAAAAAAGTAAATTATCTGACAGCCAATAAATTCAACATTAAAAGTAAGCGGGAGGCTCCAATTCGGAGCCTTTTGCATTTTTGAAAAATTGTATTTTTCTCTGTCTGAGAAATTTATAAATTTGATATTGAGCAAGTAATCAAAATTCTCAGAAAATGACTATTCAATTAACATCACGTACGGCATTTGCAGCACTGATTGTAACCTTTCTTATTCACAATATTGAAGAAGCTATCTCTTTCTGCAGCTATCCGGTTCAAACCCCGATATCATTTATAAAACCAGCAAGCTGCAACCAGTTTTTATGGGCAGTTTCAATAATGACATTAATAGTGATAGTCCTTTTCATTACCGCCATGCGTGCACCAAAACCGACGGTTTACCTTTTTATTTCAACAGCGGTTGCTTCAGGATTAGTCCTTAATGTTTTTATGCCTCATGTATTTGTTGCTCTCAATACACTAAATTATACACCGGGCCTCATTACGGCAATTGTATTTAATTTACCACTTGGCTTGCTCATCTTATCCAAAAACAGACTAAACTGCCCTAATAAAAAACAATTTTTCCGGTTTATTGGATTCGGATTGGTTGTTGGATACCTGATTTTTGCTATTGTTATGGGTTTAGTTCTTCAGTTGATTCACTAATTAATCAAGTAATTTAAAATTGCTTAAAAAATATTTCTCACACAAAAATCTAATTTTCTGTATATTAGAAATTATTTTCGACTATTCGACGATTTTAGTCGAAATAAATTAGGATTTTGTAAATCGCCGTATTAATTTTGCAGCCTCAAACAAGAACATATAGGTTAAAAAAGTTTGAATCATGCTTGACAGAGACGAAGTAAAAGAAGCGATTGTAAATGTGGCCCGCCATATTTTCTCCAGGTTCGGGTTTAAAAAAACCACGATGGACGAGATTGCTATTGCCAGTCGCAAAGGCAAAAGCTCTATCTATTACTACTTTGCAAGTAAGGAAGAAATTTTCCAGGCGGTTGTTGAAAAAGAAGCTGAGATTCTGAAACAGGAACTCATTAAAGCAAATAATGAAACAGATAGTCCGGAACAGAAGCTAAAAATGCACGTACTTATCCGAATGCGCACGATGGAAAAACTGGCAAATTTTTACAGTGCAATAAAGGACGATTACCTCGGTCATCTGGATTTTATCGAAAAGATCCGCAAAAAATACGACCAGGAAGAAATACAAATGATGGAAAGCATCCTTGTTGAAGGCGTAAAAAACGGGATCTTCGAAATCGAGGATACTGCACTTGCAGCTATCGCTATCGTTACAGCCATGAAGGGTATGGAAATCCCTTTGTTCTGGGGAGTTGAGGAAAAAGATATTGAAAGCAGGCTTGACCACCTAATCCATATTCTGTTTCACGGTGTAATGAAGCGATAATTTTTTTGCCCTATTTTCGACTATTTTACTTTTTTAGTCGAATACACTATTAATCAATAAAATAGCTGAATAAAAACAGACGAACATTATAAGCAAAACCAAATCTCGACAAACCCTCGTATTACTGATTCCTGAATTGATAAAATTGAAAACAAATAACAAAATGAAAACAAGAATTCTATTCCTGATTCTAACCTTAGCTCTCAGCATTCTAATGGTTGAAGTAAACGCTCAAACTATCCTTGTTTCACCAGAGCTCAAAGAACTTATTAATCTATCGGTTAACAAGGACCACAAAGTGGCTGAAAAAGAAATCGACAAACAGATTACCGAAGTTCAGAAAAAGGCTGTCCGTTCAGCCTTCATCCCTAAAGTAGAATTAGGCGGAAAATATCTATTTGCATATTCATCGGTTAATTCCAAAATTGGTGAAATCGAGGGATTTGAGAGTCTTGGAAAGCTGCAGGAATTTATGACAACTCCAACCTTTCCGGCTATGTTCCCAAATCTGGCCGGATTAGCAAGCGAAGTCACAAAACTTCAGCAACTTATGGCACAGCAAGGGATGACGGTGCCTTCCCTATCGAAAAACCTGGATGGCGAATTCTACGGAAATTACTTTGGACTTGATGCCACTGCAAAAATGCTTTTATATAGCGGCGGACAGGTTTCGAATGTATCGAAAGCGCTGACAGAAAAAATCAAAGTCCAGGAAGCCTTATCTGATAAGAGCAAATCAGATGTAATAAGTGAAGTAATTACGTATTACGATCAACTGGCATTACTTAACCAGTCGAAGCATGTGCTTGATGAATCGACTATCAGGTTGGCTGCTGAGAAAAAATATGCCATTTCGGCATTAAAAAATGGCCTGGCAACTTCATTTGATACACTAAAAATAGCTGTAGCCGACGCTTATCTGCAGGCAAAGATATCGGAATACGACAGCAAGAAAACAATGCTTTATCAAAAGCTATCACAACTTACCGGCAAACCTAGCCGCAGTTTCGAAATAACAAATCCTGAATTGAAGACTTTATTATACGCTGATACAAATACTGATATAAGTAACAGGGCCGAACTACTCGCACTTAGCGCAGGAGTTGAGGCACAGAAATATATGCTCCAATCTGAGAAATCACATTACCTGCCAAAGGTACAGGCATTGGCATCGATCCGATATGATAATATTTTCAAAGCTGATGCTAATATGAGTGCCCCAATACCTGTGGATATGAAAATTGATAATATCGGGTTAGGCCCTACATATATGGTTGGCGTTGGTTTTAAATGGGAAATTTTCGACCGTTCAGGTGGTACAGCAAAAGTTCACAAGGCAACTCTTGAGGTAAAGAAAGCTGAGAATGCCCGCGAAGAAGCCCGCGAGTTACTGCAGCTGAATCAAACCAAAGTAACTACTAATTACCACGCATCAGTTTCACAGGTTGCATACAAAGATAAACAACGCACTGCCGCCCGCATGGCTCTCGACCTGGCCCGGAAATCGTACAACGAGGGAATTATAAATATCACCGAACTACTGGCAACCGAAACCGAAATGCAGAATGCCGAACTCGAATATCTGCAGGCCGTTTTTACACAACGCCAGGCTGCATTGGAATGCTACAAAGCCACAGGCAACCTCGTTCTTTCAAATTTCCGATAAAAATGTCGGATGGTGGTTTCGGATGGCAGAATCCTGAACCAGAAAAGTGAAACCGGTAACTCTAAATATAACATTGTATCAAACTTAAAACTTCAACTTTCAACAAAACAATAACTTATAACCAATGAAAACAATAAACAAAAGACATTCAGGAATGCTTATCGCATTTTCGACCTTGCTTTTAGTAATTGCAGCCGTTAGCCTGGTTGGCTGGATAGTTTTAAAACCTGAACCCGAAATGTTGCAGGGCCAGGCTGAAGCTACGGAAGTTCGCGTGTCGGGTAAAATTCCCGGGCGTATTGACAAATTTATGGTTTATGAAGGCATGACCATTACCAAAGGAGATACCCTCGTATTGATCAACAGCCCTGAACTGAATGCGAAACTGATGCAGGCTAACTCGGCAGAAGATGCTGCAAACGCAGTGAATCAGAAGGCAAATAAAGGAGCTCGTGCCGAACAGATTGCAGGTGCTTACGAACTGTGGCAGAAATCAGAAGTTGGTGTAAAACTGGCTGAAAAAACATACACACGCATACAAAATATGTATAATGAAAATGTGATTCCTGCACAGAAACGTGATGAAGCTGAGGCAAATTTGCAAGCGGCTATAGCAACTTCAAAAGCAGCCAAATCGCAATATGATATGGCCATCAACGGTGCTGAAAAAGAAGATAAACTTGCTGCCCTGGCCATGGTAAACCGCGCTAAAGGTGCTGTTTCGGAAGTGGAATCATACTTATCCGAAACCATGCTGGTTTCACCCATCAGCGGCGAAGTTTCGGATATTTTTCCGAAACAGGGCGAACTGGTTGGCTCCGGCGCGCCCATTATGAATATTGTTGACCTGAATGATATGTGGGTGGTTTTCAATATCCGTGAGGACTTACTGTCGAAAATTAAAGCAGGAAATGAAGTTGAGGCCATTGTTCCGGCATTAGGAAATAAAGCCGTAAAACTTAAAATAAATTATATCAAGGCTATGGCAAGTTACGCCACGTTTAAAGCAACAAAAACGAATGGCGGCTTTGACGTAAAATCCTTTGAAGTACGCGCTGTTCCGGTTGTTCATATTGATGGCCTGAGGCCGGGAATGAGTTTGATGGTGGATTACGGGAAGTTGAAGGAATAAGGAGTAAGGAATAAGGTGTAAGGAGTAAGGAGTAAGGAGTAAGGTGTTGGGTGTTGGGTGTTGGAAGAGAGAAGTTGGGAGCAGTGAGAAAAGTAAACAGAGCTATAGAATACGTGGTAGCAAATTATAACATACCAAAGCAAAAAATGTGCGATTCAGGAGCTTCGGTCTTTCGACTTCAAGCCAATATAAAAATTGCACGAAAACAATCCCATTTTACAGAACCGATGAAATCAATACTAATAAACATAAGGAAAGTAGCCATACGGGAGGTGAACCGCATGTCGTCGCGCTGGCTTTATATACTGGTCGTGCTGGTTCTTCCGGTATTAACCATTTTGTTTTTCGCTTCACTTTTTAAAGATGGTGTTCCAACAAAAATGCCAATCGCAATTGTTGACCTTGACCAGACAGCCACCTCCCGGAAAATAGCCAGGAATATTGATGTAACTCCACTGAGTACAGTAACGAAAAACCTGCAATCGGAAACTGAAGCCATGTCGGAACTACGCACAGGTAATATTTACGGTTTTGTGGTAATCCCCAAAAATCTGCAGGCTGATATTCTTGCCTCCAGGCAACCCGTGATCAGCTATTATTATCAAAATGGATTCCTTATTGCCGGTGGATTAATGCAAAACGATTTAACACTTATCCTTCACACATTATCAGGAGGAATAAATATCCAGAAACGTGAAGCCATGGGCCAGGCAGAGAATTACATTATGTCGCAGGTACAACCCATTCAGCTCAGCACACACCAGTTGTTTAATCCTACTGCCAATTATTCGGTTTATATTTCAACCATAGTGCTGCCGATTATGCTTCAACTTTTTATATTGCTGATGACTGTTTACAGCATCGGAATTGAAATAAAAGAAAAAACCTCGCACGAATGGCTACGGCTTTCAAATAAATCAATTTTTACAGCAATCACAGGCAAACTTTTGCCTTACACAGTGATCTTCTTCACAGTAATGATGTTTCAGAATTTCATGCTATACAAGGTAATGCAGATACCCATGCATACCAGTTTAGGCTGGCTGATGCTTGGCTCGCTGTTCTTTGTTCTGTCATACCAGGCAATCGGAGTTTTCTTTATCGGATTGCTTCCACTGATGCGTCACTCGCTTAACCTGGCCGCTTTTTACGGTATCCTTGCGCTTACACTCTGCGGATTCTCATTCCCGATTGAAGCCATGCCGCCGGTATTTCAATACTGGGCAAGTGGTTTCCCGGTAAGACATTACATGCATATTTTCCAAAGCCAGATACTTGCAGGATTCGAACTCCGGTATTCCATCCTGTCATACCTCTATTTGCTACTGTTTCTATTGCTGCCGTTAACAATAATAAACCGGTTGAAATCAGCATTGATCTATCAAACCTTTATTGAAAATGTACATAAGACATAGCCTGGAATAATAATTCCCTGGCGCACCTAACTTAACCTTTGCGTCTTTGCGGTAAAAAAGATTTTAACGCAACGACGCAGAGAAAAAAATCGAGAACGCAAAGAATGTAATACAACTAAAATGAAAAACAAGAATACCACTATATTCAAGCAGATCAGTGAAGGATTCAGCAATACATTCAGGATATGGATGCGTGAATTTCAGCTTATTTTTTCGGATGTAGGAGTCATGATACTGATTTTTGCAGTTCCCCTGATCTACCCGTTGCTTTACTCTTTTATCTATTATCCGGAAGTAGTGCGTGATCTGCCTATAGCAGTTGTTGACTTATCGAATTCAGCTGATAGCCGTCAATTTGCCCGTGATCTGGATGCGACACCGGATTTGAAGGTTGCCATCAGCAGTATTTCGATGGAAGAAGCTATTTTGATGTTTAAAAACAGTGAAGTGCGTGGTATAGTTCAGATTCCCGAAACTTTCAGCAAAGATATTGCAATGCAGCGCCAGACAACAGTTTCGGCTTATGCCGATATGGGATTCTTCCTTTATTACAAAGCGCTGATGACGGGAACCAGTTTTGTAGCACTCGAAACCGGCAACCAGATCCAAATCAATAACCTGATGAACGAAGGATTAACTGATCGGCAAGCTGAAATAACAGCAGAGCCAGTCAGGCTGGTTGATAATGCCATGGCCAACCAGGCCGGAGGTTTTGCAAGTTATGGCATTCCGGCAGCTCTTATCCTGATCATTCAGCAAACGTTGATCATAGCTATAGGAATATTGGCCGGCACCGCCCGCGAACGGCATATTTTTGGAACACTCGTGCCAATGGATCGTAAAAAAATGGGGACATTACGTCTTGTTATCGGGAAAGCTGCCGCATATTTCTCAATTTACGCTATGCTTTGCGTGTATATGCTGGGTATGATTCCTGAATGGTTTGGATATGGGCAATCAGCTGATATTACTGATCTGATCGCACTGATAACGCCATTTATACTTTCCAGCATCTTTTTGGGCTTAACGCTTTCTGTAATTTTCAAGAACCGCGAAAGTTCCATGATGCTCTATCTGTTCACTTCAATCCCCTTGCTCTTTTTATCGGGTATAATCTGGCCGCTGTCGAATTTCAGCCCGGTTTGGCTGGCAGTACGTGAAATATTCCCGTCGTCGAATGCCATATTCGGATATATCAAGATGAATTCGCTCGGAGCAAGCATTTTCGAAACGCGGAAAGAAATTATGTCGCTGTGGATTCAAACCGGAGTTTACTTCCTCACTGCCTGTATCACATACGGGTACCAGGTTAATTTTTCCCTACATCTGCGAAGTGAACTGGCGTCGCATCCTTACAGGGAAATACGTCAGAAAATAGGGATTGGGGGTTAGGATTTAGGGGTTAGGGAGGCGGAAAGACACTAAACATCGCATCACCTATATGCAAGAAAAAACATACAATAAACAACAATCTAAATAACAACAATTTAAAAATCAAAAATCATGAAAACAAAGAATTCAATTATGCTTGCCATGGCATCACTTATGCTGGTTTCAACTTCAGCATTTGCTCAAACAAACTTCGGATTACGCAGTGGAATTGCAGCTTCAACCCTTTCTGATAAAGGCGATCTGTATAATGACAACAATGTCACTTTTTCGTATACCGGTGGGATTTTTGCAACACTTCCGGTAATTAAATCATTTGCCATACAACCTGAACTTAATTATGTCCGCAAAGGCCGCAGCAACGAAACTACTGAACTGAACACATCTGTTAAAACCGATTTCATGCTTCATTACCTGCAGGTTCCGGTTTTGTTCCAATACCGGAATGATCAGATGCTGAACAAATCGGGGTCTTCCTTTTATATTAATGCCGGGCCTTACGCAGCTTTTGTGCTGAACACTCAGACCCGTGTCTCGGATAACAATTCAGATGGCGCACTGGTAACGGTTAGCGACAGTAAAAATACTGATTGGGGAGCGACAATGGGCGTTGGTTTCCAAACTCCAATTTTCAAGAAAGACATATGTTTCGACCTCAGGTACGATATGGGTTTGTCGGAAATTGAACAACAACCGACAGAATACAGAACGAAAAGTCTAAGTTTAACAGTTGGTATAGTATTGTAAGATTTTGTTTGGTTTGTTTGGTTAAATTGAGAAAGAGGATCAGAAATGATTCTCTTTTTTCATTTGTAAAAGTACATGAATCCGACTTGTTCAAAAAGGGGAAAGTTGTATATTTGACAGGGTAAACACAGCGTTTTCAGGAGGCAATTTTCGCTACTGAAGCTGCAATAATTTTACAATAAAGAATAAGTAAAATCCATAAGATATCTTACGGATTTCTCAATCCTAACAATTGTCCAGGTTCTAAAAACCAATGAATCATGAAAACAATGCTTTATGTAATTCTATCTTGTGTTTCTCTGAATTTGTACAGCCAGCCTGATGCGCCGGACGATTTATCCCGTTTTATTAATCCGCTGATTGGTACGGATTCAAAATATGAATTGTCGAACGGCAATACTTATCCTGCCATTGCATTGCCATGGGGAATGAATTTCTGGACGCCGCAGACCAATAAAATGGGCAATGGCTGGGGATACCAGTATTCGGCTAGTAAAATACGAGGATTTAAACAAACGCATCAGCCTTCGCCATGGATAAACGATTATGGCGCATTTTCCATTTTTGCTACTACCGAAAAACTCGTGTTTGATGAAAATGAGCGTGAGTCATGGTTTTCGCATAAAGCTGAAATAGCAAAAGCGCATTATTATAAAGCTTACTTATCCGATTACAACACAACTGTGGAAATTACACCTACTGAAAGAGCCGCTTGTTTCAGAATTACTTACCCGGAAACCGAAAAAGCGTACCTGGTTGTAGATGCATTTTTCAAAAATTCCTATATCAAAGTCTATCCGAAAGAAAGAAAAATAGAAGGTTATTCCTGTAATAATTCAGGTGGCGTGCCCAAAAATTTTAAAAACTACTTCGTGATTTATGTTGATAAAGACATAGAAGAGGTTGTGATTTCGCAAGATGGCGAATTGTTTTCCGATAAAACAGAAGCGTCGGGAAAGCATGTTGGAACTGTGATCCGTTTTAAAACCAATGCCGGCGAAAAGGTGAATCTGAAAGTGGCTTCGTCTTTCATAAGTCCTGAACAGGCGGAGTTAAACCTACAACGGGAAATTGGCAGCAGCAGCTTTGACCAGGTTTGCGAAAAAGCCCGTTCAACCTGGAATCAGATGATGAGCCGTATTTATGTTGAAGGTGGAAGTGAGAATCAACTATCTACTTTCTA
>JFJP01050882.1_pt1 | contig 11028 bp, 10 predicted proteins | sample 431651 | NCBI WGS metagenome assembly JFJP01 (sample SAMN02602958, study PRJNA72255) | Microbial mat metagenome, whole genome shotgun sequencing project. | biome: fresh water; feature: sink hole; material: water; isolation source: purple microbial (photo- and chemosynthetic) mats found in...
CTCATGACGCAAAATCGATCGACGTAGATGAGAATGCTGGCGTGTTGGGATGTTGCTCTGGAACATACTCTTGAAATGACACTTCACTCTCCTCGGTGGCAACGAATGGACTCACTACGAGCGTCGCTGGACTCTCCACACTCTCGCTTTCCATCGCCGCTGGAGCGTACTCTTGAAATGACACTTCACCCTCCTCGGTGGCAACGAATGGACTCACCACGAGCGTCGCTGGACTCTCCACAATCTCGCTTTCCATCGCCGCTGGACACTCCACACTCTCGCCCTCCATCTGAAGCTGTCGTCTTGCCTTGTTCATACTGGAAGCTCGTTGGATGCGCCCGTTCTTGTTGAACAGTCCATTTGGCAAGTAATAGTCATGGAACTTGCGCCAACAACTCCAATCTTCATGCGGGCAAACGACACTCGAATAACGAGGATCCACTGGATACGTGCTTGAGCAGAGACACACGTTGTGCTGCAAACAGTTCTGGGAATTGTTCAGACGAGAGAACAAAGCTGCATGCTTGGACAATGGGCGTCGACGGGGTCGTTGGAGTTCGAGCGCTTCCGCTTGTGGACGTCGGCGTGGATGGCATTGAACTGGTTTGAGGGTCGGCAAAGAAAAAGCCTTCGTCTTGGACTGTTGCCTTCCACTTGCCTGTAATCAACTCGGCTGCCAACTCGACCATAAAATCACGATGCGCATTTCTTGACTGGTTCTCCATGACCATGCATCTTGTCACGTAGGCATTGCATCGCGCGATGTCAATGATCGCCAGTGCCAACTTCTTGTGCCACTTCTTGAACGAATGCCCGTCGGCTAGTGAATACTTTGCACGCAGTTGGTCCAAACGATCCACGCCCTGCATGTGCTGGTTGTACTCCACGATACACTTGGGCGCCGGAAAGACAACAGGCTCCTTGCCGATCAGACGCGTGACTTGGCCTTGCTCACTTGCATCGGCGTTGGAAATAATGTTGACCGCGTTCCCATCCATCCACGACGCCGCCACAATGTTGTGAGACGAGCTGACGCCTTGCATGAGTGAGCCGCGCGGCTCGTTGGCCTTCTTGTGAAACATGTGCGCTTTGGGGAAGTGCTTGGAGTTCTCACGGACCGTCCCTCGTCCGTACATACCGACTTCTTTCAAACTCATCAAAAGTGTGACGGACGTGTAGAAGTTGTCCGTGTTTACAATTCGCTTCGACCCATGGAGAGGACGAGTGACTTCAAGCACATGCTTCCGGATCTCGGACGAGTATTGAAGACGCTGCTGCAGTTTCCTGGCCTCTGAGGTCGATACGACGTCGCGCAGACGATCTTCCATGTCGCTGGCGCAATGCAAACGAAAGCCGACCATCAACCAAGAGGTTGCGCAGCAGCAAGCGTAAATCTTGAAGTGAAACTTCCCTGTTGGCTTGGACGAGTTGTACACGATGAGGTGTCGGCCATACTTTGATCGACATGCAATACTGGACTCATCAACAGCCACATTTCTCCCCAGATTGACGTAAAGAGGTGAGGTGTGCTTGAGCATATTGATCAATGGCCGAATTCTTGCCACTGGGTCCTTCTTCAGGTCGTCTAGAGTCACATCGAATCGAAAGCAAAGGTTCTTGCGTAAAAACTTGAAGCGCCGCAATGACATCACCCCATCGAGACTGGTTCCCCCCACACCAAAGATTTTTTCTTCCACTTGCTCGCCCCAGTAGTTGGAGTACTCGCCCTTGTCAATCACAGTCATGTAAAACATTATGCCAAGCATGGTCATCATCTCATCCAGCGTAATGAGCGGTTTTTTCTGTGCTTCGGCATAAGTATTCGACTCTGACACGACTTTGTTCCAGAACGACAATGGCAGGTACGCAAAAAAGCTTGACGAGGCCGTCTCAAAGCGCTCCTTGTACTTCTTCTTGACTTGGGTCGTCCAGCTTCCGTCTTCATGCGTATAGAGATCGCGTGGCTCCTTCATAACCCGACCAGCTTGAAAGTCAAGCGATTTGAGCTGCTCGATCTGCTCCAAATTCTCTGGTAGCATCTGGTGCGTCTCATAGAAGCGTGACTCCTCCAGGATCTCGTAGTCGTCAAGACTATCTCCACCAGTAGAAATGTCGTCGCCTTGCGCTTGACATATCTTCTGCCACGTCAGTTTGCTGAGAGCGCTACCAGTGGCGTTAGCGTGCTTCTCAATCCCCCGCACAACCGTCTCACGCTTGACTCTGTGAATAAACTTGACGCCTTGGAACTCGGTATTACACCAGCGTATCTCGTAGACATCGCTGGGTAGGCGCTCGCGGTTTACAGCCTTGGGCTTGAAAACCCGACCACTTAGCAAGAAGCCCCTTGCATTCGCATACAACTTGTCCGGCATCCAGTCTTCATGGTCGACCAAGTACGCCACGGATTTCCCAATGAGAGGATCCCGATCAGAACCAGGTTGTCCCGCATCAGCTGCCTTGTTTGTACTCGGCTCTGCTTGCTTTGGTTTCTTGGCCAACGGTGGACGCGAGGGTGACTTCGTCGTTTTCTTTCTTGCTGGCTTTCGAGGAGCTGGCTTTCGTGGAGCTGGCTTCTTGTGGCGTAGTGTTTCTTGCACACCACCACCTTCGCACTCGCTGGCTTCTTCGAACTCACTGGCTTCTTCGAACTCACTGACTTCCTTTGCCTGATCGTCCTCACTCAAGCGTGGTTGCATTCTGGTTGCAGATGCACGCAAGGAGCGCCCGCGGTTCCAATAACACGCCTTGCTACAAAAGCAAGCGTCCTCTGGGAACTCTTCGAGTGGACGTCCACTCTCATCCGTGAGAGTCAATGATGCGCACACATCGGTAGCGCAAAAGTGATGCATCGGCTTCTCACACCGATTGCACTTTCGTCCGACACCGTCAGGGCCTTCACCGCAAGTCGCGCACACCACTTCAACTGCACCTCGCTGCGTTGGCTTGCCTTCCTCTTCCGAGTCGGCTTCCTTTGCCTCCTCCTCCGTCTCCTCTTCTACAACTTCCGCTTCCTCTTCTTTCGTTTCTTCTTCTTTCGTTTCCTCTTCCTCCTCGTCCTTGGTTTCCTCCTTCGTTTCCTCCTCTTCCTTGGTTTCCTCTTTCTCCTCTTCCGCTTCGCGCTTGCTAGCCTCAGCCGCAGCCTTCTTGCGATACGCGCCGACAAGCGCAGTTGGGAGTTCCGATTCTGGTTCCCACGTTGCTTCGTCGTAGCCAGCCCACTTTACTTGAAACTCCCACCCATCGCCCTTCGCCCTCATGGCCACAAGCTCTTCCACTTCGTACGTTTCGGGCTCGTCATCAGTGGTGGCTTTGGCGCGCTTTGTCTTTGTCCCTGTTCTCTTCGGCTTCTTGTTGGGGACGGTGCTCGCAACGTTGCTGTGTCGTTGCACTCGACGCCGTTTACTCGCAGTCGCTCGTGTTCCCACCATTACTTTGCTGCCACACGTTGACTTGGGCGGCAGATTCACTTGGTTTCAGTAGCGCACTTTGTGCAACGGTCCTAAACTAAAATATCTCGTGACCAAAACGAGTATTCCCGTTTCCATACTAAACCTTAGTCAAAATATACTCTTTTTCGACAGAACATAGTGCGCACTTTGTAAAATGGTCCTAAACTATAATATCTCGTGACCAAAACAAGTATGCCGGTTTCCATAGTAAACTTCAGTCTAGATATACTCGTTTTTTTACAGAACGTAACATTTGATACAGCGCATTGTTAGAGCTACTAGGTCATTAGGCCGTTTGCTCGCAAGATGTTGTTTTTCGATGAAGCAAGCGAGTTGGCCCACGCCTTCTATCGTTCCTGGTGCCAAACCAGCTCGCCCAAGTGGGTTGTGCTCATGCGAGGGCTGCCAGGATCCGGCAAGACGACTTTCGTGGAGCAAGCGATTGAGATGTTGCGGGGGCTCGATGCCGACATCCGTTGCGCCGTGTGCTCGGCCGACGATTACTTTGTGGGCGACGACGGTCGTTATCGCTTTGATGCGAATTATTTGAGCGTCGCGCACACACGTTGTCGCACCAAATTCGAGGGGTATCTGCAAGCTAACCCCTTAGATCATTTCTACGCCAATGTGATTTTTGTGGATAACACAAACATCACAGAGTTCGAGGTGTATCCCTACGTGTCGGCCGCACAGCAAGCGAATGTTTACTTTGTATCGATGCGACTTCAATGTCGAATGAAGGAAGAAGCCGCTATGCAGTGCCTTCGCAGTACCCACTTTGTGCCACTCGACAAGGTTCTTCAGTACGAAGACATTGACGGGTATCGCCTCCAAGGTTTTCTTGAGCGTTAGCCAAGTAGTTGCTGCGTCTAATCAATTGAAATACATGTATTGTTCCTTATGCCTTGGGATTCCACCATCGTGTAGCGAGCCCTAGAGTGTAAAACTGTTGAAATCCTGAATTGCTGCCTCGTGATCGTATGAGGACCGCCGGCGCTTATCCATGATATCGTAGAGCAAATCGAGAATATACATCGAACGATCGCGAAACTTGGCATGCGCCACAGTCCTCACATAGTCTGACTTGTGACAGATGTTGTTCCTTTCGTCGTACCAGAACTTCAGCGCCTTGGAAATTCTAGTCCTGGCCCGAAAATTTTGACTATGATATGGCTGGGCGGCATCGTCTGGAAAGTACTCGTACTCGTACCACTCAGCAACAATCTCGCGCTGCGAGGCTACATCCATCTGGAGCTCGATTTTGTCTACAGCAAGCGCATGAGTTCGAGTACAGCAACCACGGCCAGAGGAACTTACCTCCTCGCTGAATGGTTTGTACCGCCAAATTATGGCGAACACTCAATTCGTACGCAGCTCTCTTGAACGCCTCATCCACCTCGCAGCACAGCCTCATCGTTTCAAGCACTGAAACCAATTGGTCTTTGACAAAGGCGTGACTAGACTCCGCATCATTTTTTCTGATCGTCAATTCTTGGACCCTTCCTTCATACTGCTGCTTCTGGAGTGTCCGTTCCTTTAACGACGCGCTCAAGGCGGCAATTTGCTGCGCTTGGGACTTTTCTTGAGCAGTGGCAGCTTCAAACTCCATGGTCTGACATTCAAGCCGCCTCTTCAATTTTATCACTTGCGCCTGTGCCGCCTCAGCTTGCTTCCTTGTCATCTTCACAGCCGCCTCAGAAATCTGTGCATCCTCGAGCTCCTCTCTTGTCCGTTGTGTATCGAGTAGTAGTTTCTGCATACTTGCTTTTGTTGCAGCCTTTTCTTCTTCGATCTTGGTCAAATCAGCTCTTAACCTTGCAACGTCCTCATTTGCGCGAGCTACTTCAGTCCTGTTGCTTGCCAACTCTGCTTTGGCCGCGTCGAGAACCTTGCGCATACTCTCTACTTCCTCTTCGTGACGCGCTTTGAGTTGTTCGTGCTGTTTGCGTAAGAAAACGATTTCAGCAACCAGTTGCTTCTTGACACTCTCCGTCTGTGCTGTCGCACGCTCAGTGTCGAGCGCCAGGTTTTCTTGATGTAGCTTGAAGAGAGACTCAGCAGCGGTTTTCAATCGTGACTTTTTGAAGCCTTGGAAAAGAGCCGACTTGGATAACTCCTTCCAATTGACCCGCTTCTTGTTCAACTTCTCATTCAGTAAGACGCGCCGCTGCTCTTCTGAAAACGATGTTGCAATGCAGTCGTCTCTTATTTTGCGCTTCTTGCCGGCGGTGGTGGGAGTGGACACTGGGTGCTGGGGCTTGTTTGCTTGGTTGTCCAGCTGCACGGTGGCTGGCACTTGCTCACCGCCTCCAATCACTTGGTGCTGTGTATCGTGAGCACACGCGTTGGTACTCGTCGGATGTCCACTATCGCTAACAACAGCAGTTGTTGCGCTGGCATCCGCAGCCGCTGTTTTGTTCCCCTCCATCTAATTCTCAGTCCAAGACAAACTGCCGATAGGTTTTGATGAATTTTGATTTAAAAAAAGAGCATATACTCTTTTTTTGAAACAAAAAGAGCATATACTCTTTTTTTGAACCAACTGCATACTCAACGAAAGGTAAACTGCCGAGTAGGTCCGGCAAATACTCATTTGCAGTACGGTCAAATGTGACGCTTTTCACACTTAGCCAAAATGGCAGACTTCTCAGATGCCGAAGACAGACACCTCGTTCAAATCGCTTTGAAACATGAGCTGGCTGGAACACCGATCTCATGGGTAGACGTTGCAAAGCGAATGAAGAAATGGAAGAACAGCAAAGAAAAGCTGAGGCTGCGACTGAAAGCGCTCAAAGCTCGATTCGGCACCAACATTTGCGATTTTCCACAACGGCTGCTTGAAACTCCACGCCGGCGCACCAGCAGCACGTGCGCGGCGCAAGTCCCACACAAGCCGGTCACCGATCCGCAAGATGCGATTGCTATGGAGACAAGCACTGCACCGGCGGACGCCTCTTTCGACGGGACAAACGAGCAAGTACCAGCGATTGACAACTCGGTTGCGGCACAGCCGTCAAATCCAGCTACACGGCACGCAGTCAATCTTCTCATAGAATTCAACGCCATCCTTGATGCACACTCGCATCGCACTCCGCCCGATTCGTCCAGTGCAATGTCTAGCCTTTGTGTCGCCGCACATATATTCGACGACCCAATTGTGGAAGACTCATCGTGTTACAAGATTGTTGAGAAGATGTTTCAGTCCGTTCCAAGAGCTGCTATTCGACAGAAGTCTGGCCGGCCGGAGCAAAACATGGGTGAAGTGTGCATGGTTGGGGTCACTTCACTGCTCAAGGCGCTTAAGCTGGAGGTGAAGGACGTGTTCTTGGATGTTGGCGCTGGCATTGGCAATGTCGTTGCCCAAGTTGCATTACAAAGCCGCGCTTGTAAAGTAGTTGGCATTGAAATCAGAGAGCATGCAGTATCGTTGGCGAGGCGTGCGATTAGTGGTGCCACTCTTCACCATCGTCAGCTTTGGAAGATCACTTTGTTGTGTGGAGATATACGCACTCCAGATACGATCGAGCACAGAAGCGTCCAAGAAAGTACCGTTTTGTATTGTTTTAACACGCTATTCGACGACACATCCAGAGTGGCTTTGGAGTCGCTTGCCTGCCAGCTCGATCGCTTGAGGTTGGTTGTGGTGGCAGAAAAGTTTTGTCCTCGACATGAGCGGCGACAAAACTGTCGAAACAAGTTCTGCACAATGTGGACAAAGCACGAAGAAGTGCAGATCGACGTGACTTACAGTAGCAAGCCCGTTTCATTCAGCATTTTCAAGAGAAAGCAATGTTGAGCAATATAGTTCATATATTACTGTGATTCTCACTACAGCAACCAAACAACTTCATGCTTCTTCGGTACCGGGTCTTGTATTGATGCGATTGATGATGACAAGGTTCCATGGGCAGGTAAAGATAGAGCGAGTCGTTGCCGTAGATCCATTGACGTGTCTTCAAGACCGTAATCACCAGCTCCAAGCGTCTAAGACGTGCTTTTAACTTGATGAGCATGCGCTCGGGCAACACTACGAACAAAGAGTGAGAAATCGCATTTACTCTTTGACGTCGATAGCTTACAGTCGTCGGGAGCCGACGCACGGTTGCAGTCTGCAATTCGCGCTTGATAATAGCACATTCGTGCTTCGAGCATTGACATGTTGATCTATAAACACAAAGGTATCAGTCGTTATGGACGCAACGTGATGCCTTCACTTACGCGTGACCTTACGAGCAAGCGCACCACATGTCTGTAGATGGAGCGTTTTTCTATGGGCTCGCAGAACTCGAGGTAATCCACCAGTCGCTCATAGTCGATGCTAGCGAGCACAAAATCGACATGGTTGCATGAGTTCCGCGTGCATGGCTCTCGCTACATCAAAAGATCAAGTGTAAGTAACGACACGCGTGGGATCAACGAATACGTACAACTCGCCGATGGCAGCCAGGCTGAATTGGCTTGAAATGGCGAAGGTTGTAGACGCTATGGATCCATAGAGCCAACACACTGTGAGAACCACACCAACAACATTATACAGACATCATTCGGCTTACCCTTTTGCGTGGATTCTTGTCGCCTTCCTCTCTTGGTATCGTTGTTCTTGGTGTCGTTGTTCTTGGTATCGTTGTTCGAGCTGATCGAGGTCTTGGTCTCGTTGCTGAAGGTAGCTATCGGCTTCGCCAGATGTGTGAATCTACTCAACGAGACTGTGTTAGCATTGCTCAGTAGACAGCACAGCGCATCACATACCCATCGCCATGCTTCTTCTTCCATTTCCTCGTCGGTGCGACGCTGTCGCGTCGTTACCTCTGCGTCAAGCTGACAATGGGGACAACGTTAGCACACAAAAACAGAGCTTGGCAGCAACCATCGCACTCACCGTTTGCCACTCCACTTGCCCCGCGGCACCGCATTCCATTCTCGACCGCTTGCTCGCTTCCTTGGCAAATTGGCCGAATGAGGGAGGATCGCAAATCGCGCAGCAAAAATGGAACTTCTGGAGCAGCGACTACTCAGAGCGAAACGCCGAACGCGTATCTTCGGAAGATTCCATCTTTACCGAAGGAATTTGATCGAAGGATCGGAGCTAACCCTCGCCCCGCTCGCATTTTCAGCCAGTCATCAGCTGCGTTTGAGCTTGGCACCTCGTGAAAGGTCGTGTCGGAAAACCCCACAAAACAACGTGATTTACGTTGTTTTGTTGCTTAGTATGGGGGTTTTGTTGCTTAGTATGGGGATCGAATCTGGTCTCATGGAAGATTTTTCGCCAAAGGTCGTGCGGAAAGCAACGCTTTTTACGTTGTTTTGTTGATTACTATGGGAACCTTCGATACAAACTTCAAGTTAGGAAAGTGACCACGAAAGGGTTAACCCACCAAGCGCCGTTATCCGGGATAAGCGTAGCCAATCAGATGTCGCTAGGGATTTACCTCTCACCGATTACTGTTAAATCGACGTGCTTTTACCCTATTTTTTGCTACGAGACTAACACAATTCCACGCCAGCAAGCGGCTATTCCGTGGTTACGACGTCGACGCGTCGTGGCCACGCCCACAAGCGGTTATTCGACCCAAGAGGGCGTGGTCACGACATGGATGCGTCGTGGCCACGCCTCAACGCAAATACAAGCGATTATCGAGCCCAAGAAGGCGTGGTCACGACATGGATGAGTCGTGGCCACGCCTCAACGCAAATACAAGCCATTATCGAGCTCAAGAAGGCGTGGTCACGACATGGATGAGTCGTGGCCACGCCTCAACGCAGATACAAGCGATTATCGAGCCCAAGAAGGCGTGGTCACGACATGGATGCGTCGTGGCCACACCTCAACGCAAATGCAAGCGATTATCGGGATCAAAAAGGCATGGTCACGACATGGATGCGTCGTGGCCACGCCTGAATGCGACTACAAGCGAGGATTGGTCTCTACTAGCGCGCATGGGGCTCCAGAAGGCGTAGCCACGACCGTCGTGGCCACGCCTACAAGCGATTACGTGGCCACCAGCTACTGTAGAGTCGTGGTCTCGACAAGGAAGCGTGAACGCTGTCGCATGCTCGGCCACGCTGTGAAGTGATTGTGCTGCCAATCGCTTGATGGAAGGGTTGGTCAGCACTGCTCTAACCTATGCAATGGGTGGCATGCAAAATACTTGGCTTTACTATCGGTGCGAAATACTTGACTAAAGTATGCCTTGTTCACGGGCTTCACCACCACAGACAAGTGCTGTACTGTCCACCCTGCCGAGTGGCATGTACCATGCAATACAGGCTTTATCGTTCATTGGCCAATACTTCAATATTCCACAACAAATTACCCAATAGCGATAGCCACGGGGGCTGTAACCTCAATCCCGACAACCCGTGCTAGCGGGAGTGTGGCACCAACTCCCGATGAAAAATCGACTGTGGCGTAGCTCCGACTGATAACGTCGTGACCACGCCACTATTGAGCGAATATTCGGCTGTGGCGTGGCCACGACTGGCCAACGTCGTGACCACGCCACTCTGGGCTACTCTTGCGCGGATATTCGACTGTGGCGTGGTCACGACGTTGGCCACGCCACAGTCAAACTGGGGGCAAAAAGCCCTCATTCATGCCCAAACTTACCGTTTCTGGTCGTACGTCGCTCATGCCACCGCAGCGACAACATCCACACATGTACGACGCTCTACGTGAAGATGGAATAGCCGTCGGTGTTGCTCTGCAGTCCCAACAACAAGAGACAAGGGCCACCGGCTGGCTCCCGCAACCGCGTAGCGAGTTGTGGCATCGAAACGATCGAAAGTATTCAAGTCGACGGGTTCCTAGTAATACAGGTTCCCGGTGTGCACCTAACCCGTTGTATGATGTTGCATGTGCATGTATGATTTTGTCGGATTTTGTATGTTTTTAGGTTTTTGTCCTCGTGGGCGCAGCTGTGGGCGAGCACGACCGCTTCGAATCGATTTAAAATTAACTGAATCACCAACAGTAGACTTGGTGGACAGGTTGTTGGACGAAGGGCCCAACATTTTCGAAATTGATGTTGGCCCAATCCCACAGAGTTTGGTCGATAACAAACCAGTAGCCGCCTCAACCGCGCTATCGTGTCATTCTTAGTATTGTTCATCGTGCCATTCGTCGCGTGCTATCGCTGTTGATGCTGTTATCGCCCATCGTCAATCGTCACCATTGTAATTCGTTGCGTTCTATTCATAAACATGATCGCATAAGATAGATCGCATACGATAGCAAGACTTATCAAAGGCGATGGAACGATCCATCGAAACGAGATTCTGCAATTCTTCTTAGCAAGTTGTTTCAACCGACGACTTGGTGGACGTTGCCAAGCACTCTATCAATCAGATTTTTCATGCCGTGGGATGTGAAAATGTGAAACCCGTGACAGCATGCGGCTCTGTGATGCGATTGCGTACATGCAAGCACACCCGTCGGCCGACATTTAATTGCTCGTGCGACGCACGATAATTACCGAGCGCGTCACTCGTCGTGGCCGTAAGACAAATCGACGACTGTATCGACATTGATGCTCGATACGACTCGCAAGTTCCTGTCCGATGCGTTCACCGCCGTCGAGTG
>JFJP01002357.1_pt1 | contig 11027 bp, 16 predicted proteins | sample 431651 | NCBI WGS metagenome assembly JFJP01 (sample SAMN02602958, study PRJNA72255) | Microbial mat metagenome, whole genome shotgun sequencing project. | biome: fresh water; feature: sink hole; material: water; isolation source: purple microbial (photo- and chemosynthetic) mats found in...
CGCGACGGCCCGTTCATGAACATGGCGTCGAGCGGAAAGTGCCGGCGGCCGAATTCGGCACCTGGCGTATCGCGCGGCACCAGCGCACAGGTGATGCCAAGGTCTGTCTTGCCGCCCAGCAGGCCCTCCGGGTCATAAAGACGGAAGGCCAGTCCGAGAACGGTACAAATCGGCGCCAGGGTGGCATAGCGCTTGTCCCAGGTCACCCGCATGCCGAGCACTTCACTGCCTTGCCATTGCCCCATGCAAACGTGGCCATGGTCGGGAATGGAAGCGGCATCGGACCCCGCCCACGGGCTGGTCAGCGCAAAGGCCGGAATATCCAGTCCTCTGGCCAGACGCGGCAGATAATGATCTTTCTGTTCCTCGCTACCGTAGTGCATCAGGAGTTCTGCCGGTCCGAGCGAGTTCGGTACCATGACCGAAACCGACAGCGCCGAGCAGCGTGTCGACAGCTTGGTCACCACTTGCGAATGGGCGTAGGCCGAGAACCCCAGTCCGCCATAAGCCTTGGGAATGATCATTCCGAGGAAGCCCTTGTCCTTGACGTAAGACCAGGCCGCAGTCGACATGTCATGTAATTCCGTGGTGACCTGCCAGTCATCAACAAGGGCGCATGCCTGTTCGACCTCGTTGTCCATGAAGGACTGTTCCTCGTCAGTCAGCTTCGCTACCGGGTAAGCCAGCAGTTTGTTCCAGTCAGGATCGCCCTGGAACAACTCGCCTTCCCACCACACCGTACCGGCCTCAAGCGCATCGCGCTCGGTATCGGACATCCGCGGCAGAATGCTTTTGTAGGTCCTGAAAATGGCACGTGACAGCAATGCCCGGCGTAGCGGCGGAACAACGAGGAGCAGAACCGAGCCAGTCAGCGCCAGCGCGACAATCAGCACGACGGCCTGCAGGATCATTGTTTCTTCACCTCTTCCCCTTCCCGTTTCGCCCCGGCCGGTAACAAGCCGTTCTGAGCAGACGATGCGGAAAAATTCGGCAATGGCGCGCGCAGGCCGCCAAGCAGGAAGGGCATCAGGCGCTGCGAAAGCTTCATGGCTTCGCTCTTGCCGCCGGGTTCCTGGCCGGCATAGTCGCTCATTTCAACCCCGGTGATGACGTGCAGGATGTCGGTACCGGCAATGGCATAGGACATGGCACCGAGCATGAAATGCAGACGCCAGACGATCTCTGCCCTGGGCACATCCGGAAGCGAACGGATCAGCGCCTGCTTGTAGCGCTCGATCACTTCGGCATATTCACTGGCAAAAAAGGCACTGATGAATGCGGACGGATCGGTCAGGGTTCGGCCGAGAAGGCGCAGGAAGGTCATGCCGCCCAGAGCTTCGTCTTCGCCGATGTGCAGCAGGGTACCGAAAAACGCTTCGAGCACCTGCGATGGCTTGAGTGGCTCGCCACTCGCCTGCTGCTCCAGGGCATCAAGCACGATCAGCCGTTCCTTGTTCAGCCAGGCCAGCCGCCGCCGGAAAACCTCGCGCAACAACTCCTCTTTGGCGCCAAAATGATAATTGACCGCGGCCAGATTCACCCCAGCGGCACCGGTAATCATGCGCATCGACGTTGCATCGTAACCATGGGCCATGAATTGGCGCTCAGCCACATCAAGGATGCGTTCGCGGGTATCTGAATTCAGTTTATTGTCCGGCATGGATTAATCACGCGAAGAAAGAATTGAGGGGTGGGAACCGAGTATCGAATCAAGGTTCAAACGTTCGTTTAATTTTATGGTCTGGCCGTTTTGAATGCAACAAACCTTTTGTCTTTGTTGCACCATGACGGTTATGCGGCATACTCGACATAACCGATCCGATTGATAGTTCATCCGACATGCGCCCTTCCTCCCGCAATACTGCATTTCCCCGCCACACCCCCGGCCAGTCGGCACACGACTCGCATGCCTGGAACACCCTGCATAGTCTCGCCCCGTATCTCTGGCAGTACAAATGGCGCGTGTTGCTGGCCATTTCCTGCCTGATCGCCGCAAAACTGGCCAATGTCAGTGTTCCGCTGGTGTTCAAGGAGATGATCGACCAGCTCACCAGCGAGCAGTTGCCTCTGGCCTTGCCGATCCTTCTTCTGAGCCTGTACGGAGTACTCCGCTTCTCGACCTCCCTATTTACCGAGTTGCGCGAGATTCTCTTTGCTCGGGTGACACAACAGGCCGTACGCCGCATTGCTCTGGAAGTGTTTTCCCACCTGCATACCCTGTCGCTGCGTTTTCACCTTGAGCGGCAGACCGGTGGTGTATCGCGCGACATTGAACGCGGCAGCCGTTCGATCTCCAGCCTGATCAGCTACACCCTGTACTCGATCCTGCCAACGCTGGTCGAAATTTCGCTTGTTCTGGGCATTCTGATCGTCAAATACGACAGCGGCTTTGTCCTGATCACGCTTTTTTCCCTGACGGCTTACGTTTTATTCACAATCAGGATCAGCAACTGGCGAATTGGTCTGCGACGGCTGGTCAACGACACCGACTCGGCCGCCAACACGCAAGCGATCGACAGCTTGCTCAACTACGAGACGGTCAAGTATTTCAACAATGAAGACTATGAGGCACGCCGTTACGACAGGCATATGCAGCGCTGGGAGGAAGCGGCGACCCGAAGTCAGATCTCGCTTTCCTGGCTGAACCTCGGCCAGCAGATCATCATCGCTCTCGGCGTAACCGCCATGATGTGGCGTGCTGCAGCCGGCGTGGTTGATGGACAGATGACCATAGGCGACCTGGTTCTGGTCAACGCCTTCCTGATCCAGCTCTATATGCCCTTGAGCTTCCTGGGCGTTATTTACCGGGAAATCCGTCAGTCACTGGCTGACATCGAGCGCATGTTCGACCTGCTTAGGGAACACCGTGAAATTTCCGACGCACCGGATGCCGGCACGCTGCATGCGCAATCCGTCGATGTGCGCTTTGAAGCGGTCATGTTTTCCTACGAGGCGAAGCGTCAGATTCTGGTCGGTGTCGATTTTTCGATTCCAGCGGGTCATACCGTCGCCGTTGTCGGCGAGTCCGGTTCAGGCAAATCGACACTGGCACGGCTGCTCTATCGCTTTTATGACATCGACGCGGGCCATATCCGCATCAACGGTCGTGACCTGAGACAACTGACCCAGAGCAGCCTGCGGGCGGCGATCGCCATTGTTCCGCAGGATACGGTGCTGTTCAACGACACGATCTACTACAACATCCAGTATGGCCGCCCTGATGCAACGCGCGAGGAAGTACTGGCGGCAGCGCAATCGGCCCAACTCGCCGAATTCATCGAGCACTTGCCCAATGGCTATGAAACCCGGGTTGGCGAACGCGGCCTAAAGCTCTCCGGCGGCGAAAAGCAACGGGTCGCCATTGCCCGCGCCCTGCTCAAGAATCCGCCGTTGCTGATCTTTGACGAAGCCACCTCGGCGCTGGATTCCAAAACCGAGAAGGCCATTCAAGCCAGTCTTGACAACGCGGCCCGCGGACGGACCACACTGGTCATAGCCCACCGGCTGTCAACCATCATGAATGCCGACGAGATACTGGTAATGGATGGCGGGCGCATTGTCGAGCGAGGCTCACACCCGGTACTGATGGAGATGAACGGCCGCTACGCACAGATGTGGGCGCTGCAGCAACAGGAAGAAAGTGAGGCTGTCGCTGCACTGTAGCCCAGTAAAAAGCCAGGCAATGCCTGGCTTTTTCGTGCCTCAGCAGCGAAGCGCTTATGCGGCTTCTGCCTCGGCAACCGCCGACGGTTCCGGCTGATCGAGCAATTCCACGAAGGCCATCGGGGCATTGTCGCCGTCACGGAAACCGCATTTGAGAATGCGCAGATAGCCGCCATTGCGCACGGCATAGCGCGGCCCGATTTCGGCGAACAGCTTGACCACGATCTCGCGATCACGCAAGCGGTCGAATGCCAGACGACGATTGGCCAGGCTGGGCTTTTTGCCCAAGGTGATGATCGGCTCGACAACCCGACGCAGCTCCTTGGCTTTCGGCAGCGTCGTCCTGATTGTCTCGTGCCGGAGCAGCGAGACAGTCATGTTGCGCAGCATCGCCAGACGGTGCGAACTGGTGCGGTTGAGCTTACGGAGACCTAAACGGTGACGCATATCTATTCCTTCCTAGTCTTGTCCGGGCAGCTTATTTGTCGAGCCCGGCCGGTGGCCAGTTCTCAAGCTTCATGCCCAGCGTCAGGCCGCGTGCGGCCAGTACTTCCTTGATTTCATTGAGAGACTTGCGGCCAAGATTCGGGGTCTTGAGCAACTCGTTTTCAGTGCGCTGAATCAGATCACCGATGTAATAGATGTTTTCAGCCTTCAGGCAGTTCGCCGAACGCACGGTCAGTTCAAGATCATCCACCGGACGCAGCAACAACGGATCGACCTGAACCGATTTCTGATGTTCGATCGGCAATGCCGTTCCTTCCAGATCAGCGAATACCGAAAGCTGTTCCATCAGGATGCGTGCTGCCGTACGGATGGCCTCTTCCGGCTCGATCACGCCGTTGGTTTCGATCTCCATAATCAGCTTGTCAAGGTCGGTACGCTGTTCGACACGAGCACTCTCGACGTAATAGCTGACACGGCGCACCGGGCTGAACGATGCATCAAGCACCAGTTTGCCGATACTCTTGTTGCTGTCGCCAAGCTGGCGAAGATTGCCGGGAACGTATCCGCAGTCCTTCTCAACTTTCAACTCCATGGACAGCTTGCCGCCGGCGGAGAGGTGAGCGATCACATGATCCGGATTGATGATCTCGACATCGTGGGAAACAACAATGTCACCGGCGCGTACAACACCCTCGCCGTCCTTGCTCAGCTGAAGAACAGCTTCATCACGGTTATGCAGCTTGAAAACAACGCCCTTGAGATTGAGAAGAATATCGACGACATCTTCCTGCACCCCGTCAATTGTCGAATACTCATGAAGTACGCCGTCTATGCTCACCTCGGTGGCAGCATAACCCGGCATCGACGAAAGAAGAATGCGACGCAAGGCATTGCCCAGAGTATGGCCGAAGCCGCGCTCAAAGGGTTCCATAACCACCTTGGCGTGCACGGGTGACAAACTCTGTACATCGATGATTCGCGGTTTCAATAGTCCACTGCTTTGCATGTCTTGTCCTTTGCCTGTTTCAGTCAAGCGGAACCGCGATTACTTGGAATAAAGTTCAATCACGAGGCTCTCGTTGATCGTCGACGACAGTTCGCTGCGCTCCGGACGAGCCTTGTAGGTACCCTTGGCTTCCTTGGCATCCACCGCAACCCACTCCGGGAAGCCACGCGAGTCGGCAGCAGCAAGTGCGGCCTTGACGCGCAACTGGTTCTTTGCCTTTTCTGCAACTTCAACCACATCACCCGGGCGAACCTGGAAAGACGGAATATTCACACGACGGCCATTGACCAGGACACCATTGTGTCTTACGACCTGACGCGATTCTGAACGCGAAGCCGCAAAACCCATGCGGTAGACGACGGTGTCGAGGCGTGACTCCAGCAGTTGCAGGAGATTTTCACCGGTAACACCCTTGCGCCGATCAGCCTCTTTGTAAACTTTGCGGAACTGGCCTTCGAGTACGCCGTAGATCCGGCGAATCTTCTGCTTCTCACGCAGGTGAACACCGTAGTCAGACAAACGTTGCCCTGACTTCTGTCCGTGCTGACCCGGAGCATACGAGCGACGCTCGATGGCACACTTGTCGGTAAAGCACTTTTCACCCTTGAGGAACAGCTTTTCGCCTTCGCGACGGCACTGACGGCACTTCGGATCGAGATTACGAGCCACTTGTCTTTCTCCTTAAATCCGACGCTTTTTAGGCGGACGGCAGCCGTTATGCGGAATCGGGGTCACGTCGGTGATCGCCGTGATTTTCATCCCGAGTGCATTCAACGCACGAACCGAGGACTCGCGACCGGGGCCTGGCCCCTTGATGCGGACTTCAAGGTTCTTCACGCCACACTCCACAGCCACCTTGCCGGCGGCCTCGGCCGCAACCTGCGCAGCAAATGGGGTACTCTTGCGCGAGCCCTTGAAACCGGCTCCACCCGAAGTTGCCCACGACAAGGCATTACCCTGACGGTCGGTGATTGTAATGATGGTGTTGTTGAACGATGCGTGAATGTGGGCAATGCCCTCAGCCACGTTCTTCTTAACTTTTTTGCGAACTTTCGTTGCAGTCTTGGCCATGATCAGGTCCTATTATTTCTTGCCGGCGATTGCTTTGCGCGGACCCTTGCGAGTACGGGCATTGGTCCGCGTGCGCTGACCACGGCAAGGCAAGCCCTTGCGATGACGAAGACCACGATAGCAGCCAAGGTCCATCAGACGCTTGATGCTCATCGTAACTTCACGACGCAGATCGCCCTCAACGGTGAATTTGCCGACCTGATCGCGCAAGCGATCCATTTCGGCTTCCGTAAGGTCTTTCATTTTCGTCGAACGTACAACCGCAACAGCATCACAAATCTTTTGTGCGCGGCTGCGTCCGATACCGTAAATCGCGGTTAGCGCGATTTCGGCATGCTGGTGGTTGGGTATATTTACCCCTGCGATGCGGGCCATCGATTCACCCCAAATATGCGAAACTTATGATTATATCTTCAACCGACTGACGACTCAATCAACCGAGTCCCAGCGATCAACCTTGACGCTGCTTGTGCCGCGGATCCGTACAGATCACACGCACAATGCCATGGCGCCGAACAATTTTGCAGTTGCGGCAGATGCGCTTAACAGATGCCAGCACTTTCATGTTTAACTCCTATTTTCACGGCATCCGGCGCAGCCAGCCTTTTGCCTGATTACATCACCTGCGTAGAAACTCTTTACTTGGCGCGGAAAACTATGCGTGCGCGACTCAGATCATAAGGGGTCAGCTGTACCGTCACCTTGTCACCGGGCAGTATGCGAATGTAGTGCATGCGCATTTTCCCGGAAATAAACCCAAGCACTACGTGACCGTTTTCAAGCTTGACCCTGAACGTCGCATTGGGCAGGTTCTCAACGACCTCACCCTGCATTTCAATCAAGTCTTCCTTTGCCATCCTATTTGGCCGTAAATCCGGAGCCCTTGAAATTCGCTTTCTTCAAGAGCCCTTCGTACTGGTGTGACATGGCATAGGCCTGTACCTGGGTCATGAAATCCATGGTCACCACGACAATGATCAGCAGCGAGGTCCCGCCGAAGTAGAACGGAACGTTCCACTTCAGAATCAGGAACTCGGGCAGCAGACACACGATCGTTATGTACGCCGCACCGACCAGAGTCAGCCGCATCAGAATCTTGTCAATGTACCGCGCCGTCTGGTCGCCAGGACGGATCCCGGGGACAAATGCTCCACTTTTCTTGAGGTTGTCAGCCGTCTCTTTCGAGTTGAAGACCAGAGCCGTGTAGAAGAAGCAGAAGAAAATTATGGCTGCAGCGTACAACATGACATAGATCGGCTGGCCGGGAGAAAGCGCACCGGCAATATCCTTCAGCCAGCGCATCGAATCACTGGAGCCGAACCAACCCGCAATCGTTGCCGGAAACAGAATGATCGACGACGCAAAAATAGGCGGGATCACACCCGACATATTCAGTTTGAGCGGCAGATGCGAACTCTGCCCACCGTAAATCTTGTTACCCACCTGGCGCTTGGCGTAGTTGACCAGAATCTTGCGCTGACCGCGCTCGACAAATACGACAAATGCCGTAACCAGGACAACCAGTATCGTGATTAACAATGCCGAAAGGGGGTGCATGGCTCCGGTACTAACCAGTTCAAGCGAGCCGGCGATGGCATTCGGCAGTCCTGCCGCGATGCCCGCGAAAATGATGATCGAGATGCCATTGCCCAGACCACGTTCGGTGATCTGCTCGCCCAGCCACATCAGGAACATCGTCCCGGTCAACAGCGTCGTCACCGTCACGAAACGGAACATGACACCTGGATCAGGCACCAGGCCCGGCTGGGTCTCGACCGCGATGGCAATGCCAATACCCTGGAATAGTGCCAGTGCAACCGTGCCATAGCGCGTGTATTGCGTAATCTTGCGCCGTCCGGCTTCACCCTCTTTCTTGAGTGCTTCAAGCTGCGGACTGGCGTGCGTCATCAACTGCATGATAATCGATGACGAAATGTAAGGCATGATGCCCAGCGCAAAGATCGTAAAGCGCGACAGAGCACCGCCCGAGAACATGTTGAACATGCCCAGGATGCCGCCTTGCTGCTTGCTGAACAGATCACTCAGCACCTGCGGATCGATTCCCGGCACCGGAATATGGGAACCGATGCGATAGACAATCAGCGCGCCGAGCAGAAACAGCAGGCGACGCTTCAGATCGCCGTACTTCCCGCCTTTGCTGACCTGGGTTGGGTTAGTTGCCAAAAAACGTCACCGTCTTCGAATTATTATTCTGCAACGCTGCCACCGGCGGCTTCAATGGCCGCTTTCGCACCCTTGGTGGCACCAATGCCCTTGAGTGTTACCTTGCGCGTAATCGTACCGGAAAGAACAACCTTTGCCGACAAGGCGTGCTGCGATACGAGGTTGGCCTGCATCAGTATGAGCAGATCGATTTCATCGACGGGCAGATCGTTGATTTCCGACAGGCGAACTTCAACGTTGCGTGCATTGGTCAGCGAAACGAAACCGCGCTTCGGCAAACGACGCTGCAAGGGCATTTGACCGCCTTCAAAGCCAACCTTGTGAAAGCCGCCGGCGCGTGACTTCTGCCCCTTGTGGCCGCGGCCGCAGGTCTTGCCCAGACCGGAACCGATGCCACGTCCGACACGACGTTTGTAATGGGTTGAACCTTCGGCCGGTTGTATCGTATTGAGTTTCATCTTAGCCCACACACTTCAGAAGGTAGGAAACCTTGTTGATCATGCCGCGAACGGCGGGGGTATCTTCCAGGATCGAGGAACTGTTCAGACGACGCAATCCCAGACCACGCACCGTCGCACGGTGCGACTCCTTGGTGCCGATAATGCTTTTGACGAGCGTTACCTTGATTTTTTTATCCGCCATGACTTACCCCAGAATCTCTTCAACCGACTTGCCCCGCTTGGCAGCAATGATTGACGGTGTGGTCACCTGCAGCAGACCATTGATGGTTGCACGCACGATGTTGTACGGGTTGTTGGAACCATGTGACTTGCATACGATATTCGTCACCCCCATGACATCGAATACGGCACGCATGGCACCACCGGCAATGATGCCAGTACCTTCGGGCGCCGGCTGAATCATCACCGTCGAAGCGCCGTGGCGTCCGGTTACGGTGTGGTGCACGGTACCGTTCTTGAGATTGATCTTGGTCAGTCTGCGTCGCGCTTCTTCCATTGCCTTTTGTACGGCGACTGGAACTTCCCGCGACTTGCCCTTGCCCATGCCAATACGGCCATCGCCATCGCCTACCACGGTGAGTGCTGCGAAACCAAGGATACGACCACCCTTCACAACCTTCGTGACGCGGTTGATCGAGATCATCTTTTCGCGCATGCCATCATCGGGCTTTTCAGCTTGCTGAGGTTTTCTGCCTTGCGGTTTTGCCATTACTTACTCCGATCCTATTCCGGGCCGATCAGAACTTGAGGCCGGCTTCACGCGCGGCTTCAGCCAGCGCTTTGACGCGCCCGTGATACTGGAAGCCGCCACGATCAAACGCGACTTGCTCGATTCCGGCTTTTTTGGCACGCTCGGCAATCAACTTGCCGATAACCGCCGCAGCGCCGATGTTTCCGCCGTTACTCAGATCCTTGCGCACTTCCGGCTCCAGAGAAGAAGCCGCCACTAATACTGTTGAGCCACAGGCAGAAAACACCTGGGCATAGATGTGGCTGTTAGTGCGATGCACCGACAAGCGCACTGACTTCAGTTCGGCAATCTTGAGCCGGGTTTTACGGGCTCTGCGCAACCGCGCCTGGTTCTTGTCAATCATTTAGGCACCCTTACTTCTTCTTCGTTTCCTTGAGGACAATCACTTCGTCGGAATAACGTACGCCCTTGCCCTTATAGGGCTCCGGCTTACGATAGGCGCGAATTTCTGCCGCCACCTGACCAACTTGTTGTTTGTCCACACCCTTGATGACGATCTCGGTCTGGGTCGGCGTCTCGCATTTGACTCCAACCGGCATCTTGTGTGAAACCGGATGGGAAAAACCAAGAGTCAGGTTGAGCGTATCACCTTGAGCCTGGGCACGATAACCAACGCCGACAAGGTTGAGCTTGCGTTCAAAGCCCTTGCTGACACCCGTGACCATATTGGCAATGATGGCACGCACCGTACCGGAAAGCGCACCTGAATTGGCAACACCCTCAATGGCCCTGCAGAGCAGGGTGCCATTTTCCATTTCAACCTTGACCGCGGGATTGGCAGCAAAGTTGATTGCTCCCAACGGACCCTTGACCGATATCACTTCTGTGCTCAGGGCAACATCGACGCCCTGGGGCAGAACAATTGGATTCTTAGCAACGCGGGACATAGTCTCCCCTTACGCGACGATGCACAGCACTTCGCCGCCGGTATTGCTGGCGCGGGCTTTGCGGTCGGTCATTACACCCTTGGGCGTGGAAACAATCGCCACACCAAGGCCATTCATAACGCGCGGAAGATCATCCGCGCCTTTGTAAATACGCAGACCCGGCTTCGAAACGCGGTCAATGCGCTCGATGACCGGACGACCGGCGTAATACTTCAGTCCAATTTCAAGAGTCGGTTTTCCGTCGTTCTCGCGAACAGCGAAATCCTCAACATAACCCTCATCCATCAGCACTTTGACAATGGCCACTTTGACCTTCGAAGACGGCATGGCGACTGACGCCTTGTTTGCCATCTGGGCATTGCGGATGCGGGTCAGCATATCGCTGATCGGATCGCTCATACTCATATCGTTTTCTCCTGCTTACCAGCTGGCCTTGGTCATACCGGGAACTTCGCCGCGCATGACAAAATCACGCAACTTGCTTCGACCCAAACCGAACTTGCGATAAACGCCACGCGGACGACCTGTCAGCTTGCAGCGGTTACGCAGACGAACCG
>JFJP01010956.1_pt1 | contig 11027 bp, 9 predicted proteins | sample 431651 | NCBI WGS metagenome assembly JFJP01 (sample SAMN02602958, study PRJNA72255) | Microbial mat metagenome, whole genome shotgun sequencing project. | biome: fresh water; feature: sink hole; material: water; isolation source: purple microbial (photo- and chemosynthetic) mats found in...
TCAAATTTTCACACTTATTTTGTGAGTATATTTCCCTTAATTATAGCATATTTACAATTTTTTGTCAAGTTTCGATGGTTGGGGGTTATTACAAAAATTTTATTTATTGCTAGTTTTAGCTTACATACCAGCTTATTTTTTGGTGTCCGAATATTTAATCTATCTTTTCCCGTTAACCTGTCGAACCTGTGATGGAAATAGAGGTCGTCCTGTAGATTATGTTTTGTCTTTTTTCTTTGTCTTTCCATACTTTCCTTGTTTATTTTTATCTTATCTGCACTACAAAAAATCAAAAAGCCAGTTGGTTTAACTGCGATTATTGCGAAGAAATCTGAGATAAATCGAGAAAAAAGCCACACCAACACGCAGTCCGCCAATTGTTAAAAAGTACAAAAAAACCTCCAAGACAAAGTTAAAATTGCCAAAAATATACTCCATCTTAATCGGCAAAAAAAAGATAATTGGTGTCAAAAGCATCGGGTAAAAAAATCTGACCAGAAGAGTAATCAAAAAATCTATAATTTCATCCAATATATTCAAAGGATTGAGGAAAAACCAAAAAAGTTCTACGCAGTTTTTGACAAACTCTTCCCAATCTTCCAAGTCGTCTTGAAGCCATTTTTGGAATTTTTGCCACCATTTCTGAAGTTTTTTGGGCAAATAGCTGAGGCTTCTGTAAGTTTTTTTGACCGGCAACCAAAGGAAAGCAAATGGCGAAAGAAAAGGATTTTTGAGAATTTGGGCGTATTCTTCGTTGTCAAAAGCTAAATTTTCATTTTTTTGTCGCTCTTCAAATTCTAGTTTATCAGAATCTTCTGGCCAGTTAATTTTGGCAATTTTGGTTTTTTCTTCCAAAGTCATTTCGGTGGGTTTTTTTTGGGGAATCCACTTTTGGGCGTAAGCTAGATAATTGATAATTAGGTTGATTATAATCCAAAAGAGATTAATAAAAAACATTATAATTACAGTCAAAGTCGCTGAATTGCCAAAAAGTTCCCAGTATTTTTTGAGATAGTTTTGGTAAGTGACAACTCCTTGGTTTTCCACACCCCAAACTGCCAAAAAAAGCAGACTAATCAAAGCAAAAGAGCCAAACAAAAAGTAAAAATACATTTTAATTTTGGGCAAATTGCGTGGTGAATTCCAGCTTTGATTAACATTTAGTTTGTCTGTAGTTCTGATTTTGTAATCAAATTCGGCCATATATTGAGCCAAAGTCAAATTTCAAATTTTGTCAAAACTGGCTTGGTTACTCGTTATCATCAAAATCTCTTCCAATTCTACGTTCTGTTGTTTTCTTTGCAACTAAAAATTATCTCGTTTCTCCTTGTTTAATGAATTTTTGTGAATTGGGATTTGAAACTGCGGATTAATTAAATTGGAAATGAGAAAGCTAAAAGCGTTAAAAATGAAGCTAAAATACTTTCATAAAAAAGAAAAAAGCAGAACTTAACTTAGAAACTTCAATTCGTTATAAAAATATATTAGAACTTTTAATTTTACTTAATTTAAAAATAACTTCAGTCTTGATATTTTCTAAGATAATTTTTTTGGCAATTTACAAGAGCTTTTTTCAGTCTAAATCGGTGGAAATTCGTAGAATTTTTGTGAAAATTATATCAATTTACTTTTTACTTGACTTTCTCACTGTTTTTTCAATTCAAATTAGATTTCAGTTTTCTGGTTTTCAAAGTTTCCAGAATTATCAAGTTTAAAGTGATCAAACTCCAGCCAAAAAAGTAATTCTCAAGCGGCGTATGCCAGATTTTGACACCTGAAAATTCCCGATATTGCCAAACAATTCCCACATTTGCAAACCAGCGTCCGTTTAGGTAATTATCAACAATTGTGTGCAGAATAATAACCAAAATCCAAAAAAACCAAAACTTGCGGCGAAAAACTAACTTTGTCAAAAAAAAATCTAAAATCAAAACCAAAATCGTGGCGAAAATGGTCAAAAAAGTATAACTTGGCATAATTTGGAAAGGCTAAAACTGGCTTGGAAAACTATTTGAAAAATTTAGAATTTGGAAAAGCTTTTGAGTTTTTTTGGAATTTTAATTTGTATTTTGGGAAAAAATAGTGGGAAAAATAGTGGAAAGTTTGTCATTTTTGAAATTAGTTTGTGCTTAACTTTGACATTTAATTCTCAGAACTTTTGGCAAATTTGTCAATAGAAACTAATTCTTTGGAAAATTCTGGAAATGAAAAATAAATTAAAAACTTAATAATTCTTAAAAAAAATTGAAAAACAGTGAGAATCAAACCAACTCTAAAACTTACAAAAAACCAAAATTTAGACAAAATACAATAAAAAAAATCAGTCCGAAAACTGAAATTGTAAAACTCTAACTAAAATAAAGCTAAACTAAGATTAAAATATTGAATTTTTGGAAGAAAGCAAAACTAAGCACCAGCAAGTTCAATCACATCGTGCATTACTTGGACAGACTTGGTTGGAAAATTCCCAGCTGCACTTTCGCCGCTGAGCATCACATAATTAGCTTTGTCGGTCACAACAGAGCGATACAAATCACTAACTTCGGCACGCGTTGGCACTGGAAAATCGCACATTGATTCAAGAGCCTGAGTTGCAGTGATAAAAGGTTTGTTTTGTTTTTGACATTCTTTGATGATTTTGTCTTGTAAAAACGGTACCAAAACATGAGCTGGTTCGGTTTCTAGAGCCAAATCTCCACGAGCAATCATAATTATGTCACTTTCAGCTACGATTTCTGGCAAATTTTGATCGCTCACAGCTTCTACCATTTCGAGCTTTGGACAGATTTTGGGAAAATAATCAGAAACTCCAGCATTTTTTAGAATTTTGCTCAAAAGTTCTTTAAGTTCCGTCAGTTCAAATTTGGTTTTGACAAAGCTCGCTGCCACGTACTCTGGCTTGATTTCAACCAAAAGGGCTTCAAGCATCATAATATCACGACTTCCCAAAAACGGAACTTCCAATTTGGAATTTGGCATATTCAAGCCTTTTTTGGATTTGACAAGTCCGCCAAAAACTACTTTACAAATGACTTTTTCATCGCTAATTTCCAAAACTTCAAGCTCCAATTTGCCATCATCTACGAGGATTTTGTGCCCAGTTTGGACGAATTTGTCAATCGGGAATTGGAACGGGAAAACCTGTTGCTTTTGGGCGTTCTCAAAAGGGTAATTTTTGCCTGATTCTTGATTTTCTAAAATAATTGTGTCGCCAGTTTTAATAACCAAATTTTGGACAACTTCGCCAAGACGAATTTTGGGCCCAGGAAGATCGAAAAGCAATTCCAAGCCACTAGCTCGGGCCAAAAGTGCTGATTCACGATGAGATTCTGGGTTGCCGTGCGAAAAGTTGAGTCTTGCGATGGCGACGCTGTGAGCTGCAAAAAAACTCATGACTTCTTGATTATTGGAAGCTGGGCCGATAGTTGCGACAATTTTAGTAGACATAGTTTAGAAACTGTGATAAATGTAGGATTAAAAATACAAAAAAACCCTACACAACTTTTCTCATTTTTGTCAAGAAAAACCATATTTACATTGGCAAATATGAAGAATATAAGGAAGTTAAAAGTTTATTATTATAATTATAATAACAGACCTTTTCTGCTAATTAAATTTTGAAAAACTCCCCCGAGTAGCACTCCGGGACTTTAGTGACATTTAGCTCAAACTTAAACCTAATTTTAGAAGTTTTGTTATTTTATTTGTTCAATCCTAAGCAGGTCTAATTTACATTTTAGACCAATTTGGCTCTTTCATATTAAAAAATTTGTCAATATTGGTTTTGTCAATTCCAAATTCTTGGCAATATTTGATAAAATTATTTTGGTTACATAAAAGAGGATTAGCACACCCAAAAAATGGATCAGAACAGAGAGAAATCGCAAAATTTAGATTTGGTTTGGAATTAATATATTTCATTTTTGCATTATTGTAAATTAATATTTTGGCTAATTTTAAAACCAATTTTTGGATTTTTTTCCAGCCAATTTTCAAAAGAATGTTTGTGGATAATCATAACTCGCTAACCAAATTTGAACCTTGCAAAACCGTCTATATCTATTTGTAAAAATTCAAATTCCAAACCATTTTTTTTATTTTTTTCAAAATACAGATTATATTCAATTTCGTTTAATTTTTGGAGTTTTTCCCATTTTTGTTGCCAAGAGAATTGCATATTTTATTGAAGTGTTGTTAAAATTTATTCTAAAAAAGTATTTTAAAAAATCAATATAAAAAAGAAAAAGTAAGTAAAATATGGAATTTTGTCAATTTTAGAAAAAACTGAAAATCAAACTTTACTGAAAACCAAACTTTAAAACTGAAAATTGTAAAAAGTGAAAAAATTAGATTGGAAATTTGGAATTTCTAAAAAGTAAAAAACTTTACAATTTCATTAATTTAAATTATAATTTAGTTTGAACTATTTATATTTTTGTTAAAATTGATCAAAAATGCCCACTTTAGAAATTTCCACAGGATCTGAACAAGTCAATTTAGGCTTTTCTTGCCTTGCAAGTCAATTTATTAATTTGGCTGAATATATTAATCAAAATAAACCAAAAAATGATTCCAGTCTTAAAGGATGTGAAAACAGAGATAAATACTTGCAATTTGTGAAAAATTTGGATTTGCCAGAAGAAACTTTAGATTTTTTACAGAATTTTGAAAATAATAAAAATGATTTTGAGGAATTTTTGGACAAACAGCCAAAAGAAAAAGCACCTAGAATGCTTAGAATTTTAAATGAATTAAGTTTTCATAAAAGTTTGGAAAAGAACATTTCTCGGGCAATATGGAATTTTATCTTGTATAAAGAAATAGATTTGGGTGCTGATGGCAAAAGTTTGGCAGAATTATCATTACAAAAATATGGAAATTTGGACATTTCTGTTTATTTGAATTATATCTCTGAAATGGACACTGGTCAGCCTAATTTTTGGCAAAATTGGGTAAAAATACTTAAGGTTGTGAACGAACTAAGAAACCAACCTAATACTCAAGAATTTAAAAAAGCATCTAAAAGACTTCTTTCTTATAACAACATAATTATTTTTATTGCTGATTGTTTCTTAGGTTTAAGAGATAAAACTGATTTAGCAAAATTTACAGGATTTGCTCGTGATATAGAAAAAATGAAAGGTAAAAAACTGGAAACTGTACAAATACTATTTCAACTTTTACTGAAAAGAGGGCTGACTTTAGACCATTTAATATCGTCAGAATTTCCACTCAAAATACTGGAATTACTTAAAGTTAATTTTGATAAAGATCAGTTAAAATATTTTGGCGTCAAAAGTATCTTTTTGTTTTTGAACAATGAACCAAGAGCAAATAGTTATTTTATGAAAGAACAATTAGAAAAAGGTTTAATTAGTCAAACTTTATACAACAGACTTGATGCTGCACTGGATAGAATGAAAAATGGGGCAAAAAACGAAATGTATTTACCAGAACCAGGAAACGAACATCCAGCGATTATTACAACCAAATTTGGTAGTTTAGAAGATTTTTTTGAAAAAATTAAACAAAAAGAAATTGAAATAGATTTTTTTGATGATAAATTAGCGTTGATTAGACAAAAAGTTCAACAAATTCAAAACAAACCTTATAATTATGCAAATTTTTGCTGGTACCCTGAAGATGGAAGCAACCCAGATTTATTGAAAAAATATGTTATGCCGTTAGGCGTTGGTAAAGTCGGTAGTCCTATGTGTTATGCTGTGGCTACTTTGCAGGGAATACAAGTGGTTGGTGGTTGCATTTCGGTAATTAAAAATTTTACTCTGGTTAATACAAATCCTTGGTGGATATGTAAGTATGGTTTTGAGTCTATCACCGGACATCGGCAAATGTTAGAAAACTTTTTGAATATAAAAACCACTGATGAGAATTCATCTAAAAGACAAAGTTATTTTGATTTTCAGCCTTATTTACCTCAATTAAATTCTGAAGAAATAAACTATCTCAATACAAGGGCTGCACTCCCTCAAAGTTTTGACCACAAAGAAGCTTTGTTAATTTTACCCACAGTTTTTATTTTGGATCCTGATTTACCTTTAGAAAATAGTAAAATACAAGCTCAAAATATTTTAGAAATAATTTATTCTCATTTTAAAAAATAATTTTTGTAGCACCCAAAAACTCAATTTTTAAACAGGCTCTTTGAATAATCGTATACCAAAAATAGTGTCAAATTAACAAATTTAGAAATGCAATAATTGAGTGAAAAGTAGTGAACAAAAGGGAGTAATGTATATTTCTGCAAGAAATGTGTTGCGGGGGTCAAGACCAAAAGGGCAAAGCAAACAAAGCGAAACGATTGACAATTTTATGCAATTATTTTGCAATTAGTTTAAAATTTATTTAATTTTTTTGATTTGGGAAATATTTATTTTGGGAAATTTGCTTTAATTTTTTGTTTTTAATTTATTTTTGAAAAATTTATGCCTGTTTCTCCGCTTTTTATCACTATTTTGCAAGAAAATAATCTTTGGGAAAGTGTCGCAAATTTGAGAGAACTTTTTCAAAACGGTTTGATTTCCAGAAGTGATTTATTGTCCAAAATGGTGCAAATCATAAGTCAAACGGAACTTGACCAGAATCAAAAAAGTCAAATTCTAAAGGAAATCCAGCGAAAAAGTGAATTGGAAAAATTCACAAAAAACTTGGAAAAAGAAAAAGAGTTGAATCAAAAAAATTCACAAAATCTAGAATTGGAAAACACAGAAATATCTCAAAACAAAAAAACACAAAACCTGAGCAATTTTGACTCAACAAACTTTCAAAGTAAAAATTCTAATTCCGCTAAATTGACTAATCTGTCAACCAATTCAGCAACTTTCTCGCATTCCACTTTTCAATTCACCAACTTAGAAAATTTAAACTCAGAAAACCTAGATTCCAACACCCAAAATTCAATTCAAAATTCTCAAAAAAATTCCAAAACGCTGATCATCGGCAACGGCGACGTGACAAGTTTGGCTGATGCTAGGCTCAAAGTAGCGGAATTTGGAGTGGATGGCGTGATGATTGGGCGCGGGATTTTGAGTAATCCGTATTTGTTCGCCGAAGTGGAAATGAGCTCCAAAAGTGTGAACGAAAAACTCAATTTACTGATTTTGCACTTGAATCTATGGGAAGAAACCTGGAAAAACAAAAACTTTGGCGTTCTCAAAAAATATTTCAAAATTTATCTGCAGGGTTTTGCGGGAGCTGGTGAAATGCGAGGTCAAATTATGCAAAGCACAAATCTCCAAGAAGCACGAATTATTGCCCAAAAGTGGCTGGAAATCTACAAATAAATTGAAAATCTGAAAAAATTAGGTTCAAAATCAAAAGCCTACAAGAAAATTACCAAAATCTAATTTCAAAGCTTAACTTCAAACTCCGATTCTAAAAATTCTATCAAAAATATGCCAAAGAAAATCTCAATTTCCCAACAAAGTGGACTTAGTGCAGTTGAAATTTTGAAATGTAAAATGCAAAAGAAACATCAAAAAGTGGAATTTAGTTTTGTGGAATTTCCGCAGCAAGATGATTTTGGAATTGATGGAATTTTGAATATTTTTGTGGATAATGTTTATCAAAATATAAATCCAATTTGTCAAGTCAAAGGAACAAAAGATGAAAGAATCAAGATAGAAAAAAAAGACTTGGAAGATTTAAAAAGCAAAAACACTTTGAGTGTAATTTTTGGTGTTAATCATACTTTTGGGGATAATTCAGAGATTGGCTATTTTTTCCCGCAATGTGAAACTTTAAAAACTAAAAAAGTTAGTGAATTTCCACACTTTTTAGAAAATTCCGAAAAATCAAAAATCGAACTTTGGCAAAATATTCAAAAATTTGAAACTGAAAGAATAAACAAAATTAACCAAAAATTAAACTCTTTTGATTTACAAAACTTTGGCAAATTAAAACTTCACAACGATTTTGAATTTGACGCCAAAAATTCCTCAATTACTCACAAAACTCAAAAATCTGTAGAAACTATTTTACAACTGAATCTTGAAAGTTTAAGCGAATTAGAACAAGAAAAATGGCATAGGGATTGGGAACTTTTTCACACTAACCAAAAAGACGAATTTCAAATTAAAAAAGAATTGATTACTGTTTTTGAGCAAAGAAATGGTTGGGAAATTGGAAATACTGCTTCTAGGTTGACAGTTGACGGAATATTTTTGGGTAGAGAAATTCTTTGGACAGGTGAATTGATGTTCAAAAAAAGTGATAAAAATCTTGTTTTGAATTGCAGGAGTTGGTGGAGTGTGGAGCAAAATTGTCTTGTAATGGAATATGGAAATCAGGAACTTGACGATTTTAGTTTTAGACTTTACTTAAACAACCAACTTATTGATAATGTTGCCAAAATTAGTGAGAAGATACTTTTTAAAATAGACCTAAAAAAATCTAAAAATTTTGTCAAAATAAATGAATTCTACAGTTTTTGGGAAAGTCAAAGTGAAAATGAAAATTTAGAAGTTTGGATGAGAAATAGTTTTAGTTTTAGTTTTTTGTGTGATTTGGAATTAAATGATTTGGTAAAAGGATTTCCGCAACGAGAAATAATTAGATATTTTGCAGCTTGTAAATTATTTCTTGAGCAAGAGTTAGAAGAAAATCAAATTGAAATCAAAATGCCAGACACTTATTCCGAAGAAGACAAAGTTGCCATTTTTACACTTGGAGAAATTGTCAATAAATTAAAATCAGAATTGGGAAATTTAGTTGTTTGGATAACTTTTAAACCTGAAGAATTTACAAAATACGTAAAATTTCAAAAATCACTTTTAGTTGGAAACACCTTTTCAGGGAATATACCTATCAAAACAGTATATTTTCAAAACAAAAAACTCACGCTTTATTCCCAAAACTCTAAAGCTGTAGATTTTAACATTACCGAGAGAAAAATTTTATTTGAATTTAAAAACCTAAAAGTGGAAATTTTTGAAGCCAAAAAACTGGAAGAAAAAACTGGACAAAACTCAAAAAATCTGTTAGACTAGTTTTTATTTGGTCAAAAATTCTAAATTTTCCTAAACTTTTCTCAAACTTCAGGTTTTGATTTTAAAATTAGTTCAAAAATTAAAGTTTTTTTGTTTCTTTTTTTGATTTTTTCAATTTTTTTTGGATTTCTGTTTTCCAGATTTTCTTTTTCCAATTTCAATTCCATTTCACTTTTTGAGCTTTTTTATGAATTTTTCTAGTTTCTTGAGTTATTTTGTCCGTTTTAGAATTGGTTTAACAACTTTTTGGCAATTTTTTGGCAATTTTGGGAATTTTTCTCTCAACACTTTTTGGGAAACTAACTTGGTTTTTCGGCGAAGTTTTATTGTAATTTTCTCGTCAATTGCAGTTTTTAGCTCGATGGCGGCTTGTACTTTGCCAGGCTTTAGGAATGGCTCGGGAAATTCTGTAACGACTTTGGGTGTTCTCAAGCGAGATCCTAGTATAAGACAAGACGGATTTGGCCCGATAAAATTCATTAAAAACCAAGATGATTGTAATCTAAATCCTTGTTTATCGGCGTTAAGTGGTCTCAAAATTTTGCAAACCGACAGTCAAACTATTTATTTTTTGAGCAAAAACAAAGGGCTTTTCAGGACAACTGATGGCGGGAGACTTTGGGAAAGATTGTACTTTTTTCCGATTAATAACGGCACCACAACCAAAATAGTGACGAATGACAAAGGTGAAAAATCTACGGTGAATAAAACTCCTGAAGAAATTCAAAGTGAGGTGGATGCCAAAATAACGCAAAATGATTCTTTCATAGCTTCAGATTTTGCGATTGACCTGCGAGAGCCGAGTCGGATTTATGTCAGCGGACTTTATGATAATGTTGGCAAAATTATGCAGTCTCTTGATAACGGAGAGACTTTTCGGGAAATCTATACCGAAGTGGACAAAAATGTTTCGGTCAAAATGGTGGCAATTCATCCCAAAAGTAGTCAGCGAGTTTTTGGCATTTTGGATAAAGGGGCGCTCGTGCGGTCTATGGATGGCGGCGTGACTTGGCAAAAAGTTCGCTCTTTCAAAGAGATCCCGGTTCAAATGGGTTTTGTGCCTGAATTTGACAATTTGTTTTTTGCCCTTTTCCCAACTTTGGGACTTGCGACAAGTCTTGATGACGGTGAAACTTGGCAAACTCAAGAACTGACACGACAAAGTAGTCGCATTGGTGAGGCTCAAAATCGTGATAAATTCGAGGCTAATCCCTTTGCGAATAAAGAAAAATTTGGTACTTACGAAAAAGTCATTCCTGTAGTTCGTGGCACTACTTACCTTAATAATTTCCAAAAAGAAAGTTCCGCAAATTCAATTCCCAGTCCACAAAATCCCAATTTCCAAATTCCGTTCACCAATAATTCCGCAAGCTCTGCCCCAGAAAGAGTTGAACAGCCTTGGCTTTTGATCGCTGATCGGCAAGTTTGGTTCTCGGGAAGCCCTCAAGACGATTTCACCAAGCTAGTTTTGCCAGTTCAGGCTGAGCAATACAACATTTTGGATGCAGCACCTGATCCGAGAGTTGGACTTGACAAAATCCTTGTGAGCGTGGATAACAAAATTTTTGAAACCCAAAATCGTGGCACTAGCTGGAGCCTCAAAGACAAAGTTCAGCTTAGCACACCAATTGGCAACATCGGACAAATCTTGATTGACAAAAATAACTCCGAAATAATTTATCTAATGCTCATTGACCTCAAAGCCAAACGCGGAACTGGTTTTATGCTGTAATTTATTATTTAACCATACCAAATTAACTTATAACATTCTTTTTTAGAAAAAATACCGGACATTTTGATTTTTTTTTAGATTATAATATTAATTATTTATTTCAATATCGCTTTTTTTATATTTATTTTTAGGAAAATTTCTATATGTTTTTTGGCCACTACTCTGATAGACCTCCTACATTCCAGACTTTTTAGGTTTTTTTTGGGTTGCAAATTCCATCCCTTTAGTCAACCCATTTTGGGAAAACGGACATTATTTCAAAAATTTTTTTAGCTATTTTGTTCAGT
>JFJP01020899.1_pt1 | contig 11026 bp, 8 predicted proteins | sample 431651 | NCBI WGS metagenome assembly JFJP01 (sample SAMN02602958, study PRJNA72255) | Microbial mat metagenome, whole genome shotgun sequencing project. | biome: fresh water; feature: sink hole; material: water; isolation source: purple microbial (photo- and chemosynthetic) mats found in...
CCCCTGCCAACGGCCGCTCGACAGCATCCGCTTCGAAGGCGTGCGCTTCCGCTACGGCAGCGATGCGGGCGAGGTCCTGCGCGGCATCGACCTGGAGATCCCGGTCGGCGCCACCGTGGCGCTGGTCGGCTCCAGCGGCGGCGGCAAGAGCACCCTGATCGACCTCATCCCGCGCTTCCACGACGTCACCGGCGGGCGCATCCTGTGGGACGGCAAGGATCTACGCAGCTTCCAGCTCGCCAGCATCGCGCAGCACCTGGCGATCGTCGGCCAGGAGCCCTTCCTGTTCGACGACACCATCCGCGCCAACATCGCCTACGGCCGGCCTGGCGCCTCCGACATCGAGATCGAGGCGGCGGCGCGGCGCGCCAACCTGCACGACGACGTGCTACGCCTGGAAGGCGGCCTGGGCTACGCCACCCCGGTCGGCGACCGCGGCGGCCGCCTGTCCGGTGGCCAACGTCAACGCATCGCCATCGCCCGCGCCCTGCTGCGCGACGCGCCGCTGCTGCTGCTCGACGAGCCGACCTCGGCGCTCGACGCGCAAAGCGAGGAGCACGTGCAGAAGGCCCTCGCCGAACTGATGAAGGGCCGCACTGTGGTGGTGGTCGCGCACCGCCTCGCCACCGTCCAGCACGCCGACCGCATCTACGTCCTGGCCGGCAAGGACGATCCGCTTCCCGGTACGGTGCTGGAATTCGGCACCCACACTGAGCTGGTCGCGCGCGGCGGCCGCTACGCCGAACTGGTGCGGCTGCAGCAGCTCGCGTGAAGCGCTGAGATTCGGTTGATTGTTTGTATAATCGTTTATATTTAACCAAATGACAACACCAGCACCGTGGTCATCTGAACTTCCCCGTTCCCAGGACTGGACGGTGCGGGTTGACGGGATCCCCATACCGGTGATCAGCACCGCCCGTGGCGACTTCGCCCTGTGGACCGGATCCACCCATGCCGTGGTCGAAGCGTTCGCCAGCGTCGCCGTGAGCGAGGCCCACCTGCGGCCCCGCAGCCTGGGCATCACGCCGGCGATCGCCGGGCAGCGCATCGCCCTGGACCTGCCGGGCCCCGCACGCGCGCTGCTTGAAGCGCCCGGACTGCCGCACCTCCACCTCTTTGCCGAGCCGGAATCCCAGGCGGCGCCAGCGGGCGCCCGCATCATCCGCGCCGGCACCATCGAGCGGCAGGAGACCCTGACGCTGGGTGAGGGCGACTGCCTGTGGGTGGAGCGCGGCGCCGTGCTGAACGCCCACCTCGACCTGCACGGCGCCGGGATCCGCGTCGGGGGTGGCGGCCTGATCAGCGGAGCCGGGCTGGCGCGCCGCAAGCACATCGTCGCCGATGGCTGCCCCGGCCTGCGCATTGCCGACCTGCTCGTATGCGACCCGGGCGGCTGGGCGGTGGTGCTGGGGGCCTGCGACGGGGCCGAGGTCGAGGACCTGCGGGTCCTGACCCCGGGCAGCGGAGCTGGCACCGATGGGCTCGACCTGGTGGGTTCCAGCCATGTCCGGGTACGCCGGGTCTACATCGTCAGCGGCGATGACGCGATCGTGATCAAGGCCTTCCCGGCCGGGGAGGCGCGCACCAGCGACTGGTCGCGCCCGGTCTCGGACATCACCGCCGAGCAGTGCATCCTCGGAACCTACGGCGGCCACAGCATGGAGATCGGCCACGAACTGACCGTCAGCCATGTCGAGGACATCGTGTTCCGCGACATCGATGTGCTCTTCGCGCACAACTTCGGCGGCCCCTTCGGCATCCACAATGGGGACCGCGCCGCGGTGCGCCGGGTGCTGTGGGAACGGGTGCGCGTCGACCACTGCTACCACCAGATCCTCGACCTGCGCGTCATGCGCTCGCGCTACAGCCGCGACGCCGAGCGCGGCAGCATCGCCGACGTGCGCTTCCGCGACATCGACTGGTGGACCACGCGTTTCAACGAGGGCTACACCCTCGGATCGATCGGCGGCAAGGACGCCTCGCACCGCATCAGCAGGGTCGCCTTCGAGCGCTTCCGCCGCGATGGGGCGCTGGTCACCTCGGCCGACGAACTGGACCTGATGTTCCGCCATGCCGACGACGTGACCTTCAGCGGCTGAGGACGCCGGCCCGCTGTTCCCTCGATGCGCAGACCGCCATGCTCGGCCCTGCCACCCTGCAGGACAGACATGAACGCAGCCATCCGCCCCGACGACCTCATCCTCTTCCAGGGCGACAGCATCACCGACGCCGGCCGCAGCGGCAGCGCCGACGGCCTCGGCAGCGGCTATGTCGCGATGATCCGCGGCCTGGTCGGGGCGCGCCACGCCGGACTCGGCCTGCGCTTCGCGAACCGCGGGGTGGGCGGCGATCGCACCGCCGAACTCCTGGCGCGCTGGCAACCCGACTGCCTGGCCATCCGTCCGCAGGTGCTGTCGATCAAGATCGGGGTCAACGATGTGTGGCGTCTGCGCGGCCAGTGGAACGGCCAGGACTTCGTCGATGCCGCGACCTATCGCGCCAACTACCTCCGCCTGATCGAGCAGGCGCGCGCCGCCGGGGTGCGCACCCTGACCTTGGTCAGCCCCTCGACCATCACCGAGGAGAACGACAGCGAGGTGTCGCGCCATCTCGACGAGCGCGCCGCCATCGTGCGTGAACTGGCCGCCCAGCATGGCGCCATCTACATTCCGGTGCGCGAAGCCTTCGTGCGCGTACTGCGCGAACAGCGGGATGTGCGCTGGACCACCGACGGCTGCCACCCGACGCCGGCCGGACACGCACTCATCGCCGGCACCTGGATGCAGGCGATGGGGCTGTAAGGGCGGGGGCGATGACCTTGCGCATCGGCGCCCTGCTCCTCGGACTCGGCGGACTGACGGCCGCCGAATCCTGGCAGGGCTTCGCCCCGCTGGGAGCAGATCTGGTCTTCGCCGCCCCATCCGAGGCCGGCACAGGCGGGATGTTCGGCCATGTGCTGCTGCGGCTACGCGGCGAGCATGGTGATGTTGCGGTGGGCTACATGGCCGATCTCGGCGAGGACGGCATGCTGTCAATGGCCTGGAAGGGGTTGTTCGGTGGCTACGAAGCGACCTACGACATCACCCCATGGCACGGTCAGTTGCGCGCCTACCAGCGGGATGAGGGTCGCCCGGTCTGGATCTACCCGCTGCGCCTCGACCCGGGCGGACTGACCCGACTGCTGGAGCGCATCGCCGACCATCAGGGACACTCCGGCGACTACCATCTCCTGGCGGACAACTGCGCCGGCGGCATCGCCGATCTGCTCGACGCGGCCGCAGCAGGGGCCGGGGTGCGCACGGGCGCCAGCCGCTGGTCCTCGCCGGGCGGCGTGCTGCGGGCCGCACATGCGGCTGGACTGCTAGCGGCCGGCTCGCGCGCTGAAGGGCCTGGGTCAGACCGTTTCGACCCCCTGGACGACCGGCCGGTCCGCCGCCTCTGCGTCGGCGGGGGATACGACGGCGAGGAACCCTACGCCAGCCTGGCGCTGCGGCCGGCCTGGCACACGGTAGGCGATCCACGCGGCAGCATCGCTCTGGGCGACACGCTCGAGGTGCTGTCGGCCGAGGCTCGCTGGCTCGCCGACAGCAGCCGCGCCGTACTGCAGCAGGCGACGGTTCTGGCGGTCCAGGGGTGCGCGCAGCGTGGCGAACGTATCGCCGGCCGTGCCTGGCGCGGAGCGCTGGAGGCGAGACGGGAGCTGATCGGCCCCGATGGAAGAGGCGATCTGCAGGCCACGCTGTCCGGTGGCTTCGGTCTAGGCCTCAACACGCACCAGGATCTGACCGCCTGGATCCTGGCGATCGGTGATCTGCGCCTGATCGATGATGGCGCGCAGACGGCGGCCGGAGGCGGAGCCGAACTCGGCGCGCATGGCGGCGGGCGGAACCTGTCCGTCGACCTGCGCGTGCGCTGGCTGGCCTGGGATGGGCAGTTCGACCGGCGCGAAGCCGAGGCGCGTGGGGGGGTGACCCAGGCGCTGGGCCAACGCGACGCCCTGCGCGGCGAAGCCTCCAGGCGCGAGGCCTGGGGGTGGCATGGCACCGCATTCTCCCTGCACTGGCTCCGTTATTTCTGAGATACCGGAAATACTTGACAGCCGCACGGTTATTCCTTGCGCCGCTGAATAGAGGACTGCACATTCCGCCCCATCATGCTCAGCCGCACCCTCTTGATGGTCGCCGTCGGCGCCACCTTCTCCCTCACTGGATGCAAGTCGAACGAGGATGTCCGTTCCGAAGTCGTCTACGACATCCAGATCGCCGCCTACGACCGCGCCATCCCGAAGGTCAACGACCTCTACGACTGCGTGCTGACCGGCGAACTTGATGCTCCGGACAGCAAGAAGCCCGAAGAGAAGGACGACATCGAGGAGAAGAACGAACTGCTGTGGCGCATGGAGCGCGGCTCCATCGAACTGCAGCGCCAGCAGCCCGCCAAGGCTCTGACCCACCTCGACCGCGCCTCTGACCTGGTGGTCGAACGCCGCACCGAGTCGCTGACCCGCGCCGTCGGCACCTTCCTCGCTAACGACACCGCGAGCGAATATGCCGGCAGCGGCTACGAGCATGTCATGGTCGATTACCAGCGTGCGCTGGCCAACGTCATCGCCGCTCAGCGCGCCCAGGGCATCATGCCCGCGCAGGGCGACGAGGCCACCGACCTCGACCTGGTGGTACAGAAGATGAACAACACGGCGCGTGGCATGGTGCTGGAGAAAATCAGCTTCAACCAGGACAACGCCCCCGACCTGCGCTACTTCGACGACCCCTACGCCCGCGTCTTCGCCGCCGCCGTCGTCCTGGCCACCCCCAAGGCGCAGCGCACCAACGATGACGAGGGCTTCGCCTTCGCCATGCTGACCAAGGCGCTCAAGAGCTACAAGCAGCAGCAGACCGTGCTCGGCGGCGGCGAGGGCTTCCGCTACGAGGTCAACGGCGTCCCGGCCACCGCCCTGCGTCTGGCCAAGGTGATCGGCTCGATCTACGACCCGGAAGGGCTCGCCCAGTTGCTCAACGAACTCGGCATCAAGGCCGACGATCCGGTCCTGGGCGCCCCGCTGGGCAAGGACCAGGGCATGGTGCTGGTGCTCAACCACGCCGACTGGATCACCCCGACCGACGAACTGCAGATCGATCTGAAGATCGGGGTGCCGTGGGTACCATCAGTCAGTGAGGCGGAGAAGGCGCGCGGCGTAACCGTCACCGGTTTCATGACCTATGGGGCCACCACCTTCTACGCCAAGGGACCAAACAGCGAAATGGTCGAAAGGTGGGGCGGTGCCATCGCCGTAACCGGTGATTTGCTGCAAATTTTCAACGTGGCCGATCCCGGCACCTGGATTGGCTTTGAACTGCCTTGGCATCGCAGCGATGCCGCGATACCGGCCCCCGGCGAGGCTCGCGTCGGCAGTATCGCCGCTCCGCTGACTGTGGTCGCTGATATCGACGCCTTGGCGCGGGCAACACTCAAGGATCGAATGAACTCGATCATGGCCAAGACCATGGCTCGCGTTGCATATAAGCATCTCCCTGTGATCATAGGCCAAAAGGGTATTGAGGCCGCAGCTCAGGCCGAAACCGACCAGAACAAGAAGCTGGCGATGATGGTCTCGGCAAAGATCTCCGGCACCAGCAGCCACGCCCTGGCCAGCGCCAGCGAACAAGCCGACACCCGCTACTGGGCGACCCTGTGCGACCGCGTCGAGGCGAGTCTGGTCACCGTTCCGGCAGGCGAGCACCCGGTGTCGATCAGCACCGCCAGCGGCAGCGTCGATCTCGGCACGGTCAAGGTGCCGGCCGGACGTCTGGTGATCGTGCCCGCGCGCACCTTCCCCAACCCGGTCAAGAACCCCTACCCGGCCGACTCGCCCGAGGCCACCGGAGCCGTCACTTCGGCCACCCCGGCTCCGACCGAACCCGCGGCGTCGCCCCAGCCCGGTGTCTCACCTGAACCCGGCCTCTCGCCGGAACCCAAGGCTTCACCGGATCCGTCGGCCAAGTAATCTGCGAACCTCCTCAAGGACCCCTCCATGCCCAGCAAGCTCCTCACCCTCGCCCTCGTCCCAGCCCTCGCCCTTGGCAGCGTCACGCTGACCGGTTGCGGCGGCAAGACGGTCATCCGCACCGACCCCAATGCCACCAAGGAACTGTCCGGCAAGTGGAACGATGTCGATGCGAAAGATGTTGCGACTGCACTAATTCCCAAGGCCCTAGGCGCGGGCTGGATCGATGCATTTATCGCGAAGAACAACCGCAATCCCAAAATGATTCTTGGTAAGGTTGTGGCGCGCGCCGACGGCGAGGTTATCGCCACGGACGCTTTCCTGCAGGAAATCCGCTCGGAATTCGTCAATAGCGGTAAGGTCGACATCATCGACGAGGACAAGGAACAAACCCGCAGTGAGTTGGCTGACCAGGCGGCATTTGCTGCCCAGGGCAAGGAGATGGCCAAGGAAGACGCGGCTGACTTCATGTTTAAGGGCAAGATCGTCGTCCAGAATGACCAGGAAGGTCGCGAATCGGTCAAGTTCTACGTGGTCTCCCTGGAGATCACCGACATCCAGACTCGCCGGGTCGTGTGGCAGCCGCCTCCGAAAAAGATCCGCAAGGAAGTCGAGCAGTCGCGCTGGAAGTGATGATGCCAGCCTAGAAGTGCCCCGACGCGCCCCGCCACATCGGCGGGGCGTTGTCGTTGCATCAGAAACCCGTTCCCCAACCTGACCCACCCATGCTCACCTCCGGATCGAAAATCGGCGGCTTCCTGATCGGCGACCTGCTCGGCAAGGGCGCGATGGGCGAGGTCTACAAGGGCGAGCAGCTCTCGCTCAAGCGTCCGGTCGCGATCAAGCGCATCGCCACCCACCTGCTCGAGAACGAGGACATGGTGCGGCGCTTCAAGCGCGAGGCGCAGGTGCTGGCCAAGGTCGGCCACCCCAACGTGGTCGGCGTCATCGAGTGCGAGGAGTTCCCCGACGCGCAGGGCGAAAAGCACCTGCTGCTGATCATGGAGCTGATCGAAGGCGGACGCTCGCTGAAGTCGCACCTCGGCAAGCCGATCGACTGGCGTCTGGCGACCTGCGTGATCCGCATGTGCGCCGACGGACTTGCGGCGGCCTTCGACCACCAGGTCGTGCACCGCGACATCAAGCCCGACAACATCATGCTGACCCACAAGGGCATCGCCAAGCTGGTCGACTTCGCACCGCGCTGACCATGCAGGCGGCGCCGATGGGCACGCCGCTGTTCATGTCGCCGGAGGCCTGCCGCGGCGAGGAGATCGGGCACGCCGGCGACCTCTACAGCCTCGGCGTCAGCTGGTGGTTCATGCTGACCGGGCAGTACCCCTTCCAAGCCGCCAACCTGCACGGCCTGCTGTTCAAGCACATCTCGGATCCGCTGCCGCCACCGACCGGCCTGTTCGACAACGTGCCCGAGCCGATCGTCAAGCTGGTCTACCAGTGCCTCGAGAAGGATGCCGCCAAGCGCCCGGCCTCGGCGCTGCGGCTGGTCGAGGCGATCGAAGCTCTGCCAGCCCAGGGTCTGCTCATCCCGCGCGATGCGCGCGAACTGATCGGTGCCGGCTCGCACAGCACCATTGCCGGCGGCGGCACCACCGCAGCGACCGCGGTCGCCGGCAAGATCGACCGCACCGCCGCGACCATCATCGGCGGCGCCCAGCAGGCGGCGACCGCCGCCCCGCCGGCCAACCGGACGATGGCTGCCGACCTGTCGCCGCAGGGCGCCGTCGCCGCCACCGTGGTCGCCAACCTGAACACAGCCCAGCCTCAGGCCACGGCAGCGGCGGCACCGGCACCGGCCAAGAAAAGCGGAGCCGGCCTAGCCATCGCCGCCGTCGTCGCCGTCCTCGTGCTCGGCGGAGCCGGCGCCTGGTTCGCCCTGCGCCCGGCGCCACCTGCCCCGGCCCCGGCCCCCACACCGACGCCTGTCGCCACGGTGCAACCGCCGAAACCGGACCTCGCCGTGGTACCGGCGCCGATCCCGCTGCCGGTGCAGCCAGCATCGAGCAATGCCGCTCTGCCCACCGCGAACACCACACCGGTAGCCGACCCCCCCAAGCCGGTCGAGGCGCCCAAGCCCGTTGTCGCAGCCGTCGCCCCGCCAACCGATCCGCCCAAGCCGGTCGAGGAACCCAAGCCTGCGGTGGCGGCGGTCGTCGCTCCACCGGTTGAGCCGGTGAAGCCCGTCGAACCGCCCAAACCGGTTGATCCGCCGAAGCCCGTCGAGGCGCCCAAGCCGATCGAAGCGCCCGCTCCGGTTGAGGCAAAGCCCGTCGAACCGCCCAAGCCTGAACCGCCCAAGGCGATCGACACCTCGGCCTTCGACACCGCCCTCAGCGCCCGTGACTGGAAGGCCGCCAAGAGCGCTGCCAACGCCCTGCCCGAACCGGCCCGCACCGACGCCACCCAGAAGCTGACCAAGGCGGCGAACGCCCAGCTCGTCGCCACGATGCGCGCCGCCCAGCCGATCTTCAAGGAAGGCAAGTTCGCCGAGTCCGCCGCCATGCTGGCCAAGGACATGGGCACGGTCGAATATGCCGACAAGCAGATCCGCGACACCTTCGTGAGCCTCGCCAAGAGCATCCGCCAAGCCGCCAAAGAAGCCCAGGAGAACCCGTGAACACCGTCCGCCCCCTCGCCGTCGCCGCCACCCTCCTCGCTCTCGCCGCCTGCGGTGACCGCCCTGCCCAACAGGACCGCAGCGCTGCCGAACGCGCTGCCGCCGCCTCGGCCGCCTCGGCCGCCGACGCCAGCTTCGACAAGGAGATGGGAGGCGGAGCCGCCAAGCCCGCCGCCGAGAAGCCGGTCGCGGCCAAGCCGACTGTCAAGCCCGCCGCCGCCAAGCCCGCGGCTGCCGCCGCGCCGACCAAGGGCCGGCCGGACTGGGTCGATCAGGTGCCGGTCGCCGAGGGCAAGTCCTACGCCGTCGGTGGTGCCCCGAAAGGACGTCGCGACACCGCCCGGGTCAACGCCCGCAAGGAACTGGCCAGCCAGTTGCGTGTGCACATCCAGGCCACCACGACGGTCAACGAGGGTGAGATCACGCGCATCGGCTCAGGCGGCGAGCGGGTCAGCCGCGCCTGGTCAAACTACCGTTCCGAAGCCCGCGCCAGCGTCGATCGCGACCTCGACTTCACCACCATCATCGCTGAAGCCGAAGAGGGCAAGGAGTGCTGGGCCCTGGCCGAACTCGACCGCAGCGCCTGGGCGGCCAAGCTGCGTCAGGAACTCGAGACGATCGATGCCCGCCTGCGCGGCGAGCACGAACGTCTGGCTGCCGCCGGCGGTGGACTGCGTCCCGCCGCCATCGCGCTGCGCGCCGTCGGCCCGCTTGCCGCCCGTCGTGAATCGCTGGTCAACGACCTGATGCTGGCCGACCCGCAGGGCACACTCCCGGTCTGCCCGATCGACATCGTGGCTCTGCTCCAGGCCTGCGCCAAGGGGCTCGGCTCGGTGACCATCCGGCTGGAAGGCGCGCCGGATGCCGTGTTCGCGGCCCGCACCCAGGAGGCGATGGCCAAGCAGGGACTGGCGGTCAATGAACGCGCCGGCTCGGTCGTGGTCCGTTTGGCGCTGCGCGAGACGCAACGTTTACTGCCGGGGCAAAACTGGACGAGGATCAACGTTGCGGGTAGCGCCACAGTTGTTGATCCTAACACCGGCAACATTGCTGGTAGCCTGCAAATCGATGAGAGTGCGGCTGATCCCGACGCCGGCCAGGCCAAGGCGAAGATGCTCGACAAGGCCAGCGCCGCCATTGCCAAGGCGATCGATGAACGGCTGATCGATCTGCTCGCTGGCGGCGGAGACATCGGCAACGGACCCGCGGTCGCTGCGCCGCAGCCGGCGGCTCCTGCGCCGGCCCCGGTCGCCCCTCCCCCGGCCGTCGTCCAGGTCACTCCGCCTGCCCCCGCCCCTGGGGCGGCAGCAGCGCCTGCTCCCGGCGTCCTGGACCAGCATTTCATCTACAGCGACGAGGTATTCGTCCTCGATGACGCCTTCAAGCCGGGCGAAAGCTGGAGCTACGCCAAGCTGGCCAAGGTCCGCCAGGCGCCCAGCGTGCAGACCAAGGGCCAGGGGCAGTTCTTCCTGATCCACGCCGGCAAGGATGTGTGGACCGAGTTCGCCTACACCAGCCGGGTAGCCACCCCGGCCGACCTCACCCTCGGCCAGACCGTCATTGTCTTCGAGGACAACTCGCGGGACAGCATCTACTACCCGCCGATCGACCAGAAGAGCGCCCGCACCAACACGTGGTTCATCTGCCGCATCACCGATGTCACCGATCTGTTCAAGCAGCAGGTGATGGCCGGCGGACGCTACCAGGTCCACACCTCGAACATCCGCGTCGCCGTACCGCTGAAGTAAGCCTACAACCGGCGATAGGTCGGACCGGTGCGGGGGCCGGGTCCAGGGCCCCCTGGACCCGGCCATGGGTGCTTGCGGGGGAACTTGTGGTAGATCGGGGCGCATGCGCTTCCTTCTCCTGATCCTGGCCTGCAGCTTGCTTGGCGCCGTTGAACCGGTTCCGGTGCCGATGGGGCCGGTGGCGCAGCGGGCACTCGACCTGACGGTCAAACATCGACAGTTCTTCGACTGGGCGCTGGTCGAGGCTTTCCGGAGCGGCGAGGGGAAGCAGCCCTGGCGTGCGGACGCCGAACGACTGCTCGGGGATCTGGGCCAATTGCTCGCCGCAAACGAAGCTGATCCGCACCTATCGGAATTGGTCGCCGCAGGCCGCGCCGTGGTCGGTGCCGGCTGCGACGATCCGCTGGTGCTGTTGCGGGTCGGCATCCTACTGGGCGGCGGCGATGGTGCGAAACTGATCACTGGCAGCATCGCCCCGCTGCGCACGCACACGCCAGCGTACTCGGCCCTCCACCTCGTTTCGGCGCTGCGCCGGCAGGTCGAGCCGCGCAGCCGGAAGCTGACCGCCGAAGCGCTTCGCGACCTTCCCGACATCATCGTCACAGCCAGCCGCGAAGCCCTGGCCGCGCCATGCGGGCG
>JFJP01046039.1_pt1 | contig 11026 bp, 8 predicted proteins | sample 431651 | NCBI WGS metagenome assembly JFJP01 (sample SAMN02602958, study PRJNA72255) | Microbial mat metagenome, whole genome shotgun sequencing project. | biome: fresh water; feature: sink hole; material: water; isolation source: purple microbial (photo- and chemosynthetic) mats found in...
TAACAAAAAAATATGGTTCACTATCAGCGGCCTGCGCCAAATGGGGGAACGAAGCTGTTGAAGGGGATGATTGGATAAACAAAATCCCCGGATTATATAGTATTTATGATATGACACTGGAACAATCCGGGAATAAATCGCTCAGAATCAAAGACCAGGTGCAGTTTTATGCCGAAACGCAGTACGATTTTTATAAGGAGATTCACGATTATTACCGGGATACATTGGGTTGTAAACAATTGATAAACCCGAATAATTGGCGTACGGCAAGCACACCGCGTTTAAACGATCCCGAGCGGTGGACAAATTCCTCCTGCGAAGTTATAGCCACCAACCGCTACATGGATCCTCAGCATTTTGGCGAAGATTGCGGTTGGCAAATCAGGCCGGGGCATTTTTACGTTGGCGCATCGGTTTTGAAATCACCCGAATTGCTTCCCATCAATATGAAACAAGTGATTGGGCATCCAATGATGATCACCGAAAGTGCCTGGAATATGCCCAATAAACACCAGGCCGAAGGCCCGTTTCTGATAGCAGCTTATCAATCGCTTACCGGGGTAGATGCTTTTTACTGGTTTTGCGTCGAAGATATTGGCTTTTCAGGGAATCCCTATTTTGATCATTTGTGTACCACCGATTCAACCTGCGCCATGCAACGCTGGAATATCTCATCTCCGGGCGGAATTGGAATGATGCCTGCCAATGCTTTGATTTACAGATTAAATTATTTGAAAGAAGGCGAAACTGTAATTCATGAAGAACGAACTCCCGAAAGCCTTTTTAACCGGGAAATCCCTTTTATAAGCGAAGAAGCAGCTTTTGATCCGAACCGTGATACAGGGTTTTTACTGCGGGAAAAAGCTGACGGAAGCGGATATTCGCCCCTGGCGTTTCTGGCAGGTAAAGTGGAGGTAAACTATAATGGCATTCCTGAAAATACTTCAATCTCCAAAAACCTGGATCAGTGCATCAAAACACAAATTAAAACGGTAATAAGTTCAACCAATGAGTTGATTTTCGATTATGGGAGTGGCATTTGCACCATAAATTCACCATACTCACAGGGCGTTTGCGGATTTCTGAATGCAAAAAAGCACTTCATTTTTAAGGATGTAAAAATCCAGTCCACAAATGAATATGCCAGCATTCAGGTGGTTTCTATGGATCAGAAACCACTAAAGCAATCGGAAAAGCTCTTTATTCAGGTCGGAACTTCTTATTTGCCAACAGCATGGAAGGAAACTCCAGCCGATTTTGAAGCAGATAATCAAAAACTTACCGGATTCAGGATCAACAGCGCGGGTCGTATGCCCTGGCAAGGTCAAAATATTGATGTCACCATCGAAATCAGTAATCCGTCACTATCGGGAGCAACCTTGCTCGATGCAGCCGGTTATCCGGTCAAAAATATACCCGTCAAAAAATTAAGCGGCGGCATCCAAATCACCTTACCTGCTGATGCAATGTATGTGATTATAAATTAAAAACCTGCAATTTGGAAATGAAGTGAAGCCAAATTTAATACCCATGAAAAAAATCAAACTACTGGTAACCTTTCTGATAAGTGGTATTTCATTTTCGGTCTTAGGGCAAAATCCCATTGTGCCGGCCGGAATGTATATTGCCGATCCATCCGCGCATCAATGGAATGATGGCAATATGTATGTTTACGGTTCGCGCGACGAAAGCCCCGATTACTATTGCTCATGGAGCCATCATGTGCTTTCTTCATCAAATCTGAAAAGCTGGGAAATTACCGAAAATAGTTTTGCCAGCAAAGGCCCAAACGACCAGGTATCGTATAGCGATGATTTTTTATATGCCCCTGATTGCCAGTATCACAAAGGGACGTACTATTTGTATTATTGCCTCGCCAATAATTCAGCTACCGGAGGCGTAGCTACGGGTAACTCTCCAACCGGTCCGTTTGTAAACGGTAAAAACATCAAACTAAAAGGCTACAATGAAATAGATCCCTGTGTTTTTATAGATGATGATGGTCAGGCATATTACATCTGGGGTCAATTTAACGCAAAAATGGCCAGGCTTAAACCCAATATGATTGAAATTGATTCATCGACAATTAGAGATAATATTGTTACTGAAAAAGAACATTTTTTTCACGAAGGCGGCTACATGGTTAAGCGAAACGGGATTTATTATTTTGTGTATGCCCACATGGGCCGCGCCGGAAGGCCAACCTGCATTGGTTACGCAACGGGCAAATCACCCATGGGTCCATTCAAATATAGAGGTGTTATTATTGACAACGATCATTGCGATCCTGGCTGCTGGAATAATCATGGCTCGATTGCGGAATTTAACGGAAAGTGGTATGTTTTCTACCACAGATCCACACACGGTTCCAATACCATGCGAAAAGCATGTGTTGAACCGATATTCTTTAACGAAGATGGCAGCATTAACGAAGTTGAAATGACCACCCGGGGTGCCGGAGATCCGATAAAAGCAAATTCGTTAATGGATGCCGAAAGAGCTTGTTTGCTTTTTGGCAATGTCAGGATTAAAGCTATCTCAAACAACAATGAAGTGCTGACAGAAATCAGGAACAAGGATGCAGCCGCCTATAAATACATTAATTTCAGCGAAGATGTGGATTCTGTAATGGTGAATGTGTTTCCGGGTTCAAAGCCTGTTTCCATGGATATAGCGCTTGATAATTCATGGGGACGTTCCATTGGAAAAATAGATATCCCTGGCAATGGAGACGGCAAAACCTGTAAGACAATTTCCTGCAAAATAGAGAGAGTTAGCGGTGTTCATGCAGTATGGCTGAGGTTCTGGGGAGATTACGATGATCTTGTAAAAATTGATTCTTTCAACTTTTATTAATGGGAATGTTGAACTGTTGAATGTAATTCAGGATTTACACTAAAATCAGGTTTTTTAGTCCTCTTACACTCATCGCAAGGCAGTAATAAATAGTATCAAAGCAAGGTTATATCAAACTTTGCACCCAAATCAGGATTTAATTAACGAATACAATCTTAATGAGTGATCAATCAATATTTACAAGTTTTCCCGGTAAGCAAACCTTGCTGAATGAGCTTAAGAATAAAGGCTTACAGAAAACACTTCTGGTAAACGGACATTTTCATACACCTTTCTCGTTCAGTGCTTTTACTGAAATTGAACAGGTTTTCCGGATGGCAGAAACTGAAGGAATTCAGGTGCTTGGCATCAACGATTTTTATACTACCGATGGATATGCCGAATTTGTGCAACTGGCACAGAAATACCTGATTTTCCCGCTTTTTAATATCGAATTTATGTCGTTGCAGAAGGATTTGCAGGCTTCAGGAATTCGGGTAAACGATCCGGCCAATCCCGGTCGTACGTATTTGAGTGGAAAAGGATTGTCACAACCTTTGAAAATTGGTGATGCGGAACTTGTACTGCTAGAACAGGTGCAAAAAGAGAGTAATGTGCAGACCGCCGAAATGGTTGAAAAGCTCAATGCTTTTCTGAAAGAACTGAACGCGGGATTCTCTTTCAAATTTGACGAATTGAAAGCCAGGTATGCGAAGAACATGCTGCGCGAAAGGCACATTGCCAAAGCTTTACGCATTGCTATCGGCGAAAAATTCAACACAGTCGAAAAAAAGAAAGCTTTTTACAGACAGATTTTCTCAGGGAAAGAATTGATTTCGGAATTAAACGATGCAACCGGGCTGGAAAACGAAATTCGTGGAAACCTGTTAAAAACCGGTGGGCGGGCTTTTGTGCCCGAAGACCCGAAAGCGTTTTTGAGCCTTGAACAAGTGAAAGATGTTATCATAAGTTCGGGAGGGATTCCTTGTTATCCTGTTTTGCTCGACGATGCCAAAGGCAATATTACCGATTATGAAAGGAACAAGGAAGCTTTATATGAAGTCCTTGTCAGTAAAGGAATTTTTAGTATTGAACTGATTCCGGGACGCAATACTTATCCAGTTCTGAAGGATTTTGTAACGTACTTCCGGTCAAAGAATTTCCTGATCACATTCGGAACTGAGCATAATACGCCGCAACTGGATCCTGTAAAAGTATCCTGCGTCGGGGGCATCGCACTGGATGCTGAGCTGGAACGTATCGGCTTCGAAGGCGCTTGTATTCTTGCGGCTCAACTCGGCCAGGCTGTGATTTCATATTTTATAAAGCAAAAATAACAACCCACAGAGTTCTCCGGCCAAAACCATTGAGTTGTAAAAAAAGAACATAGAATATGGGAAATAGTGCTTTTGGACATTTGAATAAGAAGCATTTGACCTTGCTACACTGAGCGCTGGTTGCGGAGCATTTGCCGCAGCAGGTCGAAGTGTTGAATATTTGAACATTTGAACAATAGAACATTGGAACAACAGAACAACAAAAAGCAGATTATGCGACCCGAAATAAAGGAATTAATCGAAGTATCGCAATTTTACGGTCAAAAGAAAGACTTTGTTATTGCCGGCGGAGGTAACACTTCGTTTAAGGACGAAAACCATATCTACATCAAAGCCAGTGGATCCAGCCTGTCTACCATCGATGAAGCAGGTTTTGCTCAACTTGATCGGAAAATGCTTCATTTGATTTCCGAAAAGACTTATTCCAACGATGCGATGGAACGCGAAAATCAGATTAAGGATGATTTACTAAAATCCCGTGTTTATCCCGAAAAAGGGCAGCGTCCTTCAGTTGAAACCTCGTTACACGATTTGTTGGCCTTTCGTTTTGTGGTTCATACACACAGCACCCTGGTAAACGGATTGATGTGCAGCAAAGAGGCAGAAATACGAACCGCTGTTCTGTTTGGCGACAATGTTGTTTTTGTTCCTTATGTTGATCCGGGGTATGTTTTGTTTAAAGAAGTTCAAAGCCGCATCAATGCTTATCGAAAGAGGACAGGTCTTGAACCTCAAATAATCTTGTTGCAGAACCACGGTATTTTTGTTGCTGCAGACAGCACTGACGAAATTCATAAACTTTATGATAAAGTTATTGACAAACTTGATGCTGCCATCGGCAAAATCCCTGAACGGATAAACCTGCCAATTGATCCGGCTGCTTCAAAAATCATCCCGGCTATCCGAATGATGTTGTCTGGAAAAGGATTGAAAACACTTAAAGTGTTAAACAATTCCTACTACGATAAATTCCTTTCTTCAGCGGATGAATACCGGAAAATCGCCTCACCTTTTATTCCGGATGGCATAGTGTATTGCAACTCCTCATTCCTTTATGCTGAATATGAGGATGATGTTGATTCTTTGTTGAATGAGCTTTCAGCAAAAATTGAAACGTACAGTAAAACCCAGCCCAAAACTCCCAAAATCATCTTTATAAAAGGGATTGGCTGTATTTTGGCTAGTGATAATGCGCTGGGAGTTTCAACCCTCGAAGATGTAATGAACGACACTTGCCTGATCAGCCTTTATACCGAAAAATTCGGAGGTCAGAGTCCTATGACTCCCAAGCAGGTAAAGTTTATTGATACCTGGGAAGTGGAGCAATACCGACTGGCTCTTTCACTCGGAGCTACTGCCGGCCGTGCCGTCCGCAAAATTGCGGTTGTTACCGGAGGTGCCCAGGGTTTTGGTGCCGGAATTGTGGAAAACCTGATGAAAAATGGTGCCAACGTGGTAATTGCCGACCTCAACGAAGAAAAAGGAAAAGAATTGGTAAAACAACTTAATTCTGGTAAAGGTAAGAACAAAGCCATTTTTATTAAAACGGATGTGTCGGATGCAGTTTCGGTCGAAAACCTTGTTTTTCAAACTGTCTGCGAATTTGGCGGATTGGATATTTTCATAAGCAACGCTGGAATCTTAAGGGCTGGTGGCTTAGATGAAATGACACCCGAAACCTTCGAACTGATGACCAAAGTGAATTATTCGGCCTATTTTCTTTGTGCCAAATATGCATCGGCGGTAATGAAAATTCAGAATAAATACAACCCCGGTTATTTTACCGACATCATTCAAATCAATTCAAAATCAGGATTAAAAGGAAGCAACCGTAATTTCGCCTATTCCGGCGGCAAATTTGGCGGTATAGGTCTTACACAGTCGTTTGCCCTTGAGTTGATGCCCTTCGGAATAAAGGTTAACTCGGTTTGCCCGGGTAACTTTTTTGACGGACCTTTGTGGTCAGATCCTGAGAACGGTCTTTTTGTGCAGTACCTGCGTGCGGGCAAAGTTCCCGGAGCTAAAACTCTCAACGATGTGAAACACTTTTATGAAGCCCAGGTTCCGGCGGGTCGTGGTTGTATGCCAATAGATGTGATGCGTGCAGTGTATTACATAATCGAACAGGAATACGAAACCGGCCAGGCTGTCCCTGTAACCGGGGGGCAGAATATGTTGAGTTAACACTTACCAGTTAACCCCGGATTCTTAAAAAATATTTAACTATCAACAACCTAATTTAAAAACTATGATTTACATGGCAGACACAGCTAATCTGGCAGAACTCCGGGAGCTGTACACTTTTTTCCCTTTGGAGGGAGTAACAACCAATCCAACAATTCTGAATAATTCAGGGCACAAACTTACAGAGGCTATCCAGGGCATACAGGAATTGGTTGGAACCGGAATGGTGCATGTGCAGATGATTTCTGCCGAAGCAGATGACATGGTGCGGGAAGCAAAAAAGTACCGTAGCTTTTTTGACTTCGGTGATAATTTTTATGCCAAAATCCCAGTGACTACTAATGGTTACAGGGCTATGCGAATCCTGAAGGATGCTGGCATCAATGTCACCGCTACGGCAATTTTTACCCAGCAACAGGCATTGGTAGCCATGAAAGCAGGTGCTGATTTTGTTGCCCCATATGTGAATCGGTTAGATAATATCTCATCTCATGGCATTGAAGTGGTGGGAGATATTGTACAGAATATCGATACCTACGGATTGAAAGGCAAAGTGCTGGCGGCCAGTTTTAAAACGGTTGACCAGATATACCGCGTCAGCATGGCAGGCGCTCATTCAGTAACAATTAGTTCTGAATTGCTGCATCAGCTTATCAAGCACCCCATGACCGATATAGGCGTGAAACAATTTGAGATCGATGCCGAAGGATTATACGATATTGAGTTTTAGAGCAGATTTCTTTTGGGTCCGTTTTTGAGTGCAATCTGAAAAGTCATTTTAATCATAAATTCGCCATGATTAATTTTAAAAATCGCCTTTGGAGACTTTTTGGCATGGAATCAATTGTAGATTACTAAAAATACAGCTCTGTTTTTGTTCGATTTTTGACAATCGTCGTTCTAAAACCCTGGTTGTTTTCTGTGTGACACTCCTTTTTTTCTTGAATCCGAATATTAACGATTAATTGAATATTAATAAACCTGTTTTTTGACTTTTTAAACACAGTAAAATGAATCTTCTTGAACAATTAAAGCAATACACACAAGTAGTTGCCGATAGCGGTGATTTTGAAAGTTATGTTCAATTTAAACCCATTGACGGTACAACAAATCCTTCGTTAATTTATGCTGCATCACAACGGGTGGAATATGAACACCTGGTAAATGCCGCAGTTGAATATGGCAGAAAAAAAGGAAGCAATTTTGACACCAAGCTTTCAGAAAGTCTGGATATGCTTGCCGTTAATTTTGGTTTGGAAATATTGAAAATTGTACCGAGGCGGGTTTCTACTGAAGTGGATGCACGGCTTTCATTCGATATCGGGGGTAGTATTGACAAAGCCCGCAAAATTATTGGCCTTTACGAGAGCAATGGAATTTCACGCGATAAAATCCTGATAAAACTGGCCAGCACCTGGGAAGGTATTAAAGCGGCTGAGCAACTTGAGAAGGAAGGGATTCGCAACAATCTTACACTTCTTTTCAGTAAAGCCCAGGCTATTGCCTGTGCCGAGGCAAAGGTTCAGCTTATTTCTCCTTTTGTCGGAAGAATCTACGATTGGTATAAAAAAGCTTCAGGTGTCGATTCTATACCTTCCAGCCAGGATCCGGGAGTATTATCCGTGAATTTCATCTATAATTATTACAAGAAGTTTGGTTATAAAACTGAGGTAATGGGTGCCAGTTTTCGGAATATCGGAGAAATCATCGAGCTGGCAGGTTGCGATTTGTTGACTATATCGCCGAACTTACTTTCAGAACTGGAAAATAACCAGGGCGAACTATTGCGTAAACTCGATCCTGAAAAATCAAAATACATGGAAATCCAGCAAATTCACCTCGACGAGAAAGCCTTCCGCTGGATGCATAATGAAGAAGCGATGGCTGTCGAAAAACTTTCGGAAGGAATTCGTAAGTTTACGGAAGATTTGATTAAACTTGAAAAATTTATTGCTGCCAAACTATAGCCACCATGTCTGATATACCTGAATTACTCAATGAAATAGTAAGCCTGCTGAGAAAAGAGGCTGAAGCGATACAGAATATACCTGTTTCTGATAGTTATATTAAAGCAGTCGACCTCATTTTTCAAAAAGTTCATAAAGAAGGTGGAAAAGTGATTGCAAGTGGAATGGGGAAAGCCGGTCAGATAGCCGAAAATATAGCAACAACCCTCAGTTCTACCGGAACTCCTGCCGTGTTTCTTCATCCCAGCGAAGCACAGCATGGTGATCTTGGCGTAATTCGTGAAAATGATATACTTGTTGTGCTTTCAAATTCAGGCAAAACCCGAGAAATCATTGAATTGGTTGAATTGACGCATAATCTTTACGAAAAAGTTCCCCTGATTGTAATCACGGGAAACCCTGACGGAGAACTTCCTAAAATTGCTGAAGTAAGCATCTTTACCGGAAATCCCGGGGAAGTTTGTGCACTTGGTCTCACTCCAACAACTTCAACTACAGCAATGACAGTGATCGGAGATATTCTGGTTGTATTGGAAATGAAGAAAATTGGCTTTTCCTATGCTGATTACGCTAAACGCCATCACGGCGGATACCTGGGACAGAAATCCAGAAGCGAAGCTAAATAAAGCAAGACATTACTTCAATAATATCTTTTAGGCTTTTGAATTTTTTGGTTGTTAAGGATAAGGCTTTCGCGGCCAAAACAATTGAAAATCATCCTGAGGCTTTCTGGATTGTCTGCCCGTTTTCAAAATGCCGGCTTGAATACCTGAGCATTCAGGCCGGTTTGAAATTAAAGTTTAACGAACTATTTAAACCCTGAAGTCTCCAAAAATGTAATGGGGAACCTCCCCTTGAATCTATTGAAATAGATAACCTCGACCGGTATCTCCTTTTCTGGTTAAGTCTGTTAGAGCAATACTCCGTTAAGAATTTTTAAAGCATTGATTAGCAAGGTATTATATAAATGCATTTTGAAATTATAAATCATTCAGGATCAATTCATTGCGTCATTGCCTGCCTGTATGCTTGAGCATTCAGGCAGACAGGCCTGCCTGTTTGCAACACGCAGACAGGCGTGATTCTTAAAATTACCGGACTATTGTAAGAGTTTCAACTATTATATTTCCGATGAATTCACTTGTGAATCAGGGTTCAGGTAAGCCTCATCTTTTCAGAAAAGTGCTGCTGGTTTTCCGTTTTATTTTTAAAGTGATAATGGTGCGAATATCAGATCCCGGGAGCATTTCCCATCAGGTATTTCTCTGCTTCGAACGACCATAATCCTTCATTATCTTTCACCATTTTATCCAGTTCAGCCATAAACGGGTATTCTTCACTTTTTGCTGAAAGCTGATTCAGGGCTACAAGAGGGAATTTCTTGTGGGTGTATATCAGCTTTTTACCTCCTGGGATATCGGGCAGATGGCGGGTAGTTTCAATGACCGCATCCAACCCGCCAATATGCGTAATCATTCCGGCCGGATTAATTCTTCCTTCGGCCATCAGTTGAAGTGCTTCGCGCATATCATCTGTGTTGCCTCCACTTGTACCTACTATGTGAGTGAAAGCATAATGAACATTATAGAAATTAAATTCAGCTTTAAATTCAGGATTGGAAGGACCGGCAAAGAAATTCAGGCAACCATCGAAACCCAGTATCTGATCAGCTTGTTCAACCACCGGTCTTAAAGGGGCAAAAACAAATACATCGTCGTAACCAGCGTCCCTTGTTAGTGCTCTGAGTTCCTGAACCGCGGTTGAAGAGTTGGAAGTATTTAAGTAAATAAGTTTAATTCCCTCCCTGGCTGCTTCTTCGGGACTATGCAGTTTGGCTGCACGATCGAGGCGTATCTGGTCAATATCGGTAACTACCATCAGCCCTGGTTTTCGATCGCAGTGAAGCGCATAATCGATAGCTGCAAGTCCCATCGGGCCAACACCTGCCAGAATAGCAAGATTTCCGCCTTCTTTAATCCCCATTTCGTGAACGTATGATCCCGAACGGGTGTGGTAATTGGCATGAAAAGCACCAATAACAGGCAGTCCATTTCCATCACTTCGCCGGGAATGAGAACATGGGTTGCATCGCCGCCAATCCATCGGAAGGAATAGCCGGGCGCATTTAAACTTCCTTTATAATTGAGCGCGGGCTGTATCGAAAATTTATCGCCGGATTTAAACTTGTGCTGCCATTTTTTGCCTACTTTTTTTATAACTCCGCTGAATTCATGGCCAATAATGGTGGGATTAATATGTATATCATCCGGAATACGTTTATGATCAGAGCCTTGTGCAGTGGCTTTGTATGATGACATGCAGATGCTGTCGGAAATCACTTCTGCGATGATTTCATCCTCTTTCATCTCAGGGAGTTCAAATTCCTCTAACCGCAGGTCATCTTTTCCGTATATTCTGATTGCTTTTGTTTTCATTTTCTATATCTAAATTTGAATTTATTTTATTATTGATTACCAGCTTTCTGGCAGTTGAAGGGAAGTCGAAAATCAGTGAACTCTTCCTTTTCGGAGCAGAACCTCTAATCAAAATCAATCATCGCTTTCATCACTCCATCGCCATATTCAGCTACAAGCTCAAATGCTTTTTGTGTATCAGCAAAACCAAACCGGTGAGTCGGCATCAGGCTGACATCAACAAGTCCTTTTTCCATCATTTCCAGCGCCGGTTCCACGCAGTGTACCT
>JFJP01006353.1_pt1 | contig 11025 bp, 18 predicted proteins | sample 431651 | NCBI WGS metagenome assembly JFJP01 (sample SAMN02602958, study PRJNA72255) | Microbial mat metagenome, whole genome shotgun sequencing project. | biome: fresh water; feature: sink hole; material: water; isolation source: purple microbial (photo- and chemosynthetic) mats found in...
CAGAGATATCCTGAAACTCGTCCAGCACCAAGAAGTGAATACCGACGCCACGCAGGGAGTCAGGCTTATCAGCTCCCTTTAGCTCGATGCGCGATCCATTCTTTAGTGTGATGCAAAGCGTCGTCTCGTTAATCTTGCTTATCCACTTCTTTGGGATGGCGTCTTGCAGGTCAAGCCACATGATCTGCTTTGCCATCCGATAGGATGGAGCCACGTACCAGACCTTCTGCTTTGACTTCGCCGCAGCCCTGGTGATCATCAGCACCCGACACATTGCAGTTTTGCCCCAACGACGCCCAGCCACCACGACCCGAAAGCGCGCCTTATTCTTGTAGACCTCCATCTGCTTGGGGTGCAGCGTTAGGACGCTCCTAGCGCCCTTAGAAGCCGTTGTAGGGGCATTTAATCTCACAGGGCGTCTGCCTCGTCTTCGTCATCCTCGTCTTCTGAGCCGTCTAGAACCACGTTCGACGGCCCCTTGAAGAGTTCTTCGTCGTCATCACCCTCATCAGGCGGCTGCATGGTCCGCATCTCCTCGATCTGCTCTGAGGACAGCTCGCTCACGATCAGCGAAGGCAAAGTCTCTTCCTCGGAAGTGGCGCTACCAGCATCTTCAACACCTAGCACCGCAAAGCGTTCCTCGCGGGCGAGCTTGAGGATCTTCATAGCGCTTTCCAAAGAAGCCAGGTTTGACTTGATCGTGGAAAACGGATTGCCGGCCTGCTTCGCAGTGATGATTTCGGCCCAGGTCAGCTTGCTGATCCCATACGCCATCCGGTAGTGTTCCTCGCGTGTCTCAGCGATGCGGTCAGCAACGAGCTTGGCGTCCTTGACGGCTTGTTTATCAAGCTCCTTCTGAATCTTTTTGTTGTAATCTTCTATGGCCGATCCGCGTCGAATACCTCTTTCGACGAAGCGGCTCTTTACCGTCTTCTCTTGTATTTTGAAATGCGCAGCAACGTCCGCAATAGTCGCAAACTTTCCATGCGTCCATGCGTTCTCGACCTCATTCCATGTTTCTGGAGGAACTACCCTCTTTGTGGACCTTGGCCCAATCGGTGCTGGTTTAGGTGCTGTCATCGCTGTCCTGGACTAAAAGAATGTGATGGAGGGCGCAAGCTCTTGCTGTGCCGTAACTCTTGAATATCTTGGTAACGAAGGCGAGCGACTTAAAGGACACAACCGCGATGTAGCCACCTTCAACTTCTATTGGCAGCCATGTCACACCGAGTTCTTCAAACAGTTCCTCAGTTTCAGGAGATTTGTTGTGAAACCAGTTTGGTGTCTTCACCCAAACATCATCCACCAACTGCCAAGCCGACCGGTCTTCTACTTTTGTTTGGAAACCCATCAACCCGGAGATGGCTGCGTTACCGGCGATCCCAATCTCAAACAGTTCTCCAACTATACTTAAAGGACTTTGACTTACATCCTCTTCTTCCTTGTTTGTCCTTGTTTGTCCTCCCATAGAGTATTTAACTTCTTCTTCTAAGTTCTTAATAATACTATGGGAGGACGATGAAGGAAGCTGCGGATTAAAGTCCAAGTTCGTCCTCCATCAAGGCTAAGTCAGCCATGTCAATAACATCCTCAATTTTCATTGGGATTAGTGGCGGACAGCATCCCTTAAACCAATGGTGGCCCAAAGGAGTTACGGTAAAAATTCTCCTTGATCGCCCCCTGCGGTTTTCTGTTGGCTCTTTCTGAATTAGGTCTTTGGCAGCCAATGCCCTTACAGAAAACTGCATGGACTGTTTACTAGTTCTGTAATCAAGTCGGTCCAGGAGTTCATCGAGGTCAAGCGGAGTGCCATCTGGATTACCAGCCACCAGGAGCGAGAGGATTTGCTTTTGTTTGGAAGTTAGGTTCATAGTAGATCGAGGCGCAAGGGGGCGTCTACAGGCTGATTGTCGAAAGCCAAAAGAGGAATACGTGCTGGGAGAGCAATCTTGTAATCGGGGTTCTTATAAAGCCCGTAAAGAGGCGAGGCGAAAATTACTTGTTGGAGTGACTTAAGAAGGTAGACCTCTGTCATTCCGTCAACTCGACTTGTGCCATTCATTCGGTTGTCCCCTGATTTTTCAAGGACACTGACGGCAAAATAAAGTTTACGCATTTCGTCTACGCATTTGGCCCGTACTGGCGCCGACATTTCAGTAAGCTCCTTCATTACGCCTTCTTGGTCATTCGGTCCAGCTTTTGCCGCAAACGGATTAAATTTAGACATTGAGGATTGAAACTCGATGATATTAGCGCCAGTCATCCTCATCATGATGTTCTGCATGCGGTACGCCACACCAGCTCCTCGATACATCGTGTCAAGAACAAGGCGAGAGTTACAGCGAATCTCGTTGTTCATCCACTTGGCTCGATGTCTATTGATAAGCGAGTTGTCCATGCCGTTTTGATTTGGCTTCATATGCGGCATAAGATTGTTTCTGCCACGCAGGAGCATCTTTGGGTTGGACATTACGCCAACACCAATCGTAGAGTCGTTTAACGCTGCACGGAAATACTGAGGCCCGGCAGGTAGGTTCTCTGCCTTGTAATGCAATTCATGAAGTAGGTTCCAATCCGCTGTTTCCCCGCGCTCGATGTAAATCGAATTCAACAAGGATAGGCGGTGGCCCTTCTTCAGTTCACGGCGCTCTACTTCTACATCCCAATTCTTTGTGTTCTGCATATCGTTCCAATTTGTCCGAGGCGATGCACATAAGGATCATTGTTCCCAGGAGTCCAGCCAATAGGTAGCGTGCGACCGTCTTCATACGGTCTGCTGGAAAACACCAGCCTTTGCAAGAGCCAACATCACAGCGTCACGATCCTTAACGCCCGTGAAGCGCGTAATTTCCTTCCCCTTTGAATAAACCAGCACAGTAGGGACGGAGCGCACCATGAGGCCGTTAGCCAGGCCGCGTTGTGCCGCAGCGTCAAAAGTGACAAGCGGGAACTGATACAGAAATGCAAGACCCGTCAGCACCGGCTTCAAGAGCTTGCAGGGGGCGCAGGAAGGGGCTGTAAACAGCGCCACGACGGGTGTTTGGTGTGATGCACCTACCACCACGCTTTGGAAGTCGTATACGGGCTGCAGATCGGTCTTACTCATGCTTAAATCCTTCAGGTGGGCGAACAATTGAAACCTGCTCGCGGTATTTCTTAACAACAACAAGGCTTGGTGCCAGGTCTGCCACCATGTCGTCATGTGTTGTGGCTACAAGCAAAGTCGCTCCAACTTGTCGAGCCGTTCGTTGAATGTTGAAGGCGATAACCTTGGCTGCAGTTCGATCTAGCACGGCTAGAAACTCATCTGCAGTCCAAACCTTGGCGCCGCTTTCGATGATCTTGGCAAGCCTAAAGCGATACCTCTGTCCATCTGATAGCTGCGATGGCTTCCTGATAAATAGATAAGCATCGTTAAGGCCCGCAATTGACAAAAGATTGAGTGCGTCTTGAGTGTCTTTGCCAATTTGGTCGATAAGGCTGCATTCCCGCATCTCAACCTTGTCAATATCGGCTACAACATTACCCTCCGCCTGCATCTGTAGACTGAGTTCACGAAGAATCGTTGACTTCCCAGACCCAGACTGGCCCGTGATATAGACAACATCGCCTTCGCGTACCTCAACTTTGCAGTCATCGAAGACCACAAACTCTCGGTCAGAAAGGCCAAGACCGAAGGCTTCAGCTACCTCCAGTACCCTTGGCGTTCTTTCAACCGAGGTCTTATATCTCTTGTCAATGGTGTAAATCATTAGTCACTCAGCCTGTTGTATTTAAGAAACCAAGTTTCAAACTCTGGGTTATCTTGGAATAGGGCGCAAAGGCCATTCGCGGTTTGATTCGCAAACTGTTCTTCATCAGGGTCGCCACGCCACAAACCGTAAACCCAATGAATAGCATGCAAACATTCATGAATGAATGTATTGGCTAGACTCTGCGGAGTCTGGTCGGGTCGAAGACGAATCTTTTGGCTTAGTTGATTCATGTGCCCAAACTCTTTGTTTACCGAAGAGTCGGCAGATTCGGAAACTTCGATTGCCCATGTCATGTACCCAATGCGAATTTTTTGAGGCAAGTTCTCGTACGCCTCGTCAATCAGCTCTTGCTCAGACTGCCTCTGCATAGTCCTTTGCGAACTTGACGAATGCTTCCGAACCTTGTTTGCCTGAGCTTGCTTCGATTGTTGCGATGAATGTTGCGACATACTTCTCGTCCTTAGTTTTGATAGTTTTGAATCCAACAGCCTTCGCAATTGGCACTTCTCGCTCGTCAACCTGGGAAACCTTCATTGCGGTTTCGTCGGCCTGTTCGCGCACAGCAGTCTCAACATCATCCATAAAGTTGGAAGTGTCGATGACAGACAGATCGGCATTAACGAAATCCAACTCCTTGGCGTCGAAAATCCCTTCCATGCTGATATCAATGGCCTCAAGCTCACGACGGAGTGCCTCGCCATCGAACTTACTGATGGCCACCCGATTGTCCGCAAGGCGAAGCGCTTTGATTTGATCGTCGGTTAGGTCATCGCGCACCAATACTGGGACTTTCTTGTGCCCCAAAAGAATTGCTGCCTCGCGGCGCCCATGACCGGCAACGATTACGCCGTTCTTATCAGTGACGATTGCTGTCGTCCAGCCATAATCACTGATTGACTTGGCAATTTTCTTGATCTGAGCTTCGTCGTGGAGCTTGACATTGTTCTCGTACGGCTTTAGCCAGGCCGTATCCATCAATTTTGGTTTGATATTCATAGCTTCGCTCATTCGCTTATCCTCATCAGGTCAAGAAAATTGTCGTAAGTTATATCCTCGATATAGACATCTGTGCTTTCCGCCTCGAAGCGAGAGCCGTTAACGCACTCTTGACACTGGAACGGGTCGAATTTCCGATTGATGCAGCCGCTGCACTCAGGAAACTTGTCTAGATAGTGGCTTTCTCGTTTACTCATAGCGCCGTCCTAAACGCTCTTTTATTCTTTGACTGATCTGCCATTAGCGCCCACATGCAGTTCGATGGTTCATAGTTTCCATCGTTGTCAATTCTTTCTATTGAGTGCTCTGGTGTTGGCTTGAGGCCCATGTCGTCATAGAAGTTTTGGAAAGATTCGTCCCATCTTTCGCATACCGTGATGCCGCGTGCGCCATAGTATTTGTAGTTCACAGTGTTCTTATTCTTGCAGCGCATGCGGATATTTCTCCAGGTTTGATATTCTGACGTTCCGCACATGCCATGTTGTACTTTGCGAGTCGTCTTCACCAAACAGCCACATGACCTAGATGTACCGTTCTTGAGCCTTGAAGCCGCAACAATAGATGTTTTGCCGCAGTCGCATTGACACTCCCAATGCACCGTCTTAGCGCTAATTGACTTCGCTCGGTCCAGCGAAACCGCTACCAACATGGAAAACCGTTGCCCGGTCAAATCATGTGTTCGCGTAAAAACGCTCGGTCCAGGCATTATTTAAGCTCCTTTAGCAGCAACACTAGAGCGTCACCGGCATTCGTTAGCGAATCTTGGTCCGTCAGCTTGTTTGTCTTCATGGTCTTCTCGATAAGTTCTGTCACCCATCCGGCATCGTTCATAGGTACGCGAAACCGCATTACGGAAAACTCTTGAACCTTGCGGGTCGGAGGAACAATCGGGGCAGCGTCTTGATCCGCATCAAGCTCCAGGGAGTCAAGAGCGATGTTTACGGAAGAGAAAATCTGCTCAAGTTCATGGCTATCGAATGGCATAAACGTAGCCAGGTCTGCTGGACTTCCGAGTGTTTCTAGAAGCTGGGCTAGCTGCAGGGTGTCATCTGAACCATACCGACCGTTATCGGTGAGACTGATTTCCTTAGCCGTTTTATCTCCAATTATCCCGAGACTAATAATTGGGATCGAAGTCAGCCCCATACGGACAGCAGCTTCCCAGCGATGTTGACCTCCCACGATTTCCATGCCATCTGCGGTATCTCGCACAAGCACAGGCTTGAAGAAGCCAAAGCGCTTTAGGCTCGCTTCAATCTTCAACTCGTTAGCTGGCGACACGATATTCGTGTTGTAGTCGTTCTTAGCCAGGCTCTTGGGGTCTACATTCTGGATAGTCAGCTTTTCCATTGATCTTTCTTGTTAGGTAAGTCAGTAGTAACTTATACTAGAGACTATGGAACAGAATGTCAATGCCAATAATGCCAAACAAACTCGTTACTATCGCCTCAAACGCAGTTTTAGCCAAACTTCATGAGCCAACCAGGGAAGTAAAGCTGGAGGTCCAGCGTCTGTTGTCATATTTGGTGGCCGGCTCTGATCAATCAGACCTCTTCAAAAAGGGCCACTGGGATGGGCGTTCGTCCTTTCTAGACTTCAAGACAGGCACATTCCCGGCCGGATTTGTTCACTACGTCATGGCTGGGTTAGCGAGAGCTGGCTATAAGCCAAAGCTGGTGCGCAACCCTCTACCCGAGGCTCTAGGGCCACTGGTGCCCGTTGTGGACAGCTTCCCGGATGACCCCAGGTATGACTTCCAGATGGGCGTGGTCGAGAAGCTGATCAAGCACGGCAATGGCATCGCCCAGATCGCTACAGGGGGCGGGAAGTGTCTCGGTAAAGATACGCCCGTGCTCATGTTCGATGGGACCATCAAAAACGTTCAGGATGTACTTACTGGCGATCTGCTAATGGGTCCAGATAGCACGCCGCGAACGGTTCTATCGGTCTGCTCCGGTCGCAGCAACCTCTATCGTGTGACTCCGGTCAAAGGCGAACCTTATGTTGTTAACGACGCCCATATTCTTTCCCTCAAAAAGACAAGTCGTGGCTATCGAGGCTTACTTCGTGACGGTGATAAGTATCCAAAGGGCGGCGTTGTCAACATTAACGTCGAAGATTACCTAGCACAAAGCAAAACTTTTAAGCATACCCACAAGGGTTGGCGCACCGGCGTAGAGTTTAGGTCAACTGCGCCGCTGCTTGTTGATCCGTACTTACTTGGTGTAATTCTTGGCGACGGCTCGATAAGCGGCACAGTAAGCGTTACAACCGCTGATGCTGAGATTCAATCAATGCTTGAGAGTCAGGCTTCTGAATGGGGGCTGCTCTGTAACGCAATCCCGAAATCTGAAAATGCAGCATCTGCAATCTACCTTACGGCCGGCAGAACTGGTGGCAAGGCAAATCCACTAATGGTGGCGTTGCGCGAACTTGGGTTTGCGTCAGTTGACAACAAGGCTGCCAAAAAGTTCGTCCCGTATTCATATAAGACCGCATCGCGTAATGCCCGCCTAGCGTTGTTGGCTGGCGTTCTTGATACCGATGGTTATTTTGACGGCAAGTGCATGTATCTTACTCTGAAGGAGGAACGACTATTCGATGACGTTCTATTTGTCGTTCGCTCACTAGGTTTTTCTGCCTACAAAAGCGTTTGTCAAAAAACTTGCTGTAATAACGGGGTCGTCGGAACATATTTTTCCATGACAATCAGTGGAGATTTAAGTCAAATCCCTGTGCGTCTTGAGCGCAGGAAGGCGCCAGCGAGACTTCAAAAGAAGGACCACCTTGTAACAGGATTGAGTGTAGAAGCCATCGGAGATGGTGATTACTACGGCTTTGAGCTAGACGGCGATCATCTATTCATGCTTGGCGACTTTACTGTCACTCATAACACAAGAATTGCAAAGTTGGCTTACGCCCGCATCAACCGCCCTACCCTGTTCCTGACCACTCGTTCGATCCTCATGTACCAGATGAAGGACGCTTTCGAGAAGGACATGGGCGTGCAGTGCTCGGTCCTGGGTGATGGACAGTTCGGTCACACCTTCGTTGACAAGGACGGAGTGACCCGCCAGGCCGTAAAGAAAATGAGCGTAGGGATGGTGCAGACCATCGTCGCCAAGTTGGCCGATCCAGACCCACGTACAACGGCCCAGAAGCAACAGCAGCAGCGAGGCGAGCAGTCCAAGATGATCAACCTGCTGTCCAAGTTCGAGCTAGTGATCGGAGAAGAGGCGCACGAGGCGTCAGGCAACAGCTACTACGAGATCCTCAAGCACTGCAAGAACGCTCACTACCGGCTGGCCCTGACCGCCACTCCCTTCATGAAAGAAGAGGAAGAGTCCAACATGAGGCTGATGGCCGCTTTCGGTCCCATCATCTACCGAGTCTCCGAGCAGACCCTGATCGACCGCGGCATCCTGGCAAAGCCGTTCTTCAAGTACGTCAAGGGGCTGATCAAGCCGCCCCACCTGCTGAAGTCAACGCCCTGGCAGTCCGCATACCGTCTAGGTATTACCGACAACACCGAGCGTAATACTTCCATCGTCAAAGAAGCGACGAACGCTGTGGCGCACAAACTCCCGGTGATGATTCTGGTTCAGCACAAGTCACACGGGGCGCACCTTCTAGAGCGCTTAGAAGCCGAAGGGCTGCGAGCCAACTTCATCTTTGGTGATACCGCACAAGACGAGCGCAAGTCGGTGCTTCGGGCTCTTGAGCGTGGCGCTATCGACGTACTGATTGGCTCAACGATCCTTGATGTGGGTGTGGACGTACCCGCTTTGGGAATGGTCATTCTCGCTGGCGGTGGGAAGGCTGAAGTTGCCCTGCGTCAGCGTATCGGTCGAGGACTGCGGGCCAAGAAGAAAGGCGAAAACGTCTGCTTCGTCGTGGACTTTCAAGACGACTCTAATAAGTATCTGAAGCGTCATGCGGAGCAAAGGCTTGCAATTGTTCAAGCTACGCCCGGTTTTGCTGAAAATATATTGCCGCCTGGTCAAGATTTCCCCTATTCGGCTATTGTGGAATCAGAATCGCTCGCTTAAAGTAGGCTTTTAGAAAAAACAAGGATATACATGCCCTACGCTATTGGAATCATTGCTCTACTAACGCTGATAACAGCCGCTCTTTCCTACCTTCTTCACGACCCCTCTCTCTTCCTTGCTGCCATTATTGGCCTACCGATGATCCTTAATAATGTACCTTGGGGTCTATTTCTAAACCCCAACACAGAAGAACAAGAGCCGCCAAGCACCCATGCAATTGGCTTTGGTCTACCGCCTGAAGCCTATGATGAGGAAGATGATGAGGAAGACCCAAGGCAAAAGAAACGTGCGGCCCAATAAGTTGCTAAATAACATTGAAGTGGCCTATACTTAGGCCACATCTCTCAAGTCTCCTCCTGGTTGGCCCCTTAGTGGGCCATTTTTTCGTCTGTAAAAGTTTGCAGACGCAGCTATACTTCATGCAACACCACACGGAGCCCACCCATGAAACATCCCAATGATGAATCACCAGAGTACGCCAACTACAGTCACAACGGCGACACCGAACACACCCGGCAAGTCATCACCCTCACCAAGACGCTCTATGAGCGTCTTCGTAGCGAGGCAATGCCCCAAGGTGCGCCGAGAATCAAGATTGGCGACGTTCTTCAGGTCTATGTTGACCTTGTAGACCTTCATGTCGGCCAAGAGCGTCTCCAGGCTGCTCTAGATGACACTAGGGCCACCCTGGCACCAAGCAACAGCGCTCGCAAGCTCGCCAAGAAGCTCGCAGCGATGGACCCGGAAGAACGCGAGCTTCTATTCAAGCTGGCTTCTAAGAAATAACCCAAACCCAAAGGCGCTTTCGCGTCTTTCTTTTAATCGCTAAACTTCAGTCAGTAATGACTCATTCAAGGAGATAGTAACCGTGTCAGACCCTCGCTACCCGTATACATACGCAACCGACCTCATGCGCAACCAGCTTGGCCCTCATATTAGTCGCGCTCACGCCTCAAAAATCATCGCTTTAGTTGCAGACACACTAGATATGAACCTTGAGGACGTTGCAATCAAGATGGCCGACCGGTATCAAGAGCTAGTCGGTGAGTATGAAATCCCGGACGCAAGGGTTCCTGAGTTTCGCTCTCGCAAAATAGAAAAGGAAGAATCATGAAGGTACTTGTTTGTGGCGGTCGCAAGTTTGAAGATGTCCACTTTCTAATAAAATTCCTTGAACTCGTCCACAAACGAATGCCAATTACATCGCTTGTTGAGGGTGGAGCAAGGGGCGCAGATACCTGGGCAGTAATGTGGGCAGAGAAACATGGTATTCCGGTGACAACCATTTATGCCAACTGGACCAAAGGTATAAACGCAAAGAAGCTGGCCGGTCGCAAGCGCAACTACAAGCTACTTAAAGAAAAGCCCCACCTTGTAGTCGCCTTCAAGGGAGGAAGTGGAACCCGTCATATGGTTGGAATAGCAGAAAACGAAGGTGTCCCGGTAATAAGAACTTGGCGCTTTGAATTCAAAGGAGAAGAACTGTGCATGATTCAGTAGACGCAGATGCCCCTTCCGGCATCGAAGTCCTGGCTAACCTCTTCGGCAAGTCTGTTGATGAGGTTGCTTGGACTCTCGAAAGGGCACGCCAGCTTATGTACGACCTTGCCCTTCCACTTGCCGACGCCAAGATGATGCTCTTGGAAGAACTTCAAAAGAATCCCTGGAGAAATTCATGAACAAAGACGACATTCTCGACATTCGCCGCATGGCAACCCTTCTAATTTACTTGAACACTCAGTTTGGTGGACCCAAACTCGAAGGAGTAAATGAAATCGCTGTAGTTCTCTCAGATATTGCCAATCGAAATCTCGATGCGCCAACATGGCAAGAGAAAGCTCATACATGGCTTCTTGAAAAAGCAATTTATCAAGAAACGGTAAACAAGAACTACCCCCAGTATCTCACTGCGTATCCTAACTGGAAACTACGGGCAGAAATTTTCCGCAGCCTCTCTAACGAAGCCCTGGAGATAGCATGAGCGCCCCAACAGCAATTCAAGCCAACTGGCTCGGTTCAACCGGTAGCCCTCACTCAGAAATAGAAAGGCTTCTCTTTGAAGCGTACATGAAGGGTCACAACTGGGCAATCGGCACATGGAACAATGCAGACCTCCACTATGAGGACGGAAACGTTCGCGTTCTCTTTGCCGTCTGGAGGGATAGCGCTTATCTACACCGGAACAGATATGAAGGATCAAAGCCAACCTCGATCACTTTTGCCAA
>JFJP01040568.1_pt1 | contig 11025 bp, 9 predicted proteins | sample 431651 | NCBI WGS metagenome assembly JFJP01 (sample SAMN02602958, study PRJNA72255) | Microbial mat metagenome, whole genome shotgun sequencing project. | biome: fresh water; feature: sink hole; material: water; isolation source: purple microbial (photo- and chemosynthetic) mats found in...
CACCTTTTGCTTCACGCCAGTCGCCCTTTAAAAAAATCAGGCTGAGGACTAAAGAAAGCAAACCAAGTGGAATTGTAAACAAAAACAAACTATGCCATCCCAAATTTTTAGTGATGATTCCTCCTATAAAAGGGCCCATTGTTAATCCTGCATAAACTGAAGCAACAACTATTCCAAGGGCTTTTCCTCTGTTTTCTTTTGGAAAAACAGAGGTTATAATTGCCATTCCGGTTCCAAAAATCATTGCACCACCAATACCCTGAAAAATTCGGGAAACTATTAAAAAGCTTATATCTGGAGCAAAAGCGCAAAGGAGAGTCGCAATACTGTAAATTATTAAACCGGCATTAAAAATTAGTTTTCGTCCATAAATATCGGCTAACCGACCAAATGGAACAAGAAAAATTGCCGATGATAACAAAAAAGATGTTGCTACCCAGCTTAAACCAATGGCATTTGCATTAAAATCTTTACCAATTGTGGGAAGAGCAACGTTTATTGCTGAGCTTATAAATGGAGTTATAAAAGAGGCAACAGAGGCAATAATTAAAGTAATAGTCTGCAGTTTTTTCTGCTTATTATCTTCCATTTATTCTTTGTTTTTTGTATCAATTAGTATGGTAACGGGCCCGTCGTTTATTAGCTCAACTTGCATATTTGCTCCAAACTCACCCGTTTTTGCATCTTTTCCTAAATCAAAGGATAATTGTTTAACGAATTGATTATAAATTGGAATTGAAATTTCGGGTTTAGCTGCTTTTATATACGAAGGACGATTGCCTTTTTTTACTTTTGCATGCAAGGTAAATTGACTTATAGCAAGAATTTCTCCATTAATCTCTTTTATAGACAGGTTCATAACCCCTTTTTCATCATCGAAAATACGAAGTTGAGTAATTTTATTGCTGAGCCAATTAATATCATCAACTGTATCTGCATCCTCAATACCCAAAAAGATCAACAAACCGCTTGAAATAGAAGATTTTATTTTATTATCAATAGAAACATTCGCTTTGCTAACTCGCTGAATAACTGCTTTCATAATAGCCGAATTACCATTTTATTGTTGAGTTTATGGATAGATTTTCTAATATTTAACGAATGTAAAAAAATACATTTATAAACAAAGTTTATTTTGAAGAATTTTTAGTAAAATTGACCCCTTTTTGTAAAGAATAACATTCTAATTTTTAAATAAATGATAAAGAAATTTTTACTTTCCTCTCTTTGTGTATTGATGGTGTTTATAAATTATGCACAAATTCCTGCAGGATATTATGATACCGCAACAGGAAACGGATATACACTTAAGACTCAGCTCTATAATATTATTGATGGACATACAGCCAGAACGTATGATCAATTATGGACTGATTTTTACTCAACGGATAGAAAGTCCAACGGATATGTTTGGGACATGTATTCTGATATCCCAGGAAGCACGCCATCATATGATTATACTTTTTATACAGAACAGTGTGGTAATTATTCTGGAGAAGGAAGTTGCTATAATAGAGAACATTCTTTTCCCAAAAGCTGGTTTAATGAAGGAACTCCGATGTATTCAGAATTATTCCACTTATATCCAACCGATGGTTATGTTAATGGTAAAAGAAGTAATTACCCTTTTGGAGAGGTTGGTTCGGCATCTTGGACATCAACCAATGGTAGTAAGTTAGGTACATGCAATTATCCGGGTTATTCAGGAACTGTTTTTGAGCCAATTGATGAGTATAAGGGAGATTTTGCTCGTACATATTTTTATATGGCTACACGATATGAAAATATAATTGCTGGATGGGAAAATAATGATTCAAATGGAGATGCCGTTTTAAACGGAACTGCTGACCAGGTTTATGAAGAATGGTATTTAAATATGATTATTGAGTGGCATAATAATGATCCTGTCAGTCAAAAAGAAATAGATAGAAATAATGCAGTTTATGCATTGCAAAATAACCGCAATCCATTTATTGATCACCCTGAGTATGTAGCAAAAATTTGGGGTGGTGAAATAGCAAATAATCCTCCTGCCATTTCTGGTATAGTTATTAATCCAGCAAATCCAAGGTCGACTGATGCAGTTAATATTACAGCAACAATTACCGATTCAGATGGAACAATTTCTAGTGCCTTATTGCATTGGGGTATTGTTTCAGGATCACTTACAAACACAATTAACTTAATCAATACAGGCGGCAGCACGTATACAACATCTTCTACTATTCCAGCCCAGTCCGATGGAGTAACCGTTTATTATAAACTTGAAGCAACAGACGATTCAAGTGATGTAACTATAACCAGCCAATACAGCTATACAGTTGACGACGAAACTAATACAACGATTTTCTTTGAAGATTTTGAGACTTCCACTGAAGATGCTCCAATAAATATAAATAATTGGATAAGATATGAAGAAGCAGGAACAAAAACATGGGAAGGCAGAATATATGATTCCAATAGATATGCTCAGTTTAGTGCATTTAATTCTGGAGATTCCTCGAATATAAGTTGGTTAATTACTCCTGTAATTGATTTGACGGGTAATGCAACAGCTAATTTTAGTTTTGTTAGTAAAGATGGTTATAATAATGGCGAGGTTTTAACAGTGTTGATTTCAACAAATTACACAGGAACAGGAAGTCCAGCTGTATCAACTTGGAATAATTTAAACCCAATAATAGCAAGCGGAACAACTTCTGGTTATGCAACAAGCTTTACAGAGTCAGGAGATATTGATATTACAAGTTATTGTGGAAATACTGTATTTATTGCTTATAAGTATGTAGGAGGAGATCCTTCAAAAACTACTACATTGCAAATTGATAATGTATCAATTACAGGAACCACGTCTTTAAATGTAGCCCCAGAAATTAGTAATATTGAAAACAATCCCGATTCTCCCTTAGAAGGCCAGAACGTGACAATTTCTGCGATAATAACAGATTCTGACGGCACAATATTGTCTGCTAAAATTAAATGGGGCACCGTTTCAGGCAATTATCCAAACACAATTAATATGGATGCTTCTGGAAATTTATATTCAGGCGTTATCCCATCGCAATCAGCGGGTACTTCTGTTTATTATATTATTGAAGCCACAGACAATGACAATTCGATAATGGCAACAACTCAACAAAATTATTTTGTTACTAATCCTGCAAATGAAGCTCCTGTTATTTCAGATGTGCAATATGCTCCGGCTAATCCAACAAATATTGATTCTGTTTTGGTTTCTGCATCAATAACAGACAGTGATGGTACAATCTCAGCCGCCGTTTTGAGATGGAAGAAAGGGGCAGAGCCAACAATATATGAAAAGGCATTGGCTTTATCAGAGAACAGATATAAAGCATATATTCCAGCTCAGGAAGCAGGCAAAACCATTTATTTTATTATAGTTGCCACGGATAATAATAATACGCAAACATCCTATCTGGATGGGACCTACAATGTAATCGCTGCAAATGGCTTTAATGAAATAGATTTAACCCAAGTACGGATTTATCCAAATCCGGCGAATGAAAACTTAACCATCTCATTTTATCAACTGGTACAAAATGTTGAAATATCTATCCATAGCTTGGCCGGGAATACGATATTCAAAGAACGATTTGCTCATGTTGATGATGCGATTACCTTATTTCTTAACGATACAAATCCAGGAATCTACATTCTTCAGATTAAAACTCAAATAAATCAATTAAACCGGAAAATAATAGTTAACTAAAGAATTAGTAAAGGAGGGTTAAATAAAAGATATAAAGGATTATATAAAATCGGGAGTAATAATTGTTGTTCTATTTGTTTTTTCGTCTCCAGTTATTGGACAAGTAATTGTTCCCAGGATAATTATTGCCCCAGAAAACCTTAGTTTAATTATGGGTAATGAATATTATGAAAGCGATATTGAAAATAGTGCAGATAAATATTTGCTTCCATTTCAAATTGCCTCAAAATATTATCCTGAATTAAATGGCGTGAAGATTGGAATCGCGTTTAAATCAATTAAAACCTCAATGGCTGTCAGGCCAACGTTATCCTTTTTATATAAACCTAAAAACCAAAGAAAATACTATATTTTTATTAATAATGGACATAAAAAAATTAAGGGTGTAAGGTTTGAAGAATTGTCACTTAATGCCCAGGTGGGTCTTGTTGGCCACGAATTAGCTCACATTGTTGATTATGAAAACAAATCAAAATTAAAAATTGTAAAAACGGGGATTGGTTACTTGTTTAAAAATCCCAAAAAAAGACTTGAATCTGAAATTGATTATATTGCAATTGAAAGGGGTTTGGGTTGGCAAATTTATGACTTTTACAATTATATCCAAAACAGTTCAGAATGTAGTAATAAGTATAAAAAATTCAAAAAGGATATCTACTTTTCTTCAGGCGAAATATTCTTTTTTATATATAATTTAAAGGGTATTTATTAAAAAAAAAGGATTGATAAAAAACCAATCCTCTTTTAATTATTTTCAAATGGGTTTATTGAAAAACCTCATCTTTTATTTCAGTATTTACCTCAATTGAATCAATAACAAGTTCCATATTTTGTATCCCGGAAACTTTAACCAAAAAAGGATATTTGACTCCACTTACTTCTCTGTAATCAGAATAGCTCTGAGTTTGAACAAATTCTCCTTGAGGAGTAACAATTGTTTCTCGTGATTGGATTTTAAAGCCAGTTTTGGCCGAATAAAAATCAATGGATTTTTTACCGTTTGGCATTAAAACCTGTATTTTAAAAGCATCTTCTCCCTCAATTTTTTCAACACCATCAATGCTTAGTTTTATTCCGAGTTCCTCGTATTTTAGTTCCTGATTTAGAATGGCGCTCATTTTTAGTTCTTCTAAATCTTCTCCAGTAATTTCCTTCTCGCCTTGAAATCCCTTTATTTTACCTTTCTCGCCATCAAATGATTGTTTGTTCAATAAATTATTATTCATAAACATTTCCATGGCAAATTTATTAGGTGCTTTTTTATAGGTAACTAACTTTATTGTCATTCCACTCATTGAGGTAGTCGCTTTTTGAGTAATTGATTCAATTTTTTCAAGACTATCTTTACCACCAATAGCATTAATATATTTTGCAATTACTTGCTCTGCAGAAATATCAACCCATAACTTAGGCTCATCCTTTATTGGATTGCCATTAAAATCATATAACTCAACTATACTTTTTGCGCTAAACGACGTAAGTTTTTCAAACAAATAATCTTTATCGCCAACAACAACAATTATTGCATTGTCAGGGGTAATGAATTTTTGAGATGCTTTTTGAATCTGATCAACAGAAACGGCATTTAATTTTTCAAGATATGAGGCATAATAGTTTTTATCCAGATTGTAGCGTGCCGTATTTAATGCAAATCCTGCAATTGTTTCTGGTCTTTCGAGTGATCTGGCAAATGAACCGGTTGCTACATTTTTGGTTAATTGGAGATCTTCTTCTTTTACCAACTCGGTTCTCATTCGGTTCATTTCGAACAAAAACTCAGTAATAGCACTATCTGTAACTGATGTTCTTACTTCTGCACCAGCTTCGAATAATCCAATTAGTTTATCAGAAGATAAGCTTGAACGTGCTCCATAAGTGTAACCTTTATCTTCTCTTAGATTAAGCATTAATCTTCCCGAAAAAATACCTCCACCTAAAATTTCATTCGCAAGTTTTGAAGAAAAAACATCTTCTGTTCCCGGTTTTAGGTTTACTGGATAAGTTATTATTATAACTGATTGAACGGCATCGTCTTTATCAATTAGTGCAATGCGTGTTCCAATGTTTTTGTCAGGATATTGATATTCGTGTTTTGGAACAATTCCTTTAGTCCATGAACCAAAGTGCTTTTTAGCTAAATCCTTTGATTCTTTTATTGTAATATCTCCAACTATTACCAAATATGAAACATTGGGTTTGTAATAGGTATTATAATAATTTAAACAGTTTTCGCGAGTTACATTACCAATAGTTTCTTTTGTAACTATTTCAGAATATGGATGATTTCCATAAACTAATTTTTTGGCTACTCTATCTGCAATTGAATTTGGATCAGTTTCAGAAGCAGTCAGTCCCGAGATAGTCTGTTTCTTAATTTTTTCAAGTTCATCTTCAGGAAATATTGGGTTAATTAAAACATCAGACATTATAGAGAGCAGGTTATCCGAGTGTTTTTTAAGAGAAGAAGCGAAAACACCATTTTCATAAGTATTTAATGTGGCTCCCATAAAATCTATCTGTTCATCTAGCTCTTGTTTGCTTCTGTTCTTGGTTCCTTTTCTTAATAAATCGCCTGTAACACCAACATAACCAACTGCGTTGTTTTGCATAACAGGATCAACATCAATTGTTAACTGGTACGAAACAACAGGTACCTTATGATTTTCAACTACAATTACTTTTAGACCGTTGTCTAGTGTAAAGGACTGATATTCTCCTATTTTAATTTCAGGAGCAGGTCCTGGTTGTGGTTTTATGCTTCTGTCAATTTGCGAAAAAGAAAGATTAACAAATAGGACAGATAACAAAATGATTGAGAAAATATTTTTTAAATTCTTCATGATTCTTATTAGTTAAAAAAATTAATTGTTTTGTTGAGGTTTTGGCAAATAGTAAAGCACAACTCTGTTATCATCTCTAAAATAAGTGTTAGCTACTCGTTTAATATCTTCCTTTGTAACAGAAAGATACTTATCTATTTCAGTATTAATAAGGTTTGTGTTTTTAAAAAAAGTATAATTAATCGCCAGATTATAAGCTCTGCTTTGAATTGATGTATTACTGTTTACAATTTGGTTTTCGAACTGATTTTTAAGCTTTTGTAATTCTTCATCAGAAATTAAATCGGTTTTAACTACAGCAATTTCCTCATTCATTGCTTTTTCAAGTACAGAAGGATCAACTCCAACATTAGGAAAGCAATATGTTAAAGCAATACTAGGATCTTCAAATGGTAAAGGAAACGAAGCTGCAAATAAAGCTAATTGCTTTTCGTCAACTAGTGACTTATACAAGCGAGAACTTTGGCCCGATGACAATAAATTGGCTAGCATGTCTACCGCATAATAATCAGAAGTACCCATTTTCGGCAGATGATATGCTTGAAGTACTGCTGGCAATTGAATATTATCATAAATAGTATCTCTTATCTCTATATTTTTAATAGGTTCAACTAAATTTGGACGATAGATATCATATTCACCTTTTGGAATATCACCATAATATTTATTAATTAAAGATTTTGTTTTTTCTATATCTATGTCTCCCGCTATACATAAAACAGCATTATTGGGTACATAAAACATTTTGTAAAAGTTTAAAAATTCTTCATCTTTTGCGGCTCTTACATGCTCTGGATCTCCAATGGTTGTCCATTGATAAGGATGAACCTTATAAGCTCTTTTTACCGTTTCAATTAAAATACCGCCATAGGGTCTGTTCGCATAATTTTGTTTATACTCCTCAATTACAACATTTTTTTGAGTTTTAATACCAAGCGAATCTACTTTTGCATGGAGCATTCTTTCGGACTCTAACCATAATCCAAGTTCTAGTTGGTTTGATGGAAGAATTTCATAGTAGTAGGTTCGATCGTTTGTTGTATTTGCATTTAGCGTTCCTCCTGCTTTTTCAACTATTTGGGAGTATTCACCACGTGCAATGTTTTTTGTTCCTTCAAACATAAGGTGTTCAAAAAAATGTGCAAATCCAGTACGATCAGAACGCTCGTTCTTTGAACCCACATGATAAGTAACTGTTACAGCTACAATAGGAGTTGTAATGTCTTTGTGTAGAATTACGTGCAATCCATTGTCAAGGTCATACTCAACAAAGTCAATCTTGTTTGATTGAGCAAACCCTAAAATCACTAAGAATAATAGCGATAGAGTAAAAATTTGTTTTTTAAAATTCATAATTTGTTTATTGTTAATTGTTTAATTTATTATTTATTATTGATATTCTCCGCAGTATAATCTAATATATCTCCTGGTTTACAATCGAGTTCTTGGCAGATTGCTTCCAAGGTTGAAAAACGGATAGCTTTTGCTTTTCCACTTTTTAGTATTGAAAGGTTAGCAATGGTAATATTTACACGCTCAGAAAGTTCTGTTAATGACATTTTTTTTCTGGCTAGCATATTATCCAAATTCGTAATTATAGGCATTATTATAAATAGTTAAATGGTTAGTTCTTGTTCTTTTTTTATTTCTGATCCAATACGATAAATTTCAGCAATCACTAATATTACTAAAACCCATAAAAAATCAACAATAGATTCAAAACTAAGCCTGAAATCGAATGTTTGGTTATTAATTGTTATCGTTTTTAGCCAAAAGAATTTTAGCACCATGGGGTAAGCAAGCTCTAATATAGCAGAAATAAATACAAGCAGAGCAATGATTCTTATTCGGTTAATGTTATTTTTATGAAAAGGATTCTCGTTTTGAAGAGATTTTTTAATACAGCCAAATATTTTCCACAATAGAAAAATAACAAAATATGAAATAGCCAGCATTAAAAAGAAATGCAAAAAATTGAATAATCCAGGCAATCCATATTCTGTATTTAGATTAAAGGTTATAAAAGCATCATCAATAATAACGTTATGAGTAATACCGCTCTTTAATTCAAGAATACCGGGCAAGTTAATGTTTAAAGGAATATCAACAATTGGGAAAAAGGGAACTAAATTTGGGTTTATGTATTTTAATAAATATAACACAACCGAAAGAATTAGAAAAAAAGCCCCAACAATAAGGGTTAAACTTAGTATCCGATAAATAAAAGTTATTATTATTTTACTTCTTATAACTTGGTTATTCATAAATTAGAATTTTTTTTCGTAAACAAAAGAAATGAATTTTATTGAAAAACAATAAACAATAAAAATATAATTTAATATAGATTTAATCAAATAATAGGTAATCAATTTGATATAGGCATTCTGTTGAAGTTAAATATTTGGACAAAAAAATCAGAATAAATGAAATTATTGGGAAGGAATAAAAAAATGAATAAAGTTTTTGCAAATACGTATAGATTTGTTTACCTTTTCCAATCGAAAAAATAAAAAACTAATCAAAAATTACGTTCAAACTTTTTTAATATGGAAAAAGATAACTTACTCGTACCATGGGACTTTACAGAGGTTGCAGGATATGCGCTTCTGCATGCAATTAAGATTTCAAAAAAATTGGATAATAGAATTATTCTATTGCATGTTGTTAAATCCATAAAAAAAGGAGATGAAGCATTATTGCAATTGCAAAAGGATGCAGAAAAGTTTTCAAAGGAGTATAAGGTTGAAATAAACCCAGTTATTCTTGAGGGAAATTTATTTAATCTTATTTCTGATTATGCAGAAGAGAATAATGTAAGCATTGTAATTATGGGAACCCATGGAATAAAAGGGATGCAAAAATTTACCGGTAGCTATGCGTTAAAGGTTATTGTTGGTTCTAAAATTCCTTTTATTGTGGTCGCAGAAGCTCCAACAAAACAAGAAATTTTTAAAGATGTAGTTTTTCCATTAGATTATCGAATTGAAGCTAAGCAGAAGTTGCAATGGGCTTTATTCTTAGTAAAATATTTTGGTGTTAAAGTAAATATTGTGGTTCCGACAATTAAGGATGAATCATTATCAAAAAAATTAATTGCAAATATTCATTTTGCTGAAAAAATTCTTGAGAAATACGAAGTTAATTATGAGATTCATAAACTTGAAGGCAGTCATGTTGCTGAAGAAGCAGTAAATTTTGCTAAAAAAATTGACGCCGACATGATTCTTATTATGACTACAAAAGATATTGGATTAACCGATTATGTTCTTGGTGCTCAAGAACAATATATTATTGCGAATCCAGCAAGAATTCCTGTTATGGTTGTAAATCCAAGAACAGACCTAAGTCGTTACGGCGGGTTTAGTGCTACTGGCGGTTGATTTAATTAATCTGCATAGGTAAAAACAAGGAATAAGATTCCTTGTTTTTTTGTTTTATACATTATTTTAATAAAATATAATTTAATTTTGACGACTTGAAATATAGTGTAACTAATTAAATCATAAAGAAATGACATACATTACAAAAGAAAAGCTTTTTTCAAAAAAGTGGTTCTATCATTACTTTCTTATTGTTATTGGATCATTTATTTTAGCAGCAGGATTTGTTTATTTTATTGATCCACACAAAATTGTGCCTGGAGGTGTTTATGGTATAGGTATAGTTGTAAAAAATATGACAGCAAATATTATGGGTGCTGGCATAAAAATACCGTTCATTTCACAACCTCTTTTTAAAGATGGGCTAGGAATAGGTTTTGTAGGCTTGGTTTTAAATATCCCCTTAACCATTTTAGGGATAAAAATACTTGGACCAAGATTTGGCGTGAAAACAATAATTGGATTCATTATTACATCCATTTTTATTGATTTTCTGGACGCAAGGTTTAATGGAGCATTAGTTGATGATGTTTTATTATCTTGTATTTTTGGAGGCGTTCTTATTGGATTTGGTCTAGGTTTAATATTTAAATCAAAAGCAACTTCTGGAGGATCAGATATTATTGCTATGATAGCAGCTAAATATACTCATATGTCGTTAGGAATTCTACTAATTTTTGTTGATTCCATAATTGTATTATTTGGTCTTATTGTTTTTAAAGATTGGAAGATACCGCTATATTCATGGATCGTTATTTATATAACAGGAAAGGTTATAGATGCAACCATGCAAGGTATAAGTTATGATAAAGCCCTTTTTATTATTTCAGATAAGTATGATGAAATAAGAAACAAAATCATCATTGATTTAAATAGAGGAGGAACTTTTATAAATGGTACAGGGATGTATCATGGTATGGAAAAGAAGATAATTTTTACGAACGTAAATCGTCGCGAGCAAGCTATCTTAGAGGCCTTTATTAGAGAAATTGACGCAAATGCCTTTATGACAGTTATTGATGCTAATGAGGTAATTGGTAATGGATTTAGACCGTTAAAAGAAGAATAAAAGGGG
>JFJP01041714.1_pt1 | contig 11025 bp, 3 predicted proteins | sample 431651 | NCBI WGS metagenome assembly JFJP01 (sample SAMN02602958, study PRJNA72255) | Microbial mat metagenome, whole genome shotgun sequencing project. | biome: fresh water; feature: sink hole; material: water; isolation source: purple microbial (photo- and chemosynthetic) mats found in...
CGCTCAAAAGGGATGGGTTCAAAGCCACGTCGGAGACTGTTAACATCCCGACCGCGAAAGGTCCGCTCATTGAGTGGCTGAACGAGCACGTTACCGGATGAATTTTCAGCCGCTCTTTACGACGTCGCGTGTCGTTGTTTCCGTGTACCGGACTATTTCCACTACAGTGCTGCTGTATTATTTGGTGAAGCGCATGCGCGAAGGACGACCTCCGCGTGACCATCACCACGGAAGGTTCAGGTAATACATGATATTCAAGGACATCGAATCGGCGACCATCTACATGACACAGAACCTCCCTCCATTTGGGAGGAAATGGACGTGTGCAAAGACTGGAGACGGTAGTAAGGTTTCTCTGATGCTGACCGAGAGATGTGTCATCGACCCTGAGAACCCTATACTCATCGACCCGAGCGAAGTGAAACCCACAAAGAAGCTCCCACGATCCACCAAGTAAATATGAAACGTCCGTATAAGACCAGGCTCTGGACTGACTACGAAGAGCTCTCAGAGTACGTCACAGAGCTGGCTGCCCGCACTGGTAAATCGGTGCGGGTCGTCTGCGTCGAGGACGGCTGGCTTATACCGGACATCAACACATGGGAGAACAGCTTACCTCAATACGACCACGTCAGCTGTAGCGAAGACGATCACTACGCAGAACTAGCTGACACCGCTGCCGCCCAAGAAAGATGGCGCGACGCCGGGTACACATTCGGCAACGGACAAGAGAATGACGAGGGCTCCATCATGGACGGATGGAGAGAGAACACTCGCTATTCGTGAATTGCATTCACAATGCCGCGAACAGCCCCAAAAACTGTTCAGACCACTGGAAAACAGCCTTCAGATTCCGTCGGCCTCGCAGGCGCATTTCTTACACGAGTCTGACAAATCACCTGTAATAAGCGTGTGGCAAAAGTCCCTCTCCAGGTTCTCCAGCTCTACTTATTACTTTTATTACTTATTACTCTTCTAAAACTAAGAAAAAAAGAGTAGTAGTAGATAGATAGATAGATAGATAGAGTTCCTATATAGGGATACAAAAATTTTCCGGGACGCTATAGAATTTGTAGTGGCGGCAATCAGCTTGTGTGCATCGGTCCGCCATCAGCCTCACCGCCGATCAACCCCTTGTAAAGAGCATTCGCAGGCAACGCATCAACCACCGTGCTGCCCAACGACCTGTGTCCTCCGAATGATCCCAGCACCTCAGTGAACTGCTCAATCGTCGGGCCTGTCAGTTCGCCGATACCAGAACCGCCACGACCGATGTCTGAGACCACATCAAATCCGAACTGCCCGACGCCCAACAGACCTGCACGCTGAATGCCGTACCCGACATAGTCCGATACATCCCAACCTTTTTTCCATTCAGGTGTGTCGCCCCCGCCTTGCAGTAAGCCCTTCGCAGTATCCGCAGCAATCATGACCGGCACGTAGCTGGCCAGCACCATCATGGGGGTGTAGTTGCCGTGGCGTATCTCGTGCATGACTCGCCCGAGAATCACTTTCTGGAACGTGAATACAAACTGTTTGAGGTGGGCAATCAGAGCCCAGTGTGGGTCATTCATCCAGATCGGTTTGTCCGCAGCATCCGGGCGAAGCACCGCGCCATCGACCCACTGGTTAATCGCAGCGTGAACCCGTACTACCTGTTCCGGAGTCAGCCCGTCGGCCTCGGTCATTGCAATTCGAGCACCGTTAGGTCCTACCATGTGGACGACGTCGCCTTTCCTCAGCCCCAGCTCCCTCATCCAGCGTCTGCTATGCACAGAGCTGCCCAACCCATCGAGCCCGATCGCATGCCGCGCAATGAATCTGACCGCAGCCTCGGTCGCACCGATTCTGAAATTCCTGTTCAACCCTTCAACGAAGTTGTATTTGAAGAAAGCGTTGTTGATCTTCTGCGCTGTCCCACCGACCATACCCTGTGAGTAGATGTCCCCCATCACGTGACTCATCATGGCGGAATCAACCACCCCCACCAGCTCAGCCCATTCGGTGCCTGGGTCAGTCCCCTGTCCGCCATCTTTCTTGAATGTATCGACGATGCCCTTCATACCCCGCTTGAAGGTGCCCCACGCGTCGTTGATATTGCCGCCGCGAACCATAACCCCCAACGGGTCAACGATCATACTGAATGCGGCCATCGGGAGTAAACGGATGTTCTGATAGACGATCATGTTCCCTACCAATCGCCTAGCTGTTGGGTTCATTTTGTCCCCGAGCGTCCCGTCCACGCCTTTCATGTAATCATCGGCTAAATCCAAGTCCTTCTGTGTCGCACCTTGCGCCTTTGCGTCTGTTAGTATCTGTTCGAGCTTACCTTTGCCCAGTCGTCGGGACCACTCGGCCTTTCTGGCTGCTTGCTCGATGTAACTATTCAACGTGGCATGTAGGTTCTTCTCTACAAACTGTGCAGCATCTGCCGGCGTTATAAATGCCAACATTCGCTCTTTCGTATGCTGCATCCCCGGCTGGTTCACTTCACGTAGGTCGGCTCCGATACCAAGGTCGCTCCCCCCACGACTAATCAGTCGGCTGATCAGACTATCCGCTGTACCTTTCATCTCCCCGCGCCGGATGTACGGCTCCAGCATGTCGCGGAAAGCCTTCTGGTTCTTACTGATGTAATGGGTGTCCCAAACACGGGGGAAGTAATCTGGCCCGAGATCACCCAGGCTGACTCCTGCTTCCTTCATGTATCCGTGGATACTGCGCAGCCACTCTTTTACTTCCTTCGCTTTCAACCGGGCCTCTGGTGTTTTGGCGGGTGTATTGCTCTGCAACGACTCCATCAAGTCGTTGCTCTGCTCTTCGCTCATTCCACCAACGATGTCCCCCAACATGGTGCGCATCTTTGTCGCTTCGATCCGGGATGCCGGGACAAACCCCTGGTCCCCGCCATCTCTGGTCGCCTCGCGTTTGATGATGTCGGCCAGTTGCTGTAGTGCCGGGATGCCGGTGTTACGTAGGCGATCACCACCCGCTCCGACAACGGCATCAGCCAGCTCACCCAGTGGCTTCGCAAACCCAGCAGCCGTGTCGAGGATTTTGTTCCTGTGAGTCTCCATCAGTGCGTGTCGAACAGCGCTGGGACTACCCATAGCCTGTGCGTACTTCCCTTCATGGAAGTAGTTCATGATGTGCTCAGCCCGTTCGTCGTTTGACCACACCCCGAACAACTTACGGATGAACGCTGCGATCTTCTGGAACACGTTCCTTGCTGCGATCGATACCTTAAAACCCTTCGGGTCTGCGGCCCACATCTGGTACATGTATGCGGCACGCTCTTCTGGGTCCTTGAGCTGCTTCAGTACCGCAGGCTGATTCATGAACTTATCTTCGAGCTGACGGATCACATGTTCATTCGACGCGGCTTTCATCAGCACTTCTATGATGTCCGTAGCGCCAGCGTCGCGTAGCTGAGCGAAGAAGGCATGCAGCGATTCATGATATGCGACGGACATAGGGTCCAGCGCATGAATCGACAACCGGATGTAGTCCCCTGTTTTCGTCCGGTCAAACTGCCCTGCGTGTGTGAATGAAGCCCACGCCAGTTTGACCGACTTGCCTAAGACTTTCTCGATGTGATCTCGGATGTCCTTGGCGTTGTAGTTCTTGGCGTTGTTGACGTTGGGGCTGGTGGACTGAGCGGACTGCTTCGTCTCACCGGTCCCTAACGAGGCGTCTGTGGCTTTGTCGGCTTTGTCGGCAGCTGTAACCCCTCTGATTTTGTCCCGCACCCGCCGAAGGCTGTCGCCAATGCCGCTGCTAACGACCTGAACATCACCACCAGTCTTCCTGGCTGCCCCCGTCTTGGGGGCTTGGCCTTTTGGGTCGGATGTGCCCTCCATCTCTGCCAGGCTCTCATCCCCCTCGATAACTGACTCTGCTTTCTTGATCAGGGTCATCAGCGCTAGCTTCTGGTCGCTGATTAAGTCCTTCATATCCTCATCAGTTGCCGCCTTCTCCCTCTCTCGCACGCTATTCAGCCGCTCTTTAGCCCAGGCGAGGTGTGTTACGGCGTCGTCAGGTGTGTAGGTATCAGGCGGGTTGTTGAGGTATTCCAAGCGTCTCATGATGTTACGCAGGAATGGGCTGCCCTTAGGTGCCGCTTCGCCCTCAGCCTGACGGACCCCATTGGTTGCCACCCCGGCCTCGAACTTGATAGGGTTCTCAGGCTGATTTGTGCCCTTCTTTACCTTGATGTCGCCGCCGGCTGAGCTGGAGGTGCGTCCTGCAGTGCTCGGTAGTTGACGGGCTTTACTACCGCTATTCCACTCTCCGCTCTCCGCGCCTGCCTCCGGGGACAGCGGGAACATCTCGCCTTGTCCCCTGCGGTCGGTATAGCTCGCAGGTAATGCGCTGAACGTGCGCACACCGTCCGAATCACCCGGCGTATTTGCCTCTCCGAACGCATCCCCCTCGGGGCGAACAATGACGTCTTTGTATTTCCGTGCCAGCTCGTTGATTGTGGCCGCTGCCTCACCGAGCGACATCGCCTCGGGTACACCGCCACCATCACCGAACTTACCGTTGTCGAGGTATTTTTCAAGCAGCTCGATCTCCTCGTCCAGAATCCTGACGAACTTTGTCTCCCCTACTCTCTGGGCAACTCTTTCACGATAATTTTCGCGGCGCGTCAATTCCTTGACTGCTTGCTTCATCGTCATTTTCTTTATGTTGTCATGCAGCGAGTCGTTCGACGAAAACTTGTCGTTATATATGACGTCAACTCGACTGTCCAACGGGTCTGGGGCCAGCATGCGCAGTTTATCGGCGTCCTTTGCGCTCATGGACGCAGCAACAGACACCAGTTTCTTCACGCGCTCTACCAGCTTCTGTGCTGGTTTACCCGGTGTGTTAGCCCATTCGAATTCGATCGTCCCGATCAAGGTTGCCAGACCCGGAACAGCTTTGTGATCCCCAGCCCAGTGCGGAGACCCGTCCATGTTCGACCGATGCACCATATCGTTTTTCGGTCTGGTATCTCTGTTGTCTCTACCGATCGCCTCTGCGTCCAGCAGCGGATCGCTGTCCTTGCGCCGGTCGCCAAATATCGGGCGGCGATCACCCATCTTGTTTGTGAGTTTGTGTATGTTCCCTGTTATGTCCGCATCTTCCCGCGCTTCCATCTCAGAAGAGAACGTGTCGTTGTTCGTGCTCGTAGCACTACGGCCACCATACTCGGTGACAGTACCGTCGTTTCTGCCCTTACTCCATTTACCTAAGTATGGGGGCGTCTGTGTGAGCGTTTCTTTCGGGAGTGTCTTCTCGACGAACCTGTTGTCCGCCGCTGTGTCCTGACGTGAGCGTATGGCTGAGGCGGGTCGTCCTCCGGCTGCGGCAATCTGTGCCGATGCACGCTGGCGGCTCATCTCTTGCGTGTCGCGCCCATCTGAACCAAGTTCCTTATCTTTGGCGACAGCGGCTTGGCGTCCGAGGTTGACATATTCGAAGATTTTTGGCGCTGACTCAGCGACCAGCATCTCGTCACCTCTCGCTGCGGCCAATTCGTTCGCCCATAACTTCATCAGTCGGTTATGGACAGTGTGCAGCTTTTCTTTCGGTACTTTCGCAGCCTTGGCAAACTCATCCCGGATCGCAACCATCCGTCGGCTTGCCCCATCTCTTTCCCTGTCGCTCTCGGTACGTACATCGAGCTTTCTTGCTTGTCCCCATGTGAAGGGTTTGGCATTGACGTACGCAATCACAAGCTCATCTGGGAGCTGTATTGGTGTCGGTTTCTCCTTTGTACCGCCGTATTTAGATGTTAGAAGATTGACGCCTTCCATGAAGGCTTCGGCTATCTGTTGCCGCAGTGGGACAGACTCGTCACGCTCCCGCCGTGTGTACCTTTTTTGTCGCATCACGGTTGCGAGCTTCGTGGCGTCCACGATGAGCTCAGGCCCTTCCTTTGCTTCTATATCCCGGAGGACACCCTTACTGTCTCTCGATTTGTGCGCGGGGGTGACCTTCCATCCGACTTCGAGGCGAGCAGGGCTACGTGAGTGCTTTTTACCATCGAGCCGGATACTCTCGTTTTCATCCTGGTTGAACTCGTTGGGGTTACCTCTGTTCTCCACGAGGATATGTCCGAACTCAGACCCTGCTTCGGTTTCAAACCTTATATCGAATCCGTTTTGTTCGGCGGTCCGTACGATTCTGCCGCTGTCGTCTTTCGTGCTGTGTTTCTCTCGCAGGCTCGCCAAGTATTTGTCGACGTACTGGCTGTCTTTGTGCATCATTGCACCACCGACGACATTTCGCTGGTTACCGTTTTTGTCTGCTTTGCTCAGGCCGAAGCGCGTGATGTTCTGCGACGCCTCCTCGAGCCTGTTGCCATCTTCGTCGAAGCCGCCTTCCGTTGGTTCGATGACTGCCCCATTCTCGTCTGTCAGTACCTCTTCTGAGAAGTCAGCCCCGCCTGTGCGTTCCAGGTTCGGCTCACCGAACTGCTTCGCTGCTTGCTCGATGCGCTTACTTACCGGCTCAGCATTACTGCCGAAGTGATCCTTCAGTATTCTTGCGATAGATTCGTTGATGGCCTGCGCTTCAGCGGGGGTGGACTTTGCGGTGAGTTCTCCTCTGGCGTGTCTGATAAGTGTATCTGACAGTCTCGGAATTTCGCTGGATAGGAATGTGTCTGCAGTCTCGTCGGTCAATGAATCCCTCAGGAAGTTGTGGAGGTCGCCGCGTTCTTGCCCGCGCTTGTTCAGACTGTTGATGCTGCGGAAGATGTTGTCGGTGTCCTTAGGGTCTAGATTCGCCCCGGCCACAACACGGGTGAACGTGTTAATCATGTGCGGGGCGTGTTTATCGAAAACGTCGACCATCATGTCGACGACTTCCGGGTTCAACTTACCCCTGATGGCCTGCTCTGCGACCATACGCAGCGTAGATGCCATCTTTCCCATAGACTCTGAGTCCTCAAATAGTTCGGGTCTTTTCCCCACTATTCCGGACTCTTTGATGGCCTGAGCGATGGCCGATTCGACCCCCGAGTAGTCCTCAGACAGTTTTGTTTCGCCCTCGGTGGAGTTCAGAGATTCGATATATGCTGCCCGAGCTTCCTCTTTGCTCATCCCTTCCGCCACCCGGGCGTCTATATATGCCTTACGGTCCTTTATATTGGGCTTTTGGGGCGCTTTTTGCTCCTCGGTGGGGGGTGGGGTGCTTCCCGACGTTTCAGGCGGTTCTGGGGCCTTTTTGCTGGCAAACCCGAGTGCGGTGAGCTCGGGGGTGGGTTCATCCACCCACTCCGCGTCGACGTCCACGTCTCGCCGCTTCGATTTCTCGTATGCCTTGCTAACCACATCAGAGAACTCATCGACCTTACGTTTCCCTGCCTTCGTAACCTCCCAAGCTTTACGTAGCGTCGCTATGCCGATCTGGGAGGCACGATCGCCAATGTTTTTCATGGCGTCCATGATGTCGGCACGCTTGGCTTCATCCAGCCCAGCGTCCGCCAGCATCTCTTCACCCCACTTTTTCGCAGCTTTGATGTGCTCGTTGTCAGATAGCTCAGTGAGTCGGCGTTTTGCTTCGTCAGTAGTGGCTCGCGCCCAATCTGCGGGATTTACCCCGAGTTCTTCTCCGTTCAGGACTTTGTCGAGGGTTGTATCGAATTTCTCCCGGCCCTTCTGGGCCAGATCAGAGACTTCATCCCATGCCGACTTTAGTTTCACGCCGGGTTTGCTCTCTGCGGCGGCGTCCATTTTTTCGCCAGCACCGCGTCTTGCCGCTGCGAGACGTTCATTGATCGACGTCTTGGCCGAGTCGATCATCTCGCCAGCTTTCGGGGCGACGTTGTGCGCGAGGTCAGCGGCTACCCCGATGTGCCCCATTGCCGCGCCAGCTACACCACCTCCGATCATGTTTTCTTTGATCGACTCCCAATCGAGCGGTGCGTCCGGATTAGCGCCCAACTGCTTGATTGCATCCCCTCCGCCTTCAGCTCCTGACTCCAACGCGAAGTCACCGAGCACGTTGCGTCCATAGGTGCCCTTGAACGACTGCCCGACAGCACCTGCTGTACCGCGTCCGAGCTGTTTACCGATCATCCCTGGGACGATACCTTGCAGGACGGCAGAACCTGCACCGCCGGCGAGTGCGCCTAGCGCACGTTCAGACGCAGGGCGCTGCATAGCCTCCGGATCGGCCATCTGTTTCTGTAAGGTGTCACCCACCTCGAACGGTAGCGACGCCGCAGTGGCGGCTGCCATAGCAGGTATGGCACCACCACCGGTCAACGCAGCAGCACCTATGCCTGCAAGAGATACTGGAGCAGAACCACCAAGCAAACCAGCTGCGTATCGAAGCCCGCTTTTGAAACCGTCAACCTGGCTTGAGTGGCTGACCTGCGGGGCCATCTCCTGCGCTTCCTGCTGGAGCCGCTGCGCCTCTCCGTATCGTGCTTCAGCGAACTTATCCGCCCCGAGAAGTTCGCCGGCCATTCCAGCGACGGACTGAAGCTGCGAACCTGCTCCACGCAGACCGGAGCTCCAACCTTTTGACAGTGCTGTACCGATGGTGTCGTCTGGCACCATCACCTCCGGGTTTTGTTGCTTTAGCAACTCAGAGAACATGCCCATACGGACTCCTACTTGAGGGAATTATTTGGTGCGCCAAAGTTTGGCCACAGGTGGTTAGCATCTGGGCCGTACTCGAAGTTGACTGCTGGTATAGACCCAATCGGTTTACCGGTCTCGGGGTGCAGGAATTCGTACCTCTGCTGCAGGATATTGTTGGGCTGCGCCCGCATGTTCTTATCAGCGAATGTTCTAAGGTCATACGTCTGCGGCATATCAGCGGCGAAGGGGCTTAACCCGTAAGAATCTCGTGCCAGCTCCATCCTTTGGAAATGTTTTAGCATGTCTGCCCTATCCTGATCGTCCAGCGCAGCGCGACCGTATTTAGACAGCTTCCCGGCATACTCGATTTGCTTCGGGTCTTTCGACGCCAGAAGCGCAGGGATCATCTTTCCGATGGTTGCGTCAGTCGTCTGCGTGTACACCGCTATCCGTTTCGCGTCCGGCTTGTTTTCGCCGTCAACGAATATCTTCGAAGCGTGTTCGTCCCAAGCTTTCTCGGCCCCTTGCTTCTGGGTGTATGCGGCGTCGCTACGCCCTGCCGCGTATTCACGGTCTTTATTCGCCTGTTCGATCTGGAATTTACGGGCGCTAAATGTATTTGTCATTCTGTTGCCCATCAGCTGCGTGTCGTTGTTCATCCGTGTCGTTGCGAGCTGAGTGTTGGCTGTCAGGTCCTGCCCGCGAATTGCTGCATCGTTCTGCATCTGCGCGGTTAGCAACGCTGTGACCTGAGCACGCCGATGTTTCGACATTGGCTGAGCCAACAACTCTTGCATTTCAAACCGCTTCAAAGTTTCGGCTGTACGCGCTCGGGCCGCCGNNNCGTTGAGCTTGGCTAGATGTGCTTCAGAAGTGCGCTGTTGCCAACCCATCTTCGGGCCGGTATAAACCATCTCCTGGCCTTTATCCAAGAGGTTACCGTTGCGGTCGAAGTTCCGTGTTTCTCCGAGCTTACCGGGGGCGTTGATGTCGGCTTCAAGCTTGTCCGCAGCCGCTAGCTTGGCAGCGTTCGCCGCTGTGAAGTCTTCTGCCTTCGCTTTTGCTTTTGTAGGTACAGGCGCAGCGCCGGCATTGACCCCAGGGCTTAGTGTTTTACCTTGCTCTTGCCTCAGTGCAGTATCGTCGACACCCCATTCTTGGCCGAATACGTTCCCCGCATGGCGTAGCCCTGCATTGATCGTGCGACCTATCGTATCCTTGGTGTCGTCGCTGAGATTCGGGTAGATGACGTGCTTACCGAGGGCATGACCCGCACCGTACGCGGCACCGACCCAGCCTGCGCGAGTAGGCAGCGCGCTCAGGGCCGACGCGCCTGTGAGCACACCGCTATCAACGGCGTCAGCAGTGCGCCCTTCGTCGATGGCGTTCATCGTGTTGTGGGCGTTGTACCCTGCACCGAGGGCAGCGACCGCGCGGTTAGCTACCTCGGCCTTGGGGGCTATCTCCCGAGCGAACTTGCCGACGCGCTCTCCGATGTAGCGGTAGGGGTCCCTCGGGGCGGCACCAACGGCTCCACCTGTGCCTGGGACCTGCCCGCCACCAGTAGCGGTGTATTGAGAGGCACCGCCCGCCAGTTGTTCAAGTTCTCCAGCTGGAACGAGCTCGAACGCTCCTGCCGCCCTCAGCCCCTTCCCCCCGTTCAACGCCTTTGCGTCTGCCTCGGCGACCGTCATGCCCTTCTCAGCCAGCACCTCCTCGCGCAGCCCACGCAGGTGTTGCCGCAACTCAGGCTGGGCGTCCAGCATGTCGTTGGACACCACGAACTCACCCGGTTCGTACTTCGCAGGAATCTTGTCGCCAGTGCCAGTGCCCGGGACAACGCCGCCGTGGCCGGTGCGTAGGGTGCTACCGCCATGAGCGAACTGAATCCCCGCAGGGTTCTCAGGTGTAGCTCGTGGGTTCACTGGCTGTGGCGGCGGAGGCGGGGGTGGAGCCTGGGGCGCTTCTGCTGCAGCCATGCGCTTGTCCAAGACTTTCTTCTGACCGCCGAAGTAGTTCCGTAGGGTAGTGAGCATGCCTCCGCCGTTGGTCATGTAGAGCTCGCCACCATCCCTGAACTGAATCCCAGCGGGGTTATCCGGCGTGACCCGGGCGCTTCTGCTGCAGCCATGCGCTTGTCCAAGACCTTCTTCTGACCACCAAAATAGCCCTTCAAGGTGTCGAACACCCCGCCGTTGGTCATGTAGAGTTCGCCCCCGTCACGGAGTTGGGGCATCGGTATGTTGAACTCCCCCGTCCCGAGCATGCTCGCGCCGCTGACCCTGCCACTGCTCTTCGCAGCTTCGTCTCCGCCACTCTTCGGCGGTGCTAACGCCATGCCTCTGTACGGGTCAACCCCGTCACGGAGGTTCGCCGTCATGGTGGCATTATTCGCTTCGGTGGTGGCATATTCCCCTCCCCCCATCATGCGAAGTTCTGGTCTGCG
>JFJP01032902.1_pt1 | contig 11023 bp, 13 predicted proteins | sample 431651 | NCBI WGS metagenome assembly JFJP01 (sample SAMN02602958, study PRJNA72255) | Microbial mat metagenome, whole genome shotgun sequencing project. | biome: fresh water; feature: sink hole; material: water; isolation source: purple microbial (photo- and chemosynthetic) mats found in...
GAAATAATGCAATCGATTCTTTCGTTAAAGGAAATTCATACGCGGGTAATAAATAGATTTGAGTTGTTTTGTTTTTAGTTCTTTGAGTTTCGGGATCAAAAGATCGCAATGTATCAATGTAATCATCAATTAAATCAATGCGATACGGAACTTTGCTTCCCATGGGAAATATATCAAAAATTGACCCTCGAACCGCAAACTCGCCGTGTTCCATGACTTGTTGCACACAACGATAGCCATTTATTTCTAAACGCGCACGAAGTTTCTCACGATCTAAGGTTTGTCCCGCATTTAAAATTAAACTATTTCCTTGCACATAATGTCGAGGAGCTAAACGTTGCAATAATGTAATGATCGGCAAAATTAAAACCGCTTGTTTCTTATCCGATAATCGATATAAAGTTGCTAAGCGTTCAGAAATAATATCTTGATGTGGAGAAAAGGTATCATAAGGCAAGGTTTCCCAATCAGGAAAATGCAGAATATCTAATTGATGATAGGAGAAAAAAGCAATGTCTTCAGCTAACCGTTGCGCACTTAAACTATCAGAGGTAATTAAAACCGTTAAACCCGCGTGTTGCAATGCTGTTTCAGTGAATACTAAACCCGCCCCACAACCGAATAAATTACTCCAATGAAATCGAATGCCAGCTTTATCTGGCAAATGAGGTTGAATGACCTTCATAATTAAAATTTCTCAAAATCATTTTCAGAAGCCTTGCGTTTTCTTTGGTGGTGTTCGAGGTGTTTTTTCAGATGTATTTTGAGGCGTTTTTGGAGGAGTGTTAATTTCTTTAGTCGATGTTTCTTCTAGTACAACTTCTAAAGCTGGATCATCTGTTTTGCAATCAAAAAAAGTAATCATTTGTAATAAATGTTGTGATTGGCTATTTAATTGTTCTGCGGCACTTGCTAATTCTTCAGAAGCAGCGGCATTTTGTTGAGAAATTTGATCAAGTTGATTAACGGCTTTATTGACTAATTCAGCCGTTCTTTGAATAGAAGGAACAATAGTATTTAGTAATTGTCCCGCATGTTCTGCAATATACACGCTATTAGTGGTTAGTTTCTTAATTTCTTGGGCAGCACTTTGACTATTTTCTGCTAACTTTTGCACTTCTGCTGCAACCACTGCAAATCCTAAACCGTGTTCTCCAGCTCTCGCAGCCTCAATTGCCGCATTTAATGCTAAGATATTAGTTTTATAGGCAATTTCTTCAATAATGGTTATTTTTGATGCAATGTCTTGCATTGCTAACATGGTTTCACGAACAGCTTGTCCACCTTCATTTGCTTGAACGGCGGTTTGTAACGCGATTTCTTCGGTTGATTTTGCATTGGTATTGTTTTGACTAATAGAAGCCGACATTTCTTGCAAAGAAGCACTGGTTTGCTCAACGCCAGCGGCTTGCATAGAAGCATTTTTGCTCATGCGTTGCGCGGTTAAATTAACTTGTTTAGAAACCAAAAACAAATGATCAGCTTGGTTTTTAACCTTATTAATAATATCGGTTAAATTCTTACTCATTATTTGCATGGCTTTTAGAATATTTCCAACCTCATCGCGATAAATATCTTTAACGCTTATTTCTAAATCACCCTTTGCAACTTTCTCTGCGTATTTAACGGCATTATCTAAAGAACCAGAAATACTTCGACCGATTCTTGATAAAAAGAACATCATCAATAAAGTAATAATGATTGTTCCAACCGTAATAATAAGCATTGTAAGATTACGCAAATCTTCAACTTGTTCTTTAAGAGATTCAATGTTTTTTTGATGAATATGTTTCAATTTTCCTAGCTCACTTAATGCGATGTTATAATTTGCTTGTTGTTGATTGACAATTAAATTGAGAGCATCTTCTTTCATAAATTCGTGGCTTAATCCAATGATTTTATTAAATAATTCATCGAAAACTTCCCAGTTTTTTCTAAACATAGTCCATAATGTGATATTTTCTTGAGTATTTCCATGAGATTTGGTGTAACTTTCAAACTCATTAAATGCAATGTTGAGTTGTTCAGAAATAGTAACAATTTCAATTTCTAATCCTTCCATCGCGTTAAAATCAGAAATGCTCACATGAGTAACCAAATTCATCATTTTATTTAAAGTGAGTTTCTCAATATGATTAATTTTAAAACTTGGCGTGGCATTTTGATCGACTAAATTGATGGATAAATTTGTGATGTGATAAGTGAAGAAATAGCTTGCAACACCACTTAAAATTAAGCAACATAAAGTTAATGCAATATTGGTATTAAATTTGGAACGAATGTACATAGAAATCCTCAATATTTATGGTAAAGGTGTTGGGTAGAAACGTGTATCGATGAAATGTGTTAAATCAACATTTTTCAAAATATCCGCTTCTTTGCTCAGATTCAAAAGTACTTCAAAATCTTCTAACTTTGGTTTCAAATTTGTAAAACTAATTTTTTCTAAAGGTTCTGATAATGTGTTCATAATCAAATCTTTAGAATGTGGATAATAAATGCTATCACTCACTAAATTTGCAATAGATTGCGATTGCATGGTTGAACGATCATTTTCAATCCATTGACTTGCCTTAATTAAACTCGTTAGCCATTCTTGCATTGCTTGAGGATATTGATTTAAAAACGCCTCTTTTACAACTACGATGCAATCAATATGTTCGGGAAGGATATTTGCACTTAAAATCAACAAATTTCCTTTATTTTGTTTAACGATATTACTTCCAAACGGTTCGGCGACAATAAACGCATCAATAAAACCTAATTCCATAGCTTGCTGCATATTTGATGGGGCAATTGATTTCAACGTGACATCTTTTAAGGACAAATGTGCTCTTTTCAAATACGCATTTAACAGAGCAACGTGAGTGGATTTTCTCCCAGGGATACCAATGCTTTTTCCTTTTAGATCAATTGCATCATCAATAACAGATGTGTTGGTCACTGTAATAGAAGACCCATTACGATGTGCAAGTAGAACTGCTTTAATATCTGGATTCTTTTGATACAAATCCATTGCAACCGGGGCTAAAATAAAAGCGGCATCAATCTTATTTGCTTTTAATGCACCGGTTAATTCACTCCATTTTTTAAATAAACGAGGCTTTATTTCAATGTGTTGATATTGTTGATTATCTAACGCATGAGAAATGGGTAAAATCAAATGATCCATAATTGGTAAATAACCCACGCGCAAGGCTTCTTTTGCAATGCTCACGTTTGAAAGAAATAAACTAAGGCACAGCATAATTCTCGTCAATAACATGATGTTCTATCCTGTCGTTTTAGAATGGGAATTGGCGTTCCCTTTGTTTTATTTTAATATTTAATTGTATAGTTAATTAGCGGGCAAGGCAAAAGATTTGCACACTTTAAATCATGATCAATAGGGTTAAATATAACGTGAGATCGCTGTGAATATGCGGCGATACAGCAATCAACCCAAAATTGTGCTATCTTATTAACAGTCTGCTACGTTTGAAGGAAATGAGATGGATATTGGTGAATTGTTAGCGTTTGGTGTCAAAAATGGTTCTTCTGACTTGCACTTATCAGCGGGTGTGCAGCCGATGATTCGTTGCAGTGGTGAAATGCGCAAAATTAACTTGCCGTCATTAAATCACTCCGAAGTCCGCGACATGATGTACGACATTATGAACGACCGCCAACGCAAAGAATATGAAAAATATATGGAATGCGATTTTTCATTTGAAATCCCCGGGCTTGCGCGTTTTCGGGTCAATGCTTTCGTACAAAATCGCGGCGCGGCGGCGGTGTTTCGTACCATTCCCTCTCAGATTTTAACCCTCGAACAATTGAACGCGCCTGAATTATTTAAAGAAATTGCGATGACCCCACGCGGCATTTGCTTAGTCACCGGCGGAACTGGCTCTGGAAAATCAACCACTTTGGCGGCGATGATCGACTATCGAAACACCAACGACGCTGGTCACGTTTTAACCATCGAAGACCCCATCGAATTCGTTCATCAATGCAAAAAAGGCATGATCACCCAACGCGAAGTGCATCGTGATACGCTTGGATTTAGTGAGGCTTTACGCTCAGCCTTACGCCAAGACCCTGATGTCATTCTGGTCGGGGAAATGCGCGATTTAGAAACCATTCGTTTAGCATTATCCGCCGCAGAAACGGGGCACGTTGTGTTTGGAACGCTCCACACCAGTTCTGCTGCAAAAACAATGGATCGGATTGTCGACGCATTTCCCGCCGCCGAAAAAGATATGATTCGAGCAATGCTTTCTGAATCTTTAAAATTTATTATTTCTCAAAACTTACTCAAAAAGATCGGGGGCGGACGGGTTGCCGCGCACGAAATTTTGGTTGGAACACCCGCGATTAGAAACTTAATTCGTGAAAACAAAGTTGCACAAATGTATTCCGCCATTCAAACAGGGCAAAAATTCGGAATGCAAACCCTCGACCAATGTTTAGCGCGTTTAGTTGCAAACAAAATCATTTCCAAAGAAGCCGCTCGTGAAAAAGCCGCCATCAAAGAAAATTTCTTATAAAAATATAGGTAGGAGAAAATAAATGGAAAAGGATCAAGCCAGTAAATTAATTCGAGAATTGCTCGTGTTAATGGTAAAGAAAGGGGGCGCAGATTTGTTCATTACCGCAGGATTTCCGCCCGCAATGAAACTTAAAGGAAAAATGACTCCTTTAATGAAACAACCGCTTTCTGCGGAAGATTCTAAATCGCTTACCCAAGCCATTATGAACGACAAACAACTCAAGGAATATGAGCAAACTAAAGAATGTAACTTTGCGATTAATCCACCGGGGATTGGACGGTTTCGTTGTAATGCGTTTGTGCAACAAGGTTGTCAAGGATTAGTCGCACGGGTAATTACCGCTGAAATTCCTAACTTTGATAAACTCGGTTTGCCGCCAGTTTTAAAAGATGTCATTATGCACAAGAATGGCTTGATTTTAATGGTGGGAGGAACAGGGTCTGGAAAATCAACCACGATGGCGGCTTTAATTGACCATCGAAACGCCAATAGTTACGGACATATCATCACCTTAGAAGACCCCATTGAATACGTTCATCCGCATAAGAACTGCGTAATTATGCAGAGAGAAATCGGGGTAGATAGTCATAGCTGGGAACACGCAATGCACAATACGTTGCGGCAAGCACCCGATGTTATTCTGGTGGGAGAAATTCGGAGCAAAGAAACGATGGATTTCGCATTAGAACTTGCTCAAACGGGTCACTTAGCCATGGCAACTTTACACGCGAACAGTGCTAACCAAGCCTTAGATCGGGTGTTGGGTTTCTTTCCTACCGAAAAACAAAAGAAACTCCTCGCCGATTTATCATTAAATTTGCGTTCAATTATTTCTCAACGCTTAGTGAAAACCATTGATGGCGGACGTTGTGCGGCGATTGAAATTTTGATTAATTCGCCCTTAATTGCAGAATTAATTATTAATGGAGATGTGGGTGGAATTAAACCTATTATGGCGAAATCGCGTGAAGCTGGAATGCAAACCTTTGATCAAAATTTATTTGATTTGTACGAGGAAGGAAAACTTGATTTAGAAGGCGCATTAAGTTATGCAGATTCTGCGAATGAATTGCGTTTGACCATTAAGCTAAAAAGTAAAGAATCAAGAGGTCGTGATCCTTTATCTGGTTTGGAGCATCTTGCTTTCAAAAAAGAAGAAGAAGAAGAAGAAGGCAAACGGAAATAAAATACAATGGATATTAAGCCCTATTTGAAGTTCATGGTAGAAAAAGACGGTTCGGATTTATTTATTACCGTTGGATTGCCCGTCATGGCGAAAATACAAGGCAAAGCAAAAGCGATTGGAAAAGCGGTTTTAACGCCAGAATTAACCAAAGCTGCTGCGTTTGGTATTATGACCGAAGCTCAAATCGAGGAATTTGAAGCAAAAAAAGATTTGGACTTTGCAATTGCATTAGAAACACCTCCCGCTCGTTTTCGGGTAAATGCGCTTTATCAGAAAGGCAAAGTTGCTCTGGTTATGCGTTTAATTCCTTCTAAAATTCCTAACGCCATTGATATGGGTTTGCCCGAAATTTTGCTCGAAATTATTATGAGCAAACGGGGTTTGTTATTAATGGTTGGCGGTACTGGATCGGGTAAATCAACGACCTTAGCAGCGATGTTAGATCATCGTAATCGTAATTCAACCGGACACATTTTAACGATTGAAGACCCGATTGAATTTTATCATCCACATCAAGGCTGTATCGTGACGCAAAGAGAAGTCGGCACGGATACAAAAACTTACGCAGCGGCATTAAAAGCCTCCTTACGCGAAGCGCCCGATGTAATCTTAGTCGGAGAAATCCGTGACAGAGAAACAATGGAAGCTGGTTTAGAATTAGCAAATACTGGGCATTTGGCGATTGCAACTATGCACGCAAATAATGCTAATCAAGCCATCGATCGGGTGGTGAATATGTTTCCTAATGCGATGCACAAGAAACTCTTTATGGATATGGCAATGAGCGTTAGAGCAATTCTTTCTCAACGTTTAGTGCCAGATGTGAGAGGAAAACGGTGCGCTGCCATTGAAGTGATGATTAATACGCCTCACATTGCTGGCTTAATGATGAAAGGGCAATTAGAAGATATTAAAGATGCTATGGAAACCAGTGGAACAAAGGGTATGAAAGCCTTTGATCAAGCCCTATTTGATTTATACAAAGAAGGCAAAATTACCTTAGAAGAAGCCCTAAACAACGCGGATTCTCGTACCAACTTAGAAGCTAAAGTTAACTTTGGATAAAATAACAATGTCTCAACTCAAAATCGCTTCCTTAACAGAAAGACTGAGAGATTTGAACCTTCCCGACGATGTTTTAAAAACGGGATTGGATATGTTTGAATCTTTTTGGGCAATCGCAGAGCAACATATTCACACGGAAATCGAGAAATCGAAAGCCCATTATTATAAGAAAGAAAGTGAATTACTTCAAAAACAACAGCGAGCAATTGATATTATTGAGCAACTCAATAAAGAATTAGCTGCCGTTAATCAACAACACGATTTATTGGTGCGTGAAAATGAAACTTTACATACCGAAGTTGATCGAAAAATTGGAGAATTAGCGGGTTATCAAACCACTATTGCGCGTTTTGAAGAAAAGGATTTTGCGCGGTTGCACGAAGTTAAACGATTAATGGAAGAAACAGGAAAACACAAGGAAAATCAAGAGCTTACTCAAAAAAAATTGGAAGAAGTTAATCGCCAAGCACAAGCCGATTGTAAAGCATATAACGATGTGCGTGAGGATTTGAAAACCCAAACTCGTCTTAAAGAAAATGCGCAAGAGCAAGTGAAGCGTTTAATAGAGGAAAATGCTGTTTTACAAGAGCGTTTCAAACTGGAATATGGTAAAGCAATCGCCGCGCAAGCTGCTTTGGAAGAAATTAAATTAACCATCAAAAAATTTGAAACCACGATCCAAGAATTAAAACAGGAACTTGAATCTCAACGAGATAATTTGAGTGCGGAACAAAAGATTCGTTTAGAATTAGAACGTAAATCTGCTGTTTTAGAAACGCAATTGAGCAATCAAGAAACAATCAGTAAAGAAACCATTACAAAATTAGAGCAAGAGCTTAATTTGCAGAAATCCGAAGTGATGAATTTACGGACGCGCTTAATTAAAGCAGAAGGGGCTTTGGAACGTGAGAGAAAAGCCGTTGAACGGTTAGAAACTAAATTAACTTCTTCAAGATAATTAATGCGTTGTCGCATGATTGCGTAGTCGTACAATCACTTCTACGCTTTCAACATAAGTCCCGTTGGGTAAATAAGGCACGGCATTTAAAGGAACATCGTCCATTGGAATATCGGTTAATTCGCCGGTATCTACGTTATAGAAATGATGATGAAAAGTCGTATTTGAATCATACACCACTTTCTCCGCATCGACCAGCAATTCTCTCACCAATCCCTTCCGAACAAATAAGCCTAAGGTATTATAAATCGTTGCTTTAGAAACTTTTGTTTTAGAGTGATTAACTTTGTTTAAAATTTCTTCTGCGGAAATGTGTTGCGCATAACTTAATAATGCGGTTGCAATTTCGATGCGCTGAGTGGTGGGTGAAATCTCATGTTGTAGAAGTAAATCAATGACTTCCGCGCGGCTACGTTCAAACCATTGCATGCTTTATCCCTCTGAATTAAAAAACAAGAAACTTTGTGTTTGTCGACTTTGTTGTTGGCGTAACAACTCCCAATAATTGGGGATATTAAAAGAACCGTTTTTCTCTATTTCTACATAAATCAAAGCACGCGGTGCAAGCCACCCTTTTTGCAATAATTCAATGCTTGGATTTAAAAGATTTTTATGAAAAGGAGGGTCTAAAAATACCACATCAAAAGGCGTGGGGTTTTGCTTAAGAAAAAGTAACGCATCTTGATGAATAATCTTAATGGGGGCGTGAGGAAAAGATTGCAATTGTTGTTGTAAATGTTGGGCGATTAAATAATTTTCTTCAATTAAAACAGCGTGTTGCGCGCCTCTTGAGAGTGTTTCGAAACCTAATACGCCGCTGCCTGCGAATAAATCCAAACACGACGCGCCCGTAATGTAGGGCATTAACCAATTGAAAAGGGTTTCTCGCAAACGGTCGGGGGTGGGACGCAGACCGATAATGTCTGGGACGATTAATTTGCGTCCGCGCCACAGCCCGCCAATAATGCGGATTTTGCCCTCGCCCGATTTCAAATAATCACCTACACGTCGTCTGGAAAATCAGCTTCGCCAGCCAGAATTTCGTCCAAACCGACCGCCACTAAATCGGTTAACAGCGCGTCCCGACCTTTGATTTCTTCGGTGTTGACGCTTTCGTAATCTGCACCGCGTTGTTGGATGAGTTTTTCCACGCGGGCGGCAATCTCGTCGGGTATTTGAAATTGCAACGTTTTCATTGAGTTTTCCTCTGGTTTTTAAGCTAAAAGATTTGCCTTAAATTAGTTTATCTAGTTTATCATATTCATTTTACGAATTTGGAGAAATGCGCGTGTTAATCGACAGTCATTGCCACCTTGACGATTCGAGTTTTGATAGTGATCGCTTGCAAGTGATTGATTCTGCTAAACAACAGGGCGTTCAAATTCAAATTATTCCCGCGATTGACGTTCTTTCTTGGGAGCGCATTAAAAATATTTGCAATCAATTCAAAAACTTATATGCGGCGGTCGGTTTGCACCCGTGTTATGCGCATCAGCCCCGCGATATTTCCGCATTGGAAAATTGGTTATTAACGCATAAATCCGTTGCAATTGGCGAATGTGGCTTGGATTATTTCATTCCCGACGCGGATCGCGCACAACAACAATGGTTTTTTAGTCGACAATTAGCGATTGCGCAAACCTTTGATTTACCTGTAATTCTTCATGCTCGTCGTTCGGTTGATGATGTTATCAATAATATCAATAAATTCAAAAACTTACGCGGCGTGGTGCATAGTTTTGTGGGCAGTGAACAACAAGCAAAACGTTTGATTGATCGAGGGTTTTTATTGGGTTTTGGCGGAACACTTACTTACCCTCGCGCCAATCGTTTGAGAAAACTAATTCAAACCCTGCCTTTAGAAAGTATTTTATTAGAAACTGACGCGCCGGATCAACCCTTATTTGGTAAGCAAGGTCAACGCAATGAACCCGCTTTTTTAGTTCACATTTTAAATACGATTGCTCAATTACGTCAAACCGATCCAGAAACCCTTTCTCAACGCTTTTCTCAAAATACAATACAACTTTTTAAACTATAAAATCAATGCTGCTGCAACACTGCGTCCTTCGGCAGCTAACACTTCAAAGGTTCGGCACGCCGCGCTGGTGTCCATGATTTCAAATCCAATCCCCTTCCAATTAAAACAATTCCCGCTTTTAACTGACAAACTTCTTCAAAATGTTCCTCGGTGAGTTCCTCGATAGAAGTAGGCGACCATTTGCTCAAATGATGAGAGGAAATTAAAACGCTATGAGAATAAGTAAGCCGATTAATAATTATTGCAACGTTTGGGTGATAACTCTGAATTCGATATTTGCTATCACTACTTTCTAATTCAAATTTCAAGGTGTGTTTCCTTTTTCTTTAAAGAATTGAATATCATTTAATCGTTTTTGTATGCGATAAACCCAAAATTTTTTCATTAACCACGACACCAATACATAACCCATTAATAAAACAATAATTGCTCCAATTGTTCCTATAAACCAAGACGGTTGCTCTGTCCACCAAGTAATCCCAAAAACGACCAGTTTCTTTGTAAAAAAAGTCATGATATTATCGTAAAGTTTTTGGTATAAAAACCAAACAATTCCTCCAAGTCCAATTATCCCCATTAAACTAATCATTGAAAACAAAATGTCTTCAAATTCATCAAATAAACTGTCTTGATGTGAAATGCCTAAATGACCAATTAAGTCATAAATTTCAAAGACTTGCAATTTACTGCGGTGAATAACACGCCAAATTTTAGGAGGATACCATAAAGGAATTTGTTTCAGGCAATCCAAATGAAGAGAAAGCTCATTAATTTTCTTATTAATGATTTCTTCGTGTATTTGAGTGCTCATTATTTAAGATTTCATTGGATTTAAAGGAGTGAGAATGTCTATTTTCTCTTGTTGAATGCGTTGATAAATTTCTTCACGATGCACAGCGATATCTTTTGGCGCATCAATACCAATTCTAACTTGATTTCCTTTAACACCTAATACTGTGACTGTGATTTGATCGTCGATCATCAGCGATTCTCCGATCCGTCGAGTTAAAATTAACATTTTCTCCTCCATGAAATTGTGTTTTTTAGATGCGTTTCTATGTAATATTTGTAAATTAGAAACGCATAATTGTTTAATTAACTATCGGTATTACCTTTATCTAATTCAAACGCGGTATGTAATGCTCTGACGGCTAATTCAAGATATTTCTCATCAATCACCACCGAAATCTTAATTTCAGAGGTAGAAATCATCTTCACATTAATGCCTTCATTTGAAAGTG
>JFJP01040570.1_pt1 | contig 11023 bp, 12 predicted proteins | sample 431651 | NCBI WGS metagenome assembly JFJP01 (sample SAMN02602958, study PRJNA72255) | Microbial mat metagenome, whole genome shotgun sequencing project. | biome: fresh water; feature: sink hole; material: water; isolation source: purple microbial (photo- and chemosynthetic) mats found in...
ATGCCACAACTATTTTTATTTTTATTTGATGAATAGACGATAATTATTAATAAAATAAGGTTAAGTTGTTGATTTATATAGTATAGTTTATTTGATTGGAATTAGTAATTTATTAATAAATTAGATGATAAAATAAAAAACATGAGTACCATGATATAAATAAATTATATTTACTATTGACTAACATTTGCACCATGAATGTATTTTTACAATACCACGGACTGTATATCTGTGATAAATATTTAAAACAAGGTGGTTAAGCGGGGCAAGTTAAGGGGCACAATATTCGCGATATGTGTGTTTAAACACTTTGCTAGCGCACCACCATTTACAAAATAGCGGTAATCCGCGTAACAATCCGCAGTAATGCGAAAGGTGGTATAAAATGGTTAACAACGAAATAATAAAAGAATATTCAATTCGTATTGAAACAATCGGTGATGATGAATTTGGAGAGGTTGTTGATCCTGTAACTGGCATAGTACATAGAAAAACCAGTGACGGTAGATTAGAATTGTTATACGGGTTTGAAACTAAAAAACCTATGGCAGAAAAGCTGGTGCCACTATGACACCCGAAACATTCGAGCAGATTTGTAATGGAATTGCAGACGGCAATAGTTTACGGTCGCAATTAGAGAAATTTAAGGCGTATCGAAACGACTTTTACAAGACTGTTGATTTAACTCCTGAAAACAAAGAACAATACGCACGATCTATTAAAGACGGTTGTGAGTCAATGGCAGATGACATACAGTCTATTTCTGATGAACCAGTGCCGATGACTGATCGTGGTTTAGATAGTGCCGCTGTCGCTCAAAACAGGCTTAGAGTTGACGCTCGCAAGTGGTTACTGTCCAAGCGTATGCCTAAAAAGTACGGTGACAAAGTGCAAACAGAACTAAGCGGTGTTGATGGTACCCCGTTGACTGTGGTACTTAATATGCCTGCTAAAAAACCAGTGGAGGTGGAAGAATGAAAAGTAGAAGAATGAAAATAGGTGATATACTAATACTTAGAAATGGATCAATGGTATTTTATTTAGGTGATATTGTTGTAAAAGATAATATGATTAAATTTGCTGTTGAATCAGAAACAACCTCGGAAGACGGGTTTATATATTATACACCATCATTCAAAGTTGTTTATAATATGGGGAAGTTATGACGTTAAATCCATATGTAGAGCAATGTGATAACAGATCATGCCTGAAATAAAACCGTCATACACCCCAAACGCTAAACAGAACGATGCTCATGAATGTTCTGCGAATGAGGTATTCTTTGGTGGTGCAAAAGGTGGCGGAAAAAGCAAGTGGCTGGTAATGGATACCCTACAATACGCTCTGCAATATCCCAAAAGTGATCCTCATTTATTTCGTGAAACGTACGATGCTCTTGAGGGTAATCTTATTAAAGAATGGCACGATTCAGTCCCTAAAGAACTGTACACCTACAATAGTTCAAAGCATGAAGCTCATTTAATCAATGGTTCTGTGGTTAAATTCCGCTATGTGACTAATGAAACCGACGCGGCTCACTATGACGGTCGATCTATACCGTATTTAGGCGTTGATGAGATGGGTAAACATACAGAGCGTACTATTCAGAGATTACAGTCATCTAATCGGTGTGCAAAGGGTTTCCCCGTGTATTTTAGAGCAACTGGGAATCCGGGTGGTATTGGTCACTCGTTTTGTAAGAGTAGATACGTTGAACCGACGAACTACGGCAAGAAAATATACCGTGATAAGATTACAGGCTCTTCAATAGCGTTTTTCCCGTCAACGGTGTACGATAATACTGCTATGATGGAGAACGACCCAAACTACGCCAAACGCCTTGAAAACCTGCCTGAAATGGAGCGAGAAGCGTTACTCAAAGGTAATTGGGATATTTGGGTTGGTCAATATTTCACAAACTTTGGAAACCACCTTGAGGAACAACCGTTTAATATTCAAGCGCATGAAGCTCATCGAGTGTTCGGATCATTCGATTACGGTTTTGGTTTAAATGGTTGGTCTTGTTACGGTCAATGGTATTTGGATGTGAATAATGTGCCGCATCGGCTGTTTACGTGGTACGTTAAAAACATGACAGCAAGTGAGCAAGCTGATGAATTGCTCGAGTATATCAAGTCGTTTCCGTATACTAATGGGATTGTGCCAAAACGTATTTGGGCTGATACTGCTATGTTTGCCGCTGGTGGATTGGAGCGTGGTGATAGAAGCCCCGCCGATTACTTTAGAGATCGTGGATTGCCGTTTGAGCCTGCAAATAAAAACCGTTTGAACGGTGCTCAAATAATGCTCGACTATTTTCAGCCCGATGTACTCACAAAACAGCCTAAACTGAAGTATTGGTCAAAACACAACACTTCTTGGGTTAATTGCATCAAAGCAATGGTTCACGATGAAGACAAGCCGGGCGACGTGCTCAAGTGCGACATAGATCACCCATACGACGAAAGCCGATATGGTTTAATGGGATTGAATAGTAACAAAATTAATGTGGTCAAAGTTGATGATGAACAATACGGTGATATTTACGGCGGTTCGTCCGATAGTTGGATGGGTTAATGTTGGCAGAATGTTGATAACCCCAAAAAAAATGTTGATAACTTGAAAAAATGTTGACAACTTGTTTGTAATTTGTGTATATTAGTTCTTGAAACCACACTTTCAAGGGCTGATATGGACAAAGAGACAATCGACAAGTCATCAATGGACAAGGATGAAAAGTTCTTGGCTACCGCTTTGGAGCGGTTCAAACAGTGTGTTGAGCAAACCGAAGATTTGCGGCAAGATTGGCTCGACGACGTCAAGTTTGCCAACGGTGAGCAGTGGGATGATGCAATACTCAAAGAGCGCAGCAATGATAAGCGTCCAGCTTTAACGATCAATAAACTCCCTGCAACATACAATCAAGTTGTGAACGAGTTTCGGCAGAATCGACCGTCGATCAAGGTTCGTCCCGTTGATTCATTAAGTGACCCTGATAAAGCTGATGTGATAAATGGGCTGTATCGTCGCATTCAAAACCAAGGTGATTATAAGACGGCAGTCGATGAAGCGTTTTATTATAGCGTAATTGGTGGGTTTGGCTTTGTACGTGTTAAAACTGATTTTGTTAATGCAAAGTCGATGGATCAAGATATATTCCTTGAGCGTATACAAAACCCTTGCATGGTCTACTTCCCCGTTGAAGAGTGTGTTCAGCCTGATTACAGCGATGCAATGTACTGCTTTGTGCGTACCAAGATGACTAAAGAAGCGTTTAAAGCTGAATACCCTAAAGCCGAGCTATCGAGCTGGGAAGACACCGCAGTAGGTGATTCTGCGTGGGCAGATGATAAATTCGTGTATGTCGCAGAATACTTTTGGGTAGAATTAGAACCTGCAACACTTGTATTGTTTGATGATGGTACAACTGAGACTACTCAAGAGGGTGGTTTAGAGGGACAAATATTGCCTGATGGTAGGCAAATAGTGAAGGTTCGCATGACTGAATTACGCTCTATCCATCGGGCGGTAATTTCTCATGGTGACATTTTAGAGCCTGATACTGTTTTTGCTGGTCAATGGTTGCCGATTGTGCCTATGCTAGGTCAAGAGGTCAACATTGACGGTGAGAAACGATATATTTCGCTTACTCGGTTTGCAAAAGACCCACAGAAGATGTTCAATTACTGGATGTCTGCATTTACCGAGCAAGTTGGTCTTGCGCCAAAAGCTCCGTGGATGGTAGTCGAAGGGCAGATTGCTGGTTATGAGAACCAATACCGATTATCTAACACAAAAAATATCCCATTTCTCACATATAAACCTATCACTGTAGCTGGTGTTCCTGTTGGTGCTCCACAACGCAATCAACCGCCCGAAGTTGGCTCTGCTATTATTCAAGGGATTCAGTTCGCAAGTGACAATTTAAAAGCTGTTACTGGCATATACGATGCCTCATTAGGTAATCAAGGCAATGAAACTAGCGGACGTGCAATTAACGCACGTTTAAGACAGTCTAACACGGGAAATTTCCACTATTCAGACAATGCCGCTAAATCACTTAGGCATATTGGGCGAATCATCAAAGATATGCTTCCTGTCATTTATGATTCACCAGACCGTATAGTTCGCATCGTTGGTGAGGATATGACTGACAAAGTGATTAAGCTCAATGAACAAGCCGAAGATGGCATAAAAAACAACATGACGGTTGGCGAGTATGACGTTGTTGTCGATGTTGGTGCAAGTTACGAAACTAAGCGTGCTGAAATGGTTGATACCATGTCGCAACTGACGGCAACTAATCCTGCGTTTGGTCAATTTGCACCTGATCTACTCGCTCAAAATATCGACGCTCCAATACGTGACGAGCTCACGAAGAGAATGAAAGCCGTAGTCAAGATGCAGTTCCCGCAACTTATTGAGGATGATGACAAGGAAGGGCAAGAAATAACCCCCGAACAAATGCAGCAGATGCAACAGCAATACGAGCAACAAATGCAAGAAATGCAAGCCCAAATACAGCAGCTCGATCAAATAATTGAGAAAATGAGCACTGAAATTGAAACAAAACAGAACGAATCTCAATTAAAACTCGCTGTTGAACAAATGCACGCTGATTTACAGAAACAACTAAAACAAATGGATATGCAAATGGCGATCATGAAAGAGAACCATGAAAGTGACCGACACGCGATCGACACTGGCGTGGCTCTTCATACTTCGCACAATACACCGATGGAAGTCGCTCCACAGACTTCCCTCTCGCAACCAAGTGGAACAATGGACTTGGAGCCATCCTCCATGAACGTAGGGGAAACATATGAGTGATGTAATTGATGTTGTTGCACCTGTTGAAGTTGTAGAACCTGTTGAAGTTGACGACATTAACCATGCTGAAGAGCCAGTTATTGAACCAACTGAAGAGGAAAAAGCAGAACAAGAGAAGCAACACAAGGAAAGCCGTGCTCAAAAACGGTTTGATAAGTTGACCCGTGAAAAGTACGAACTCAAAGGGCGCGTTGAGGCGTTACAAAGTATGTTGCAGCGTGGCAATGAGCCACAAGCACAACAGTCTTCTAGTGACAAACCACAACGGTCACAGTATGCGGATGATGACTCATATTTCGAGGCGTTATACGACCATAAGCGTGGTCTTGAAGTGGCTGAAGAGCGCAAACGTGCCGAACTCGCTAAACACGAGGAAGCAACGAAAACATGGCAACAGAAGGAAGAAACTGTAAGAACGCGGTACCCTGATTACGACGAAGTAATTGAAGAGTCGTCTGATGTGTTCGTTTCACAGAACGCAATTGATGCTATTCTCGACAGTAATTTAGGTGCTGAAATTAGGTACTATCTTGCAAAAAATCCTGATGAAGCTGAAGCAACACGGGGGATGTCACCACTTGCGGCTATTCGTCATATTGGTAAGATCGAAGCAAAACTCGAACTCGCCAAGGCAACAAAGCCACAAGTCAAGGCAAGCTCTGCGCCTGCTCCGATTAAACCTATAGCAACAAAGGGGACTATTCCAAAAGTCGGCTATAGAGAAAATATGTCATTCTCTGAATACAAAGAATGGCGTAAAAAAGTGGATAATAAAACAAAACAATAAAGGAGAAAAAAGATGAGTAATTCATTTAAAGTAATCGACCTAATTGCACGTGAAACTATGCGTGTAGCACATGAAAACCTTGGGTTCATTGGTACTGTTGACCGACAGTATGATAAAACTTTTGAAGCAAACCGTGGCAAGATTGGTAATGTATTGAGGGTTAAAACCCCTAATGCGTTTACACGTCGCCAAGGGTCTAAAGTTATGGAAGTGCAGGACGTTGTTGAAGAGTCACAGAGCATTACCGTTGCTACACAAGACGGTTGCGACCTTCGAGTCAACAGTGCAGAACTAACTTTTGATACTCCCGAAGGTATCGCAGGGTTCAGCAAAACAAACATTGAACCAGCTGTTAAGTCGATGCTTTCAGGTATCGAAGCGGATTTTCTTGCGTTTGCAACTAAGGCGACCTATAACACCCAAGGTACCGCTGGAACAGCAATCACAACCATTTCGCCTATTCTTACGGCTCGCGCTCGTCTTAATCAGATGCTCGCTCCAAAAGATGGTCGTTTTGTGCAGATGGATTCACTTACGATGGCGGGTCTTGTTAATGGTAATCAGGCGTATTTCAATCCTGCACCTGACCTTAGCAAGCAGTATCGTGAAGGTATGGTAAAACGTACTGGAGCTGCTGACTTCATCGAGAACGAACGAACTTGGACGCTTACCAACAGCTCTGATGTAACGGCAAACACAAACGCCGACGCTCTTGTGACTGACGGTGGCGTTGTAGTTGCAGTTTCGGAAGATCTTGCACAAGCTGACCAAGTAGTAGGATCTGTATTTACTATTGCTGGTGTATATGCTTGTCACCCTGAAACTAAAGCGGCTCTCCCTTATCTTCAAGACTTTGTTGTTGAAGCTACTGGCGCTGTTTCTGTCACGGTTTCACCTGCAATACGTTTAACTGGTGCTCGCAAGAATGTTTGCAAGTCAACTGGTGCAGATCTTGCCACTACCGACTTTAACGAGAAGGCTATTGTTTTCCGTGGTGCGGCTTCTACAAGCTATGTTCAATCGTTGATGTATGCTCCCGAAGCTTACCAATTTGTTACGGCGAAGCTCCCTAATATGGGTGATGCAGAATCATGCGTTTCAATGGTTGAGGAAGGGCTTGCACTTCGTGTATGGAGAGCCTCTGATATTAGGAACGATGAAATGCTGCTTCGTATCGACATTATGTACGGTATGGCGGCTCTTCGTCGTGAATGGGGTTGTCGCTTGATTGGTGCCGCTAACGCTTAATTGTTAAAATAGGGGGTGGGATATACTCGCCCCCTTCAACTTAAAAAAAGGAAAAAAATATTATGGCAACTGAAAATGTTGATTATGGATCGTCTGATGGGGCAGTTTTGGGTGCGTCTGCAACAAATAAAATTGGTTTCTATGGGAAAACTCCCATAGTGCAACCTTCTGGACTTGCTAATGCTACTGATGCGGCTACGGCTATTACTCGTGTGAACGGTGTTATTGCCGCTCTTGAATCGCTTGGTCTAATTGCTACAGTTTAACGACAACATAGGTGGGGCACGGGTAATGCTGTGCTCCCCTACTTTTAACGGGCTACATTGCTCGCAGTTCGTCACGTCTATTGTTAGGGCTGTCAAAGATTTGTCATCACACGGGATTAGTACACTATACACTCCGCTGGTTGGCATTCATTGGGTAGATTTTGCACGTGATGTGCTAGCTCACCTGTTTTTACAGTCCGATTGTACTCACATGATACAAATTGATGCGGATTTAGGATTCGACCCATTAGCGGTGCGTAAATTATTAAGACACGACAAGGATATTATCGGTGGTGCGTATCGTGTTAAGACTGATTATGTGAATGTTTACACGGTGAAAGATAACAGTAATGATCGTGAGAGTATTCACAAAGTACAAGGATTAACAGGTGGTTTTATGATGGTTAAGCGTGGAGTGATTGAGTATTTAAGTGATGGATTGCCTAAATACTCAATTAGCACGCTTGATTATGGAATGCTTGAAGTTGCACCACTATTCACACGGGAAATTAAGGATCATAGCTATATTGGTGAGGACTATGCGTTTTGTAATCGTGCTGTAAAAGCTGGTTATGATTTATGGTTAGAACCTGATATAGACTTTGAACACGTTGGTAATAAATCATTTAAGGGGAACTACTCAAAATGCCACTAATGACACACCCACAACATGGCGCAGACAACGTAGGAGCGCATGAAATTGGTTCACGTGAAGCACAAGGTTGGAAAGTAACCACGCTCAAAGAGTGGCTTGGTTCAAAGTATCGAGAAACGGTGACGGTTGCCGCTCCTGTTATAATTGATCTGCCTGCTGAACAAAACCCTTCGCTAGTACGGGGGAAACATGGGAAACGCTCTTAATATTATAGATCGATCGCTCCGTTTGCTTGGTGTAATTGCAACTGGGGAAAGTGCTGGCGGTCAAGAAGCTAAGGACGCTCTCTATACACTGAATCAAATACTTGATACGTGGTCGAATGAAAAGCTCATGTCGTATTGCACCAAGACCGACGTATATGATCTTACATCCGGTGAAGGTGAATACAAAATAGGCAATAGTGATGCGGATAGTATTCGACCTGTTAAAATTGAAGGTGTGTTTTTGAGAGAAGGGAGCGGAATTAATGCTGTTGATACTCCGTTGAAGTGTTTATCATATTTGGAATACCAAGATATTGCACAAAAGGGAGCGCAAGGTACTCCCGAGTATTACTGCTATCAACCATCTTTTGAACGTGGCTCATTCTTTGTTTATCCCGTGCCTAGTTCATCGTATAAGCTAGGTATTTCATCTTGGCAAAAGATACCTAAGTTTGACACTACCACAACAGAGGTCGTTTTACCAAGTGGATATGAAATGTGTCTTGCTTATTGGCTGGCTTATCACATTGCTCCTGAATACGGGAAAGATGGAAACGCTTATTTAAAGCAGGCTCAAGACTTGAAAGCGTCATTGTACTGCGTTAATCGTGACGAAACTCCGATGCGTGCCGATTCGTTCTTTTTATTTTCCACTAATGACATAATAGGCGGTTAATATGGAGCTAAAAGGATTTATTGGCGGGACTTCCCTTGGTCGTAGTGCTGCCATTGATTCACAACGGAGTATGAATCTTTACCCTGAACTTAATGAAGCGGCTGGGAAATCTGCCGCAACACTTATTGGGACGGCTGGACTTAGGCTTATCACTTCGGGAACAAGTGGGTCAACTCGTGGTCTATTTACCACTGGGTCGGGGCGTTTGTTCGGAGTGATAGGTAATAGTTTTGTTGAAGTGAAAAGCACTGGGATCCAAAGGCTCGGGGGGCTTAGCTCGTTTGGCGGGCGCGTGTCTATAGCGGAGAGCATAAATACTCAATCTGCAACTACACAAATAATGATCGTTGACGGTATCAAAGGGTACATTTATGATGTGTCGGCTCAAACGTTTGAGGTGATAGGTAATAGAACAGGTTGGCTTTATGAAGATTCTGACGGAAAAATAACAACGGTGTATGAAGATTTAGGAGCCACATCTATTTATGGTAATTTTGTTAAAACATACGAATTTGAAGGATATTTAGCAGGCACTCACGTTGTGTGGTATAATGGGTACTTTGTGCAAAATGTGGTCGGTCAAAACAAGTTTATATTCTCGCAACTATACGACGGTAAAACATGGGACGCTCTCGACTATTACGTTGCTGAAGGCAACCCTGATAATGTAACCGCACTGGCAACTGTTAATAACGAGCTTTGGATATTTGGCACTAAATCTGCCGAGGTGTGGTATGTTACTGGTGATGCGGAAGACCCGTTCGCACGTCAAAGTAACGCATATATTAACGTAGGTGTAAAATCTACCGCTTCGGTTTGTGTATTGCTTAACAGCATTCTTTGGCTTGGTGCAAGTGAAAGCGGTAATAATATGGTTTGGCAAGCTCAGGGGTTGATTCCTCAACGTATAAGTACGAACGCTATTGAATACATGCTTTCTCAAATGTCTACAACTTCCGATTGCTGGGCTTACACGTATACTCAAGAGGGGCATACGTTTTATGTGCTGAATTTTTATATTGGGAACAGAACATTAGTTTATGATGTTTCGACCGATATTTGGCATGAGAGAGGCTCTTTTAATGCTAAGACTGGCGATAATGACGTCCACCGCGCTTGCTGTGCCGTAGAGTGGAATAATATGATTGTTGTTGGGGACTCAAAGAATAGCAACATTTACGAATTAGACTTGGATACTTACACGGATAACGGGGTATTAATTAAACGGTTTAGACAGACTCCGCACTACCATAATTCTCGAAAGCGCATGTTTTGGAACTCCTTGGAACTTGATTTTGAGCGTGGAGTTGGTAAAGATGTTTACGAAACATATATTGCAATAACTAGCGCACGATACCAAACAACTTTTGGTAATTCAAACAGAATACAATTAACATCAAATTAATAAAGGGGATTTATCATGGTAAATAGTTACACAGCTGAGAATACTGTAGCCGCAGATATTTATTTGGCGAACCAATCCAAATCGGTGATTACTTCTGATATGGACAATGGGCAACAGGCTATCGATGTAAATAATAAACATATCCTGTTCAAGGATTTTGACGGCGGGTTGCATACGTTGTTAGACACTGTTAGTGATATTACACAGCATACGGTTTTAAAAGCTGGGTCTAATAATGCGGTTGTTGCTGGTAGCATTACCGACAATGGCACAAATGTGTCTACTACTAGCAACTTGATTGTAGACGGAGATATATCAACCACGAGTTCCATGCTAATCAAGCATATAAATGAATCTACTACTGTTACTGATGGTGTTATAAGTACCATAATGTTTCCAGCTGAAGACCCTAATAATCTCGGGATGAAAATTAGTGGTACCATGTCGTATGCGCAAACCAATACAGGAGCACTAGAATTAGAGGGTATTGTACCTAGCGCGGGAACGGCGCCATTACCACCAGCGATTGTCAAAAGAGGCACTACTTTATCAGGAACAGGATCGGCAATTGCTAATGGTGACGAAATCGAGGCAGTATATAACAACCTTACCAAAGTGGCATCCATACTAGGCAACGGCGTTTATAAATCTAACGTTGGATTCAACACTAGCGATAAAATCCGTATGCACTACGACTCAACAACTGGTGAATATGGTATGCAGATACGCGCCACTAATGGTACAGGGGCAGCAAGCGTTAAAGGGAAGCTTGTACAATGGGCGAACAGTGTTAATAGCGGGACGCAAGAAAAGTTTGTTGATATTGTAAACTCTGAAAGCATGCCTGAAAGTATGCCGTGCGGTGTAGTATATGAAGCTGGAATTGCCAATAACTCCGCTTGCTGGATATGGGTAAACGGGGCAGTGTGTGAAATATTAAGCGATGAGGA
>JFJP01040571.1_pt1 | contig 11023 bp, 10 predicted proteins | sample 431651 | NCBI WGS metagenome assembly JFJP01 (sample SAMN02602958, study PRJNA72255) | Microbial mat metagenome, whole genome shotgun sequencing project. | biome: fresh water; feature: sink hole; material: water; isolation source: purple microbial (photo- and chemosynthetic) mats found in...
ACCGCCTGGGCGAGCTCGACCTCATCGACTCGCCCCGGCTCAAGACGCTCAAGGAGCAGATCCACGCCCACTACCAGACCCACGCAAACACCGAACCGGACAGCACGCGCCGGGTACTCACCCCCAACGGACGCCTGGGCGACCTGCTCCTGGCCGCCGAGCGCAGGCAAAGTGGAGAAATGCCTGACTTGCATGTGGTAATAGATGAAAACGGAATCGTCGTATAATATGATGGTGTCATTATTCGGATTGCATACGTTGATGAAAATGGGTAGAAGATGATTCGAATGCAATGCTACGCTCATAGTTTGGAAGGTCAGCCCGCTGAGAAATGGCAGTCTTTGGATCAGCACTTACACGCGGTTGCCGACCTCGCGGCTGAGTTCGCCGCGCCCTTTGGTGGTCAGGAGTGGGCATATCTTGCAGGTCTCTGGCATGATCTGGGGAAGTTTTCCAATGAATTTCAGAAAAAGTTGTACGACGCTAATGGCGTTGAGTCGCACTTGGAAACGAAACCGGGGAAAGTGGTTCACTCTGCTGCGGGTGGTCATTTGGCGCAGATAAGGGGCTGGAAAGGCATCGACCGTGTGCTTTGCTGGCTGATCATGGGGCATCATGCCGGATTGGCGGATTATGCATCAGCAGATTCTGGAGCAAAGGCACTGGAACCGAAGATGCGAAACCCAGAACTGTCGGCAACGCTATTTGAATCCGTGCCGGATGAGATCAAGCGGCAACCGCAACCCACCCCGCCAAAACCGCTGACAAACCATGCGGATATATCTTTCTTCATTCGCATGCTGTTCTCATGCGTGGTGGATGCTGATTTCCTAGACACGGAAGCATTCATGGATCACAGTCGAAGCCGGATTCGGCAGGCTGAATACCCGGAACTGCGTGGGCTGCTTACCTGTTTTGACAACCACATGGAGACGATGTGTGCCCGTGCAGAATCCACAGAGGTCAATCGCATTCGTGCGGAAGTGCTCGCGCAGTGCCGGGCTGCCGCCGAATCTGATCCGACTGCCTTCTCCTTAACGGTGCCAACCGGCGGCGGAAAAACCCTCGCCTCAATGGCTTTCGCATTACGACATGCCGTCAAGCATGGCAAACGGCGGATTATTTATGTGATCCCCTATACAAGCATTATTGAGCAGACTGCTGATGTATTCAGGAGTATTGCGGGATTCGAGTCAGCCATCCTTGAACATCACTGCAACGTTGTTGATGAGGATGAGACGCGGGAAAGCGTACGCAGTCGCCTGGCGACAGAGAATTGGGATGCGCCTATCATTGTGACCACCAGTGTGCAGTTCTTTGAATCGCTGTACGCCGCCAAGACCAGTCGTTGCCGGTAAACTGCACAACATCGCCGATAGCGTTGTGATTTTTGATGAGGCGCAGTGTCTTCCGCCGGAATTCCTTCGTCCGGTCGTTTTTGCCATCCGCGAATTGCAGCAGCACTATGGTGTTACTCCCGTGATGTGTACAGCGACTCAGCCGGTCTTGACGCAATCCGCGAGTTTCGATTTCAGGTTCCGCGAGGGATTTCCGTCCGTCACCGAAATCATCAGGCAACCGGACTCGCTGTCTGTACGTCTAAAGCGTGTTGAGGTGGATGTCTTGCAGGAGCTTGATCCGGTTCCGTATGATTCAGTTGCTGATCATTTGCAATGGGAAAAGCAATCTGTTCTCTGTGTGCTGAATCGCAAAAGTGACTGCCGGGATCTGGCGGGCCAATTACCTGATGCGCAAACGCTTTGCCTGACGACCAATCTTTGTGCTGAACATAGAAGCAAGGTGCTGGCCTTAATTCGAAAGCGTCTAAAGGACGATCCCCTGCCGTTGTACGTCATCAGCACGTCGCTCGTGGAGGCGGGGGTGGACTTGGATTTCCCTGTCGTATACCGGGCGCTGTCCGGGCTCGACTCTATTGCACAAGCGGCGGGGCGCTGCAACCGGGAAGGGAGGTTGTCAACCGGGAAAACGATTGTTTTTGTGCCGCCGGATCAGCCGCGTTATGTGCAATCTCCTGCCTCCCTGGCTCGGGAATACTTGCGTCCGGATCGGCTGGCAAACGTTTTCCTCCCGCAAACGTTCCAGAGCTACTTCGGTCAGCGCTTTTTCCTGCTTGGAAGTGATGCTTTGGATAAGTCTCGGATTCTGGAGTTGCTAGGGGGCAGAATGGAATATGCCTTTCGAACCGCCGCTGAGCGTTTCCGCATGATTGATGACGACTGGCAGCGCCCAATCATTGTGCCGTATGGCGAGGCGCAAGCGACGGTTGATAAACTACTGGATGAGAAGTGGAATGAACGGCGGCATTTGCGAAGGCTGCAGCGTTTCACGATCAGCATTCCTGTGTGCGAGCACCAAATGCTGCTGGATGCCGACCACGCGCATATGCTGAAGGATTGGCCAGGCATCTGCGTACTCCACAACAAAAACCTATACTCCGAGCGGTACGGCTATTTGCCGCCAGGTAAAATCGATTCGTATGCACCAGAAGCGTTAATTGAATAGAAAGGGGATAAAATGCAAAAAAGCAATCCGTTCCGGTTGAGGGTGAGTGGGCCGAATGCCTGCTTTACTCGGCCGGAGATGAAGGTTGAACGCGTCAGCTACGAGGTCATGACGCCATCGTCGGCGCGAGGGATTCTCGAGGCGATTCTATGGAAGCCCGCCATTCGGTGGAGGATTCTGCAGATCGATGTGCTGAACCCGGTAAAATGGGAATCTGTCCGGCGCAATGAAGTAGGGTGCGTGGTTCCCGCCGGATCGGTCAAGTCCGCCATGAACAAGGGCACGGGCGACCTCGGCTTTTATGTTGAAGAGGAACGCCAGCAGCGGGCCGGGCTTTTCCTGCGGAATGTGGCGTACGTTATCCACGCAGATTTTGAGATGACCGAAAAAGCCGGATCGGAAGACAATGTCGTCAAGTTCGAACAGATGTTTATTCGCCGTGCCTCGATTGGGCAATGCTTCCACCGTCCCTACTTCGGCTGCCGAGAATTCCCCGTGGATTTCGAGTTCATAGCCAAGGATGCTGGACCGATTGTGCCGCTACAAGAATCTCGCGATCTGGGCTGGATGCTCTTTGATATGGATCGGACAGGGGATGAGGCCATGCCCCAATTCTTTCACGCAAGCATGACTAATGGTGTTATTGACTTGAGGAATGTAGAGGTGCGCTCATGATCTTGAAGGCATTGGCAGATTATTATGACCGGCTGGCAGATGACCCTTCGGTAGATGTTGCGCCACCTGGCTTTGAGCGGAAGGCGGTTGATTTTGCTGTGGTCATTGGCGCAGAAGGAACGTTTCAGAATTTACGTAATTTACGGGAGGGTACCGGCAAAAACCGGCAGGGAGCAAAACGATTAATCCCGAGGAGCGTAAAACGGGCCGCAGGCATTGCTTCCAACTTACTTTGGGATACCGCGCCATATGCTCTCGGCATAGCACTACCCGAAAAAAACAAAGATTTAGAGCGATTGCAGGAACGCGCTGTTGAGCAACATAAGGCGTTCATTGATCGGGTATTGGATCTCGCCGCTGATTGTGACGATCACGGATTGAAGGCATTGTTGATCTTTCTAAAAAACGACGGGCAGGATGCCGTCATTGCGCATCCCGAGTGGCCTTCTGTTGAGGCTGATGGCGGTATCATTTCCTTTGCGCTGGATGGTGACGCGGGGCTTATTTGTCAGCGCCCGGCTGTTGTCAGTGTTTTGAAGCAGCGTAGTCGGCCTGAAGGAAAAAGACAGGCTTGTGCCATAAGTGGCCTACTGGATGTCCCTGTCAGGCTGAACACGGCGATCAAAGGTGTGTGGGGCGCACAGAGCAGCGGTGCCAATATCGTGTCATTCAACCTTGGGGCCTTCTGCTCATACGGGAAGGAGCAGGGGTATAACGTACCGATTGGTTCTCAAGCAGAATTTGCCTACACAACGGCCCTGAATTATCTCCTGGCATCGGAGCGGCAGCGCTTTCAGGTGGGCGACACCAGCACCGTGTTCTGGGCAAAAGAGTCATGCGACCTGGAGTCGGATCTGCCAGCTTATCTGAATCCGAAGAAGGGCGAAGAGTCGGTGAGTTATGATAAGATCCGGTCGCTGTTGGGGGCGGCGAAAACAGGCATTCCTCCGCAGGAGGGCGACATTGCATTTTATGTTTTGGGGCTGGCTCCGAATGCATCCCGGCTGTCTGTGCGCTTCTGGTATAACGGGAACGTCAAGGATATCAAGGAGCGCATGGTGCAGCATTTTGCAGATATCGAAATGATCCGCGCACCGCACGATCCGGAATTTGCCTCACTCTTTCAGTTGCTTCTTTCAACAGCGACTGAACATAAGGCGGATAACATTCCCCCGAATCTTGGCGGCGATTTCATGCGTGCGGTCCTGACGGGCGGGGCATATCCCCGGACGTTGCTGGCCAATGCCATCAGGCGTTGCAAGGCGGTACAGGAAATAGACTATCAACGCGCATCACTGATCAAAGGTGTTCTCGTCCGTCAGGCGAGACTTACAAGGGCAACAACAAAGGAGGTAGGTGTGTCACTGGACAGGGAATTCGGTAACATGGGTTATGTTCTGGGGCGGCTGTTTGCCGTGCTGGAACGGATACAGGAGCAAGCGCAAGGGCGGGGATTGAACAAGACCATCCGCGATACGTATTTCGGTGCGGCGGCAAGTTCGCCCTTGGTCACTTTTAAGCGCCTTCAGGATTTGGCGATCCATCATCTCGCCAAAATCCGTAATGGCGGAAAGAACACCACTTGGCTGGAACGTCTACAACAGGAAGTTGTCGGCCTTATTCCGCCACAGGGGGTTCCTTCCATTCTTGGGATTGAGGATCAAGGGCGATTTGCAATCGGCTACTATCATCAAAGACAGGACTTTTTCACGAAGAAGGATACTGGCGAAGTTGAAACAACAAATGAAGGGGAGGATGCGGTATGAGTGAAGCAATCAAGAATCGGTATGAGTTTGTGCTGCTGTTTGACGTTAAGGACGGGAATCCGAACGGGGATCCCGATGCCGGCAACCTGCCGCGCATTGATCCCGAAACCGGCAATGGGCTGGTCACGGATGTGTGCCTGAAACGCAAGGTGCGCAATTTCGTGACACTTGTGAAGCATGAGGCACCGCCATTCGAGATTTACGTCAAGGAGAAGGCAGTACTGACCAATCAGCAAAAGAAAGCGTATGAGGCTTTGTCGGATGGAGAAAAGGAAAACAAGACGACGGTTGAGCAGGCCAGGGACTGGATGTGCAAGAACTTCTTTGATATTCGTACGTTTGGCGCGGTGATGTCGCTGAAAGAATTCAACTGTGGACAGGTTCGTGGTCCCGTTCAGTTCGGATTTGCCCGCAGCATTGATCGCATTTTCAGCGGTGAGCATACGATTACGCGAATGGCCGTGGCAACGCAGGCTGAGGCTGACAAGCAGGGCGGTGACAATCGCACCATGGGGCGTAAGTTCACCATTCCCTACGGGCTCTACGAGATGCATGGATTCATTTCCGCACCGTTGGCGAAGCAGACCGGGTTTTCGGAAGATGACCTGAAACTCTTCTGGGATGCCCTGATCAACATGTTCGATCATGATAGGTCCGCAGCCCGCGGCGAGATGGCACCACGCAAATTGATCGTGTTCAAGCACGAAAGCGAACTCGGTAATGCCCCCGCGCAGAAGCTGTTCGATCTGGTGAAGGTGCACAAGCACGAGTCGCTTGCCGATGCCCCTCCGCGCGCCTTCTCCGATTACACCGTCACGGTTGGAAAGCCGCCTGCAGGTGTGGAGATGATCGAGATGATATGAGGTTGTATGGATCGTTCCATTGAGAAAGCCCTGTCCGCCCGGGCGGTTGAGCTCGGGCGGGCAGGTGAGCCGGCAGGCTTGCCCGAGTTGCTTGATTTGCTCGGCAAGCCCTCTGGCGAGGTCCGCCGTCTGGCCGTGTCCGCCATTGGTAAGTTGGCAGGGCTGGTGGATGCACGCGATGCCGTGCCCGCTTTACATGCGCGCTTGCTAGACCCGCATCCGCAGGTCCGGCAATATGCGATCAAGACCTTGTCTGCTTACGGGGCAGATGCCAGCTCCGCCTTGGACGACCTTGAGGATATAGCCGTGAATCCTATCGAGAAGGAGTACAACCGCCGCGATGCGGCGAAGGCCATAGAGGTTATTCGAGAAGCAGTGCGTATCGCAGAGGAGCAAGCCGTACACCTCTGCCAGCGGTGCGGCACGCAGGTGGCCACGGATGAATTTGCACGCAGCCAACGGGCATTCCAGCGTGTGTATTGCGACAACTGCTTCGATGAAAAGTTCGTTGAGCGGCGAAACTTCGACATAAAGGTAGAATTAAACAAGACCATTCGTGCCAAGGACGGTACGTTGGTTCAGTCGCGCGGCGAGCGGCGTATTGCCGAGTGGCTTTCCGCCAACGGTGTTGCTTACCGCTATGATGAGCGTTTCCGGATTATTGACGGATACGCGATCCGCCCCGATTTCTACCTGCCCGAATTCGACGTCTATATCGAGTACTGGGGCATGGATACGGCTGACTACAAGATCGGTATGCTAAAGAAACAGACGCTGTATCAGTCAACCGGAAAAAAACTGGTTTCCATCTTTTTTCAGGAGTTTGAACGTATTGAAGAGGTGCTTGACCGGAAACTGCGTACATGCAGTGCCTGGGGTGGGCAGGTGGCGAGCTGACTCCACTCCGTTGCGTGACGAAGAAAGGTGCTTATGTTTACAGAAGATGACCTTCTGCCGATTTCCGCCTTGCAGCACTTGATTTTCTGTGAGCGGCAGTGTGCATTGATCCATATCGAGCAGATCTGGAGCGAGAATCGGCTGACTGCTGAAGGGCGGATTATGCATGAGCGTGTGCATGAGGCGGATTCCGAGTCGCGCGGGGATGTGCGGATTTTGCGCGGCCTGCGGCTGCGTTCGTTGGCGCTGGGGCTGATCGGGGTGGCGGATGTGGTCGAACTGCACCGGGCGCACGGTGCGGATGATGGTGTTGTGATAAGCGCATTGGCTGGCCGATGGACCGTTTTTCCGGTGGAGTATAAGCGAGGCAAGCCGAAAGCGGACGCGTGTGACGAGGTGCAGCTTTGCGCCCAGGCCATGTGTCTGGAGGAAATGCTTGGCTGTACAATTCTGGAAGGTGCCTTGTTTTACGGAACCACCCGCCGCCGCAAGGATGTGCCCCTGGATGACCGTCTGCGGGAGTTGACGACCCGTACTGCCAAGCGGTTGCATGCCCTGATTGATGCAGGGGTTACGCCGCCAGCGGTGTATGATAAGAAGTGCGAGAACTGCTCGCTGATGTCTGAATGTATGCCCGCGACAACCAATGGGCGAAAATCGGCGCGACGCTATCTGCAGGATGCAGTCGCGCATTCTCTTGAGACGGAACCATGAAGAAATACCTGAATACGCTGTTTGTTACCACGCAGGGAGCCTATCTGAGCAAGGAAGGCGAATCGGTGGTGGTGAGTGTGGAACGTGAGGTGCGTATGCGCATTCCAGTGCATACGCTGGGCGGAATCGTCGGTTTTGGGAACGTTATGTGCAGCCCGTTCCTGATGCATCATTGCGCACAAAATAATGTCCTGATCAGCTTTCTCAGCGAGAACGGACGATTCCTGGCACGAGTGAGCGGCCCGGTAAATGGTAATGTGCTGCTGCGCCGACGGCAGTACCGCATGGCGGATGATCCGGCGGAGTGTGTCCGGCTGGCCCAGTCCTTTTTGCTGGGTAAAGCCGCGAATGCGCGCACGGTGTTGATGCGGGCGGCGCGGGACCACGGGGGGAAGGATGGCATGGAGGCCGTGGAGCAGGAGGCGGATCAGATCGGGGGGCTGATGCGCGGGTTGCAGCGGGACGACGATCTTGATGTAGTTCGTGGAAAGGAAGGGGACATCAGTCGCCGCTATTTCAGTGTGTTTGACCGGTTGATAACAGCACAGAAGGAAGCGTTCTTCTTCCGGGAGCGTAATCGCCGACCGCCGTTGGATAATATGAATGCACTGCTTTCATTTATTTACACCTTGCTGGCGCATGACTGCACGGGGGCACTTGAGGCCGTGGGGCTTGATCCGCAAGTTGGCTTTCTGCATCGCGACCGGTCAGGACGGCCCAGTCTGGCGCTTGATCTGATGGAAGAATTCCGCCCGTTCTTCGCTGATCGGCTGGCACTCTCCCTGGTCAATCTGCGGCAGGTGCAGGCGAACGGTTTCAAGCAGACCGAATCGGGGGCTGTGGAAATGACCGATGATACGCGCAAGTCACTGCTCGTGGCGTACCAGAAACGTAAACAGGAGGAGATGGTGCATCCGTTCCTGAATGAGAGCGCACCGCTGGGGCTGTTCTTTCATCTCCAGGCGTTGCTTCTGGCCCGGTATATTCGTGGCGATATCGATGGCTATCCGCCGGTCATCTGGAAGTGAGAAGAAAAGATGATGATGTTGATCAGTTATGATGTATCCACGATTGACCGGGCAGGCCGGACGCGTTTGCGGCGGGCGGCCAAAGCCTGCCTGGATTATGGGCAGCGTGTGCAGAACTCGGTCTTCGAGTGCGACATTGATCCGGCGCAGTGGGCGGTGCTGAAACACCGCCTAACTGAATTGATCGATCCGGCGCAGGATAGTCTGCGGTTCTACTATCTGGGGACAAGCTGGCAGCGGCGGGTTGAGCACGTCGGAGCCAAACCGACGCTCGATTTACGCAACGATCCCCTTGTCATTTGATGCGCGATTTCAGGTTCCGCGAACCCCAAACGCTCAGCATTTTCCTAGGCGGTTCGCGGAGGCGTTGTAAGCGGTTCATTGATAATGGAATAGAGACTCAAAATGAGTGGCTGCTTAGGCCGTGCCGGCTGTGTTTCCATTCTGTCTGGAGTGGTTCGCGGAAGAAGAAGCTTGCGTTCCTCTGGCGCAATACTTTATATGAACAGAGTCGCCCCCTTCGCGGGGGCGTGGATTGAAACTTATCGAGTGGGCGATTACGCGCGACTAAAGGAGTCGCCCCCTTCGCGGGGGCGTGGATTGAAACTGGTCGTTGGCTTAGTGGTTGGCGTTCTTATCGGTCGCCCCCTTCGCGGGGGCGTGGATTGAAACTCGCAAAGCACATCCAGCATCGCATTCAGCGTCGTCGCCCCCTTCGCGGGGGCGTGGATTGAAACGGAACTACGGAACTCACTCCGGAAAGCGGTCAGGCGTCGCCCCCTTCGCGGGGGCGTGGATTGAAACATACGTCATCGCCGAATTGCCCCCATCGGCCACGTCGCCCCCTTCGCGGGGGCGTGGATTGAAACACGCCATCCGTCACGTTGATGTACCCTGCCTGCGTCGCCCCCTTCGCGGGGGCGTGGATTGAAACCCTGAATAGTGGCCGTCTTTTCGGCAATGCTCTGTCGCCCCCTTCGCGGGGGCGTGGATTGAAACACGCGGTCTGGGGCTACGGATCGCAACGGTCATGGTCGCCCCCTTCGCGGGGGCGTGGATTGAAACAACAAATGCCACTATCTCAATCTACAAGGGGTGTCGCCCCCTTCGCGGGGGCGTGGATTGAAACGACGGGCATACGCCCCCTGACCACCAGCACCCAGCGTCGCCCCCTTCGCGGGGGCGTGGATTGAAACTTAGCCCCGCCCACCTGTGACCTTAGCTGACCGGTCGCCCCCTTCGCGGGGGCGTGGATTGAAACTCCCTACTCACGGAAGACAAGTCTATGTATTGAGTCGCCCCCTTCGCGGGGGCGTGGATTGAAACAAAAATGATCGCAAACAGTTTGAGTGTGTATCCGTCGCCCCCTTCGCGGGGGCGTGGATTGAAACGGCCCTCCTTCCGAGTCCCGTCTGTACCTCTTGTCGCCCCCTTCGCGGGGGCGTGGATTGAAACAACATCTCCTTGTACTGCGTGAACACCAACGCCGTCGCCCCCTTCGCGGGGGCGTGGATTGAAACTGGAAGTTTCAGGGACGTTGCTGCTGGCATCAGGTCGCCCCCTTCGCGGGGGCGTGGATTGAAACACCCAGACACCCCCCTTACTTCAGCAGATCCGCGTCGCCCCCTTCGCGGGGGCGTGGATTGAAACTGCCATACTGATCAAGCAACGCAACCCCCGCCTTGTCGCCCCCTTCGCGGGGGCGTGGATTGAAACACGGATACGTCATGTTTTTGCCCCGATCAAGTAGAGTCGCCCCCTTCGCGGGGGCGTGGATTGAAACAAGCGTCACGTCGCGCAGGACTTCTTCGGGAGCAGTCGCCCCCTTCGCGGGGGCGTGGATTGAAACACGGATACGTCATGTTTTTGCCCCGATCAAGTGTCGCCCCCTTCGCGGGGGCGTGGATTGAAACAGGGTGGACAGCAATGAGATGGGGGTAGGGGTATGTCGCCCCCTTCGCGGGGGCGTGGATTGAAACGTCTATGTGATAGACGAAAAGCCTGTGGTTGCGGTCGCCCCCTTCGCGGGGGCGTGGATTGAAACATCTATTCCATTCGCGAAATTGACACGCATTGGTCGCCCCCTTCGCGGGGGCGTGGATTGAAACGCCCGCTCTGCCGCATACCCCTCAAGGATGTCGGTCGCCCCCTTCGCGGGGGCGTGGATTGAAACTTCTGTTGGGTGTTGTCTGACGCTTCCAGATAAGTCGCCCCCTTCGCGGGGGCGTGGATTGAAACAACAAATGCCACTATCTCAATCTGCAAGGGGTCGTCGCCCCCTTCGCGGGGGCGTGGATTGAAACAATTCTGCCAATTCGGATTGGCGTCGGCGGGAGGTCGCCCCCTTCGCGGGGGCGTGGATTGAAACCGCCCACTCCCGAACCTCCTCGTTCGGCATGTGTCGCCCCCTTCGCGGGGGCGTGGATTGAAACTTCTGTATGTCAATCATCTTTATTCGGATGTTTTGTCGCCCCCTTCGCGGGGGCGTGGATTGAAACAGCGAGCGCACATCCTCCGCCTGCGCAGCCGCCAGTCGCCCCCTTCGCGGGGGCGTGGA
>JFJP01040739.1_pt1 | contig 11023 bp, 11 predicted proteins | sample 431651 | NCBI WGS metagenome assembly JFJP01 (sample SAMN02602958, study PRJNA72255) | Microbial mat metagenome, whole genome shotgun sequencing project. | biome: fresh water; feature: sink hole; material: water; isolation source: purple microbial (photo- and chemosynthetic) mats found in...
GCTCCTGAAGCACAGTAAAGTGTAATATCTCTTGATTTATTGCCTAACTCCCCGGTTCTTGTTTGAAAATCATCCAAAGGAATATTGATTGCCCCGGGATAAGCGCCTCCACGAAATTCACCCGGAGTGCGAACATCAACAACCACTGGATCATTTGAAAGACCCGAAGCGGCTGGCTTTGTGGTTCGGCGAGCCATCATTGCACCCAAACCACCACCATTTTTCACATTGGAATAACCAACCTGCATCAACATTCGCTGGGCATAAGCCGAACGGGCACCGGTAGCACAATACACTACAATCTCGCGGGCTGCGTTATTTCCAAGTTCATCCAAACGCTCCATCAATTCATCCAGCGGAATGTTAACGGCGTCGGGATAGGCACCGTCTTCAAATTCTTCAGGAGTACGCACATCAACAACCATCAGTGAATTCTCATCCTTGGCTTTTGATGCTGTTTTTTCTTCATTCTTTGTCGTTTCTTCTTCCAGCGATTTCAATTCAACAGGCAAAAGATTCACCTGAATGTGTTTAAAACCAACAGTTCTGGCCTGTCTCTGTAGCGATGTATGTCCTCCTGAAATATTGGTAACATCTTTAAATCCTGCACCCAACAATGTGCGAAGCGCCTGATGTCCTTTTTTGCCGGTTTCGTCGTAAACAATCACCGGGCGACCTTTTGCGATGGAATTGATTTGTTCTGCCAACAGTTCCAATGGAATATGCACTGCTCCTTTTACATGACTCTTTTCGAATGCAAAAACATCGCGAACATCCACAAATACCGGATTTTTACCTTCTATAAAAGCATCGAGTTCGGTCACAGTAACCGATGGGCTGAACCCAGAAATCCGGTTTTCGGCGGTATAGGCAGCCATGTTGATTGCATCGTTTGCCGTTCCGATGGGTGGCGAATAAGCAAAGTCGATATCAGCAATATCGCTGATGGTCAGTTTTGCTGCGGTTGCTGTTGCAATCACATCCAAACGTTTGTCTGCGCCTTTGTATCCTGCTGTTTGTCCGCCAAGGATAATCCCTGTGTTGCGGTCGTAAACCAACATTGTGGTAACGGTTTCAGCACCTGGATAATACGAAGTATGATGTTCTTTGTGAACCACAACTGAATCGGCATCAATTCCGGCGGCACGGGCTTGTTTCAGCGAGAAACCGGTTATTCCGGCTACCGCTTCGAAAACTCGAACCACCGAAGTTCCGATTGAACCTTTGTATGCATGATTTCCTCCAAGTGCATTCTCGGCAGCAATTCTACCCTGACGGTTTGCCGGGCCAGCCAGCGGGATGCGTACTTTTTTGCCATTGACGCGATGTTCAATTTCAACCATATCGCCGGCTGCAAAAATATCGGGATCGGAAGTTTGCAATTGTGCGTTGACCAATAACCCGCCAGCCTCGCCAATTTCGAGACCCGCTTCCTTAGCCAGTTGCAATGTAGGACGAACTCCAATCGACAGCAAAACCATATCGGCATCCAATACTTTTCCGTTGTCGAGTTTTACCGAACGTCTCAGTATTTCGGTAACCCCGGCGCCTGTATGAATTCCAACTCCATACGAAAGCATTTCATTTTCGACAAAACCTGCGGTTTCGGCTTCCATAATAGCCATCACATGCGGCATCATTTCTACTACGTTTACTTTCAGCCCTCTTTTTACCAAAGCTTCCACCATCTCGAGACCTATAAATCCACCGCCAACAACCACTGCATTCTTAGGTTTCTTCTCTTCCAGATGGTTCGAAATCTTGTCCATGTCTTCCAGTGTCCAAAGGGTGAAAACATGATCGTAATCGGCGCCTGGCAAAGTTGGTTTAATCGGACGACCTCCCTGGGCCAGAATCAATTTGGTATATTCAAACGTTTTCAGTTCACCGCTGCGGGTATCCATGGTTTTTACCTGATGTGCAGCCCGGTCAATCGACGAAACGATGGTGTGCGTGTAAACTTCAACGCCATATTGTTCGTTGAAACTTTCAGGACTTTGAAGAATAAGTTTTGATCGGCTTTTAATGTCGCCGCCAATGTAATACGGCAGGCCGCAATTGGCAAACGAAATATCCGGTCCGGCTTCGAGCATTGTAATTTGTGCAGTCGGAGAAATGCGGCGCACTTTGGCTGCCGCAGTTGCTCCTGCCGCAACTCCCCCTATAATTAATATCTTTTCCATGTTTATCCTACTTTTGCAATTTCTTTTAATAAAAATTCTTTCGATTTGATACCTACAAAACGGTTAATTTCTGTGCCGTTCTTAAACAGAATCATTGTTGGGATGTTCCTGACCTTAAATTTGTTTGCCAACGACTGGTATTGTTGAATGTCCACTTTCCCAACATGTGAGTTTCCGGTTAATTCGGCGGCGACGTCATTTAAGACGGGAGCCATCATGCGGCAAGGGGCACACCAGCTGGCCCAGAAATCGACCAACACGAGTTTACCTTTTGTTTTTTGCTGAAAATTCTGATCGGTAAGTGTCAATACTTTCGCATGGTCGTCCACCAATGGTGTGTTTTTCATTTTCGCCATCGCGAAGTATCGGAACCCGATAAAAGCTGCCATTAAAACTCCGATTATAATAAATGTTGTTTGCATACTGTTATTCGTTTTTTTATCTGTTTGTATTTGTTCTGTTCATTTTATTATGCATTTACGGCTGCTGCAAATTCCTGATCCAATATGGCTGTTATTTGCGCTTTGGATTGAATACTTGTTGTAGCTTTTACCACTTGTCCGTTTTTGTAATAAATGGTAAACGGAATCCCCATAAAACCACGAACTTCTGGCAAGGTGCGAATAAATTGTGATTCAGGGTTGTCGAATTCCATGTCGAAGAATCTTACATGTGGATATTCTTTTTCCAATTCCTCAGCAACCCGGTAAACCGGAACACACATTGGCCCCATTCGTCCGCAGATGACCATTACGTTTTCGTTTTCGCTGATTATTTGTGCATATTCGGCAGCACTTACGATGTGTTTTAAATTGGTGTACAGCATGACACTTTTTGTTTAAATTGTTACGATACAAAACTACATCAGAAAATACGGTGAGTAAAGATTTTCAGGCTAAAGCGCATCGGCTCCTGAATTGAACTGCGACAACTTTTTTATTGATGTGAAATAATTTTGTTTTTTATAGCGCCATTCATTGCTCTGTAATCCATTAACATATTGGAATATACCACATGTGTATTTTAGTAATATAAACATGTGTATTTTAGTAATGCACATCAACTTACGTTTCAAATTTTTAAATAATACATTTGCAATACAAATCCCACAGTTACTATATACAATGAAACCCATTCTCGAAACCGATCAGGAGTTTATTTGCGACATTCAGGCGCCCTGTTTTCAAACACTGTCACCTGAAGAAGCTGAGTTGGTCAGGGCAAGTAAAACGCAAGTTTTGTTCCGTAAAGGTGACAATCTGACCAAGCAGGGTGCTTTTGCTTCGTATGCTCTGTTTGTAATCAAAGGACTGGCAAAACAATACATCGAGGGCGATGGCTCAAAGAATCTTAATCTGAGGATAATACAGCCCGGCGAATTCGTTGGTCTGTCGGCCATTTTTACCAAAAATACGTTCAATTATTCGTCGGTTGCTTTGACCGATTGTCAGGTGTTTTTGGTGGAAAAAGATGCTATCACTACTATCATTAAGCAAAACGGACAATTCGGGTTCACGATGATCAAGCGGTATTGCGAGCAAAATTCCAACCTTTTCGATACACTCAGAACTCTGATGTACAAACAGATGAATGGGAGAATGGCCGATACTTTATTGTATGTTGACAGCCTGAAGCCGGAAAATCGGGAGATATTTCAGCTCCTTTCCAGAAAAGACATCGCTGACTTTGCAGGCATTTCGACCGAGAGTGCAGTAAAACTCCTGAAAAGCTTTGAAAAGGATGGATTGATTGAATTAAATGAAAAGGATATTGTGATCGTCGATCAGAAAGAATTGCTGGAAATCAGTAAAAAAGGATAGGAACTTTAACTTTCGCCAAAACAAAAACCATCGTATAAAGCATACGATGGTTTTTGTCTTTAGGTCAAACCCTTTCATGAGTGCCCGCCAACAATAATTCGCATAATTTTAAGATTAAGTACGACAAAGCGAACTGCTTGCCAGATGATGTTTCCACGCAAAAATTTGGTTGACCGGGTTGGTAGTGGCGGATACGATTCGTCGTAATAACCGCGTACAATATTTTTAGCCATTTTTTTTAGTTTTAGGTGAATTGAAAAATGAATTGAACCTATTTATTCAGGAATTAGCCACCAGAACGGATAACCTTTGGCCTTGTGAATAAACATGTAGTGCAGCAAAATCTTGATCCAGTGGCCTGCCAGTCCGGCTTCGCCAACCGTATAATTGAGATCGCGTCCCCATTGCGGATATTTTTCCCAATCAGGTACAATCGGGAAAACAGTCATGGTCGCGGCATTTCCTTTTAACATTCCATATCCGGCAGAAACCACGCAGGCAGCTCCCATTTTTCCCATGGAAGCTTTGTGTTTGAAATCGGTTCTGCCTGTTTTGATTTGTTCAACGATATTCAAGGCCACAATTTTTCCGATTACTCCTGAAGGCATTCCGGTGCGTGGAGCGGTTGGCGTAATCAGTGTTCCATTCGGACTTTTCATGGGTTTCGAAATCTGATGAGGAGGCGCAAATGCAATTCCGGGAGCAAAGATATTTGAATATGCCGGACTTTGATAAGTAGAAGGCCAATCTTCTACCGACCAGTCTTCGAAAGGCTTTCCGGAATAATCAGCATCCACTTTCATAAACCCGCTGGGAGCAAATAATTGCGAAGTAATATCCTCGCCAGTTTTATTGAACGCCTTTAATCCTGTACCAGCAAAGGCGGGAATAAGCATGGCAAAATCGAAAGCGGCGGTTTTCATTTCACCATCGAGGGTTTCGTAATGTGCAATTCCCTCTTCTATTTTGTACACTCCTGCACGTTTGATCCAACGAATTCCATATTCAGCAAAGATGGATTCACTGAAGACTTTGGTTGGAGTAACATAGCCTCCGCGTTTAATAAAAGCGCCACCCATCCCGAAGTCGCCCAGTTCGTATTCATTCGAAATCCAGGTAATTTCGGCTTTTTCCTGAAGTCCGCGCTCTTTAATCTGGTGAGCCACATTAAGCGCATACTCAAAAGCTGCCCCCTGACAGGTTGCTCCTGGATGACCGGTGCCAATGAGAAAGCGAAGTTTCTCGCCCTTTGCCATTCGGTCCATGCAAGTTTTTAATGCATCCCAGGTGGCCACAGCATGATCGCATGAACAAACAGAATGCGTGAACTTTTCGGGTCCGAGGCCTTCGGTGGCTGCAAAATTTAGCTTGGGACCAGTTGCATTGACGAGGTAATCATAGTCAACATTTTCGCTTTCACCACGATGGATTTTATCGGTGTACTCGATACTAACAAAAGGCCGTTCCAGACCATTCCCACCTTCAGGAAAAATGGCGGTTGCTTTGGCTTGTTTGTAATCAATTTTCCACCGATCGTAAACGGGTTTAAGCTTGAAACGAACCTGGTCAATGTTCATTTTTCCGACGCCAACCCAAATGTTGGAAGGAATCCATTGATAATACTCCGATGGACTAACTACAACAACCTGGTGGTTAGCACCGAGCTTTTTCTTAATAAATGCTGCAGCGGTATGGCCTGAAATTCCGGCACCTAAAACGACAACTTTTGCCATAAAATGAATTGTTAGGTATTCAATTTTAACTGAAAAAGAGGATTTTATTAACTTGTTCTAAAGTTAGAAATAAAGAACCGGAATAATACAGTTGGGAGGGAAAGCTTTTTAAATTCCCAATAAATTTTGAACTTTTTTTTATTTCAGAATTAGCACTTTCCCCTGCTGCAAGGACTATTTACCAGAAAAAATCCCATCATTCCACCCCAGAATGTGCTCATAAACGGACTGCTTGTAATTGCACAAGTTCCTGAATTACAACCAACAAAATAATAATACGAAAACCCGGCAAGGCTGCCGATAGCAATTGCTAAAAATGGTTTCCAGAAATACCAGGATGTAAAAAATTCTTTGATTGTTCGTGGTCTTGGCTTAGCTTCGCAATTATTTTCCATAGCACATCTTCTAAAATTGTTTGTCTGCAAAACTAATAAAAGAAAATCATGAATCGCATTAGTAACACTTAAATCTTTTTAGTGACACTAATTTGTTTACTTTTGCAACAATAAGAATTAGATTATGAGTGAAATTTTCAGCAATAACCTTGATCCTGAACAGCTTGATGAGATGTTCAAAAGTGATGAAAAATGCCTTGAATTTCTGGCAGAAATAAAATGGGCAAATGGTTTTGTTTGTAAGAAATGCGGAAATACCAATTCGTGTGCGGGGCAGGAACCGTTTTCGCGTCGCTGTACAAAATGTAAATCAAAAGAAACCGCTACCAACGGTACCGTTTTTCACGGCGTGAAATTCCCCATCAGCAAAGCTTTTTACATCGCTTATCAGGTTTGCAAAGGAAAAGAGGATGTTTCGTCCTACGAATTTGGTCGCCGTCTTTCATTGCGCCAAATGACTTGCTGGAATTTCAAAACCAAAATCCAACATGCACTTGAAGCAATGGATTCGCTCACAGAAAAGGAACGAAACTCGATGGAGAAGATTTTAACCAGCTGATAAGATTCATTTATTTCTGTGCGACCAATAAAAATACCGGATATTTTATACCCGAATCACGTTTAACTTCGAAACACGTTTTGTATTCAACATTCTTAAATCCGGCTTCTGTTAATATTTCTTTGAGTTTTTCCGGGTCAAATCCCAAATGTACTTTAACATCCATGCCATGAAACGAGCCGTCTTCAGGATATAAATCGGCAATGGCCAAATAACCACCCGGATTTAACAGGGAGTAGAATGTGTAAATAATTGCTTCGTAATTATTTACATGATGCAAAACCATTTGATTGTAAATAATGTCAAAATGATCGTCGTAATCTTTGTGCTCCAGATCGAAGCAAATTGGCAGTATATGATTGGTTTTATGGTATTCAGTCTTTTCAACACACACCTTGATCATTTCCTGAGAATTGTCCATCAGGGTAATTCCTGAAAACCTGTCTTGCAGCAGAAAACTTAAAATCCCGGTTCCCGCGCCATATTCGAGGGCTTTCATTCCTGAATGAATGGGTATCATTTCTTCAAGTCCGGCAGCAATGGCTACCGACCGATTCATGTGCATTTTATCTTTGTCCCACTCACGGGCCCGTGCATCAAATTCACTCATCATATTTTGATTTTTTTATTCGTTATAAATGCTTTGAATTACCAATCCTGCGATTGTAAATCCGTATATCGCGGTAATGTGCGCAACTGTTCCGTTGATCACCGCTTTCTGGCTGCTCCAATCATGATCGGCCAGTTCCGGATCGCCGGGAGCATTCTCCAATTTGATAGTCAACAATTTCTCCGTTTCGGTTGAGGCATCAGCTCCTTTATTTTCAAGCAGTTCTTCGCTGTAGATACACATGAATTTTTTAGCAGGCAAATCGCCTTTGCGCATCCTTTTGCGTATGATGTAACCAAACGGGCACCCTTTCACCTTCCAGAATTCGGCCACACGGATCCTGGTTGGGTCAAGTTTCAGCGAAGCGCCCATCGAAGAAAAGAAAACAGCATTGGTGCGGGTCGCTTTTCTGATCAAGTGGATTTTGTTGCTCAAACTGTCGATGGCGTCGATGATAAAATCATACGAATCAAGATCAAACGAATCGGAGGTTTCAGGATCGTATATTTTCTGAATGGTTTGTATTTCGGCTGTTGGGTTGATTTCGAGTAAACGGTTTTTCAGCGCTTCGGTTTTCACTTCGCCAACAGTTTGAGTGGTGGCGTGTAATTGCCGGTTGATGTTGGTAATGCAAATCAGGTCCGAATCAACAATTGTCAGCCGGCCAATTCCGCTTCTTACAAGGCTTTCGGCACACCAGCTGCCAACTCCGCCAATTCCGAAGATGATCACTTTTTTCGATGCAATCTTCTCCATCACCTCTTTGCCCAGCAGTAACTCGGTACGCTGAAATATTCCTTTTTCAATTGACATTTTTTAGATGTATTTGCTTTCAACTTTAAATTAGAAAAGGCTGTCCTCTGACAGCCTTTTCACCCGTTTGAGACGGGAAACTAACCTAAACCAACTAAACCTAATAAACCATGAGCTACCAAAGTAACCAGCTTTGTGTAGCCATTCAATAACAATACCAGTTGAACTTTGGTTCGCCAAGTGTATTCTATTTTTGCAAATAAATCAGATGGAAACTTTCAGATAACTGATGGCGGCAAAGATATCAAAAAATATAAGTAATAACCAAATGCCGATTCACCGAAAAACATTAAATTTTTAAGGGATTATTGCTGCATTGTTTTCAACAATTGAACCTTGATAAAAAATTATACTTACCTGCATTAAATTCGTTGGGATACCTGTATTTTGGTGAAATTTTTATTCTGATCTTATGTACAGGCTAATTATTGCAATTATTCTTATTATTTGTGTGGATTCGTATGCTCAAACAGCACCAAAACGTGAGTTTCGGGCGGTTTGGGTGGCAACTGTCAATAATATCGACTGGCCTTCGAAACCCGGAATTTCTACTGAACAGCAGAAAAAAGAAGCGGTCGAAATATTAAATATGCACCAAAAAAGCGGGATGAATGCCATCATCATGCAAATACGTCCGGCTTCCGATGCTTTTTATCCGTCGGAACTTGAGCCGTGGTCGCGTTATCTGACCGGTACTCCCGGCAAAGCTCCCGAACCTTTTTACGATCCGTTGCAATTCTGGATTGAGGAATGTCACAGCCGGAACATGGAATTTCATGCATGGCTGAATCCTTTCCGGGTTGCACAATATGCCGACGAACCTTTGGCTTCGAACCACATCGCGTTCAGGCATCCTGAATGGATTGTGAATTATGGCGGCAAACTGTATTTTGATCCGGGATTGCCGCAAACCCGCGATTTTGTTGTTCAGGTTGTAAATGATATTGTTGCACGCTACGATGTGGATGCCATTCACTTCGACGATTATTTTTATCCGTATCCGCTGAAAGAAGAATTTCCCGATGAAAACTCGTTTGTTCAGTACAACCGCGGATTTTTAAATGTCCAAAAAGCGGATTGGCGCCGCGACAATGTGGATCTGATAATAAAAATGCTTTCAGAAAATATAAAAAAGACAAAACCCTGGGTGAAATTTGGCATCAGTCCGTTTGGAGTTTGGCGCAACAAATCCGACGATCCGCAGGGATCTGAAACCACCGCCGGAACTACCAATTACGATCATTTAAATGCGGATATCCTGAAATGGCAAAAAAATGGCTGGATTGATTATTGCCTTCCGCAGTTGTATTGGCAGATCGGCCATCCATCGGTCGATTTTCTGACACTTGGCAAATGGTGGGCCGATCATGCATATAACCGGGGAATGTACATTGGTCATGCCGTTTATAAACTGGAAGCAAATTCAACCGTTCCTGAATGGCAAGATCCGAACCAGTTGGTCAAACAAATTGAGATTACCCGTCAGATACCTCAATTGGGAGGGAGCGCTTTTTACAGCAGCAAACATTTCAAACGCGATCTGTTTGGATTCAATGAAATCCTTCAGGATAAAATTTACAATCATCCGGCACTGGTGCCTGTCATGCCTTGGATCGACAACAAAGCGCCTGATCAGCCCCGGCGTTTCCGGAAGCGGGGAAAAAAGCTGAAATGGAAGCCTGAAAAAGCAGCAACTGAAATGGACAGAACGGTTGGTTACGTGGTTTATCTGAATTCTGTCGGGCAAAAGTTCGATGAAAATAATCCTGAAAACATTTTTACAATTACCTCCGATAAAAGCATCATTTTTAAACCAAATACCCGTAAATTACGGAGAAAATACGAACTACGGATATCGGCTCTCGACCGCCTTCACAACGAAAGCGAAATAAGCAAAGTGAAAGTGATTAAACTCTAAAAACAGGATCATGAATCAAAAAGTGGATTGTTTCTTTGTCTTCAGCAACGAAGAAGCCAGTCAAAAACTGGTTAATCAGTTTCGCGCATCCGATTTGGTGAATAAGGTATTTGTTCTTTCCAAAACGCCAGTTCAGTTAATTAATTGTGAGTTAGTTCAGGTCGAAGAGTATGGTTCATGTTCTACTATCAGGCACATTGCCAAGTTGGTACAATCTGATTTTGCACTGCTGGCACTGGGCGAATCAACCTTTGAACTGGGACAGGGCGCCATCGAAAGGCTGGTTCAGGTGGCCGAATATACCGACTCGCCGATGGTGTATGCTGATTACATGGAAATAAAGGACGGCAGACTTTCTGCTCATCCGCTCATCCACTATCAGCCAGGCAGTTTGCGCGACGATTTTAACTTTGGGCCAGTGCGGTTGTTCAGGGCCGAAGTTTTAAAAGCATTCAGGTACGAGAATTATGACATGCTAAAATTTGCAGGTTGTTATGCCTTGCGTTTGCGAGCCAGCCGGATGGGTGAACTCGTACATATTCCTGAATATTTGTTTACAAAAATTGAAACCGATACCCGAACATCAGGAGAAATAAAATTTGATTACGTTAAATCTGCTGCCCGCGAACGTCAGCTTGAAATGGAGCAGGTTTGCACGGCGCATTTACGGGATATAGGCGCTTTGCTTTTGGCACCTTTCCCGGAAACCAATTATACTGAAGATTATACAAAAAACGACTTTTCGTTTTAACCTTATTGTGGTCGATAATTATTCAACCGATGGAACTTCAGAAATTCTTAAATCATATGCTGAGCTGGGAAAACTAATTCATATTGTACCTGAACGAAAAGACCTTGAAATTGGCGGTTGCTGGAATGAGGCAATTTTTCATCCTGAATGTGGCAAATTTGCAGTGCAACTCGATAGCGATGATTTGTACGTGAATGAAAATACGCTTCAAACCATCGTTGATAAATTTTATGAAGACAAT
>JFJP01040572.1_pt1 | contig 11022 bp, 23 predicted proteins | sample 431651 | NCBI WGS metagenome assembly JFJP01 (sample SAMN02602958, study PRJNA72255) | Microbial mat metagenome, whole genome shotgun sequencing project. | biome: fresh water; feature: sink hole; material: water; isolation source: purple microbial (photo- and chemosynthetic) mats found in...
AAGTTCAGTAATACCAACAATTTGAAGAATAATGTCAGTCTTGCCACAAAGGAATGCTGTATTTCTAAGATCAATCTTGAGTCCTGTCATACAGTTAGCTTTATTCAGTTCAAGGAAATTGTAGTAGTTAAAGATCAAATTTGATTGAGGATAATTGCTGGTAGTTATATCTGGAATGTCTCCTTTAAGATCATCTAACTCAATAAATCTATAATCGTCTTGAATTCCTCGAACCCTAATTGTCTAAGGAGCATACGAAGCATACTCGTCATTTTCAGTGATAGCTGCATTCCAGAAGTTTTGAAGAGTGATTTCCATTCCTGGGTAGGGGTTGGCAACTCCCTTCTCGACTTTAACGTTAATGACCGTTCTGAGCCAAGGTCTGTCAACACACTCTGAATCTGCTCTATCGATAGCATCTTGATCACATGATTTTTCAAGATTGTAGGAACAGACAGCGCCTCAACCAATCTTTTCCCAAAGCTCTCCATCATCAACAAAGATGGTTTCGCAAAGCTGGTAGATCTCGCCTCTGTTGTAAGTTGAAATCGCCTCCGCTGGGAAAACATTAGTGATTTTCTCAGGATCGTTTTCATAAAGAACCCAATCATACCCGAACAAAGAGTCTGCATACTAGTAGAAGATCTTCCAAGGATTTGCTGTTGTCTCATCAATATGCTTATAGTTGAATCCAGGGGGGAAAGCCTCTATCTTAGCTCCAATTCTTTCAAGAAGCATGAATTCGCTTTCAGAGACTAAAGTCTGAATCTTTCTCTTAACGGCTTCTAAATCATTTTCGAAGTCCTCGTGATTCCAATTAGATTTGAGTAAATTATCTTGGCAGGTAATAATAGGGGCATAAGGTCTTCTTTCAAAGTCAGATCTGTAGCCTAAATTGATTCCAGCAAGATTGTAAGTTACATAGAAAGTGTTATAGTATAAATCATCATCATTAAAGAACTTGGCATAAGGTTGAATCTCGCTATTCGTCACACATTTTCCTTCAAGCAAATAAGCGTCTCCTTTGCAAATAGTGCAAGTGTCTCTGTTTTCCTCACATTCTTCACATTCGCAAGAGCACTTAACGCACCATCCAAGAAGGTCATCTTCAACCCATCCTCTAGGACATTCTTCAACACAAATGCTTAGGCCAAGCAAGTAAGATCCTGCTTTGCATCCTGAGCAAGTCTCAAATTCGAATTCATAGTAGGGAGATGTTACGCAGTCAAGACAGCCTTCCGAGCAAGGAATGCATCTTTAGTGGTCTGTACCTGAGATTCAAGTTCCAATAGGACATTCGTCAACACATGTTTTTGATCCGTCTTCTGATTCTAAAAGAATAGTAGTTTCAGGACATGTTAGGCAGCCGTTTTCATCACATCTGTTACATTCTTCTGGGCAGTCAACACAGTGACCTTCTTCATCAGGGTATTGAGTTAAAGTCTGACAGCTTGAAAATTCGATGCCAGATTCTGTGATCACATATCCAGGAGAGGGAACAGTGCATTCTAATTCATCAGATCCAGGTAAGTGATAACATGTGAGACAATTTTCAGGGCATAAAACATCATCACAATTCTCATCGACAGGGGCCATAGTGTAATTATCCCAAGGAGCGATCTCATCATAGCAAATCAAGCAAAATCCGGTCTCATATTCGCAGAAACCACATGAATCTGAACATGTTTGACATCCATATCCATCTCTGTAGAATCCAGGAATACAGTCTGGAAGACAATCCTCTTCAACATCGTCCCAATAAAATCCAGCATGACAGCTCTCGCATTCTTCATCGACACAGAGAGAACAGTATGGTACCATATCTCAACAGCTTTCAACACATTATCCATGGTCATCTCTTTCGTATCCGTCATCACAGTATCCTTCTTCACAAACTCCTTCAGCGCATGCTAAACAGTTCTCAGGGCATTGGTGACAAACTCCATTAATTGGGCCAGAGCCAAGTCAGCATTTATTGACACATTTTCCTTTCTGTTGGGCAGGGGTAAGCTCATCGTATCCAAGACCCTTTTCAAACAAGTCATAGATGTAGTCAGACTCTACGTAGTAACCAGTAGGACATTCAAGGCAGTCTTAAGGACCGGACCAGAAGCATTCTGAGCATGATGAATCACATTCTCTGCAGTAAGGAGCCTGATCCCATTTAGGACCGTTGTTCCACGAGTTGTAAGTTCCTGCTCTACATTCGAAGTAGCATGTGTTATCATCGTAAATTTCTAATGCTCCAGCTTCGCAGAGGTCACATGAATAGTCATTTGAGCATTTGACGCAGTTTGCTCCACATTGATAACAATTCGACCCGAACTCATCATAATAATATCCTAAAGGACAACTGTCAATACAAGCAAGTTCACTTGCAATATAAAGTTGTCCTGGACATGTTTCACCGCACTCTTCATTTACTAGGTCAAACTGGTCATAATCACAATCTTCAGGAACAATAACACATCTTCCAGCTCCATTAGTAGCACCTTTTGCTTTTCCATTCAAATCTTTACATTCTTGCAATGTCACGCATCCAGTAGGACTGACAAGCGTGTCGACTCTGTAGTAATTATTTGAGCATTCTGAGCATGAGGTGAGACCTTTTAAGTAGGAGCATGTAATACACAGATCTACGTTCAGTAATGGATTAGCATCGAGGTCTCTTTAGCTGTTGCAGTTTCTGTATTGTCCGTTAACTATTGATTTTCCAGGAAAAGTGGTTGATGTAGCAACACAGACACCGGCAGAGTTTATAGCTTAACCTTAACTACAAGTTAGATTCAGACATAAAGATTTTGGTCTTTCACTAATTATAGGATTTGTGCAATACGTTCTTTCATCTTCAGTTGTAAAAGGATTGTTTTCAAGACATTCATTATTCCTAGGATTGATTGCAATTCAGCTATTAGATGCCGCGTCAGAACAGGAATAGCAGTACACATAGTCATATTGTTCGTTATATCAGCAAGAATTACAGCCAACTACGGCATCACTACACAATTCGCAATTACCATCTGTATCCTTGTATTCATTTGCTGCACATGGAACACAACCAGTTCCGGCGACGTATTTCTCATCAAAAGCACATTCATCAACGCATGATCCTGTTGTGCTAGTAGTGTGATTTGTCTAACATGAAGTACAAATAGGAGCGAATTCTCCTGAACCAAGTGTAGCAGTTTCACAGAAAGGTTGGTCAGATTCGAGACACTCCCAATGGGTAGGATGATGAATCCAGCCTACAGGACAGAAGTCAACACATGTATCCTACTCAACAAGGAATGGACCTGATTTAGTGTGTAGTGAGAATGGCTTAAGTCTTCCGCATTCTGAGACACAGTCTCTTGAGATAGGATCATAGATAGCTCCTTCTTGACACTCAATACATTGGTAAGATCCCCAGTCAAAGTCCCAAGCACACCATGAGCAATACCCGAAGTCATTTCTGCAGTCCTGGCATGTTGGTCTGTCTTCATCATCAAGAACAGAGTGATCCCAGTATCCCATGCATTCTGTGCATTCCCAGTACTCAACGCCGTCTCTAACAACTCTGATTGGGCTGAGATCGCCATTACATTCGAAGTATGAAAGACAAATTGATGAAGGAATTGAGTCAGCGTCCTGTCTTAAGTAATAGTCTTCCTCGCAGTCAAGACAGATTTCATAGTTCACACCAAATCCCTTTCTTTCTCTGAACTCACAAGTGTCACAGTGCTCAGACTCACATCTGAAGCAAACGTCCTTTTCTCCAAGTCCTTTGTTTCTTCCCCACTTGTAGTCACATTCATGTTGGCAGTAGTGGATACCATCCTAACCAAGTTGGTCAACAAAGCCAGCCTTCTAGCACTCGTCTACACATTGGTGGTCAGGGGTTAGTTTGAAGTCCTCAGAACAGTCGAAGCAATAAGGTCTTTGGAGGATATCATCATATTTGCATCTTGTGCAACCTTCTGGACATTTAAGGCAATAGTCACCTTCAGAATCTTTATAATAGTTTTCTCTAGGGCACTCATTAACACATTCTCCAGTCTCAGTAAGTGTATATCCTCTAGCACAGGTATCACAAGTATCTTCTTCTGAGCACTCGGCACATCCCCATCTGCATTTCTTGCAGTCATACTCGTCAGCAAAGAAGCCAGGAGGACAGGAAGCAAGGCATGACTCACCAAAGGCCCAAAGTCTGTTACCTTCTTCATCATTAGAGCAGACGCTACATTTCTTTGAGTAAACCTGTTGAGGGTACATTTCTCAATTCTTGACAAGGCTACAGTCTTCGCAGTAGAAGGATTCACAGTAGTCACATCTTGGGACATTAAGACCTGCTTGAGGATGGTCCCAACGGATGAAGGAATTAGGATGATTGCAATCGCTGACACATTTGCCAAGCTCGTAGTCGTGGACCATGTCGAAGTGGTTCATTTGGCATTGAAGATCGCAGGTTGTTCCTGGCATACATTCGATACAGACTGAAGGATGTTCGCCTGATTCGTCACCAATGGTGCATTTAAGACAGTTGGTCTATGTGCATGGGTAGCATGTGTCACCATTGACCATTTCTCCTAAATTACAGACTCTTGCGCATGTCTTTCCGTCTTCAAGAAGCTCATAATCAGGGCTGCATTCTTTAACGCATTCTCCGTCCTAAGTGTAGTGAGCAAATCCGTATTGTTGATTGCACTCGATACAATGACCATCAATATCTCTGTTTCTGCAGATCTCTTTAGTACATTGTCCATCTTGATCAATGAAATGATCTTCGAAGCAATCTGTACATCTAAGATCTTATTCCCATCCATTTGGAGTTTCATTATCGAAGTATTGGCATTGATAGCAATTTCTGATGCGATTTTCGCAGTACTCACAAGTATTGGATTCAGGAACTTTTGAATTCATGTCTAAAAACATCTTGTCTCCACATCCCTTGCATTGATTATGTAGTGGCTCATCTCCTAGCAAGCATTCATCACATTGAGGTTTGCCATGATCATTTAATGTGCATCTTGAGCAATAATCAAATAGATCATGACAAGCAGTGCAAGTCACTTTATCTCCATTGAAGGTTGGAATTTGCCATAATTCACAAGGACTGCAGCTCTTTTGTCCGTAATCGAAAGTATTGGCTCCTTCGCATGCAAGACATTCTTCTTCACTGCAGATTTCACAGTTAGGGAATGAAGCAGAGCAGTCTTTGCACTTTTTATCTTCACCAATGAATTGTCCTCTTGTACAAAGTTGTTCACAAGTCATTGTTTCGTCTTCAGTTCTTAAAATGGCAGGGCATTCTTCAACACATTGAGTGGTGTCAACAATCATGTAATATCCTTCGTCACAAATGTCACAAAGAGTAGGATCATCTTCATTTGGTCTCTTACATGACTCCTATACGCAGTGTTTGGCATAAGTATTTGGAACAAGAGAGTTCATGCATGAAATGCATCTAGAGGATTGTCCAAAGTCTTTTGAAACGCAAATTTCGCAGTTTGGAATAACTGAATCAGCATTGCACTCAATGCATTCTAAAGGATTGTTAAAGTCATTGATGGATGATGTTTCTTCTTCAGATCCGCAGTCTTTCCAGCATTCTCCGTATTCATCATCTTCTCCCCAGGTCATTGAGACAAAGCCATCTTCACAAGTTTCATAGCAGAGTTTATCTTTGTGGTTAAGGAGATAGCCAGCTTCGCATACTTGGCAAGCGTCTTCAGACATGATGTCTCCAATTTCGCAGTGTGATTCCCAGCAAGTTCCTGTTAAGTGCCAGACCTCAAGATCTCCAGAGCATTCAATACATTTGACGGCAGCAATGTCTCCATCAAGCCATTCTTCAGTAGCTTCGCAAACAGCGCAATCTTGGATGAGATCAGAGCAAGCAGTGCAAATTTTCTCAATTGGGTCCCAAACAAATCCATCGTCACATTCATGGCAAACTGAAATGTCTTGAGGATCAACAAATAAGCAATGAGAAATCTCGACAAGATCTTCATTCCATGAGCATCTATTGTAGTAAACATCTTTTGTGAGCCATACTTTGGTTAAATGAAGTTCTTCTTCATCGTCACATTTGATACAACTTGAAATGTCCCAGACTCCTTCCTCAACAACTTCGCATTCATCACATCTAGCAATGTCACATTCAACGCAAGTATCATAGTCTGATGGGTCATAAAGTCTCCAATAACCAGTCTAGCATTCAGTACAATTTTGACCAACTTGGACATCACAGTTTTCAATAGGATTAAAGCCACATTTCCATTTTGGAATTTATTGACCATTTGGAATAAGCTCATATTGAGGATCGAATTCTTCGCAAACTGTGCAACTTACAGGCATGTTGTTGCCATCTACAGAGCAGTCAATACAGTGGGCCCAAGCAGCATTTTCATTCAAGTCACACTTGACACATCTCCAATCCAATGTCTATCCATAGCCTTCCTGGCATTCAAGACATCTTGCAACTTTTCTAAAGACACCATTTTGAATGAACTAAACATTGTCAACCAAGCAACCATCGAATTCACATTGACCATTTTCATTGAGTTGCATATTGCCAACACATGAAGTAGCAGCTGTAGTCATATTGTGCTTATCAACAGCACAAGTCAGAACTCCTTCAGGAAGATAAGGATCATTACATGGAACACATGAAGTTCTTGCAGGATTTGGAGAGAAGAAAGGTAAGCATTATTCACATTTTCTTGGATCTCTTTGATCAACAAGGGCACAGTTAGGAATTGAAGGAACTTGACAAAATCCATCATCATTTACAATAAATCCTGGAGCACATCCGAAGCAAATAAGGTCACCCTCAATGATTCCACAAGCTCTGCAGTTTGAGTCAACATTTTCTGAACAAGAGAAACATCCAGCCTCATCACTTCAATCATCTTCAAAGTAGTATTGTCCAATGTCACATTCAGTGCAAATCCATTTTCCATTTCTATTCTCAAGTCTTTCAGGTTGAAGATGAGTTGGCACAATACAGTCAATGTAGTCAATACATTCTGATTCATCAGCTTGAAGCAACTTTCCTTCTTTACATTCATTACAGACAATGTCTGAAGAGCATTTAGTACAATCACTGATTGTGCAAGGAGCGCAAGTCCATTTAGTCTCATCACTGTCAGAGTTGTTCCAGAAGAATCCATCAACACATTTGAGAACCCAAATGTCGTTTTCAAAGTCAGCAAATCTATCAGGGACTGGTGGAGAAATATCATCATCGCCATCAGTAGCTAAAACTACAGGTACAGGAGGCCAAACTTCTGGAAGTTCTTATTGATCATATGCAATAATTGAGTCTTTGATTTTTGGAATGCATCTAAACTAAGAAGGACTTGGAGTGTAACCACCTTCACAAACATCACAAACTCTTGTAATCAGATCATCTTCTTCTCTTTCAATTACCAATGTTGAGCAAGTGTTGCAGAATTGAATACCCCAAGCTTCATCGTCGCAATCAATACATCCTGGCACAGGGTCTTGCTGTTCTGGATCTAACGCATATGCAATAAAGAAGAGACCGTCTTCGCATTTGCTACAGTATAGACCGAAGTCATCATCCCATGAGTGTCCATCCTCTTCGCAGTTAGGATACTGTTCCCAGCAAGTTCCGTTTCCACCAACTTCATATCCTGCATCACATTTAGTACATCCTTCCCAAGAGCATTCTGAGTCACAATCATCGAATACGTCTTCGCATTTCTAGCATTCTTCATCTACAAAGTTCCAGGCATATCCAGAAATACATTCTGAGCACCAGAATCAGTTTCCTTCCTCAGTCACATTGTACATTGATGGCAATAGCTAACAAAACTCGAATTGTTCAAAACAGGCAGTTAGAAGTCCATCTGAATCTTGCAGTCTTGGCCAATCAAGATCGAATAAAAGATCAGGGTCTTGTCCATCTGGATGTCTCATGTATCCACTTTGACAGACAGCACATGTAGTGTTGTCTGAGCATGTGAGACAGCCATTACTGTTTGTAAGAGCGGCAGGACATGCGCTGCATTTAGTCTCATTTCTGAAGTGCCCAATCATACAGTCTGGGCAGAAGTAATGGGTGCCGTTGTTCTAGTACTAGGAAGGATTGGTCTTGCAGTTAGCAATAGGAAGCATACAACCCTTCTAATCATACTTAGGGAAGTAATTCATGTCACAGTCAGTACATCTCATAGAGCTTGGGCACTAAAGACAATGATGAGCATTCTCAAGATAAGTCGACTAATTACAAGGTCTACATGACCAAGGCTCATGCTCCATGTCCCAGAAATAGCCAGTAATGCACTCAGGACAGTAGAACTCAGTGAAAGTGGTAAGAGCGACTCCAAAGAGCATGTTAGGAAGCTTGGCTGGTTGCTCGTCAAGGTCGATTCTGCAGCCTGCGAACTTATGAATGCAAGTTTTTTGATCGAATGATGGCATGAATCCAGCTCAGCATTGAGTACACATTTAGATATCATCAGGAGAAGAGGTAAAGATTGAGCACTATGTGCAGTGTTCGTGGATTTCAGAGCATGGTAAGCATTCTGAGCCATCCTCGTTAAGCATGAATCCATTGGCACAGACGCATTTCACATCATAAGGTTGGAATGGAGCGGTAACTGTTGGGTCAGAGAAACAATCAGATTCGGCAAAGTTTTCAGGGATAGTTGTTGGATCGATGACATTTTGTCCAGCTTCATCTTCACAGTATCGTGTCGTATCTTTTGTGAAAGGATTTAAGAAATAAGCTACAGGGTCATATAAATATTCAGCTTCTGAGTAATAATTGTCTATGAGATATATGTCATTTTCTGGTTTCCAATCTTCATTCACTCCTGTTTGAAGTCATCTCCTAAGGAAACTAGGATTGACAAAGCAAGTAGATTTATAAGGAAGTGAGCATTTCAGCTGTCTTGCAGAGTCTAAGGCATAAATAGTACTTGCTTCATAATTGGCTCTTACAGCGCAATCCATTTGATAACAAACTCCATATCCTTCTCCAATTCTGGTTGCAGGCCATTCATGTCCCTAGAAGTCTCCGAATTGTTGTTCGCAAACAATACAGCCTTCTTTGTTATTGCATTCTGAGCATTTAGTTTCAAGCTCTGAGCAAGCTTTACACCACCTATTTGAATCAACAACGTCATCTGGGTCTGTACTTTCAAGGGGAATGTCATAGTCTGATCCAAGATAGCATTCTTCTTCGTCAGTCCAGAGACCATCCTCATTGAAAAGGTGAGGGCATTTATTCCAGCAAGTTTCATAGCCTTTAAGGTATGCTTGGTTCTCAGGAATTCTTTCAACTACTTTCTTTGCAACAACGTCTCTAGCAACAAGAATATAGCAAAGATAGTTATGATTGTCTTGGACTTGAGCTTCTTTGCTTGAGCATGAGCAACCTACTCCAATCTAAAGATTATGAGTTTGAGAGAGAAGATGTTTGTCATAGCATTTTTGAGACAAAAGGAACTCAACTGCCCAAGCAGCGTCCATCCATTGAGATCCAGCAGGTCCATATTGGAACTAATGCATATAAAGGAACTCTTCCCATTTTGAAATCTACTTGCCAGCGTTGAGATCAGGGTCATAGATCCATCTATCGTAAACGTCAACAGGGAATTCTCCTTCTCAGATAAGTTCTGAAGATTCAACTTTGAGTACCTGAAGGTTCTTATAGGAATAGGCATAGTGCTTTGAAAGAACTTCTTCAACAGTGTTTCCACTTCCGTCACCATGAACTTGACAAGGACCTTCAATTTGAGCAACATGTTGAGCAGCCATAGCAAGAGCTTCGTTCCAAATGAAGAATTTATCAGGAGTTACTTCTTCTTCCCAGTTAAGGACTTCATCGAAAGCATGGGCGTTCCACATGTAGTCAGATCTGTCTTCGTAGCTCATTCCTTTAATGAAGTTGATTTCAGTGACTAGATCGATTGAGAATCCTTTTACTCTTTCGTCAAGATTGAAATAACCAGGCTCTACGGAATCCTAAACATCGACTCTAGCATCATAGGTTTGTCCACAGAATTTTTCATTGTTTCCAGCAGGGCAATGAGGATCACCTTTAAGTCTGAATTCAGGAAGGGCAGCTAACAGGTTTCTTCTATTGTTCTTGGTCCAAAACTCCTTTGGTCCTTCATACCAATCAGCAATAGTATCAACTTCACTTTCTAAGTTATGAATAGGCATCCATACTTCGTGAGAATCGTCTTTACCCCAAAGTTGTTAGTAGTGATCAGTGAATTCAACATCACTTCCAATTTCAAGAATGCAGAATTCGCCAAAGAATGGGTCACAATCGCAAGCCATACCAATTTGATTGTAAGTGATTCCATTAAGGAGAAGATCTCTTATCTCGTGATTGTCTGATCTTAAATCAAGGAAAACGTTATAAGCGAATTCTTGAGCATCAGTCCATCTAATTTTATCAGGATAAATGGCAAATCTTTTATGTTCGGTAAATGTGGCAACTTTCTTCAAATGATCATCCTAGTGTCCGTCTTTCCAAAGTTGATTTGCATAAATGGAACATCCTTCCATTTGCTTGACGAACATTGAGGCTGAGTAAGCAAGAGCGTCTGACCATCTAAGAGGAGTGATTGACTTTCTTTTAGCAATAAGAGTTGTGAGTTAGTCTTCAAATCATTTCAATGCATTTTTGCCATCAAGCATCTTTGTGATACCAATGTTTGCGCAAGTATGATCAAGCATATTGTTTGCTTTTCAATGTTCAAGTTCTCTCAAGTCGTCAAGACAAATGTACGTGTTTGCTTTGCTCAAACGTTCTGGTATTACTCTTAAAGCTGAAGAATCAACAGCATACTTTTAAAGACCAACAAGATCAGATCAAAATCTATTCAGCCATTACAGTTTGTGCGTAAGCTCTGCAAAGTAAGGCGTGTTAGGCAAATACTAAGCTGAGCTTATCACGATCAACGAGAGGAGGATTAGCGATAGCTAACAAGAGGCTCTCATATCTCTTTAATTATTATTAAGGGATGTTTATTTTCTCTTAAATAGACGGGATTTTTACTT
>JFJP01040573.1_pt1 | contig 11021 bp, 21 predicted proteins | sample 431651 | NCBI WGS metagenome assembly JFJP01 (sample SAMN02602958, study PRJNA72255) | Microbial mat metagenome, whole genome shotgun sequencing project. | biome: fresh water; feature: sink hole; material: water; isolation source: purple microbial (photo- and chemosynthetic) mats found in...
CTAAATTGAAAATGTTGTTCTATAAGTACGATATAAAATTCGATGTTAACGAGTTTGCGTTGAACTAAAAAAATGAGCTTACTTATGAAAATAATAAAAACGTATGATACTTTTGTTAACGAAGAACTGTTCGGTCTATCTAAATTAGAAAAAGAAAAGAAGAAAAAGAAAGATGAAGAACACGAAAAGTTAAAAAAAGAAAAAGATAAAATGGATAGTGATGATAATAGACAAATATATAATCTATTTCATGATGAAAAGGAAAAGAAAAAAGAGGAAAAGGAATAATGTGTAAACCTAAAATTAAGAAATTCAACAAATTCCTAAAATTCATACTAAATGAAAACATTATAGGAATAACTTTGGCACCCTTTGGAATCTATCTGAATAATCTTCACTTGACAGATAAGAGAACCATAAATCATGAATCTATACATTGGCAACAACAACTTGAAATGTTAATAATATTCTTTTACTTATGGTATGGGATAGAATGGTTTATCAGATTGTTTGTTAACGGAAGATATGAAGCATATTATATGCTTTCTTTCGAACGAGAAGCATACGAAAATGATCAAGATTTGGATTATCTTAAAAAAAGAAAACATTTTTCTTGGTTTAAGTACATAAACAAGAAGTAATATTTGGATATATTGGAAATTATTAATACCTTTGTAGTGAACCAAAAATTATAGTAATATGATAAAAGATTATTCAAAAGTTGTCGACAACATTCGCACAAGCCTCAGAACCTACTTATTGGAAAACAAACTTCAGTCACTCGTACTCGGTGTATCCGGTGGTATGGATAGTGCGTTGGTAGCAGCTCTTGCTCGACCAATCTGTGACGAACTCAATATCCCACTTATCGGAAGAGGTTTGTCAATTGAAACTAATAAAAAGGACGAAGTTGATAGGGCAATCGCAATCGGTGATGCCTTCTGTAATGATTTCAAACAACTTGATTTGACCGTTGTATATAATTCTGTGAAACTCATGGATGTTATCGACGATGAAATTGTTCCTGATTCTGATGTGAAATTTCACAAAATTAAATTGGGTAATATGAAAGCAAGAACTCGTATGATTTACCTTTACAATCTTGCATATAAAACAAAAGGACTTGTACTTTCCACAGATAACTATACCGAATACCTCTTGGGATTTTGGACACTTCATGGTGACGTTGGTGACTATGGAATGATACAGGAACTTTGGAAAACCGAAGTTTACAACATGGCAGAATGGTTGTGTGAAAACGAATTGAAAGGTGATGATAAGAAAGCACTTTGGAGTTGTGTGGTTTGTACCGCCACTGATGGTCTTGGGATTACTAATTCTGACCTTGATCAGTTACTTCCTGGTTGGACTGGTTCATCAAGAGACGGTTACAAAGAAGTAGATAATATTCTTTCAAAATCTTATGATAAAGATTTTAGTACTCTCGATTCGACCAATTTTGTAATTGGACGAATGATTAGAACAGAGTTCAAGAGAGAAAATCCATTGAACTTGAAAAGAATCGACCTTGTTTCTTTTTCTGAACTGAAAGAATGGTAGTAATACCATAAAAATTAATATATTGATTATGAACAACGTATTGGTGAATTCTCTTTATGATTTTTCAATTACATTGACTTACGAACTACACGATTCAGGTGACGTTAATTATGTCAAGTATGTTGAAGGATATTGTAACGAACACGGTATTGTGGATACTTATAAGAAAACATTTGAAGATTACTGTAAGTATTACTTAAAAGAAAATAAGGGTTGGTTTTCAGATAAAGAAGAAGTTGCTGATTGGTACTTGAATTATAAAAAAGTGACAGCATAACTAAAAATATATACAGTATTAAAGTAGGGTTCGTGAGAGCTTGAAATATAAAAAGACAGGTGAGAACCCTGTCTACCACCACAAAAAACGAAGAGATAGTGATGGTGTTCGAACGGGGGGATTTGGATTTAACGATAATATCAGATAATCTTTTTGCGAATTTCCCCCTGTTCAGAACTTAATATTAAACTTTTTTATTCTTTATAAATATAAGATAGTGAAGAAATCACCTTTGAGATATAAAAATCAGATTATTGGTTATATAGAAGATATTATCTATGAAAATGGGGAGATTCAAGATGCTTATTTTTATCTATTTGATAGTGAATACCGTAAGGAAATAGTGGACAATTTGGAAAGAGGATTAGTAGCAACATTCGATAAAAACCCAGATGTAACCAACTTGGAAAACAATACCTTATATCAGTTTGAATTACAAGACGATTTATTAATAGTAAGAAAATTAAAACCATAAAAATATGAAAAAATTTGTAGACTTTTTGATTCTGTTTGCACTGTACGTAACCGTAAACTTCATAAACGAAGATTGGGATACCTGTACCAAGTTAGGTAAGATTTATTACTATCCTTTCTGGTTCATACGTTCTGTATTGGTGTGGATTGTATCACCGATATTCATAGTTCCCTTCCTTATCGAAAGGTCGGAAGCTTATCAGGATTTCAAGATTAAAATGGAACTTTATTTCAAACAATAATATGGAAAAGAATAAATTCACCGAAGAAGAATTGGAAGATTTCATCAGGAAGAACAAGGATAAATTTGAAACTTATCCACCTAAAGAAAATCATTCCGACATCTTTCTTGTAAGATTACAAGACAGATTACATAAGATTTATATCAGTATTGTACCACACTTGATTAAGGTAGCAATTACGACTGTTATAGTCTTTGCTATATCCTTGTTCGTATGGAATGGTTGGATACGTAAAGACAGAGATCAGATGTCACTTGGTAGTGTATCTTGGAAGTATTGGAAGATGGAAAGGGGATACAAGTCAGACATAAGAGAAAAGGATAAACTTCTGAATGTATTTTTTCAAGCCACCCCTGAACTTAAAAAGAATTTTGACTATAACATAAAGTGTATGGATTCTACTTATGTTGACCTTAAAAGAGAACTTAAAAAGAATCCAGATAGTGAATTGATTATATTGTCAATGGAATATTATTATCTTATTAAGATACATGCATATAATGGACTTATAATTAAACTTGATTCAATAACTAAAATAAATAAATAAAAATATGGATACAAAATGGTATGTAATTAGAGTGGTAGCTGGAAAAGAAAAGAAGGCTTTGGAACAACTTGAATTCGAGATAAGTAACTTGGGTTTTGCCGATAGGATAAAACAACTTGTTATTCCTATGGAAAAGATATTTCATGTCCGTAATGGTAAGAAAGTGGCAACCGAAAGGAATCACTACCCTGGTTATATCTTAATAGAAACTGACCCTGCTATTATAGGTGAACTCAGTGGTTTGAACAAAATTGTTAATTTTGTTATCGGTTTTCTTGGTGATAAGAAACCACAGGCATTAAGAAAAGATGAAGTTGAAAGAATACTTGGACAGATGGATGATCTTGCTTCTTCTGATGAAAAATTCACAGACAAGTTTACTATTGGAGAATCAGTTAAGATAATTGATGGACCTTTCAATGGATTCGTTGGAGCAGTTCAAGAATTCAATGACGATAGAAAAAAACTAAAGATTGATGTAAAGGTCTTTGGTCGTAGTACACCACTTGAACTCGGTTATACACAGGTACAAAGAACATACTAATATGAAGGATTACCTGGGATTCAAAAAATGGTATAATGCCAACAAGGATGAATTTAAGGATGAAGAATCAAGTGAAAAGATTGCTTGGGCGGCATGGAGTGCAGCTAAAATACAAGAAAAAAAGAAACGTGATGATTCCGAACCGGGATTTTACTTGGAAGTAGATTAATTATGAGCGTAGAATTACCACACATAGAAGACAAAATTTATAATCTATTTGCAGAGTTTTTGCAAGAAGATTGGATGACCGATGAAGAACTGAAAGAAACGGTTGATTTGGCTCTTAAGTCTATGGGTATAACTATGGACAAACTGGTAACTCAATTACTCATCGGTGTGGAAAGTGGGTATACGATTGAAGAACAATTTGTAATAATAAAGACAATCTTTAACAATGCAAAGGGAAAATAAAACATATTGGAAAGATTTTTGGAAAGAAGGAAAACGAAGATTAAAGATGTATTCAGTAATTTTGTTTATCTTTGTAGTTGTTTATATATTAAGTCACCTATTTATACTTTGGTAATGAATAAGATTATACAGAATGCAATGAAAACCGTAGATGGTACAATTATCACATCCGGGTCTGTCCATGACTATGTGGAATACGAAGGACATTCTGTTGATGGTGGTGGTGATTATTTTCGTTATGGATATCCGTCTGGTTGTAAAGATAAAATTGAACTTCTCTTCCTCAATGAAAACGATTCACTTGAAATGAAGAAGAAGAAATTGATTTGGGGAACACGCGGAAAGGATGGAAAACAACCTTTGAAATGGGTAAAACTAATAGAATGTGAAACTGACCATTTGAAAGCAATATTAAAACAAGTTACTCCACATCAACCACATACGGAAGTTATACAGTCCATATTGGAAGATAGGTCAATACAAATGAGAGTTAAAAAAATTAAAAAATTGAAAGATGCAATATAACCTTTTTTTAGATGATATGAGAGACCCACAGACATCACAGTTTCTAAGAGACGGTGATTTCTACAAGAAGACTAAATGGATTGTTGTCAAGAATTATGACGAATTTGTTTCGTACATAACCAAGAATGGTATGCCCGAACTGATAAGCTTTGACCACGACTTGGCTGACGAACACTACGGAACACATGACCAATTGGATGAAATCGAATATTTACTCTACGAAGAAAAGACTGGTTATCATTGTGCTAAGTGGCTTATTGACTATTGTATGGACAATAATGTTGAACCACCTCGTTATCTAGTTCATTCAATGAACACTGCTGGTGCCACAAATATAAAATATTTGATAGAAAACTATAAAAGATTTTTGAAAAGTCAAAAATAAGTATTATCTTTGTACTTGAATATTAAAATTTTATAGTTATGGCTAATCCCAAAGAAAAGATTTTTATACTTTATCACGGTCTACCAAACGGTCCGACCTATGATGCATTGTTGAAATATGTTGAAGGTGATATGTCCGGTAATTCAAGAACTGAACCGACCAAGTATATTCATTGGATGCGTCTCAGGGGTGGTAGGGCATATATTTTCGGTACACTTGAAAATACTGTGTGGACAGTTGAAAGAATCACTGCGAAGTTACGTAAACACGTACCTGATATCGGTTCGTTCTTTGTTACTGAAATACAGGGTCATCCTTATAGTGGTTTGATGGAACAAGAATTTTGGGATTTCATCAGACGTATACAAGATTTAACGAAGTATATAAACGGTCATAGAAGAGGACAAAAATTGAGAAAAATTAAAGCCCTTATTGACAAAAAAGAAGAACTCAAAAGGAAAGAACTCGAACTTAAAAATAGAGAAATAGCACTACTTGAAAAGAAAGGTATTTTGAGTGAAGAAGAAGAACTTCTCAAAAAAGAAGAACTTATCAGAATGGAAGAAGCAGAAGTTGCTAAAAAGGAAACAGAAATCAAAAAGAGAAAGAAAATTCTCGGTATATTTTAATTCTAATAAATACTGATATGGAATTACAAGATGTATATAAAAAATTGGATAATTTGTTTGACCTACAAGAACGTAGAGAACTAACGATAAAAGAACAGAAGGAACTTCGGAATCTCAAAGAGTTGAGAAATAAATTAGATCCCGAATGGTATAAAAAAACCCAACAATAGTTGGGTTTTTTGTTTTTTATTCGTATCTTTGTATTATAATCAAAACCACAATATTATGAAAGTTCAGACATTATCAATCGTAGTTCCTACAAAAAGATGTGTAAACAACTGTAAATTCTGTGTCAGTAAGACACACGATAACCCATATTGTAACAACGCAAAGTCTGAATACTTTGTCCAAGACATGAGAAGAAGACTTGAATATGCAGACCACCAAGGGGTAGATACTATAATCTTGACCGGGACAGGGGAAATTCTTCAGAACAAATCATTTTTAGTATTATTAGATGGTCTGTTGAAGGCGATGCCAGATTCGTTTCCAATTATAGAAGTTCAGACATCGGGTGTTATGCTTGATGATGAAAATCTTACATTCCTCAGGGATATGGGTGTTTCTACAATAAGTCTATCTGTCAGTGATATGTTTGATGACAAGAATAATATGGAAATAATCGGTACACCTGAAAAAATTCAGTTCAAACTCGATGAACTTACTGCAAAAATTGTAGGTTTTGGATTTAATGTTCGTCTGTCACTTAACCTTGTAAAATCGGTTACAGTCAATCCTGCTGCTTATTTTGAAAAGGCAAAAAAGATGGGTGTCGCACAGATTACCTTCCGTGAACTCTATTTTTCCAAGAACAATACAGAAGAAGATAAATGGATAAAGGAAAACAAGGCAAACCCACATGTTATTGAAGAAATAAACCAATACATCATGGAACATGGTAGGGCACTTTATACACTTCCTTTCGGTGCAACAGTGTTCAGTGTTAACGGAATAAGTACAGTTCTTGATTTGGATTGTATGGTAAGTAAGAAAAAGGTCGTTGATGACGTACTGAAGTATTTAATATTAAGGGAAAACGGTCATATCTATACACATTGGGATGATGATGGTAGTATGAGGTTCTAAAATAAAAAAGGGGAATTAATCTTCCCCTTTTTCTTTATCTACTATTTCTATGTGTTCGTCGTCTTCTTCATCTTCGTCTTCATCGTCTAGTCCATGATATTCTCTTAAATCGTCTTCTGATACGTCATTATCGTATTTGTCACCATCATGTTCCCATTCCCACCAAGTACCGTCGTCATCAGCTCTCCAATCCGTTTCTCTCTGTCCTTCATCAAGGTAGACTAATGTTGATTCTGGTCTGTATAGATAATCACCATGATGTTCTGACCATACATCTTCATCCGGTGGTAAGTATGCATCAACATATTGGCTATATGTCATGTTATTGGAAGCATAGTCACTACAAGCGATTTCATTAGTATCGTATACTTCAACTGTATCTTCTGTTTCCCTATAAGCGTTATTACCACCATAACCTCTATTTGAATAATAATCACATTCTACCATGTTCCTATCTATGTATCTTTCGGTAGCAGATTTTCCATAAAAATCTATATAAACTGCATCGTCTTCTGTACGATAATCGTCACCTAATTCACAATAAACCAAATCGTCTTCGTCAAAATAGTCACCGTAATAATCTACATATGTACCAGATTCTTGTTCTTCGTAACCACCATCAGTATCAGATAATTCCCAATAGTTACCTCTACCGAATTGACCACTGTCGTTTGATAATGCACCTTCGTTATCACTGTAATATTTTAATGTATCCATATAAGGATATTCACCTGATTTACTACTATTAACGTATCCTACGTAAAGGTTTTGATAACTGACCGAATCGTCTCTTGTATCAACTAATTGTCCACTGTCACTTGAAGCCTGTTTTACTTTATAAAACCATCCTTCTTTTTTGGCGTATGCCTTGAATAGTTCTTCATCATATACGTCAATGGTATAAATCCTATCCATAAACATTCTGTCTGATGGTGATGTCAGTTTCCAAACCAATGCTCTACCCTTTATCTTTTCTTCACCATCTTCGTTTACTGCTTTCAATATCAATAATTGACATACTTTTGGGTTGCCAGCATAAAATTCAATATACCCCGCACAGTAATCATATCTCATACACGAATTACCCAATGTACCTTCTTCCATCAAATAATTTTCAGCATCATACCAATAAATTATATCTTCACCACTGACTAATTCTAATTTACCGGGGTCTCTTATTGACTTGAACTTGTCTGCAAACGATTGGATATCTTCGCCTGGTTTACCACCGGCTGGAAATTTATCTGGATATAATTTATTTATTAATCTACCTATTGTGGTAACTGATCTGAACTTAGAATACATTTTGTCTTTCAAATCATTATCATATCTGACATCCATGAATTTAGTTCTCGAAACCGTTATTTCGTCTTTTTCCTTATCTTCTCCTCTTTGGTCTGCAATTATTTCAATTGCTTTATTAACAGTTATAAAGGATACTTTGTCTAATCCACTATCATCCAAATCAATATATGTTGATTTATATCCGTCTAGGTATTCAGTAGTTTGAAATTGACTGGATATTGGATGGTCTATTTTCTTTAATAAATTTTTGAATCTTTCTGAAAATAACAATGGTGCTTCTTTGGTAAGAATTGCTTCCACTATCATATCTAACATATAATCATTGAAATCACGTACAATTTTCATGTTTATAAACTTATTTCACTTTTATGTATATATTTAATTAATTAATCAAAAATTATTATTACCTTTGCATATTAACCATAAACTTTTTAATTATGATGAACAGTTATAATGAACGTTCAAGAAGAGAACAAGAAAGACAGTTGGAAGCCCGTGCGGTAAAACCGACCGTCATTGATGATGACCTAAGTAAGTATTACGATGTCGAGATTATCGAAACTCCTAAAGCTTTTCGTAAAGAAGTCGTTACTGGGTTTTGTGTTTATTTGGACAAGAATTTTCTTACTTCTATCTTCAAATCCAAGAAAGATAGAATTCAGACGTATTGTTCCAATGATTTCATAACCTACGAACTAAATGTTAGGTTGTATCCAAGTAAGAAATTCATTCAACATTTACCTACTAACACATTGTACAAACTCGTACCGTACAGTCTGTCACTTCCAATGATTCCGGAAGAATATTTCAAGAGTAGTTATCTTTACTACAATGATAGAAAGGGTGAATATCTCGGTGTTGTCCAAGAACCCCTGTTTGATGATAAACTCAAAAGTTTCCTCTATGATAGTATTGTAAAAAGTACGACTATATTCAAATCTGAAATATGTTATCGACACATCCTTCTCATGATAGAAAAAAAATTGAGAGAACTTGGTACGACCAAATTAACTACTGATTTTTATAATAAAGATTTGGGTGAAATTAAATCAGAAAATCTTCGGATAGATACATTGAGTGAGAATACTGATTTTGTTTATCAAGATTTTATGCATGATTTTCAAAATGATATGATACCATTGACTTTCAAATCATATGTTAAGATTGAAGATGTTGACTAAAAATAAAAGGGAAATTTTTTAAGTTTCCCTTTTTTTATCCGATTATGTTTTGTATCTTTGTGTTATAATAAAAACAGTACGACCATGGCAGGAATCAGACTTTTAGGTAAAGAAGAAATCCAAATGTACGTATTTGGTGGAAAAGGTAGATTCATAATGAGATCTTCCACTTCTGGAATTTCCTATGAATATCGTATCAAACAGCCACGTAAGACTATCATGGGTCCACATTACAGACCAATTCCAAACCCCCGGTTTGACGAGAATATACTTTGGGTTACAGTAAAGATGGATGGTGGATACAAGTTCATGGGAACTATCAAGGCAGAAGAAAACATCTACATTCATTCAAAGAAATCTAGTATTGACGAAAAAACATGTGTTGTCAAGGGAATCAAGTGGCTTCTCTATCAGTTTGAAAACGAAGATGAATTTCCAACATCAATGGAATTCTATCATATGGGAACTTGCGGATGTTGTGCCAGAAATCTGACCACACCCGGTTCAATCAAAATGGGAATCGGACCTATTTGTTTTGAAAGATATGGTTCGGAAAGAATGAAAAAACTTCTTGCTCTGAAAAAGAAGATGGAACAGAAAATGAGACGAAATAAAATAGTATTATAAATTCATTGAGATAGCCAACTAATAAAGGCAGATTAACAGAGGACACTGACGATGAAATATTGATGAATTTATTTTAATAAAAAAAGGGGAATTAATTTTCCCCTTTTTTGTTGTAATAGTCTACCATTTCCTCTATCGAATAAAAGATTGGTATACCTATTCTCCTTGCTTCTGTTTCTTCTATGTCTGCACCAGGACTATCCAATACCATTCCATTATAAGTGGTCTTAAAACGTATTATACAGTCACACTGCCTAAGCCATACTAAATCCAATCTCAACCAATCCGAAACTGTCCTTGGATTGAACATATGTTGAAAATGGGAATATAGTGGTGTAAAGGGATAAAACCCCAAATCAATTAATTTATCTGTGATATCCATTTGAAATCTGACATTTATTGCCCTATCTCCGTTTGTATATGGACTAGCTACGTAAACCTTTATATTTTTCATAATTAAAAAATGACTTTTTTTTATTAATATATATGTAATAAATTAACAAGTTTATAAAAAATATTTATTTATATTATGGCAGACCTAAAACACGTAATGACTTTCGAGCAATATGTAAGTCAAGAAACAGAGAAGATAGACGAAGGTGTAATCGACAGTATTAAGAAAACATTTAGTAGTCTGAAGACCAATATTGACACTTTTCTTAAAAATCCAGTGGATATGAAAGAAGCGGACAGTCTTTTGTCAACAGCATTCGCAGGAACTTTCAATGCAAAGGCGACAGCTAATTTGAAAGCAGAAGTTTTAGCACTTGATTTGAAAACAAAGATTAGTATCCTTACACAATGTTCACAGAAACTAAGTGACCCTAAAGTTGGAATTTTGAAGATATTCAAAACTGATAAGGGATGGGAAGTTGGTGGTAATGCAGTTTCAGGTGGTGCAACTAAAGCAATAGCTGGTTAATTAATTTTTATAAAATAAAAAAGCCCGTGATTTTCATCATGGGCTTTTTGTTTAGAGGTACAATAGTCCGTTATTACAAATTATACTTCTCTTTTATCTTGAAATTATATATGCTTTCTGAAAGTCCTAATCCAACGTGTGCCATTACAAAATCTCCTTTTCCTTTGTTTGCTATAAACCAAGAAACAAAAATAGAAACAAAAGGAATAAGTTTGTATGTTATATCCACATTAGGGAAAAATACCGAAAGTACAACTAAGAGGAATGATAAGATTGTTAATCCTGCAAATACTATGTATCGAGTGT
>JFJP01040669.1_pt1 | contig 11021 bp, 8 predicted proteins | sample 431651 | NCBI WGS metagenome assembly JFJP01 (sample SAMN02602958, study PRJNA72255) | Microbial mat metagenome, whole genome shotgun sequencing project. | biome: fresh water; feature: sink hole; material: water; isolation source: purple microbial (photo- and chemosynthetic) mats found in...
CTATATTATGGTCTATAAAACCGCTTTCCGATTTTGCTTCATAATACACATCGTTTATCATAATTTTGCCCATAGGTGCCAACCTCGATATGGTAATGCCTTTATCGCCCGGTTTTAAAAAATCAACTTCGGTATTTACTTTTGAAGTAATTTCGTCGCTTAGCGACATTTTACGCCATGTGCCCGATTTAAATGCCAGCACAATGCTTACAATAAAAGCCAATACGGCACCTATTGCTGTTAAGTTTCCTACGGTAGTGCCATAATTAATATACGACATATAAATACCGCCCGAAATTGACAAAAAACCGCCAATTCCTATAATAGTAGCACCCGGAATTACAAAGAATTCAAGAATTAACAATACAATTCCTAATATAATAAGTAAAATAATTGCAGCTATGATCATGCTATTTAATTATTCAATGGTTACACTCAATTTTCTTTCTATCAATGCATCTTTCAATGGTTTTAACACTTCATATTCACCATTTTTTACTCCGCATCGGCCTTTATGGTGTGTTATTAATGCACATTGTTCGGCTTGTAATGCATCGTGTTCACAAATTTCAATCAGCGAAATAATAACGTGTTCAAAAGTATTAAAATCATCATTATGCAAAACCAATTCCCTAATTTTTTCTTTCTTTATTTCCGGGTTTCCTGTTTGTTCAGGTCGCACCTTTACCATACAAAAAATCTATTTTTTAAGTGAATAAATGTAAGCTATTTTTCTGAAATTGCCTAAAATTTTTGGAAATTAATTTTTAAGTACTTTTTTTGCATCTGCCAGGCTAATTTTTTTGCTGCCTTTCAACGCTACAATAAACGAACTCACTGCTTTAGAATCTAACTCTTTTTTATGCTTATCGGCTTCTTTATACGAATCAAAATCGCCCGAAACATACAAAATAGTTGAATCGTGCAGAGTAATTTTTTCTACTTTAGCATATTTTCCGGCTTTTTCTATATTGGCATCTGTTCCGCCGCTTACTTCTTTCGAATACGAGCCCAACTGTACGGTGTAGCGAACGTTATCTTTTACAGGTTCTGTTTTTTTGTTCGAATTATCGGAAACAATTACCGTAGCCTTGCCCGAAATTTTAACCGGCGTCGGCTGCGTAAACGGCGTATTATCGGCATTCAATAATTTATTCAATGCAGCGTCGGCAACCTGTTTTCCGTTGTAATATGCCACCACATAGGCATCGGTTACTCCCGCTTGCACAATTTGTTTGCGTGCACTTTCGGCAGCCGTGTAGTTATTATATATACCTGCCGTAAAAAACATGAGCAACTTGTCGGTTTTATCGGTTAATAATGGCGAAACAAAAGCAAGTTTTTTTAAATCGGCATCGTTTTTAAATGCGCCTACCCGCACGGTGTACATAAGTCCTTTTATGGTGCTAATATCGGTAACTTTGCCTAATTCAACCGGAATAGGTTTGCCGCTAAGCTCTGCCAATTCGGCTATTTCAAGTTCTTTATAACCATTTTCGCCCAATTTTTTAACCAACAACTTCACTCCATCATCGGCACTAATTCGCGAACCGTTGTTATATGCCACTATATACGAATCTTTGTATTTTTTCTGAACGTCTTTTAGTGCAGTTTCGGCGCCGGCTTTAGTTTTAAAATTACCTATCAGCGTTCGAATAAAATTATTCGATTTAAAAGTTTCGGAAAAATAAGGTTGAATATCGGCAAAAGTTGTAGGCGGCATGTCCTTATCGAATAAACCGGCTTGCACCCTGAAAACTATACCTTTAACATTGCCTGCAAGCACCGGTTTTGGTGCCGATTTCGAATAGGTTTTTGTTTCTTTTAAATCGAAAACCAATTTTCCGCCTGCCGAGTTCTTTGCTTTATCTTCTGAAATTGAGAGCACTTCGGGGTCCAGTATATCAATTAGCTTGTCGGGGTTTGGAACCACCGTTTTAACAACCAAAGTTGTATAACTTATAATTGCACTTTCTTGCTTTTCAACTGCCGATAGTCTTGTTTTTAATGCCTCAAAAAAAGCTTTGTACTTATCGGTTTTATAAATTTTAAGTTTAGCTTGCTGATACATTTCATAGGTTTTCTGCATCAAATTTTGCGATTCTTTTTCCAAATCCAACCCTGCCTGAATTGAACCGGTTTTAGGGCGAACCGATTCAGAATTGCGTTGATATAGATTAATTAAAATTTCATACGCTAATAATTTTTTGTCGAAACCCGCAATAAACAAGTCAAAGGCTTCCTTATCCGAAACATCGGCTTCCTTTTTTAGCGATGTTTGCTTCGCCATATCAATTTCTTTACCGGCGTTATTTCGCAACAGTTTAGCCCGTTCCAGTTTTGCATTGCCTTCTTTTTGCAACGAATCGGCTTGTGCAAGCAATTTCTGCAAATGCTCATATTCAGCTTGCTCAACCTTACCCAATTTAAACTTCGGAAACAATTCTTTATGTTTCGATGCATATAATACTTCGTCTTTTGCCGTAGAATGATAAACAACCAATTCGCTCAAATTCTCTTTCAAATCGCCGGTATTATTCGGGTCAACAAAAATATCTACGGCATTTCCCTTAGAATTGTCGAATACTCGAACCGTATCTTTTTTAATGGTAATTTTACCATTTTCTTTAATCGTATCAACTTTAATGGTAGGCGGAATCATATACACATGAAAAGCCTCTTCCTGAATAGTAATAGCAGTCGTTTCCTCGCCATCGGCACCCCAAAACCTGTTAACCATATCTTTAAGCGGCAATGTTTCGGCCTCGCGCCTAATTTTAAGTGCTTTGTTGTATCGGTTCAGCGCTTGGCTTTCCAACAGTTGCCCTTGTCGGGCCACTTCCGACGAATCTTTCACCCGCACCTTGTCCAAATGCGTGCGATAAATATCGAATTTTTTAATATTGGCCGTATGAAATTTGCCAATGGCCTTTTTTTGTTTTTTGAACGATTTCAACTCAACTTTTGCCGCATTCTTATTATACGTTTCGCGGGTTTTTGCATTGGTAGTTGCAGTTGCCGATTGCTTAAATTTGTTGGCAGAACGCAAAAGCGAGTCGGCAACCGTCATAAGTTTGTCGCCTTTAGCCGATTTTTTTTCGATACTTTGCAATTTTTTAATTGTTTTTGCATCAAAAATTTTGGTGTAGTACGAGCGTTGCTTGAACGGCTTACTATTTTCGTTTTGCGAGTAACTACTTGTAAATAAAGCAAATGAAAGTATTACAGATGCTATGAATCGAAGGCTGGTCGTTATGTTTCGCATAGTTCGGTCTATTTTGCGTTGTTTATTTTTTACTTTTGTCAAAAATACAATTTTTATAATACATTTAATAAAGCAATGTAGCAAAAATTTAATTTCTTTTTGAATTTTTTTTGAATTATTATTTTAGCATTCATTAAGATATTGAATTACAATTAAATAAGCCTGTTAATAACTCCTTTTCGCAATTAGCATCAAAACCTATATATTTGTATTTTAGTTTGTGTTGCAGTTTTTATGCAATTTAAGCTTCTATAATAATTTAATACCTATGTATATGCTAAAAATAGGCGATATAGCACCCGATTTTAACTTAGTTTCCGAAAATTTGAGCAATGCAAGTTTCAAAGGGAAAAAAGTAATCGTATTTTTTTATCCGAAAGACAATACTCCGGGCTGCACTGCTGAGGCTTGCAGTTTGCGCGACGGATATACCGAATTGCAAGCTCGCGGTTTCGAATTGGTTGGCGTAAGTCCCGATTCGGAAAGTTCGCATAAAAAATTTAGCGAAAAGTTTAGCTTTCCGTTTCCGCTGGTAGCCGACCCCGAAAAAAAGCTAATTGAAGCATATGGCGTTTGGGGCGAGAAAAAAATGTACGGAAAACCCTATTTTGGTGTGTTCCGAACTACATTTATTTTAGATGAAAACGGTATATTACTGCATGTTATAACCGATGTGAAAACTAAAAACCATGCAGAACAACTGCTTAATTTGGGAATTTGATAATGCGGCAATGCGGTAATTACCTTCGTTGAGGGCTACGCCATTTGATAATATGGTAATTTGAAAATTTTCGAAACAAAAAATAGATAAGACATTGAAATTTGATGTTTTTTTACGCTAAATTTGAACCTTCAAAAAAAAATAAACAATAATACATGGCTAAAGAAAAAGTTGAAACCGATGTAAGAGCAGAAAAGCTTAAAGCACTGCAACTTACACTCGACAAAATAGACAAACAATACGGCAAAGGCACCATTATGAAAATGGGCGACAATGCGATAATTGATATTCCGATTATTCCTTCGGGCTCGTTGGCATTAGACCAAGCGCTGGGTGTTGGCGGTTATCCGCGCGGCAGGGTGGTTGAGATTTTTGGTCCGGAATCGTCGGGTAAAACAACCTTGGCAATTCATGCCATCGCCGAAGCTCAAAAAACCGGCGGTTTAGCCGCTTTTATTGACGCCGAACATGCTTTCGACCGTTTGTATGCACAAAATTTGGGCGTTGATGTTGAGAGTTTGTATATTTCGCAACCCGATAATGGCGAGCAAGCCTTAGAAATTGCTGACCATTTAATCAGGTCGGGTGCTATGGATATTATAGTAATTGACTCGGTAGCAGCACTTACTCCCAAAGCCGAAATTGAAGGCGACATGGGCGACTCGAAAATGGGTTTGCAAGCTCGTTTAATGTCGCAAGCTTTGCGAAAACTTACCGGAACTATTAGCAAAACAAATACCTGCGTAATTTTTATTAACCAATTGCGCGACAAAATTGGTGTAATGTTTGGCAACCCGGAAACTACAACCGGTGGTAATGCATTAAAATTTTATGCTTCAGTTCGGGTCGATGTTCGCAGAACCGGACAGCTTAAAGACGGCGAAGAGGTTTCGGGAAACAGAACCAAAGTTAAAATTGTAAAAAACAAAATAGCACCTCCATTCCGTAAAGCCGAATTCGACATTATTTATGGCGAAGGGATTTCGAAACTGGGCGAAATTATCGACTTAGGCGTTGAGCTGAACATTATAAAAAAAAGCGGTTCGTGGTTTAGCTACGGCGAAACTAAACTGGGGCAAGGACGCGATGCGGTTAAAACTATTTTGAAAGACAATATTGAACTTTGCGACGAAATAGAAGCGAAAGTTCGCGAGGCTTTGAAAACTGCGGTTTTAGCGTAGATCAAAGCGAGGATGAATGAAAAGTCAAAAATAGCAATTTTTCAATGTTTTTAACTTTTTGATTATCAGCTCTGACAGAGTTTTAAACTCTGTCAGAGCTTACTTTTTAGGCACGTTCTTTTTCATTTTCGGAAAAAAATATTTTTCAAATTTCAACCACTTTATTCCTTATAGCCCACATAACTAAGGCAGCGGTATTTGGCGAACCTGTTTTTTCCAGAATATTGCTTCGGTGCTTCCGCACCGTATCGTAACTTATCGAAAGTTCTTCGGCAATTTGTTCGTTAGTTTTGGCAGTACAAATGTGTTGCAAAATTCCAATTTCGCGTTCCGAAAGCAAATTGCTTGAAGCAATTTTATTCGAAAACGATTTAATAACTTTCCTCAATAATTCGTTCGAAAACCAACCTCCGCCACCGGCTACAGTAATTATCGCTTGTTCGAGTTCTTTTTTGTTGGTATCTTTTATTATAAAACCTTTAGCGCCCGCATCAATCATTTTATGATAATGCATTTCATCGTCAAACGACGACAAAGCCAGTATTTTTAAATCGGGGTACAATTTTGTTGCTTCTTTAGCAGCGGCACAACCGTCCATTATTGGCATACCAATATCGAGCAACACTAAATCGGGTGTGTGCTGCTCCAGCAATTTCAACAATTCGCGTCCGTTGGATGCTTCGCCAATAATTTCGGCCACACCACTTTTAGTTAGCATAAAGGCTAAGCTTTCGCGAAAAATATTGTGGTCGTCGGCTAATATAATTTTATACATAATACTACTATTAGAAAAATCTATTCACGAATTTCATTAATTTCTATATTTATAACCGTTCCTATTTCGGCATTGCTGTCGATACACAAAACGCCATTAACGGCATTGATACGGTTTTTTAAATTGAATAGCCCGATGCCTTTATTATTAAACCAAACGCTCTCTATATCAAAACCTTTACCGTTGTCTTTATAATTAATAATTAAACGGTTATCAGTCTGTATAATCGCTATTTCAATAACCGTAGCTCCGGCGTGTTTAAGGGTATTATTAATACATTCGGTAAGGGCTCGGTATACAATTACTTCTATGCTGGGTTTAAACTTGTTTTCATTTTTAAAAGTAAGCACAAAATCCATTTTTGATGATTCACTAACCTTTTCGGTAAACGATTTCAAAGCAAAATAAAAACCAAATTCTTGCAACAGATACGGGCTTATGTTGAAAGAAATTTTACGCATGGTTGAAGTAGCTTCCGAAAGCATTTTTACCGTTTTTTCAATTATTTTTATATTCTCGGCATCTTGTTCGTTTTCCAATAACCACTCGGTATAATGTTTAGCAACTACTAAAATAGGCCCCAATCCGTCGTGCAATTCTTGGGCAAACACTTTTCGTTCGTTCTCCTCGGTTTGCAAAACAATTTTTAGTATTTTCTGATCCATTTCTTTTTGCAAACTTATGTCGGTTGTAACGCCTACAAAATTTACAACTTCATCAAATGCGTTAAATACCGGCGAAATAACCACCTGTTCAATAATCTTTTCGCCATCGGGTTTGGTTCTTCTTAGTTCGCCTGTCCATTTAGAACCGCTTCCGAGCGTTTTATTAATTGTCTGATAATCGTCGCTTGTAACTATTTTAGCTCTAAATTTTTCAATTGTTTGACCAATTATGTCGTGATAATCTAAGCTAATTTGCGAAATGAAGTACGGATTCACATATTCGAACTCGCCTTTTTGGTTCAAAATAAAAATTGACGACAATGCACTTTCCACCGCTTTCTGTAGTTTTTTTGCTAAATCTCGGGCTTGTCGCTCGTCCGTTTTATCGGTTATACTCGACCTAAAACCAAGCCTTACCTTATTTTCGTCGTATACTTGCTTTACCGAAATAGCCAGGTATTTTAATACGTTTTTATTACCCACTATTCTAAATTCAAAGTCTTCTATTTCATAGCCTGCCATAGCTTTCAAATACAATTCGGCAACCATGTTTTTATCGTGCGGATGCACAAAATCCAGAATATGAATTTTACCTTCCAAATAATCGTTTTGCGAACAATTCAGTATTTTTTCAACGGCATTATTAATAAAAATAATTTTTCCGTGTATATCGCGGTATACTTCCCAAGCCGATGAATAATCGAGGAATACGTTTAACAATTTTCTATTATCAACCAACTCTTTATTAAGCAGTTTTAAATCGTAAGTTCTTGCTTCAACCAAATGTTCTAAGTCTTCTTTAATTTCAAAAAGTTCTTCTTGTGTTGCATTCAGCAGTAATTCTGCTATTTTACGCTCTGTAATGTCCTTTAAACTATACCTGTAACCAATGCATTTGTTTTCATCATTAATAACCGGAATAATTGCTATTTCCAAGTATTTTTTTTCGCAACTAACAGTAATAATTCTGAATTCGTGCGAATAAAGCGGTTTCAACGATTGCTTACAGGTTTTTATTTGAAAAATTAATTTTCCGTAATCCGCAGGCTCTACTAAATCGATTAGCCCAATTTTATTTGCTATAAAGTCGGCATTTCTATACCCGGTTATTGTCTCGAAATACGGACTGCTGTATATTATTCTATCCGAGGTATCGGTGTAAACCTCCCAACTAAAGGTATAATCTAAAATAAGTCGCATACTGGTTTCGCCTGTATGCAAAGCATCGTCGAGCGAATTTAATTTATTGTTTTTTAATAAATTACCAACAAACTGCTTATGGTTTTGAGTTCTTTTTACATGCACCTGCAAACGTAACCAAAGTTCGGTAGCCGAAAGAGGCTTTACCCAATAATCATCGGCACCTGCTTCAAATGCTTCAACTTTACGGTCGATATTATCATGTATCGAATAAAAAATAACCGGAATATTTTTAAAAAGAATATTTCGTTTTATTTTTCTGCAAAATTCTACCCCATTCAATTTTGGCAAGTCAATTTCGGTTAAAATTACATCGGGAATGCTTTCGGCAAGGGCTTGCCATGCATATTGGGCATCGCTAAATTGCAATATCTCGAACTTGTATTTTTCGTTCAATAATTGATTTAATTCCAATAAAATAGAATTATCAATTACAAACAAAACAGGACTTGCAAGTTCAATTTTTTTCATGCGTATTACTTTAGTTTTTAATTGCCACAGTATACCGGTAAGGTTCAGCGACTTTAAAATGCCCCAAATTCAATTTTTCAGTTTGTTTACACTTTTTGCTTATGGCTATTTCGTATTTGCAAAAGATTTTTCAATTCCTGAATCGTTTATTTCGAATTAGCAAAAACAAATATACATAAATTAAATGAATTGTTGAAATTTACCACATATTTTTTTTTAAGCTAATTTGCCAATAACCGCTACTGCATTCTTCTACCAATAAGCACAATGCATTATGGTGCATTGAAAACAAATTATTAAAAAAAAAACCGACTTACTTAGTTAAATCGGTTTTTTATTTTTTCTGCAACGAAAATTTATACTGCGGCAGGTGCTGCTCCGGCAGGTTTGCGGAAGGATTCAATATCGCGGTCGAATAAATACAAACGCGATTTGTCTTCACCCAATAAATTTAATCGGTCTAAAATGGTTTTTGCATTCGATTCTTCTTCAATTTGCTCTTGAACATACCACTGTAAAAATTGTACGGTAGTATAATCTTTTTCTTCCCAGCAAACACCAACCAGGTCGTTTATTGATTGCGAAATGAACAATTCGTGCTCAAATACTTTCTGAAAAATATCATGCAAGCTTTCAAATTCAATTTGTGGCTGCTTAAATGCCGGTACGGTACCGCAACCGCCACGGTCGTTTATGTATCTGAATATTTTAATCATGTGCAAACGTTCTTCTTCGGCTTGCTGATACAACCAAGTTGCACTGCCGGGATATCCGTTCACTTCGGTCCATGAAGCCATTGCTAAATACAAATTCGACGAAAAACCTTCTTTTTCAACCTGAAGATTTAGTGTCTTTTCAACTTTTTCTCTTAACATAATTATGTAATTTTAAGTAAATTCTATTTGAAAAATATTTCGATGTAAAATTGCAACATTTTTCAATAAAAAAAAAGGGTTCGTACTAGCCAAACCCTTTTTTAAAACAACTTTTTGTATGTTATTAAACCACAATTACATGTTTTTGATAATTACGTCGCCAAATTCGGAACATTTAAGCAAAGTTGCTCCTTCCATTAATCGGTGAAAATCGTAAGTTACTTGTTTTTGCGAAACCGATTTTTCAATTCCTTTCAATATAAGGTCGTGTGCTTCGTGCCAGCCCATGTATTTAAGCATCATAGCGCCCGAAAGAATAACAGAACCGGGATTTACTTTATCCAAATTGGCATATTTTGGAGCTGTTCCGTGGGTTGCTTCAAATATTGCGTGTCCGGTTATATAATTAATATTTGCTCCGGGTGCAATACCAATACCGCCTACTTGTGCTGCCAATGCATCCGACAAGTAATCGCCGTTTAGGTTCATGGTTGCGACTACATCGAACTCTTTTGCACGGGTAAGTACTTGTTGTAGTGTAATATCGGCAATAGAATCTTTAAGCATAAGTTTCTTTTTCCATTGTCCGTTGCCGTGGGTAGGCATTAGTTTTAGCGCAGTTTCAATTTCGGCAAGCAACTCGGCCTTTTGGTTTGGAGTCATCATGGTATAACCGGGCTCAACCATAATGGCATTTTCCTCAATACTAAGGTTTGCGTTTGCATCTTTATTACCAATAATCCAGCTTTCGCGTTCGGTAATAACTTTGTCGCGGAATTGGGTGGTACCAACTTCGTAGCCCCAAGTTTTAAATGCGCCTTCGGTAAATTTCATAATATTACCTTTGTGCACAAAAGTAACCGATTTGCGGTTTTCTGCCAAGGCAAATTCAATGGCCGATTTTACCAACCGCGATGTACCTTCTTTAGAAATGGTTTTAATACCGATACCGGAAGTTTCGGGAAAGCGGATTTTTTTAATGCCCATTTCGTTTTTCAAAAATTCGAGCACTTTTTTAACCTCAGCCGAACCTTCAGCCCACTCAATTCCGGCATAAATGTCTTCGGTATTTTCGCGGAAAATAACCATATCAACATCTTCGGGGCGTTTTACGGGCGAAGGAACTCCTGCCACATATTTTACGGGGCGCAGGCAAACGTATAAATCGAGAATTTGACGCAAAGCAACGTTTAACGAGCGAATACCGCCGCCAATAGGAGTTGTAAGCGGGCCTTTAATACCTACCAAATATTCGTTAAAAGCATCTAAGGTAGCTTGCGGCAACCATTCGCCGGTTTTGTTAAATGCGCTTTCGCCTGCCAATACTTCGAGCCAATGAATTTTACGTTTTCCGTTGTATGCTTTATTAACGGCAGCATCTATAACGCGTACCGAAGAAGCCCAAATGTCGGGTCCGGTTCCGTCGCCTTCAATAAATGGTAGAATTGGTTGATCCGGCACAACTAATTGGCCGTTTTTCATGGTAATTTTTTCGCCTTGCATGTGTTGTATTTTGTTGAAGTTTAATTTTTGCCAAATATATAAGTTCTTGCTAAACTTTCAAAGTTTTTGTCGAAAGCATTTATAGCTATTTTACTTTTTTCCGAAATGCTAAATAACTGAAGTTTTGCAGGAGCATTTAATAATTAAATTGTAAATAGATGAAAAATATAGGTAACTTCAAATGCTTCTTCGTAAAGCGCAGAAATACAATGAATTTTTATTTTCAGGGAACCTGAAAAATATGCTTTCGCAAAGTTTTTTTTTTAAAAAAAAACTTTCAGCTAAAACTTTATTAATGTTATGTTAATCCAATTTTTAACGTGTTATTTTCGTTATTAACAATTAACAAAAATTAATTTTGAAAT
>JFJP01040941.1_pt1 | contig 11021 bp, 12 predicted proteins | sample 431651 | NCBI WGS metagenome assembly JFJP01 (sample SAMN02602958, study PRJNA72255) | Microbial mat metagenome, whole genome shotgun sequencing project. | biome: fresh water; feature: sink hole; material: water; isolation source: purple microbial (photo- and chemosynthetic) mats found in...
CTAAGGTGTTGAATATACTCCGCGACAATGTAAAAAAGGCCCTTCAGCAAAGTGGTAGTCTGTATGAACAAAAAGACGGAATGGATATAGCACTCTGTGTAGTAGATACTCATACTTTGCTTATGGACTATGCAGGTGCCTACCATACGGTGTATATATTGCGCAACAATGAGCTAATATGCCTGAAAGGCGATAAGCAACCTATAGGCTCATATTTGGCCGAAAAAGAGTTTAGCAGTGCACAGTTTCAATTGCAAGCCGGCGATATGGTTTATTTGTTTTCAGATGGCTATCTTTCTCAGTTTGGTGGCCCCAAATCGCATAAAATGAGCACCAACAGATTCAAAGAACTCATATTATCGCTGTCTGGGGTTGAACTAAATATGCAACAAGAAGTATTAAGCAATTTTCTGACCCAATGGAAAGGCGATAATGAGCAAGTTGACGATATACTCATCATAGGCTGGAAAGTTGTTTGAATAAAATGGCTTATGTACGAAATGATGCTCAGATTGGTGTCAAGCCATCTGAAGGCAATCATTGCCCAATGTTTTATTCGTGTGCAAAATTTCCGTTATTTAGGGGTTGTGTATAATTTACAATGAATATGGATAATACAAAGATTTTTAAGATGGCCTTTGCCAAAGTGTATCCCATGTACATACAAAAGGCTGAAAAAAAGGTAGGACAAAGCAGGAAGCAGTTGAGGAGATTTGCTGGCTTACCGGATACCCTAATCAATAACTTGAAAAAGTGATAAACAACGGTAATATGTGGTTATGGTGTAGAGGATATAGAAGACCCACTTATGCAAAAGATAAGGTACCTCGATAAGCAGGTAGATGAACTCACCAAAGGGAAAGCCATGGATAAAATACTTAGGAAATAAATACTTAGTCTGAATGGCAGCAACACAACCCGCGGGGATGCAAAACTCTCCGTGGGTGTAGCATTTGGCATTTTCCCGAAAGCTTGGAACTTTCGCGAAGCTTTTCCAACGCATTCCTCAATTGCAGGTGTCGTTATCTGCATTTCACTATATCCGGCAAACAGGAGCCCTTGCAGGTTTTGGAAACTTGAGAGGGCTGCATAGGATAGTTTATGCAAAGCCTTTCGCATAGTGCAATTGATACTAGTCAGAATCAGATATGGGTATTGTCAATATTGACACAAGACAGATTCATGATATAATCTCCCGCAAAGAAATATGTTGAACAACCGTATATTTCTCATAAAATATTATTATTTTAGGTGAGTAATTCGCTAGGAAATTGATAAAAGACAGGTCAGTTAGGCTTGTTTAAACTTATGTATTGAAAGATAAAAGTATCTATTGAAGTAGAATGGAATGAAGGAGGAAAGCTATTCAATCAAGATTGATCGTGCATTGAGAATGATTTCGCTTATGGCAAGCGGAATAAGGTACTCTAAAAACGAACTGATGGAACGTACAGAAATGTCGGAAAGGAATTTTTATAGACTCATACATTCCATTAGATCTGTTGGGTTTGTAGTAAACTCAAAAAATGGACACTATGAAATAGAGCGAAATAACAAACTGTATAATGATATCAGTTCTTTGCTAACTTTTAGTGAAGAGGAGTCTCATATTTTACAAGAAGCCATTTACAGTATAGAATCTACAAGTAAGACCAAAGACGATTTGATAAATAAGTTGGCGGCTTTGTATGACAACGAGCGTATACCCTACAGCTTTATTGGCAAAATGAATAGCCAAAAAGTAAAACCACTTTTGGAAGGAATCAGAAAAAAGCTACAGGTCAAGCTTGCTGGGTATTACTCTGGCAATAGTGGAACAGTATCGGATAGAATCATTGAGCCATTTGCTTTCACCCACAATTATGATGCAGTGTGGGCATTTGAGCCAGAGACAAGTACCAACAAACTTTTTAAAACATCACGCGCACAAAAAGTAGTCCTTTTGGATATCAATCAGAAGTATTTGTCTGAGCATAATGCTGCATATGTAGACTGTTTCCGAATGTCGGATATGAAACAGATAAAAGCATCGTTTGAAATGGATTTGATGGCTTTTAATCTACTTACTGAGGAGTTTCCATTATCGAGCAAGTTGGTCAGTTCTATTTCTGAAGGCAAATATAAGTTTGCAGGAGATGTTGCAAAATGGGAAGGCATAGGCAGGTTTATACTTGGGTTGCCTTCACATATACAGAATATTGAACCTTTGGGACTTCGTACCTATGTAAAATCGCAGGTAGATTTTTTTTATCAAAATTTGTTGACACTGCCGAAAGATGGCAGTAAAGTGTAATTTATTTGTAAAACATTTTTCACAAAGTATATATGATAAAGACTTTATACGAGATCGGGAAAGTGCTTAAGGAGCACGAAGATTATGCAGACTATTTCGAGCCATGGGCACGGCCATTCAAAGGTGCGGCTGCTGGTAATGCCAAAGTGATAGTATTTCATGTATCGGGCGGAATGCTTCAAGGCGAAGCAACTATAGAAGACTATTCGGCAGGACTGATAGATAAATATTTGTATCTCCGTGCCCCAGCCATGAGCACAAATGTAGTACCCACTTTTTTATTTTTACCCAAAAATAAACCAGATGAACTCAAGAAGGAAATAGAGAAGAGGGTACAAAAAAAAATGAAAGCATCATTTAAGAATTATAAACATACTTTTTTGCACAGTGATGAAATAGCAAAAATTGAAGCATACTTTTTAAATGCCAATCTGGATACTAAACTTCAATATTTGTTTACTTTTAAGATTGATGGGCTGTACCTTGGGGAGATACCGGAGCTAAGAACTCTTTTTATTGAAAATGCGTATGGAAAGTTCTATCAGGCTTCGTCGGCAAAAGACTATGTATGCGCACTTACAGGTGAGAAAGCAAAAATGATTTATGGCCGGGTGAGCACCTTGGGCTTCGCGGTTACGGATCCTTCTTTTTCCAGAAGTGGATTTGATACCAAGGACTCATATAAAATGTTTCCGGTATCGGAAGAGGCATGCAAGATATTGGAAGGCATGAACAGGTTGGCAGAAGAATTTTTTGCCTTTTCATTTCATGGTTACAAATACTATGTATTGCCCCATTTCATTCAGGTACCAGACGAGTCGAAAGAAGACATCATCAGACAGCTACTCAAATTTCCGAATACCCCGAATAACGATGTACAGATAAAAGGCATAATCAGCAATGAGCAAATAACCAATGAAATTGCAGAAAATGATAATTTTTCGAAAAGTCAAGTTTATTTCGATGTATTCTTTTATAAGCGCAATAGCAATCAATATCTTATACTCTCTCACATTTCGGATGTGGCACCTTCTCGTTTTTCCAGAATAAAGAAAAGCATGGATGTTTTAAGTGCTTGGTATAAACCCATTACCTATCACCAAAGCAAAGATGGAAAAGAATCTACGTTTTATCCGAATTTGTATTCTTTAGCTCGCTGGTTTTCGCACAAAATCAAGAACAACACAGAAACAGTTTTCCACCCTATATTTTTTCAAGTAGTAAATGGAATATTCCACGGAACAATACTCAACGAGAAAAATATACTCGATGAATACTTGAACATCATCAGACCATACTTCAAAGACAAAGATTCCGATTGGTACTTTCAGGCAGCCGTAAAAGAATCGTTCGTAACTCACATGTTTTTACAATCACTCAATTTATTCACCAATAAACAATACACACAAAATATGAATGAAAAACCGGACTTAACAATGGATGGGTTTATTGCTCAACATGCACATTTCTTCGATTCTGAATACAAAAAAGGAGTATTCATGTTAGGAGCTTTAAGTCAGATACTCATGCAAAAGCAGTATCAGAAGCTCAAAAGCGATCCTTTTAGGAAAAACCTGAATGGGCTGAACATTGATGAGGGGGTAGTTAAGGATATATTTCCGAAACTCATCAATAAAATGCGTGAATATGAACTAGCAGTGCCAGATACTGAGAGTGCTATAGCCCAAGCCTTGGTGCACAAAGCAAATATTGGACGTTCTGAAATTTCGTACCTTTTCACGCTGGGCATGATAATGCAAAGAGAATTTAGCAAACAATATCAAAATAAACAACAATAATACTTGACTGATATGAAAATAGACAACAGAAGTGAAATCTTGTTCCTGTATGATGTAAAACAGGCAAACCCAAATGGCGACCCGATGGATGCCAACAAACCCCGCATGGATGAAGCAACAGGCAAGGCGCTAGTAACAGATGTGAGGCTGAAACGCACCATTCGCGATTATTTTATTCAACTCGGGTATGATGGAAAATCATTAGGAGCTGATAAAGACGTTTTCATACGTGATGTAGATAACAGACCAGTAACCGGATTAGAAAGAGCATCTGCATACAGTAACCAAGATGATTTTCTGAATAAGTTTATAGATGGTCGTCTGTTTGGCGCTGTTTCGGCACCAGGAAAAGATTCGGGCAATGATGATGATACCGCCGAAGATAAAAAAGCAAAGAAAGTTACCAAAGGCAGCAACCCTAAAGTATTTCATGTAACCGGCCCCGTTCAGTTTGGTATGGGAAAATCATTGCATCCGGTAAAAATGAATTTTCTTAAAGGTACAGGTGCATTTGCTACCAAAGAAGGGGCAGACCAGCGTACTTTTCGCGAAGAGTATAATATAAGCTACGGACTGATAGGTTTTCATGGAGTAGTGAATGAAAATGCTGCCACTTTCTCTAAAGCAACTTTAGAGGATTTAGACCTTTTGCTTCAGGCCATGTGGGATGGAACTAAGGATTTGCTCACCCGTTCTAAAAAAGGCCATATGCCACGTTTATTGGTGCATATAGAGTACAGTCAAAAAGGATTTTTCATTGGCGATTTGCTTGAGAGGCTTGAGATAATACCGGATGAAAATAAAAAAACCGATGAGTTGGAAGACATACAAGACTTCAATATCGCTACCAATAAATTGAATCAGGTACTAAAACTACATGCCGATAAAATACTGAAAGTAACGGTACGCATGGACGATAGAGTAAAATTGACCGAACCCATTTTTACAAAATAACAAGGTATGAAAATCCTCGTATTTGATGTAAAAGGCGAGTATGCGCATTTCAAAAAATATTATGCCACTACTTCTGCTGTATCTTATTTGGTGCCACCCAAAACCACCCTCATGGGTTTGCTATGGGCAATAGGTGCTACCGAGGACAACAAGAATAAAGACAGGTATTTACATTATTTTCAGGAACCTCAATGTAAAATTGGGATTTCGGTACTGAAACCGCTTACTACCACGCGCATAAATATAAATCTGAGGCCCACATACGGAATGTATGTGGACAACAGAAAGCCCACAATCATGGAGTTTGTGAAAAATCCCATTTACAGAATTTATTTTGCACATACCAATACTGAGCTTTACCAGAGTGTAAAAAGGAACTTGGAAAACGCAACCACTGTATATACACCTACCTTGGGCATAGCAAACCTATTGGCAACTATACAATACAAAGGTGAGTATGATGCCGATGAAGTGCAAGATAGCCAGATAGTAGAAATACAAACCGTGGTACCTAAGTCTGTTTTCAATACTTTTGATGCGGAGAGCATCATCAGAAATGGGAATGAATTTACCGAGCAAAGTATGTGTGCTATAGAAATGGATACTCAACGAAATGTAACCAAGCGTGATGATATTCTCTTCGAGCGCAATGGAAAAGCATTTAATGCCAGCTTATCAATATACTATAAAACCAATATACCCGGAAATATTGTCCTCTTTTGAAACCATATCGCACCCCGACAGGTTGTTAAAGACGCATCTTGATCACTGTAACCAACTGTCTGAAACACTACTGGAGAATAAACAATTCTCCGGTAGTTTTTTTACTTTCGAGCAATTGAACTACTGGCGCAAGGTACTTGCATACTTGCACGATATGGGCAAGGCCACCAATTATTTCCAATACAAAATAGGGACAGTGGCCTTGGAGAAAAAAGAGCTGCCTGATGAATTGTACCAATCGGTTGAAAGTTTTATCCACGACCACGGAAATGCATTGGTAAAGGAAATTCGTGAAAATGACAAATTGGCCAATCATGCACGCTTTGGTGCTTTGTTTGCTTATGATTTGCTAAAAGAGGAGGAATTGCTGGTTCGGTTTATCATGTCCAATATCATTTTAGCACATCATGGCAATTTGCCTGATTTTAATGCAGATGGCGAAGGAAGATCGAAATTTTTGCTCGACGAGTCTGGGCTTGCAGCATTTGAAAAACAAATTGTACATTTTAGGTGGGAATCTTTTAATCAGATAGCCGGTGCACTCAACCAGCCCCTTTCTGCCAATGCACAAAAGGAACTTACTGAGCTTTTTACCAAACAAAGTAAGTTGAACAGACTGATAGATAAACCCCTGTCGCAGCAAAAAGACGCAAAACTATTTTTACTCCAGCATCTGTTGTTTTCGTTGGTATTGTCTGCCGATAAGGGAGATATGATGCTAGACCTTTCTGCAACCAGTACTAAATACTTGGCCAACTATCTCTTCGAAATAGACCTGGTACAGAATTTTAAGCAAAGTCTATTTAAAGATAGCATTGTAAAAGATATAGACATAGAACGTGAAAGTGCATTCCGAGATATAGCCCACAATATAGTACTGCATGCACAAGCTCATTTTTTTTCTATCACACTTCCCACCGGATTGGGCAAAACCTTTGCCGCTTATCATGCTGCTATTCTGTTACAAAACTCCATACATCAATCTACGGGCAAAGTCTCGCGCATCATTTATTGCTTGCCTTTTACATCGGTGATAGACCAGAATGCAGCCATATTCGAAAAAATAGCGCTACTTGGCAATGTGCCCGATGGCTATGTAGCCAAACACCACTACCTTGCCAACTACCCGGATGCTTGGGACAAATACGAACTTACAGATTCTGAGGCAGAATATCTGACCGAAGGCTGGGAGCACCCTTTTATCATAACCACTTTTGTGCAACTACTCGAAACCATTTTTTCGGACAGGAACAGGGTGCTTCGGAAATTTCATAATATGGCTGGCTCCATCATTATACTGGACGAAGTGCAAAACATTCCGGCAAAATACCACCGCGCTGTAGATTTCATATTTAGTGAAATGGCCGAATACCTGAACGTGAAATTTATATTCGTGACTGCAACCCAGCCTTACCTTGTAAATACCAAACCTGTACTTGAACTTACCGACCCTACTCAGGTTAAGACACGCTATTATTTTGAAAATCGCAACAGAATAAACCTTGATTTGAGCTGGCTAAAGAAATACAGTTTCAAAGAACAAGAATTTGATGTTTGGTACCAACATATAAAAGAATTTATTGAAGCACACCCCGATAGTTCAGTGCTCATTATCACCAATACCATCAAATGGTCGCAACAACTATACGAAAAGCTAAAATGTGATTTTGGCCAACGCAAAAGGTTTTATCTGAGTGGTTCCATCGTACCATATGACCGAGCTCCAAGAATAGCAGAAATACAAACTAGTTTGCGCAACAACGAAGCCCCTTTACTTGTTTCTACTCAAGTAGTAGAAGCCGGGGTGGATATCGATTTTGATTATGTATGGCGCGATTTTGCCCCACTTGATAGCATCAACCAATCGGCAGGCCGATGCAATAGAAATGGAATAAAACAAACAGGGAGTGTGATTGTTTTCAATAGTGGGAAGGCCAAGCAGGTATATGATACTGTACTAACCGATATCACGAAGGGGATTTTTATGAAAATGGGTGATGTAGTGCCGGAGAAAGCTTTCTACGAAATGAACCAAGAATATTTCAGAGAAATAAGCAACCGCATAAGCGATAAAAGCGACATAAGTAGCGAACTTATAAAGCATATAAAGAAAATGGAGGTAAGAACCTTGGCTTCAAAATTTCAACTGATACCCTATAGACCTGATGAAGTGAATATTTTTATGCCTATAAATGATGAAGCCGCGCAAATATGGCAAAAGTATACTGCCACTTTTGCTATAGAGGAGCGTTTTGAACGGAAAAAGGCAATGAAAAAGATTCAGCCAATGCTCACTAAATTTATCACTAAAATTGCGAAGTCACAATACAATGTAAGTGGTGACATAAAACCATTGTATTATGAACCAAATTGGGAATTGTATTATGACCGAGAAATGGGCGTAATGAAAAATAATCCAGAATCAAAGACAGTATTTATATGACCTCAATCAATACCATTGTTTACATCAAATTTCCGGAAATATCGCTTAAGGTGCGCGATGCACACAAGTTGAGAGGCTATTTCGGAAATATATTTAAAGAACATTCCGAGCTATTGCACAACCACTATGCCGATGGAAATTACAGGTATAAGTATCCATTGGTACAATACAAAGTGATTAATCGAATGCCGTATCTTATAGGCTTGGGTGAAGGAGGTCGTCTGTTGTTTGATTTGTTCCTGAAAATAGACCAACTTGATGTAGATGGTGTAAAGATACCTGTATTGCAAAAAGACGTTGAAATAAGTAAGTATGTGCCCGAAATAGGCGAGGCATTGTACCAATATAACTTTGAAACCTTGTGGATGGGACTAAACCAACATAACTACGAAGATTACCAAAAACTGGAAGTTGAAGCAGAGAAAAACAAATTTTTGAGTAAAGTTTTGCAAAACAATATACTTGCTTTTATGAAAGGCATAAACCATCAGGCTGAAAATAGGATAATGGTAACCGGAAAATTCAGCGAAAAGATGACACAGTTCAAAAATCAATCTATGCTTGCTTTTACCGGTACTTTTGCCAGCAATACCTACCTGCCACAGTATATAGGCTTGGGCAAATCAGTTTCCCGCGGATTTGGAACCATTCAACTCACAGCCTGATGCAACTATTCATACATACATATGGTGCGTACTTGCACGTAAAAGAAGAAATGTTTGATATACGCATCAAGCAAGGCGAAGAAATTGTACACAAACAGTTTAGTGCCCGCAAAGTGAGCACCATAGTACTTGCCGATGCTGCCAGCCTGAGCACCGATGCCATACAACTGGCTCTCAAATACCACATAGATATTGTGATTACAGAACGCACAGGTAGGCCACTTGGGCGGTTTTGGCACAGCAAGCTGGGCAGTACCACCCTCATACGCAAACAACAGCTCATAGCCAGCATAGGCAAACAGGGTATGACCGATGCACTCAATTGGATAGACAAAAAATTGGTGGCTCACCAAGAGCTGCTCGAAAGGCTCAAAAAGCACAGAAGCGAGAACCTAGCCAATATAAACGAAGCCATAGATAAAATAGAAACACTCAGAACCAAAATAAACGGACTGACAGGCGAGTGCATGGCAGATATAGCCGATACGCTGCGCGGATACGAAGGCAATGCAGGAAAGATATTCTATGAAACCCTTAGTACTTTGTTGCCCAAAAATCATCAGTTTGCAGGCAGATCTGCACGTCCGGCCAAAGACCCTTTCAACGCTTTTCTCAATTATGCCAATGGAATACTATACTCGCGCATAGAAAAGGCACTGATACTGGCCGGGCTCGATCCCTATGTGGGCTATATGCACCGCGACGATTACAACCAACTCAGTTTCGTGTTCGATTTCATAGAGCCCTATCGGACCTTTGCTATAGAGCCGGTATTTAAACTCTTTAGCGGGAAAAAAGTAAACAAAGAACATACCACCCCTGTGCCCAATGGCATGACCCTAAACAAAGAAGGCAAAGCCCTGCTGGTAGCAGCACTCACCGAATACTGGGACGAAGAAGCCATCAGGTACCGCGGACGCAATCAGACACGCAACCGCATAATAATGGCGGAAGCCCACGAGTATGCCAATAAACTCATAGGGCGCGACGAAACAGAACTGATTCAGGAAATAATATAAACACCACCAATATGATAGTATGGGTATTGTACGACATAGAAAAAGACAAATCGAGAAACAAAATAGCCAAACTATGCAAGCAATATGGCTTATACAGGGTGCAATTTTCAGTATTTTTGGGCACCGTATCGGCCAACGAAAAAGATGAACTGAAACTGGCCATAGAAGCGCACATAAACACACAAACCGATAAGGTGTATATATTCCCGATGAACAAATCAGAGCTCAAAGAAACCATATTGCTGGGTCAGGCATTCGACCAGAAACTTATAACCGACGAAATAAAAACACTTTTCATTTGATAAACCCATGATTATTACAACGTCGCATGTAATAGAACATTTGTATTGCCCCAGGTTTACGTATTACCAATATGTGGCTAGTATGCCCCAATACGAAGAAAAAAACAATAAAGTACTGATAGGACGCAGCACCCACCAGCACCGAGCCATGCGCAACATAAACTACCTGCGCAAGAAAATAGGAGTAGTAAAGAAAGAAATAACCCCCTACCTAGCAGCGGGCACCCTGCGCGGAATACCCGACGAGGTACTTACACTAAAAGATGGAACCATGGCCCCCCTCGAATACAAATTTGCAGAATACAACAATGTAGTATACAAAACCTATAAGCAACAATTGTATATATACGCCTACCTCATAAACAAGAACTACAACAAACCAGTAAACCATGCATACCTGATATATACCCGTAGCAACAATATACTGGTAAAAATAGAAATACCTCATAACTACACACAAATAATAGAACACACACTAAGCGAAATACATAAAATAATAGAGAAAAAATATTACCCCGGTACTACCAGAAATGCAGAAAAATGTATAAATTGCACCTTTAGGAACATATGCCCAAAGTAGAATGTGAAATGTGTTAGCACCATACCCATTTATATTTGGGTGCCTTCCGAAATGGCATATAATTTCCTGAAAACAAAAACATTGACAATACGCAAAAAAAGAAAAAACGATGCCAAACAAGCTCTTTGACATATTGATAAAAACAAAAACAGGTGCACCCAGCAATCATGTAAATACTTGTATTGCAACACATAGGGCGGGTGCACGCTACCAAACCCATTTCCACTATAACAAGGATTGAAA
>JFJP01005973.1_pt1 | contig 11020 bp, 12 predicted proteins | sample 431651 | NCBI WGS metagenome assembly JFJP01 (sample SAMN02602958, study PRJNA72255) | Microbial mat metagenome, whole genome shotgun sequencing project. | biome: fresh water; feature: sink hole; material: water; isolation source: purple microbial (photo- and chemosynthetic) mats found in...
GCCGGGTTTTGCGCCATCGCGGCATTGCCGTTATCGATGGCCTGCGACGCACCGCCCATACCCGTCGAGATCGGTCCATACCCTTCCATGTCCATGCCGTTGGTGGCCATTGCCGATGAGCCAATTGCGGCGAAGGCTGCCAAGACTGCGAGATGACATACGGTTTTTGTCTGGTTCAATTTGCGCACGAGCTTTCTCCGGGTTGAGTTGTCTATTTGTATTTCCATCCACAGCACCCACCTCGCGGGTGCGTGGCTCTTGCCAACAGGTTGGTAATACCTTGATCCTGTTGCCTCATCATATCCAGCCTGGCTACAAGGTTGTTGCAGGTTCACCACGAAAAATCAAGACAAAGATTCGTTACATCACCAATCTTTGCGATTGATCAATTCAATGCAAATCAGCAACTGACCTGCATCAATCTTCGCTTAAATAAACATGGACAGATATTGGTGTCAACCCTAGCACACAGCCCGTGTCAGATGGGGCTCAGGCGCCCTGGATGCGCTGCGGGTGATGCACTCGATAAATTCGCCCTTGCTTGTCCAAAGGCTCGATCGTGCCTTCGCGCACCAAACGACTGATTTCCCGGCTGACGGTCTCCAGCTTCAAGTCCAGCATCGCGCCCATGTCTTCGCGCGAAAAGAGCATGGAGACAGCGCTGTTATCGGGGTTGCGCATTTTCAGCACCAGGTTGCCGACGCGCTGGCGCGCCGTACCAAAGTTCAGGTCGGCCAGCCAGTCATCGGCATCTTTCAAGGTCTGTTGCCACTTGCTCATCAGTTGGGTCAGCAAGCGCCCACTGCCGGTGGACAACTTCTGGATGACGCTCAAAGGGATGCGACACACCGACACCTGCGTCAGCGCAACGGCATCGCTGTCATATTGCGCCGAAGCCAACGCCTCCAGGCCAATCACATCCCCCGAACGCAGGACACGCACAATGCGTTGGCGGCCATCCAGTGTGCTGCGCACCAGCTTGACCATGCCACTGCGAAGGGTAAAGACGCCCTGCACGGCGCTACGCTCCTGGTACATCGTGGCCCCCATGGCGTACTCCAGGTCGTCGATGGGGGCATGAATCAGCCCAAAATCATGCTCGTTGAGGTTGGCAAACAACACCAGTTCGCGGATGCCACAGGTGCGGCAATCCGAGGTGCCACGCCAGGCGGATTCGGTTTTGATCGGGATCATGGGGTGTTAGCCTTTGCGCGCTGGCAGTTGTGCACGCGCGGTGCGAATACGCTCATCGAGATAAGCGCCATAAAAATCTGGCAGGTAAGCGCCCACCAGCCGCTCGGCGACTTCCTTGCCACCTGGGCCAAAAAACAACACCGTGGGCGCCACCTTGATGCCCCAGCCGCGCGCCAGTGCATCATGCGTTTGGCTGCTGCCGTCAAACGCCAGCACGGGTTTGGGCGTACGCATGTCGATCTGCACGATCGGCACCGCTTGCTCACGCAGCAAGGGCGCCAGATAACTTTCGCGCGCGACCTTGCAAAAATGACAACCCGACAGGCTGACCATGACCACCAGCGGCTCGCCCTTCTGCAAGGCCTGCGCCAGTTCCCGGTCCAAGGCCTGCGACCCCGGCAGCAACGCCGGTGTCTCAGCCGCCCACAGCGAACCTGTGGCCAGTCCACCCACAGCGGCAGACAGCATGCCGCGACGCGACAGCGACGCCGTCGAACTAAAAACCTGAGCCTGGCAAACTGCCATCGAGGGATATTTCAAAAAAGTCTCCGTGATCTGAATCAAAGAATGCGGGTGTAATATAAGCCAAACCAACAAATAGAGACGCGTATGGACATTGCAGGTTGGATAGAAACATGGGGCGAAGCCAAAATTTTGGCCGCTGGCGGGCTGGTGATCGGTGTGCTGTTTGGCTTTTTTGCGCAGCGTTCGCGCTTTTGCCTGCGCGCGGCCACCCTTGAATTCTGGCACCGCAATTTTGGTGAAAAGATTGCGGTCTGGTTGCTGACCTTTTCTGCGGCGGTCGTCGGTGTGCAGGTCTTGATTCTGACGCACCACATGGACGCCAGTTCAGCACGGCAAATTTCTGCCACCGGCAGTTTGTCCGGTGCATTGGTCGGTGGCTTGCTGTTTGGCATTGGCATGATCCTGACCCGAGGCTGCGCCAGCCGCCTGTTGGTGCTGTGCGCCAATGGCAATCTGCGCGCCCTGCTCTCCGGGCTGATCTTTGCCGTGACCGCGCAAGCATCGCTGGGTGGCGCCCTGTCGCCCTGGCGTGAAGCCATCAGCGGCTGGTGGACCGTCGAAGGCGGCAATGCCCGCAACCTGCTGGCACTGACCGGCGTTGGCCCCTGGGGTGGCCTGATTTTTGGCTTGATCTGGTTGCTGGCAGCGCTGTTTTTCGCGATTCGCAGCGGCTGGGGTTTCTGGAAGTGGGTCGGTGGCATCGGTACCGGCTTGATGGTGGCGGCTGCCTGGGGCTTTAGCTACTGGGTCGCCAGCAATTCGTTTCAGGTCGTGCCGGTGCAGAGCCTGACCTTCAGCGGGCCCTCAGCCGAATGGCTGATGCGGGTCCTGGCCACCCCAGCGCCGGAGCTAGGTTTTGGCTTTGGCCTAATTCCGGGTGTGTTTATCGGCTCTTTTGCCGGCGCCTGGGTTGGCAAGGACTTCCAGCTTGAAGGCTTCAAGGACGGCTACAGCATGCGCCGCTACATCATCGGGGCGATCCTGATGGGGTTTGGCTCGATGCTGGCCGGTGGCTGCGCGGTGGGTGCCGGCATCACAGGCGGCTCGATTTTTGCCACCACCGCATGGTTGTCACTGGTGGGCATGTGGCTCGGAGCCGGGGTGACGGATCGACTGATCGACTCGCCACCCGCCGGTGCCACGCCGGCACGTTGAGCCAACGGCGCTATTTGCCGCTGACAAACTCGGCCACGGCGGCCATCTCCAGTGGCGACATATTGCTCGCCACTGAATGCATGACCGCATTGTCGTTGGTGCGCTCGCGCTTGTTAAACAACTTGAGTTGTGTTTCGATGTAACTGGCGTACTGCCCGGCCAGACGCGGCAGCGAGGCCGTGCCCAGCCCATCCTTGCCATGACAACTGGCGCACGCGGGCAGGCCGCTGAACTTGTTGCCATGATTAAAAATGTAGCGCCCCACACCAGCGAGTTCACCGTCCTTGACCTGTTCGGGCGGAGAATTCTTGGCCTCGAAATATTTGCCCAGTGCCAGCATTTCGTCGGCCGACAGGCGCGCCGACATGTCGGCCATGGCGGTGCTCTTGCGCTTGCCGGTCTTGAAATTTTCCAGCTGCTTGGCAATGTACTCGGAGTGCTGTCCGGCCAGCTTGGGGAACACCTCGCTGGCCGACTCGCCGTCTTCGCCGTGGCACATGAAGCACGAGCCCGACACCAGTTTCTTGGCCCGCGCTGCATCGGCCTGCGCCCAGGCCGATGTGCCCAGCAGACTGGCCGATGCGATCATCAAAAGAATGTTCAGCCGCATGATCTTCAACCCAATGTGTCAGCCCAGATGCCGCGCGCCCACGCCATCGCCACGCGCCCTTCAAGTTCGTTCGCCGCCTTGGAGACTCCACCGGCACCTGCGACCGGCACCATGGTTTTCTTCTCGGGGTCATAGGTGTGCACGCTGGCGACATGCACAACGTCCTCTTCACTCACAAAACTGTAGCAAGTGTTGTTGTAAATCGGGGCAGAGTTGGGCGTTTTTCCAGTTAACAAAGCCACCACGGCAGCGGCACAGACCTTGCCATGCTGGTTGGCCATGTGGGCTGACTTGGGCATCAGCGGCGCAATCTGGATCGAGTCGCCCAACACATGCACATTTTTGGCCGCCTTGGACTCGAAGGTCAAGAAGTCCACCTCGCACCAACGCTTGTTGGCGGTAGCCAGTCCGGTCTTGACCGCAATTTCACCAGCCCGCATGGGCGGCAGCACATTGAGCACATTGGCCTTGACATCATCGCTGAACTCAAACTTCAGCGTACTGCCGGCCACATCGACGTCGGCCAGCACATGCTTGGGACGGTACTCCACCATGCCGGCATACCGATCCGCCCAGGCCTTCTTGAACAGGGCCGGCTTGGAAGTCACATCGTCGTTGCCGTCCAGGATCAGCACCTTGGACTTGGGTTTGGCCTTGGAAAAATAACTCGCCACCTGGCAGGCGCGCTCATACGGCCCGGGCGGACAACGGTAGGGTGCTTGCGGGATGGCGATGGCAAAGACACCGCCGTCGGGCATGGCTTCGAGCTGCTTGCGCAAGGCCATGGTTTGAGACCCGGCTTTCCAGGCGTGCAACACCCGCTCTTTGGCCGAGGCCGAGGCCATGCCGGGCAGCGCCTCCCACATGAAATCAACGCCCGGCGAGACGATCAGGCGGTCATACGGCAACTCACTGCCACCGGCAAGCTTGACCAGACGCTTGTCAACGTCGATGGCGGTGACCGAATCACGCACCACGTTGACGCCATGCACCTTCTGCAGGGCGTCGTAGCTCAGGGTGATGTCGGCCATCGACTTGGTACCCGCCAGCACCAGATTGGACATCGGGCAGGAAACAAACGAGGCGTTCGGTTCGACCAGAGTCACCGCGATGCCATGCTCGGACCACATGCGCACATACTTGGCTGCCGTGGCGCCCCCATAGCCACCACCGATGACGACCACCTTGGGCCCATGGCTGCCAGCGGTGCTGGCACAACCCGACAACCAACCCAGGCTGCCCAGCATGGAGCCAGCAGCCACAGAACCTACAAATTGACGACGTTTCATGACGGTCTCCGTTATTTTTTCAAGGCTGCAAAATAGGCACCCATTTGCACAATCTGCTCATCGGAGTAACCCTTGGAGAGTTGATGCATCAGAGTGGCGGGCTTCTTGCCGGTCTTGAAGTCCATCATTTTTTTGACGAATTCATCTTTGGCCATGCCTGCCAGGCTGTCCATTCCTGGCTGCGCAATGCCCGACGTGCCATGACACGCAGAGCAAGAGGCCGCCATGCCGCGCACCTGCAGGGCATCGGCGCTGGCCGCCAAACTGAGCCCGGCCAAGGCCGTCCCACACAACAACTTGAGAGAGTGCTTCACTTGTCTTGTTCCTGGAATAATTTTTCAGACATAAAAATGATGCGGGCCGATCCCGCATCGCGCTTTCATCAGCCAGTGCTGATAAATCGATATTAACGGGGGCTGCCGGCACCACCTAGGGTACAAACCCGCATAGCGACCTTGATCCTGGCCCGAAGCGAAGGTGCATACAGTGAATTCACCCAACAGCATGAAACCTTGCCCGTCATCGCGAGGCGGCAGGCCGTGGCGAACCATGCATGCAGGCGGCATTGATTGCTTCGCTGCGCTCGCAGTGACGGCCGTGTTTCACCTCAATGGTTGCCGGTGCGCGCTTCGATGTCGTGGCACACCGCCTCGCAGATCGAGACGATGCGCTGGTCGGCAATGTGATAAAAAATCTGCACGCCCTCGCGTCGCTTGCCCAAAATGCCCGCCTGATACAAGGTGTTGAGGTGTTGCGACATGTTGGGCTGGGTGGTATTGACCTTGGTCAGCAAGTAGCTCACGTTCTTTTCACCGTCGCACAGGCAGTTGATGATCTTCAGGCGCAGCGGCGCAGACATCACCCGAAACAGGTCAGCCGCTGATTCGAAAGTCCGGTCGGTGGCCATCGCCTGCGGCGACGGATTGGCTTGAATGCGAATGCCCATGCGATTGACCTTTTTGCAAATCGAGGAAAATTTTGCGCTGCATCACTGACTGTTGGCATACACCACGCGCCCGGTCACCACCGTGCAACGCACTCTTCCTGGCAACTCGTAGCCGGCAAATGGCGTGTGCTTGCCCTGGCTACGCAGGCTTGCCGCGCCAACCGTCCAGCGCGGCGCAGGGTCAAACACACACACATCACTCAGCCCCCCGACCTGCAGATGCCCGGTGCGTGCCTGCCGAGTGCCCAGTGCGCTGCCAAGCACCCCGGCTGCCCGGTTGCTTACCACCGAGATCGCCGTTTGCAAGCTGACGCCAGCCTCCAGATGCCACTTGTAGGCCAGACTCAGCAACAGCTCTACGCCGGTGGCGCCGGGCTCACTTTGCGCAAATGGCAGTGCCTTGGCGTCGTCCTGCACCGGCGTGTGGTCAGACACCAGGGCATCGATGGTGCCGTCGGCCAAGCCGGCACGCAAGGCCTCGCGGTCGCGCTGTTGGCGCAGCGGCGGATCGAGCCGCGCGCTGCTGTCAAAGTAACCAATGTCATGGTCGCTCAGATGCAGCGAGTTGATGCTGACGTCGCAGCTCAGCGGCAGGCCCTGCCCCTTGGCCTGACGCACCAGTTCCACACCGGCGGCACTGCTGAGCCGACACACATGGACCCGGGCGCCGGTGCTGCGCATCAACTCAAACAAGGTATGCAATGCAATCGTCTCGGCGGCCACCGGCACCCCCGACAGCCCCATGCGCGTGGCCAGTGGCCCGCTGGCGGCGACACCTTGCCCCAAGTGCCCATCCTGCGCCCGCAGCCAGACCGCGTAGCCAAATGTGCTGGCGTACTGCAAGGCACGCTGCAACACCTGGGTGTTGGTGATGGCCCGCTCAGCCTGGCTGAAGGCAACGCAGCCCGCCTCGGTCAACTGCAGCATTTCGGTCAGGGTTGCACCTTGCAGATTGCGCGTCAGCGCCCCAAGCGGATAAACCCGCGCCAGGCGCAGCTTTTCGGCGCGAAAACGCAGCATTTCGACCAAGCCTGGCTCGTCGAGCACCGGGTCGGTGTCGGGCTGGCACACCAGACTGGTCACGCCACCAGCCACAGCGGCGGCCATTTCAGACTCGAGCATCTGCGCGTGCTCATAGCCCGGCTCGCGCAGCCGCACCGCCAAGTCCACCAAGCCGGGCAGCACCAGGCAGCCGGTGGCGTCGATGACTTGCTCTGGCTGAAACTCAACCGCTACATTTCCAATAGCTGTCAGCGCAGACCCAGTAAGGGCTACGTCGGCAATTTGATCAAACCCGCTGGCGGGGTCCAGGACCCGCCCGCCCTTGATCAGCACCGTATTTGGATGGTCCATGCTTGTGCCTTTTCTTGCGTCTAGGGGCCAGGCGGTCAGGCTTCGTTGCCAGCCACAATGCTCATCACAGCCATGCGCACTGCAATGCCAAAGGTCACCTGCGGCAGAATCACGCTCTGTGCGCCGTCCACCACGGCCGAGTCGATCTCGACGCCGCGATTGATCGGACCAGGGTGCATCACGATGGCATCAGGGCGCGCCAGGTGCAGCTTCTCGGGGGTCAGCCCGAAACTCTTGAAAAACTCCTGGCTTGAGGGCAGCAGTGCACCGCTCATGCGCTCGTTTTGCAAGCGAAGCATGATGATCACATCACAGCCCCGAATGCCTTCCTCGAGCGTGTGGCAAACGCGCACACCCATCGGCGCCATGTCTGCCGGCACCAGTGTTTTGGGCCCGACCACACGCACCTCGGCGCAACCCAGCGTGGTCAGCGCATGGATGTCGCTGCGCGCCACACGCGAGTGCAACACATCCCCCACAATGGCCACCGTCAGGTTGGCAAAATCACCCTTGTAGTGCCGGATGGTGTACATGTCGAGCAAGCCCTGCGTGGGGTGCGCGTGGCGGCCGTCACCGGCATTGATCACATGCACATGCGGCGCCACATGTTGGGCGATCAGATAGGGCGCGCCTGATTCGCTGTGGCGCACCACAAAAATGTCGGCCGCCATGGCGCTCAGGTTGGCAATGGTGTCAAGCAGCGATTCGCCCTTGGACGCCGAGGACTTGGCGATGTCGAGGTTGATGACGTCCGCACTCAGACGCTTGGCGGCGATGTCAAAGGTGGTGCGGGTGCGCGTGGAGTTCTCGAAAAACAGGTTGAACACACTTTTTCCACGCAGCAGTGGCACTTTTTTGACCTCTCGGTCACTCACCGCGACAAAATTGCTCGCTGTGTCAAGCACCTGCGTCAGAATGCCACGGGGCAGCCCCTCCGTGGACAGCAGATGAATCAGTTCGCCGTGCCGGTTGAGTTGCGGATTGCGCCGGTACAGCATGATCATCCCGCCTTCACATTGAAGCTGAAACGTCCGCTCGCATCTTGCGCCAGCGCCAATGATTGGCTGGCCGGCAGGGCAACACGCGCCGCACACAGGTCGGACTGAATCGGCAACTCGCGCCCACCGCGATCCACCAGCACCGCCAGCCGCACACAGGCCGGGCGCCCAAAGTCATAGAGCTCATTGATCACGGCGCGAATGGTACGCCCGGTAAACAAAACATCGTCGAGCAACACAATCTGCGCGCCGTTGACATCGAAGGGGATTTTGGTCTGCGCTGCGGCCGTCATGCCGCGCTGGGCGAAATCGTCTCGATGCATGGCCGACGAGATGACGCCAACCGGCTCGTCCAGCGCCATGTCCCGGTGCAGGCGTTGCGCAAGCCAGGCACCGCCTGAAGTGACGCCCAACAAGCGCATGCCAGGCCGAAACAAGAACCGCATGCCCTGCATCAACTCGCCATACAAGGCTTCGGCATCCAGCATCAAGGCACCACCAGGGCCCGGTGCCGTGGCCTCAGAAGGGTTGAGTGTCAAGGCAAGCTCCTCAAGAATTGTTCCAAAATGATGCAAGCCGCCGCCGCATCTGCATCCCGTGCCCCGCTGGAACGGGCTTCGGTGGTGCTGTAGCGCTCGTCAACCTCGAACACCGGCAGGCCAAAACGCCCCCGCAGTTGTCGCGCAAAACGGCGCGCCCGAATGGTATTTTCGTGCGCTGCGCCGTCGGGATGCCATGGCACCCCCAACACCAAAGCGTCGGGCTGCCACTCTTTAAGGCGCAGGGCAATCTGGTCAAAACGCGCATCGCCTTGTGCCGCAATCGTGCCCTGCGGCTGTGCCGTGCGCAGCAGGCGGGTGCCTACAGCAACCCCGGTTCGCTTCAGACCCAAGTCCAATGCCAGAAAGGTCTGCCCCGATGGCGCATCAATTTCAATAGCTGTCTGCGCTTGATCTGTAAGGGCTGGAGGCATATTTTGCTATCAATGACAAAGGCTTGAGTCGCTTCAGGCGTGACCCGCGTCCGGTGACAGCATCCAGGCTTGCAGGCCCAGCAATTGCAATGCCTGCTGGTAGCGCTGCGCCACCGGAGTGTCAAAAATCAACCGAACATCGGCCGGCACGGTGAGCCAACTGTTTTCACCCAACTCGGATTCAAGCTGGCCCTCGCCCCACGCTGAATAGCCCAGAGACACCATCACCCGGCGCGGCCCGCTGCCGGTCGAAATGGCCTCCAGCACATCTTTGGACGTCGTCAGCTCCAGACCCCCCGGAATACTCATGGTCGATGCGTACACCGGGTCAGCGGGCTTGTCGGCATCCGAAAAAGTCGCCTCGTGCAGCACAAACCCCCGATCGGTTTGCACCGGGCCACCCATGAAAACCACCTCGCCGGCCAAATCACGACGATTCAACGGCAGCTCCACCTTGTCAAACAGGCTCTTCAGGGTGACATCACTGGGCTTGTTGATGACCAAGCCCAAGGCGCCGCGCTGGCTGTGCTCGCACAGATACACCACACTGCCACCAAACAGATCATCCTGCAGGCCCGGCATGGCGATCAAAAAATGATGCGTCAGATTGATGGGGGCAGAATCGGCAGACATGAAAACCATTTTACGGCCAACATGACACCCCTCTTTGATACCGGACTGATGTGGTTTCGCCGCGATTTGCGTCTGCACGACAACGCCGCACTGTCGCTGGCACTGCGCCAGTGCCGACGGGTGCACTGCGTGTTTGTGCTGGATCGCGACATTCTGGATGCACTGCCGCGCGCCGACCGACGCGTCGAATTCATTCTGGCCTCGCTGCGGCAACTGGACCAGGCCTTGCGCGAGCTCAGTGGGCAACCCGGTGCCGGGCTGCTGGTGATGCACGACCACGCTGCCTTGGCCGTGCCGGCGCTGGCCGGGCAGCTTGGCGTGCAAGCGGTGTTTGCCGCGCGCGACTACGAGCCTGCAGCACGGGCACGCGACCACCAGGTGCAGCAGTGCCTGAACGCACAAGGCATCGCGTTTGAGCGCTGCAAAGACCATGTCATCTTTGAAGAGCGTGAAATCCTGACGCGAACCGCTGCTGTTTACAGCGTGTTCACGCCCTACAAAAACAATTGGCTGGCCCGCTTGCAACCCGAGCACCTGGCGGTGCACGACACGCAGGCACTGGCGATGCGCCTGACCGAGCGCCCGAGCGGCTGGCGCAAGCCGGTGCCCACTCTGGCAGAAATCGGCTTTGCGCCAAGCAACCTGGGCAGCTTGAACGTCGCTGTGGGCTGGCAAGGGGCTGAGCAAGGCTTGCAGCAATTTCTGGCGCGCATGGACGACTACCACCGCACGCGGGACTTCCCGGCAATCAAGGGGCCAAGCTATCTCGGTGTGCACCTGCGTTTTGGCACGGTGTCGATCCGGCAACTGGTCGCCCTGGCCTGGCAACGCCAGCAGGCAGGCAGTGCCGGCGCGGCAGTCTGGCTGAGTGAACTGATCTGGCGCGACTTCTACTTTGCGATCCTGGCCAACTTTGCCCATGTGGCAGAGCGCGCGTTCCGACCCGAGTACGACGCCATCGAATGGGAAACCGGCGCCACCGCTGATGCACTGTTTGCGGCCTGGTGCCAAGGGCAAACCGGCTATCCGCTGGTCGATGCAGCCATGGCGCAGCTCAACCAAAGCGGCTACATGCACAACCGGCTGCGCATGGTGGCCGGCAGCTTTCTGGTCAAGGATCTGGGGCTGGACTGGCGTTGGGGCGAGGCCTACTTTGCGCGCCAACTGATTGACTTTGACCAGTCTGCCAACAATGGCGGTTGGCAATGGGTGGCCTCCACCGGCTGCGACGCACAGCCCTACTTCCGTATTTTCAACCCGGTCAGCCAGAGTGAAAAATTTGACCCGCAGGGCAAGTTCATCCACCGCTACTTACCGGCGCTGTCGGCATTGACCGGCAAGGCC
>JFJP01027572.1_pt1 | contig 11018 bp, 10 predicted proteins | sample 431651 | NCBI WGS metagenome assembly JFJP01 (sample SAMN02602958, study PRJNA72255) | Microbial mat metagenome, whole genome shotgun sequencing project. | biome: fresh water; feature: sink hole; material: water; isolation source: purple microbial (photo- and chemosynthetic) mats found in...
TTGTGGATCATATCCTTCAGTTGTTGTGAACATTAGTTCAGGAGCTATATTAAGCGAATTAAATTAGAGTAGTTTACATGAAAACTTACCCCGAAAACCAGCAGTTCCTGCTATATCAAAAAATTTTTGACCTTGAGAGAATTTTTTAGCTGTTGTAAAATCACACAATTTGATACAATTTTCATCTAAATGAGATTTAAAATAAAAAATCAAAAAATTATTGATTTGTTTTTCTTTCTTTTTTCTTTCAAAAAATTAAATAACATACTGACCATCAGATTTGCATACAATATTGTCAAATTTAATATCTCTATGAGAAATCATTTTAATTTTATGCAAATATTTGATTCCTTCACCTATTTCCTTAAAAATATATTTAGCTATTATTTCTCTTTCCTTTGTAGTTTCAAGATTATCAATTTGAATTTTTTTTTTTATGAAATCGTAAACAGGCTTGTTTATGAAATATTTCAACGATTCCTCATCCCATTTCATCAATTGGCCCAAATCTGCAAGTTGCATCACTAAAAATAGTTTATCATTTTCAACATCATCAATTATTTGGTAGAGTTTTATCAGGTTTTTATGCTCTAATCTCCGCCAAACTTCAATTTCATTGTAAACCTAATCATTTTTTAAAAAAAAATTTCTATATTTTATGTCAAATTTTTGATTTCTTCAATAAAAACTGAGAGTTACTTGTTCCAAATAATTGCTCATTTTCGCTTCCTCTTGCTTATCATTCTCATAAACAATAAACCTCTGATTCATTAAAGAAGGTTTGTGGAAAATTTTAATCGCATAGCTTGCTTTGGCGATCTTCCCATCATCATCATAAAAGGTTCGAACCACACGATAAACCTTTCCATAAGATCCTTTTCCCAATTTTTCACATTTTTCATATTCATTGAGATGTTTTATATTCTATTAAAATAGAAAAAAACCATTATTTTAATGGGGTTATGAATTATGACGTTTTCATCCATGAATTCTTGGCATTCGAATGTTTCATCAGCATTATAATCATCAGCAAAATCCATTATTTTCTAAATAGTATTTTTTATATTATTATTTAAAAACTAAAAAAAAAATTATGTTTTTCATTAAAATGCTTTTTAATTAAGAATTTTAATTAAAAAAAAAAATATTAAATTAAAAAAAAAATTAAATTAAAAATTATGTTGCGATCCTTTGCCAAAAATATCAAATTTCAGACTCAATCACACAATCCCAGGTTGTTCCTCTCTCTGAATTCTAAAGTAACACTCCTCTCACAAATTAATCATTTTTATTAATTAGTTTTTTCTCCCATTTAACGATTCCATCAAAGACCCAAACTTCCAAGATAAAATCTTAAAGCAAAGATTGAATAAAAAAATAGATATCTCACTTCAAAAACATCAAGAAAAAAATCCTGAAGAGGATCTTAATTCATTCGAAACTGTGCATTATTTTACAAAGAGATTATTGAAATAATTTATTGATTATCCCTTTTTATTAGACCCCTCTCTTTTTAGACAGAAATTTCCAATGGCTCGCTGCTAATTCCGGGGTCCTCAGTGCGACAATACTATTTTCAGCATATAACACTTCAGATTATTTGATTTCTGCCTGTTTACTCACTGATTGGATAGGTTGTGTTACAGCTGGATATGTAATATAATAAATTTTAAGAAGACAATGCCATATTCACTTAAATTCATTTAAGACCGGAATTTATTTCGCTATGGCCTGTCTCAATTATAATAAGAAAAACTTGAAAAACCCTTCATATGATGCAAAATACAAGTTTTTTAAACAAATTCATTTGAGTTTGAATATTTTTTTATAGATATAGCTTTTGTTTTCCGACTATCTTATCTATAAATGTGAGTCTATTTATGATGCATCATTTCAATCCGTATTTCTTTATGCCCATAAGCTTTGCAATTTTAATATCTTTTTGGAAAGATTATCATATGGTCAGTGCATCAGCTTTACCAAGATTTTTTATGAGCTATAAATTAAAACTAATTCTTATGTCGAATTTAGCATGGTTGATTGTGGTTTTCGCTTTGTTGCAAAATATCAAATTCAATAGAAAAATGATTGCCTTCAAAAGCGAGTTGGAACATAAGATTGAAGAAAATGTTGAAAAGTTTAAGAAGGAGGATGATGAAATCGAAAAAAAACATAATTTAATAATGAAACAATTAAAAAATCCTAAATTATAAAAAAAATTATTGCGTAAGCTAAATTAGTTTTTTTTAAAAATCTTACAATTACCCAATATTTCATAAATTTCCTAATATTTCACAAATTTTTCAAAATAAAACCTGAATGTTCTCCAAATCAAAGTTTATCAATCCTTTTGTTTTATTCATTCCTTCCCTTAAGAAGCTCATGCTATATCCCTTCTCTTCTACAACTACAACAACACTAGCCTATCACAACTCAGAGACTGGAATCTTTCTGAAGCGTCAAAAGAGAAAACCTGATCGGTTTGGCATAAACAAATGTTTAAGCATCGAAAAACTGATAGATTTGTTTCAAAACCCTAAGTTTTCATTAACATTAAATGAACATATATTGATCTTTTCGCAAATAACTCATTTGGCTCCTTCTTTAAAACTGTTGAAATCGATCTATAATTTAACAGAAATTATGCCTAAAATCCAAGTACAAATCAGTGATGTTGATCTCATTGATGAGGACCCTTTGATTGGCTCTTTGATGTTATCAATGAAGATTATGAACTGTTATAAGGTTATTGATTATTGGGTCCATTATTTAGATTTAATTATGGCTGATTGTTTTGATCCTGAAGCAGATGAGATTTTAAAGGCGATACAAGGGATTGATGGATTGGATATATTTATGCTGGAAGATTGGCAAAAAAATTTGCTGAATTCAGCTTTTTTAAAGATTGAAATGCTTTTATTAGAAAATTTAAAGATAATGAAATATAATATGCAGAATTTGAAAAATATTTGCGATATTTTGATAAAAAATGAAAGGACCAACCCTGAGGTATTTGAAGAGATTGACTTTCAAATAACTAAATGCATAAACGGTGAACGTGAAAACTACGATTTACAGGATATGATAAGTTTCTCTTATTTCTTTTCAATGGCTGAATACCATTCAATTAATTTGTTTACGTTTACCAACAATATGCTTTTGAACGAAATTATTTTAAATCAAAAGAAAAATAATGAGATATTTCAGTTAGAAGGCTTACATATTGGTTATTTGATGCATTTTTGGAATTTCCATAAGAGCAAAGAAGCTCATTTTCAATTAGATGAGACAATACAGAAATGGGTTTATAGTAACAGTATTATTAATGATGTTATTTATAATATTGAAGATCTAATTTCTATTCATAACGGCTTATATTTATTAGAAATTCATGAGGAGAAGATGACGAATTTCAGAAAACATTTGGAGAACAAGCTGTTGAAAATCGATACAAGCAATGTTTCTAAGTTGAATCTTAATCAAATTGAAAAGTATTTCCGTTTAAGAGCAGAATCAGAATTCAAAAATGATTACAATCAGTTACCTCTTGAAGTCTATCGTTTTTTTGATATTTTGTGCTCTCAAACCTATGAACGATTTCATCATAATTCAGTATATGCCTTCTTTTCCATGCTGGAAAAAAAACATATTTTGAATCGATTTCCCGATTTTTTCTCAATTTTGCCCAAATTTATTGAATGTCATACTTTTCAATATGAATTTGATGATGTTTGTTTCTTTTATTTGATGTTTATTTCGAATAGTGGGCTCTTAAATGAAGAAAAAAGTGGGGAGTTCTATAGTTCTTTGAATCATATTAAAGAGTTCATCAAATTTGTGGCGCTGAGGAGAGGATTTAAAATGGATATGGATAGCAATTTCCATAAATTGCTGAGTGCAATTGATTTGGCACTTTTTTTCGAAGGAGGAGAAGGATGACAGGAAAACAAAGTCGTCTTAAAATTTTTATTTATTATTTAAATTAATGAGAGAGAATTTATAAATAAAAACGTGGTTGAATTTTTTCGAGACAAAAAAAAATTAGAATTGACAAAAGTTTTTTTTTTTTTTTAAATGATTCTAAGTTTTTTTTTACAAATTTGAGATTTTTTATAGATAAATTAAAGATTTTTTAGAATATCTCAAACACAATTACAATTTTTTTGTTCTTTCTAAAATTTTTATTTTCATCAATTTAAAATAGCATGCTCATAAATATTTCAATTTAATTTTGAAATTTAATTTAATTTAATTTATTTTTTTTATTTTTATTTCATTTAAATTTTTTCAATTTTTGCATTTTTAAAAATTTTTTTTTTTTTTTTTTTTCCAATTTTTTTTTTTTTTTTTTAAATAAATTGAAACTTTTTTCATATAACAAAAAAATTTAAAGAAAATATAAATATAGTGAAAAAAAATTAAATAAAATTGCAAAAAAATGGAAATGGTTCACCACCGCAAAATAACTTTCAAAGATAAATCAGAGAGTATTTTAAGAACAGAAGACGGTTTTCTCTTCAAACTAGTCGACAAAGAAAAGAAACTGAGCACCCGACCTTTGATAATCTTTGTTTATGACATCGCAACGCTGATAATGGCAATGATGAACATTGTTTTATGGCAAGCAATTAATCAAAATTTATTTGATACCTCCCCTTTTAAAAATTACGTTGTTAACAATATAATCATTTTTATTTGTAAATTTGTGGTTTGCGTTTTTAGTGTGATTGGCATCGTTTATACTCATAAAAACAAACCCAAAATTTTCCAATTATACAGTAGTGTTCGATTCACCGAAACCTTTTTAATAGGCTCGATTAAATTGGTGTATACTATTGGGTTATTCAATTATGCTTATCAAAATAACATCGATCAAACACAATCAAGTAATTTCAAGAGTTTTGTGATAAATATGGCAGTTTTTAACATATTTGATTGTGTGGTGTTTTTGAGCTTGAATATTTATTTATGCAATCAGTTGTGGATTGGACTTAGAAAAAAATTGGTCTTGGAAAATCTTAAAAAAAACGATGTTGATGTTGTTGAATTGCCAACAGAGCTGAATTCTATTTAATATAAAAATTGGAGAAAAAAAACAAATTTTTTGTTAATGTTTTTAGCTACAAAAAAAATCGAATTTTCTAGAAAATTGAAGTTTCGACATAAATTTCTGTTCAAAAATAAACAATAATTTCTGAATGTTAAATAAATTCCAAATAATTCACAAAAACATTACAAATTTAAAACAAAAGAAACTATCCATAGAAAATGGAGTTTTCAAATCTAGGAAAACATTGTTCAAAAGTGACTTGTCATCAAAAAGACTTTCTGCCATTTGAATGCAAGTTTTGTAAAAATATTGTAATAAACATTTCTAATCTCTATTTTAATTCAATTTAATTAATGTTTTAGTATTGTTTGGACCATAGAACCCCCAAAGACCACCAATGTTCCAACGAAAAAATCGGGGCCAAAAAAGCCATAACATGTCCAATGTGTTCTAGAACCCTCAAATATGAATTTGGAGAAGATGAAAACGAAATTGTATTGTTCATTTCTCAATATATTTTATTCATTAAAGATTGATGATTAATGATTTTAGTGGTCCCGACACTTCAATACTGAATGTCCTGAGTCGGTTTCAAAAGAAAAACAAGAAGCTCAAAACAAAAAATGTTATTTAAGAAGCTGCAATGGCAAGCTTTTGCCAATTAATACTTATGCTTGTCAGAAATGTGGTTATGAGTTTTGTTTGAAGTAATTTATTTATTTTTTATTAAATTAGTTTTTTCATAAAAATATATTATAATAATATATTTATTTTTATTTTATTGAAGGCATCGATATGAAGACTCACATGATTGCAAAAGCAATTTACTTTCAAGAAGAGAAAATATTTATTGCAATAAGCCCAAAAGCCAAAACCTTGAAACAAAAATCGCACCACAAAACACAAATAAAGTCGGACAAAATCCCATACCTATGAGTTTGAATAATTTAGAAGTTTTCCCATAAAATCAAAGTTTTTGTTAAAATATTGTATTTTAATATAGTTTTGTGAGGTTTGTGGAAAATCATTTCATACAATTGATGAATTAATAAACCATGCACAAAAAATTCATATTTCAGGTAATGAAATAATTTAATAATTACAAAAATGTTTAATTAGATTTTTTTTTAGTTTAACTTGAATTTATGATCTGAAAGGAAAAAACTCTGTAAAATATAAAATGTTTAAAAGGAGTTTTGTTTTTTTATGTTTGTAGTAGCTTTAAATATAAGTAAAAACCCAAAGTCAATCAAATAAAAATTTTTATGATTGCAATTTTTTTAAATTTAATATAAAACTAAAATTAAACTATAAAAAATTCAATTTTTGAATTCGAAATTGCATTTTTTAAGTTTCATTTGAATTTGAATTTCATTTGCATTTAAAAACATTTAAAAATTAATTTTCATTAATTTTTTGATTATAATTTTGATTCCATATTCAATTCCTTTGATAACTCTCTTGCGTTTTCAGCAAATTCACTAAAATATTCATTGAATTTCTTCGAAAAATCAACATTTTCAACTAATTTGCTATTTTTTATTTTGAATAAAAAAAACTAAATAAAAAAATACTCTTTGAAAAATGTTTCATAGTTAATTTTCAGCACTGACATAAACTCTGGTATTTTTTTTTTGAATTCCCCAACAATATCCATCTTAATACCATAAATAACCTGTTTATAATCGTGATTAATCAAATTGAAAAACAACAATTTGTTTTCAAATTCCTAATTAATTTTATTTTTTTTCTTATAAAATTAAAGAAATGCTTACTTCAATCATTTCCAAACCCAAAACCCCCACTAATAAATGAAGTGTTTTATAAGTTGAAGGATCCAATTTAAATTGAATGGTGTTTAATATTTCTTTCGCATATTTGAAATTGATCGCAGAAATAAACACCAAACTTGAATTAATTAAATCGACAAGTTTTTTTTCATTCCAGGCTGTTTTAGTGGCAATTCCCTTTTAAAACAAAAATTTTTTTTATTTAATCCATCATTTTCCAATAAATATTAAAAAATAGTGTAAATTCATACTTGCATTAAAACATTTGCGAAATCTTCCGCCACAGTTCTCGTATTTAAAAACGCCAAATACTCAAACAGTCCTTCCAATTTATTGAAATCCAAAAAATCTTCCTTAGTTTTAACGAAAACTTTACTATGAGGAGAATCAAAGCATTTCTTAAAGAACTGAGTGCAATACGATAATTTTGGATTTTCCTTCAAATATTAAAATAAATAAATTTCATAAAAATTTCAAAATTTCAAACATTTTGTAGATTTTTCAATTCTTTTAATAAAAATCTGGCAGTTTGTTGTGTTAACACTGAATTATCTCCCTCATAAGTAACAAAAGGCACACAATTGCCATATAAATGAGGCAAACCCGACATTTTTAAAAAACCTATAGGCGATAAAGTAAAACAATCTCTGACTGTCTGAACAGCTTTCCACCCTGTAAAAGCTTTGAAACTTGCTGATAAAATATGGATTTCATTCAAAGTATTTTTCACATTCGGGTTTCCAGTCTTACAAAACTCAAAAAACTAGTAGAAATATAAATATTTTACATTTAATTCATGATTATATTGATCGAAAATTTCATCTAATTTCAAACTTGTCAATAAAGCTCCAAACCCATAAGCATAAGATTTCAATAGAAATAAGTCTTTATGTGTTTCACCCACATAAGGGGATAAACAGTTTTTAGAAGCTTGTGTAAAGGCTATGCTGCTTGAAACCAATAAGCATTGTGCAAATCCTCTTCAAATAAATAAATAGATCGATAATTTATTGGTTATTAATTAATTTAAATTATAAAAATATAAAAATAATAAATATCTATAGAGTTTTTACTTGACAAGAACAACTCTTAAATTTAACATTGATCCATAGCCAAATTTAACAACATTTTTATCCTTTGGAGGAGTGAATTTGCCATCAGAACTCACTGATGAATACCTCATTAGGAAGTTATTCACTGGAACTTGAACGTTGGTAAGGTTCATAAATCCGTTATCCACGCCAAGAAAACCTAGTTTTGGGCCTTGATCTCCAGAAACCACTCCAGGCAATTGTGCATAGGTTTTAGTATCTCTGACTTGAAGAACAAAAGTTTGCAATCCGATGTATTTTCCCTTGAAAAAAAAAAATGGTTGAAAAAATTAAAATTAACAAACAAAATGAAAAAATTCGGAACTTTGATATAAGTTTGAGCTTGAATAACACAATGAGTGCACAAAATTCCCAACAATCCAGCCCATAATTTTGTTGAGCTTGTTTTTGGACTATTTTCCATAAATAAACCATCATTTAAATTTCTAAAACAAACATTTTTATCATTACCTATTCAATAAAAAACATCCTATTTTCTCATCAAAATCAGCTCTTGTCTCCAGTTTTTGAACGTCAGAACCATGTCCCATTTCAGTTTGTGCATAAGCCCCTGATGAATATAAAAAATATATCAATATTTATTAAAATTCAAACCAATAATTCTTGCATTTAGAACCAAATCCTCCCAATATTTAACCTGTTCAATGCTCCCCAACATCTGAATCGTTGAAAGAAATGCGTTTGTATTTAAGAAATACTGTCCAGTTCTTGCAAACAATCCTTCTTTATTAAAGAAAAATGGTGGCTCTTTATTGTCTATGAAAGTTTGAAACATCTCAATGTAATTTTGTGATAGTCTCATCATTTCATCCTTTGAATCAGAATTCCCATGATCTTCAGTGAAATGCATGCCTTTTTTTGAGAATTGTGATAGGTATTTGTCTAATCCTCGACGAATGGCAGGAAATTGTGTTTCTCCTACTAAATTCCATATATAGAAATCTTTTAAATTCATTGATTGGTTTTTAGTTCTCTTTGTTTTTTTAAATTAAGTTTAGTTTTTTGAATAAACAAATTTTTTTTATTTAAATTGTTATGCAAATGATGTATTTTTTTTTTAATGAGATAAACCGAAGGAAACCCACAGGTTCACAAAATGTTTAAAAGTAAAATAAATACAACGTTAAAAATTTTTTCTTTCATTTGAACTCTAAAAGTTTTCTAAATTTCGCAGTGACAGGCTCCTCTCCACTGCTTTCATCTATGATATCAGTGAAATTTGTATCAATTTTACTTTGAAATTTAATGAAAGGGTTTTCAAATCCAAGCATTTTATTTTTGTTCTCATCATAATTGGTGCTTAAAAACATGAAAGATTCTTCATCACCAACTATTGTGCAGCCAAAATCATCGCACACATTTCCATCTCCCTGTGAATGAGACATTTTAAATATATCTAAATTTTTCTTCTTAATTGCCAATTGTGGGTTTGAATGAAACCTATTTAAGATCACATTTTCAATTTTTTTCTTTTCTTTTCTCTTTGCCTCATTCAGCAAGCCTTTTAAAAACTCATAATCAGGTTTCTCATCGAACTTCAATTTCCTCACATAGGTCAAATACTCACATATTTCTGCTTGCAAATCCTCACAAACGGCTTTTAAATCTAAATTTGCTTTAATTTTCCCCATTTCTCTGATTTTAGTCCTTTGGTCTTTAATATCCATATTATCCCAAGGCAATTTCCCTTTGAGGAAGTACAATAACATATAGCCCAAAGACTCTAAATCATCTTTTCTGGAGATTTCTTTGAAAAAATGACTGCTGATACTGCCGAACCTCATATTACCAATATATTGATTTGTGGTTTTGTCTTTGATGTGATCTCCTTTTTCATTCTTATAAAAGGTTGAGAGCCCATAATCTATCAAAAACAAAGAGGTTTCATCTTTGGATAGTAGAACATTAGCAGGTTTAATATCTCTATGCACAATATTTTTGGCATGGATTTTCTCAAGGATATTGAGCAGCTCTATTGCAAACTCGATCGATTTCAACGAAAAATTGTCCATTGATTTTAAATAAGTCGATTTCAGGTCACGACCATATAAAGGCATGAAAAGAATCGAATAGTTTTCTTCTTCTGAAAAAAACAAAAGCTCAGGAACACCAGAAATGCCTTTTAAATGTTCTAGGATCAGAGCTTCGATTTTCAAAGTTTCTGTGGAATTTTTCTGTTTTCTTTCGATTTTGATGGCAATATCAATTTTTTTTTGAAGATCAAAAGCTTTATAGATTTCACCGAAATTTCCTTCAGCGAATTTGATAGGCTTTGTGTACAAAGAGCAGTAGGAATTGGACTTTTGTGAAGTGATTAGGCCTTTTGACATTTTAAGAACAAATGTTATGATTAATTATACTTTTAATGATGGCTGGGCAATATCAAGTATTTTATAGGAAATAATTTAGGATTAATGGATCTTAGTTTGAATAAAAATAAAATAAAATCCAAAGTCATGGAATAATTTTATTAATTTTAATTTGATATGAATGAGCAAATTTTAAGATTTACATTTCTTTTTTTAGGAAAAACCATAATATTTTTTTTGGATGTCGAAAGAAGAAAGATAAATTTTTTATGAGTTTTGAAGATTGGATTTTTTAAAATAATGAAATAATATCAATATATCTGAACAAAAAAGTTTTTTACATTGATTTTAAGAATTTTATTCTCTCTCTTCCATAAACGATAAATTGCTAAAAAGTCATTTGTTTAAGTTTTTAGCGTTGAGCTAAAAAACAAGTTCAGTCTAATAAATTTTATTTTTTTTTGAGATGAAATTTTTGGAAATAGTTATTTTATTTATTTTTTTCAGATAGATGATAGATAGATAACTCAGAAATTCCTATAATTTTTTTTTTTAAATTTATTTAAAATAAAAAAGAAGTTTTTTTCAAAAATCTGCTTCTTTAAAACAGTTTGGAAATGTTTGAAAAAAAATTCTTATTTTGAAGAAAATTATGAAAGTCCAAAAAAGCAATCCAATTTTTTTAAAAAAAAATTACGCTGGTTTTTAAATATTATCTATTTTATTATTAATTCATTCAAAAAATCAATTTTTTTTC
>JFJP01011183.1_pt1 | contig 11016 bp, 9 predicted proteins | sample 431651 | NCBI WGS metagenome assembly JFJP01 (sample SAMN02602958, study PRJNA72255) | Microbial mat metagenome, whole genome shotgun sequencing project. | biome: fresh water; feature: sink hole; material: water; isolation source: purple microbial (photo- and chemosynthetic) mats found in...
GCCGCCGTCAGCGTCGTCTTGCCGTGATCCACGTGGCCGATCGTGCCGACATTCACGTGATCCTTCGTGCGTTCAAATTTTGCGCGTGCCATCAGCGGCTTCCTCCCATGGAAGGGTCTCGATCCATGCCGTCAAACCAACCTGCGAAAAAACTGGAGCCCACGAGCAGAATTGAACTGCTGACCGCTTGCTTACCATGCAAGTGCTCTACCGACTGAGCTACGTGGGCCCCGCTGCGAAGCCGGGCCTGAACCCGAATCAAGTCTTGCGGCCAAGCATCTGGAGCGGGAAACGGGGTTCGAACCCGCGACCCTCAGCTTGGAAGGCTGATGCTCTACCAACTGAGCTATTCCCGCTCCGAAACGTCGGCCATCAACCGGCGGCCGGCACCCCGCCGGCCATTCTATCGTGGTGGGGGGGGGAGGATTCGAACCTCCGAAGGCGTACGCCGACAGATTTACAGTCTGTTCCCTTTGACCGCTCGGGAACCCCCCCAGAAACCACCATTTCGCTGCGCAACCCCATGGTCCCCGAGCTTTTCCGCCTCGAGTCTGCGTGGCCCGTTTCTGACAAGCAATCCGTCGGGCCGGCCAGGCCCCCGTCCAACCCATGGCGCGTTCATGCTTCCGAAACGTGTCCGGAATGCGCCTGGAGCTGGCGAGAGGACTTGAACCCCCAACCGCCTCATTACAAGTGAGGTGCTCTACCAGTTGAGCTACGCCAGCTCCCAAGTCCGCCTCATTACAAGTGAGGTGCTCTACCAGTTGAGCTACGCCAGCTCCCAAGTCGTCCAGCCAATGTGCCCTGCCGCCGACAAGTTATGCCAACGGACGGGCCGGGCCAGCTCTCCATGGGCCGGTTGCGACGTCGCCACCCCGACTGGTGTCCAGCCAAAGATCGGCCCAGATCCTTTGCGGCCGCAACTCTCCAGACGGGTCTGGACGGGCCAGCGCGGACCGGGACGGACCTGGACCGATTCGGGTCCGGGAATATATAACGCGCCGCAAATCGTTGTCAAGAAAATGCCCGGACGATGGCGCCGGCACTCCGGCGGACCCGCCGCCGACCGCTCAGCGCGTCGTCGGCGCTCTTCCGGAAGGCGCCTCGGCAGGCAGGCGGGCCGCCCGGCACAGGTCGTCGACCAGGGCCGGGAAGCTGATCCCGACCGCGGCGGCCGCCTTGGGCACCAGGCTCGTCGCCGTCATCCCCGGTATCGTGTTGATTTCCAGGCAGTAATACGCATCGCCGTCCAGCCGGAAATCGGTGCGGGCCACCCCGCGGCAGCCGGCCAGCTCGTACAGGCGCAGGGCGTCGCCCACGATCTGTTCGTAGACCGGCGAATGGACCGGGGCCGGAACCAGGTAATCGCTGGCGCCGGAGGTGTACTTGTTGCGGTAATCGTAGAACCCCTGGCGAGGCCGGATCTCCAGGAGCGGCAGCCTTCGGCCCAACAGCACCGCGGCCGTAAGTTCCCGTCCAGGAATGTACTTCTCAATCAGGACATCGACCAGGCAGGTCCCCGCGGCGGCGGCCACGCGCTCGAAAGCGGCGATGAAATCCGCCGATTTGTCGACGATTTCGACCCCCACCGAGCTTCCGCCCGCGTTCAGCTTCACCACGGCCGGGAACCCGATCTCGGCCAGGACCCGTTCATGGATCCGTCCGAGCGTCAGGTCCGGTTCGCCGCCGGCGCCCGGAACCGACACCTGAGGCGTGCTTCCCGGGCGGCAGTTCCAGGTCACCTGCAGCCAGTCGGGAGTCGGGATGCCCGCCGAACGCATCAGGCGCTTGGTCAACCCCTTATCCATGGCCAGGGCGCTGGCGCCGGGCCCGGACAGGGCGTACGGCAGCCCGAGCACCTCGAGCAGCGCCTGCAGGTGGCCGTCCTCGCCGTCGCCGCCGTGCAGGGCCGGGAAGATCATGTCGACCCCGCGCAGGACGTCGCAACCGATGACCGCGGCCACCGAGGGGATCTCGATCTCCAGCACTTCGTGCCCGGACTCGCGCAGGCCCTGGGCCACGGCCTGGCCGGAGCGCAGCGATACATCGCGCTCGGAGGAATCGCCGCCCATCAACACCGCTATCCGCATCTTCCCATCCTTCCGCCGCGGATCAGCTCGAAGCTTCGCGGCGCAGCAGCGCCACCGCCTGGACGGTCACGCATTCTCCTCGACCCTCGGGGCCCAGCCCCTCGCCCCGGGTTCCCTTGACCGAGACTCGGGATTCACTGATACCCAGCGCACCGGCCAGCCGTTCCCGGATCGCCGCCGACGCCGGTGCGATCAGCGGCCGTTCCGTGATCACCGTCGCGTCGACGTTTTCCACGACCAGACCCGCCTCGTTCACCAGACCGCGCACCCTCGTCAGCAGATCCAGGCTGTCGGCGCCCGCCCAGCGGGGGTCCGTGTCCGGGAAATGCCGGCCGATGTCCCCCAGCCCGGCCGCCCCCAGCAGGGCGTCGGCCAGGGCGTGGCACAGCGCGTCGCCGTCCGAATGCCCCAGCGGTCCGACCGGGCAGTCGGGAAACGTGACCCCGCCCAGCACGCAGCGGCGTCCCGGCTCCAGCCGATGGCGGTCCCAGCCCTGTCCGATGCGGTACATCGCCCTCCCGGAGCCGCGAAGGAAGCGCCCGTGGCCGGGCGGCTAGTCGAAGACCTGGGCTTCACCGAGCGCCAGCCCGGCCCGATCCTTGTCCGACAACACGGTTTCCACGCCCGGCACCAGAGGCCAGACGATCCCGACCGCGGGATCGTCCCACCGCAGCGCGCGCTCGTGTTCGGGAGCGTAGTAGTCGGTGCACTTGTAAACGAACTCGGCCTGTTCGCTCAACACGTAAAATCCGTGGCCGAACCCGGGCGGCACCCAGAACTGGCGGCGGTTCTCCGCCGAGAGCTCGACGCCCGTCCATTGACCGAAGGAAGGCGAACTGCGCCGCAGGTCCACCGCGACATCGAAGACCCGGCCGCTGATCACGCGCACCAGCTTGCCCTGCGGCTGGCGGATCTGGTAGTGGAGCCCGCGCAGCACCCCCTGCCGGGAGCTGCTCTGGTTGTCCTGGACGAACGGCGCGGTCAGACCCGCCGCGGTGAAGACGTCGGCGCGCCAGGTCTCCATGAAATAGCCGCGGTGGTCGCCGAACAGCTTCGGCTCGAAGACCAGCACGTCCGGCAGTCCGGTCGCGATCACCTTCATCGGCGCCCCTCGAGCAGCTGCAGCAGATAGCCCCCGTAACCGCTGTTGCGCAGCGGCGCCGCCAGTTGCCGGAGCTGGTTGTCGTCGATGAACTCCATGCGCCAGGCGATCTCTTCCGGGCAGGCGATCTTCAGGCTCTGCCGCTCCTCGATCACGCGGATGAACTGGCCCGCGTCCAGCAGCGACTGATGGGTGCCGGTGTCCAGCCAGGCCGCGCCGCGGCCCAGGATCTCGACCCGCAGGTCCCCGCGCTCCATGTAGGCGCGGATCACGTCGGCGATCTCCAGTTCCCCGCGCGCCGAAGGCTTGATGCCCCGGGCGATCGCCACCACATCGCGGTCGAAGAAATACAGGCCCGTCGCGGCGACGTTCGACTTCGGCGCTTTCGGCTTCTCTTCGACGCTGACCGCCCGGCCGTCCGGGCCCACCTCGATGACGCCGTAGCGCTCGGGATCGTTGACCGTGTAGCCGAAGATGGTGCCGCCCCGGTCGTTCCCGGCCACGCTCTGCAGCCGCCGCGAGAGCCCCTCGGCGTAGAAGATGTTGTCGCCCAGGATCAGGCAGGCCGGCCCGCCGTCCAGGAACTCCTCGGCCAGCAGGAACGCCTGCGCCAGCCCGTCGGGGCTGGGCTGCACCGTGTAGTCGAGGCGCAGCCCCCAGCGGCGGCCGTCGCCCAGCAGCCTGCGGAACGAGGGTTGGTCCTCCGGCGTCGTGATGATCAGGATGTCGCGGATCCCCGCCAGCATCAGCGTGGACAGCGGGTAGTAGATCATCGGCTTGTCGTAGACCGGCATCAGCTGCTTGCTGACCGTCAAAGTCAGCGGGTGCAGGCGGCTGCCGGTGCCGCCGGCCAGGATGATGCCTTTGAAGCGGGTGGTGGGCACGCGAACGGTCCTTGTCTGGGGGTCAGGAGACGGCTCCGCGGCCGGTCTCGGACTTGGCGCGAGGGGAGGATAATACAGATGCGGCAGACTGGCGCGGTGATTCTTGCCCACAGCCGGTAGCTGCCGGAAGATGTCGACGGGTCACGAAGCGGTCGACTAGACCCCGACCACCGGCGCCGTGATCCCCAGCGAACGAACCATCCCGGTGATCTCTTCGGCATAGACCGGGTTCATCACCAGCACCAGCGCGATGTTCAGGCCCGGCAGGTCCTCCGGCGCCACCACCTGCCGGCCCACGCCCGGCAGGAAGAGCCCGTGCTTGGCCGGGTTGATGTCCACCGGAACGCCGATCGCGCCGTCAGGGCCCATCAGATTCAGGAAGGTCACGCCTTTCGAGCCGGAACCCCAGACGGCCACGCGGCCGCCGACGGCCGCCACGCGGGCGAACTCGGCGCGCCAGTGGTTCAGGAGCCGGTCCACCTCGGTCCCGAGCCCGGCGGCCAGAACCTGCAGTTCCTCTCCGGTCGGCACGGCCGCCAGCTCGGCCGGCGCGCCCGCGGGTCCCGTCTCCAGGCACAGGAACTGCCCGGCGAACGTCTCCCAGGTGCGGGTGACGTGCAGCCCGGCGCGCGCGAAACAGGCGGCCAGGCTGCGGGCATTGAAGTACGACACGTGCTCGTAGATGAAGTCCCACACACCGCCGTCGCGCAGGCTGTACAGGGAGTTCGGCACTTCGCAGAAATAGACCGGCGCGGCGCCCGCGGGCACCGCGTCCTTCATCATGGCCACGAATTCGGCGGGCGCGTCCATGTGCTCCAGCGCGTGGCGCGAACACACCAGGTCCGGCGCGCGGCCCAGGGGACTGACGCCGAAGTACTCGCGCCGGATGGCCAGGTTCGGCCCGGGTTCGCCCCCGCGGAAACTCGGGTCGAAGCCCGTGCCCACGCTGTCGCGGCCGGCGCAGACCAGCTTCAGGAAATCGCCCTGTCCGCAGGCGATCTCGACCACGTGCTTGCCGTCCAGCCCGTGGCGGCGGCGCAGGTCCAGCGCCAGTTCCTCGGCGTAGGCCTGGAAGCGCGGCGAATGGTGCAGCGAATTCTCGTAGCCCTCGGCGTAGCGCACCAGCTCGGGGTCGAAGGCCAGGTTGAAGACGTGGCCGCAATCGACGCAGATCCCCAGGTCCAGGTCGCCGCGCGGCGCGGCCTGGGCGCCCTCGCGATCGGACCAGAGCACGTTGCAGAAGACGGGCACGCCGTGCAGCGCCAGGAAGCGCTCGACATGCCGGCCGCCGCAGGCCAGGCAGGCGAAGCCGCTCACTTGCCCGCCCCGTTTCCGTGCAGGCCGTCATCGACGGCCATGACGCGCGGGCTCAGGCCCAGCTTCGCCAGATCGGCGGCGATCTCTTCGCGGTAGATCGGGTTCATGACGATCACCACATCCGGCTTCAGCTCGACCAGATCCTGCGACCCCACGATGCGATGCCCGCTGCCAGGCATGAAATAGCCCTGGCGGTGCGGGTTGATGTCCACGGCCGCGGCGATCTCGTCGGTCAGGCCCAGCGACGTCAGGAACGACACGCCCTTGCTGCCCGAACCCCAGATGACGGCGGTCTGTCCGCGCGCCTTCAGTTCGGCGAAACGGGCGCGCCAGAAATCGAGCTGCGCGGAAAACAGCGCCGGGAACTTGGCGACCCAGGCGGCCAGTTCGGCCAGATCCGACGCGGGCGTCAGCCGGCCGGCGCCGCCGTCGCTCGTGTCCGCGGCGATGGTCAGATATTGGCCCGCGTATTCGAAGCCGATGGCGGTGGGGAAGAATCCCGCCGCCCGGAACAGGTGCTCCAGCGAATGCGGGCTGAAGTACGAGCAGTGCTCGTAGTAGACGTCCTCGAAGGCGCAGTCGCGCAGGATGCGCTGGGCCTCCGGAATCATGAAGAAGATCTCGGCCTGCCGGTCACCCTGCGCCGCCCGCACCATGCCCATGAATTCGAGCGTCGTGGGGATGTGCTCGAGCGTCATCTTGCAGCAGACGAAGTCCGCGGCCGTGTCAACGCACTTCTCGGTGTAGAAATCGGCCACGAAGCGCACGTTCTCGCCGGCCGCCGGGGCATGCCGGTCGGCGCGGTAGCCGGGGTCGAAGCCGACGCCTCGGTTCAGGCCGTTCTCGCACAGCAGCAGCAGGAATTCGCCCTTGCCGCAGCCGATCTCGAGGATGTCGCGCCCCTTCAGCGAGAACCGCTCCAGCACGCGGTCGGCCAGGTCGCGGTGGAAGCGCTGGAAAGTCGGCGAGAAGCCCTGGGTCTCCTCGTAGCGGCCTGAATACTCGGTGAGCTTCGCGTCGAACGCCGTATTGCTGACGAACCCGCAGGCCCTGCAGAAGCCCAGCGCGATGCCGCCGGTCGGGTAGGCCAGGGCCTCTTCCCGCGTCGACAACAGGATGCAGCTGTTGGTGGGCACCCGCTGGGCGGTATGAAAGATCTCCATCGGCCCGCCCAGGCAATTCGGGCAGGTCGGGGCTGCGGCATGTGCGTTCAACGTCGTCCGTCCGTTCGGTTGAGGAAGGTGCTGCGGCCGCGCTCAGACGACGCGCGGGGTCGGCACCGGGATGATGAACTTGCCGCCGGCTTCGCGGTAGGCGGCCTCCTGCGCCAGGATCTCGCTCTCGAGATTCCAGGGCAACAGCAGCACATAGTCGGGCCGGCGCGCGGCGATCTGTTCGGCCGCGACGATCGGGATCCTCTGGCCGGGCATGTTGCGGCCCTGCTTGTGGACGTTCTTGTCGGCCACGAAATCGAGCAGGTCGCGCCCGATGCCGACGAAATTGATCAGCGTGCTGCCCTTGGCCGCGGCGCCGTAGGCGGCGATCGTCTTGCCCTCGGCCTTCAGGCCGCCCAGCAGGGCCAGCAGCTTCGTCTTCAGGTCAGCCACGCGCGCCGAGAACTCGCGGTAGTAGTCCAGCCGGTCCAGGCCCAGCGCCTTTTCCTCGGCCAGCAGACCGCGGACGGCCTCGTTGGGCGCGTCGAACTTCTCGATGAACAGGCGCAGCGAACCGCCGTGGATGGGCAGGCGCCGCACGTCGTTCAGGAACAGGCCATGCCGGCGCAGGAGCTTGTCGACGGCCGTGACCGAGAAGTAGCACAGGTGCTCGTGGTAGATCGTGTCGAACTCGCAGTGGTCGATCAGGTCGCGCACATAGGGGAATTCGATGACGGCCATGCCGTCGTCCTTCAGCAGCGCGGCGATGCCGGCCACGAACCCGTTGGTGTCGGCCACATGGGCCAGCACGTTGTTGCCGTGGATGACGTCGGCCTTGAAGCCCTCGGCCACCAGGCCCTGGGCCACCTTCAGCCCGAAGAACTCGGCCCGGCTGCGCACGCCGATCTTCTCGGCCGCCACGCACAGCGACTTCACCGGGTCGATGCCCAGCACGGGCACGCCGTGGTCCACATAGTTCTTCAGAAGGTAGCCGTCGTTGCTGGCCAGCTCGACGACCAGGCTGTCCGGGCCCAGCTTCCGCCGCTCGATCAGCTCCAGCACGTTCTTCCGCGAATGGTCCAGCAGGTACTGGCTGAACGACGAGAAGTAGGGATAGTCGTCGTCGAAAAGCATCGCCGGATCCACCGTCTCGAGGATCTGCAGCAGCGAGCACTCCGGGCAGAAGACCACCTCGAGCGGAAAGCGCGGCTCGGGCCGGTCCTGCTGCGCGGGATGCGGCATGCGGTCGGCCAACGGGGTGGTGCCCAGGTCCAGCACGCTTTTCAGGTCGTCACAGCCGCACGAGCGGCAACGGTGCGTGTTCGCGGTCATCAGTGGTTCCCCCCGCTTTGGCCGGTCCAGCGCAGGGTCGGGTCCAGGCGGCCGTCCTGCAGCAACTGCTTCACGTGGTCGATGCGCTTGAATTTCGGGCCCTCGAAGTCTTCCAGCTTCAACCCCACGCGGCTGTAGGCTTCGTACAGCTGTTCGACGCCGCGGCGCACGGTCCACTGCGGCTTGAATTCGTGGATGGTCAGGGCCAGCAGGTTGCAGTCCACGCGGTAGCAGCGCTTGTCCGGGCTGGCCCCCTCGGCGAAGCCGATCTCGCAGTTCGGCACGACGTCGTGCACGATCTCGGCCACTTCCCTGATGCGGTAGTTCTCGGTGGTCGAACCCACATTGAAGGCGCGGTTGTGCACCAGCGAGCGGTCGGCTTCGGCCAGCGCGATGTAGGCGCGGGCGATGTCCTCCACGTGCACGAGCGGACGCCAGGGCGAGCCGTCGCTCTTCAGGTGCACCTCGCCGGTCGTGAACGCCCAGGCGGTCAGGTTGTTGACCACCAGGTCGAAGCGGATGCGCGGCGAAAGCCCGTAGGCCGTCGAGGCGCGCAGGAACACGGGGCTGAAGTCGTCGTCGGCCATCGGCGCGACGTCGCGCTCGACCTCCACCTTCGACACGCCGTAGGGCGTGACCGGGTTGAAGGCCGCGTTCTCGTCCAGGAAGTCCTGGCCGCCACCGCCGTAGTTGCTGCACGAGCTGGCGAACAGGAAGCGCGGCACGCCCGCGGCCTTGGCCAGCTTCGCCAGCCGCACCGAGCCCAGGTGGTTGATGTTGTCGGTCAGCGACGGGTCGTAGTCGCCCAGGGGGTCGTTCGACAGCCCCGCCAGGTGGATGACCGCGTCGAAACCCTTGAGCACGCTGCCGTCGACGTCGCGCACGTCGCCGATGATCTCCGGAACCGTCGCCAGTTCGCCGTCGAACGTGCAGGCGCCGAACAGATCGGTGTCCAGACCCGTGACCTCATGGCCGCGCTCCAGCAGCATCGGCGTCAGCACGCTGCCGATGTAACCCCGGTGACCCGTCAGGAATACCTTCATGTGCGTTTACCCTGCCCCGATGGAAAACGGTGATATCGCGGTGTCCGGCCCGTGGCGGACGCGTTTTTCAGTCCCAGCACTTCCAGGGCGCCTCGCCGCCGTCCCACAGCTTCTGCAGGATGTGCTTCTCGCGCAGCGTGTCCATGCACTGCCAGAACGACTCGTGCTTGTAGGCCATCAGCTGGTCGTCGCGCGCCAGGCCCTCCATGGGCGCCTGCTCGAACATGACGGGATCGCCGTCGATGTAGTCCATCACCCCGGGCTCGAGCACGAAGAAGGCGCCGTTGATCCAGCCCTCGGCCGTCTGCGGCTTCTCGGTGAAGCGCTTGACGGCCGCGCCCTCGAACTCGAGGTGGCCGTAGCGGGCCGGCGGACGCACGGACGTCAGTGTCGCCAGCTTGCCGTGATCCTTGTGGAAATCCAGCAACCGGTCCAGCGGCACGTCCGACAGGCCGTCGCCCCAGGTCAGCATGAACGTGCGGTCGTCCAGCCATGGCTGCAGTCGTTTGATGCGGCCGCCGGTGCCCGTGGTCATGCCGGTTTCCACCAGGTGCACGGTCCAGTTCGGGCGGTGGTCGGTGTAGGTCAGCACGTCGCCCGAGTTGGTGCGGACGGTCATGTCGCCCTCGAGCGTGCCGAAGTCCCGCATCCAGCGCTTGATGTACTCGCCCTTGTAGCCCAGCGCGATGACGAATTCCTCATGCCCGAAGTGGGCGTAGTGCTTCATGATGTGCCAGAGGATGGGATGGCCGCCGATCTCGACCATCGGCTTCGGCCGGATCTCGGTTTCCTCAGCCAGGCGCGTGCCCATGCCGCCGGCCAGAATGGCAACGATCGGTTTCTTGGCCATGATCCTCCCCGGTGCCCCCACCGCAGGTCAACGATCCCGAAAACTGGTTTCATTCCGGAAATTGGACCGGAACATTATAGCATAAGTCGGTCTGGTCGCAAGCGATATAAAACCTATTGTGTGCTTTTTTGACCTTTACGACTATGCTCCAGGTGCCGCACCAGCCGGCGGCGGCGCTCGCGGCTCTCTTTTCAAGTCCTTGTTTTACATGAGACTAGATGAAACCCGGCAAATCGTGAACCGGTATTTGCCGTTCTTCTCCTGCGGGATCCGGTCGGCCGGGAACAGATCCACCGCCATACCCTGACCCAGGATATCCCGAAGGGTGTCCGTCAGCTCCCGCGCCACATCCGGGCCCCAGCCCGGCCCCGGCACCAGGTTGACCTGCAGCCGCAGCGGCGCGTCCTGCACGATCTGCATCTGACGGATGCCCGGCAGCTTCGTCAGCGTGTTCTCGATGATCGAAATGCCCTGCACGCGGTAGCCACCCTCGGCCCACAGGAAATCGGCCGTGCGGCCGGTCACCTGTTCCATCAGCGGCAACCCCCGTCCGCAAGCGCACACGCGGTCCGAAGGGACGCCGCGATCGCCCAGTTCGTAGCGGATGAGCGGCATGCCGAAGTTGATCAGTTCGGTCACCACGAGACGGCCGTCCTCGCCGGGAGCGCAGGGCGTGCCGTCGTCGCGCAGGAACTCGGTGATGACGTGGTCGGCGTTCAGGTGCAGGCCGCGGTGCTGCTCGCACTCGCAGGCGATCAGGCTGACTTCCTCGCAGCCGTAGCGGTTGGTGACCGGGACGCCGCAGACGTCCTCGATCACGCGGCGTTCGGGCTCCAGCAGCATCATGCTGGTGGCCACGACGCCCGAGGGGTTCAGCCGCCGCCCGTGGTCCCGCAGGTACTCGGCCAGGATGAACAGGGAATGGGCGTGGCCGAAGAGCAATCCGGGCTTCAGCCGGTCCCACTCGACCAGGAAACGCTCCAGTGCGGGCTCGTCGATCCGCATCGTGTCCAGATAGATGATCCGGTCCTTGAGGGCCGCGCGCAGCTTGTTCTTCAGCGACTTCGGCACGGGCGGATTGCCCCACACCGCGGCCGTGGGCTGGCCCAGACGCCAGCCCGACCATTCGTCGGAGCGCAGGGCGGCGGCGTGGCGGCGCTGGATGCCGGGCTCGTCGCAGTAGATCTCCAGAGAGACGCCCGTCGAACCCCCGGTTTTCGCGCGGCGCAGGTCCTGCTTCCGGT
>JFJP01040688.1_pt1 | contig 11016 bp, 19 predicted proteins | sample 431651 | NCBI WGS metagenome assembly JFJP01 (sample SAMN02602958, study PRJNA72255) | Microbial mat metagenome, whole genome shotgun sequencing project. | biome: fresh water; feature: sink hole; material: water; isolation source: purple microbial (photo- and chemosynthetic) mats found in...
GCTACCGTTCTTTGTTCACCAGTATATTTTCTATCTTCTTTGCATGATCGTGTTTCTTTTTTCGATTTCATTCCAGCCGATAAATTTTGTCTATCAGTCAAAAGGTTTAATGTTTTTGGCTTCCCTTTTGAAAATATAAACATATACTCAAATACGTCATAATATCTGCCCTCTGTTGGTGCTTGCGGGCTTGGTTTTCTCCAAATCATAGTATCATATAATCTGAACCCTACTTGTTTAAAAAACAGTGCCTGTTCAAATGATACCGTGCTTTCGCCACCGTCAATACATTGGTCTTGGCATATCCAAACTAACACTCCACCGTTTTGCATTTTAGCATAAGCCAATTCCGCAAAAGAATGAAATCAGGCATTCGTGCCATTGTTTCGAGGTTGCTCTCGTTGTAATTTTTGTTTATCTCTATCATTTTGAAAAGATTAAGAAACTTACTGCCAGTAACACTCACCTATGAAATAAAGCTGTTATTTGCTCAATTCGAGGTTTATTTTCCAGCATGTACATTTGTTATTATTAAAGTGTTTCGCCCGCAAACCGCTTCATTTCATAGCTGCGATACGTTATAAGCCATATTAAGAAATAGCGTTTCCGTATATTTCAGACTCTTCCTTTACGTCGATAAGTGTTATTTTGGGAAACTCCCAACGGTTGCGATCTGAAACGGTTCTTGTATATGTCTTCTCCATATCGTTAAAAAAATCTTCAATGTCTTGTTTGCTTTTGTTTACATCAACTTCTAAAGTCAATATAATTTGAACTTCTTGTGTCATTTTATTGGTTTTGTTTGTTTGAATAATTAAGAAAATACGGCTTATAACCATGGCCTATACGTTATGTCACAATTGAAAAAATAAACATAGCAACTAAAATTACTATAATTGCATCAGCAACTACTTCGTTTTGTTCGTCGCGTTTGCGTTGTCGGATTGTTTTTTCTTTGTAGTCCATTCTTTTTTGAATTTTGTTACCTCTGATAGTGATTTACACGCCTTAATTCCGTCGGAATAGTCTTTAGTTCCCATTTTTATCTCCTTTCTTGTATATTTCGTCAATCTCGCTACTTCGGCTCGAAGCTACACACGCTGCAAAAGCGATTACCAAAAAGGCTATTGCTCCTATTGAGCAAAGTACAATCAAAATAATGTCTAATATCTGTTTCATCTTCGGTAGTATTTATTGGCTGCTTGTTCGTCGAACTTGCATACCTGGTTATATAACTTTGTTTGAAGGGTGCGGAATGCTATTCTATCGTCGTGGTCTGTATGGCAGCTCCTACACATAATCACAAGATTTTCGGGTTCAGTAACGTATTCAGGCCATAAGCTACGTGGGAGTAAGTGGCAAAGGTCGTTAGCCTGACGGCCACAAAGAACGCAATACTTCGGGTGCAACTTCTTGTACTCTGATAGCATTCGTTCTTTGCGTTTCTGTTTATCGGATTTGTTCATAATTTCTTCTTAAAGTGTTCGTAAACATCTATTTCTGAATTGAAATTGAATAATGCTTTATCTCCTTTGGTTGATTGGTGTTCCTGATACGAGGTTTCATCGGCTGCATGAAGTCTGTCGGTTGTGTATTGGTCTAACCATGACAAAACAAGCGGACCATCTACCCTGAATATATTTCCGTATCTTCCTCGCTTTGCGTTGTTGAAGCATAGTTTAAAATCATCTATTTTCAACCAATAGAACATTTCGAGAATATCATCAGCCAAATTAGCTGTCTGATTATCGTCCATATTCTGCCCTGTATTGTATTGCTTTGCCATATCAGTGAGAATTATCACAAGTATGGCTCTTATAGGCATTAATCCCATTTCTTTGCGGCATGAAGCTACACTTGGAAGTATTGAGTTAAACACTTCATTGTAATTGGCTGGCACTATACTCCTGAAGTACTCTTTCGGCCATTTCGCCAAAACGCTGTAAGTTTGCTCTTTTGTCTTCGGGAGTAAGTCTTCCGGTATTCGTCCTGTTGTTTGGATTTCCGAAATTTGATGCGGATTGTAGATTGCTGTTTCCATTTTTATATACTTGATTCATTTTTTGAGTTAGCGCATTATTGTAAGTTCTTTTCCAATCAATTTCTTTTGACTTTGTAGCTTTCTTGTTTTTCCAACCTGCTTCGGTTGCCCAAAAGTCTTTATAGGATTTACTCATGGAAAGTTTTATATCTAAACTCGGATGAAATTTCTCTCGCTCTGAAAACCATTCACTATCTGCAAGTAATTTATTTGTTGCCCTATTTAATTCCAAAATATAAATTTCAAAATCTGTGCGCCACGTAATATTAGTTTCACTTTTTAATGGAGTTACAATATCTTCATTACCATTACCTATACCATAGCCCCTTGCAAGGGGCTTAACGTCTTGATTTATAAAACTTTCTATATTGTCTATATTGAACTTGTTTTTATACAATTCAAATCTTTTAATTATACCTAAGTGCGCTTTATTTAATTCATTCAAAGGGGTGTTTTTTTGGTGTTTTAAAAAATTCCTTATATATATATATTCCTCTGTTTCATTGAAGATTAAGCCCCTTGAAAGCCCCTTGAAAGCCCCTTTAATTGTTTCTTTTTTAGATGTTAAATCATTTTCTATTCTCTTGTAATTTATTTCATAAAAACCTGCTATATCGCAATTGTCGCACAAATACATAAATAGTAACTTTTCGAATTGCTTTAATTCAGAAAACCAGTTGTCGTTCCATTTTTCTGTGTTAGTATATCTGTATGCCATAATTTTTTAAAATAAAAAAGGGAATAAAATCAAAAGGCGGCCACCTTTATCATTTAATCCCTAATTGTGAACTTGCGTTCAATTTCATTTATCGCATGGCCGTACGATTTTTATTACGCTGCAAATATACTCATATTTTTAAATAATGCAAGTATTGTGCAAGTAATTGTTGAAAGATTAATAGCCTTGCTTTGCGATGCGAAGATTTTCCTTCTCAAAACTCAATAAACTCCGGCAAGCATCCATTTGGTGTTTGCAGGTAGAGTTTAATCTGTCTATCCAATCCACAAGCCTACGCTCTCGCCGTGCTACGCTGTCGACAAGTGCATTTTGTACCTTAGCTGAATACTTTCCGTCAGTAATTCGGGAAATGAGCTGTATCACTTCGCTAAACATTGCCTGATTAAGTATATGCTTTGCTTCTGCAAGCATTAAGCAAGTACGTGAATGATAAGCGGCCAATGTTGCTATACGTTCCGAAATTTCGGCTGTATTGTCGCTTACTTGTATTTCGCAATAGGTTTGTATCTCCTGTGCTTGCGCTTCGAGTTGGTCAATCATAATCTTTTTCAAATAAAATTTTTAAATCCATAATTTGTGTCGCTACTTCCGATTCTTCCAAACAACCAGGCGATTTATCCCAACCGTTGACAAAGAAGATTGCATCGCAACATATAAGCTCTTCGTCATCATCGAAATCAGTTTCAAAATCGTCAAGCTCCTGTTCCTCTAAAAATTCAGCACAAAAAGCGCATACGGTTCTGTTACTTACTTCGCACAATTCAGAATTGTCAATTTCCTCTCCACATACACTACATTCGGTATATGGGTAGTCTTCGTTACTTTCCGCTTCCATATTTGTGAATAATGATTTTGTTTTGTGCCTTTTGGCGGTTATTTATTATAAATTTCTTTGGCTGCTTCCTGAATATCTTCAACTGTAGCTGATTGGTGCAATTTCAAAAAGTCAATCAGCGCAGCTCTTTTCGGGGTTTTACTATACGAATCAATTGAAACATTCGGTTTGTCTTCGTTGAATGCTTCGGGTAATACCTTTCTTCTTATCAGTTCCCTGATAAGGTATCGTGTGCCTATCTCGTCGATATAATCTTCGAGGTCAATATCTACCATTGCCATATTACGCTGTTTTAGATTGATGTAAACGGATTAGTTGTGAGTTATCGCCTTTGTTGTCGTAGTAGAAGTCATTGCATTGCTGTTCCGATAAATGGCTATTGATTGAACCTCTTTGGTGTGCGAATCCTCCGGATGCTTCAATGCGATGAATAGTGTCCCATACGGTATCTTCGTTGTAATTACTTTCAATAGCGTACACATTATAATTTTTAGCCGCGATGCCTTCGAGTGTAAATGTGTCGGTTGCCCGGAAGTACTTAATACCCAAAAAATCCAACCTTACAAATATGTTTTCGATGTCGTGGTAGAGCTTACCGATTGATATTTTGAAGTAGTTGTAGTCGTACCATGTATTAAGTTCCAATACATCTACATTCCGTATTCCTTCGAAGTACGGTAGGAGGTATTCGGCTATTGCAAACCGTATAGTAGGTCGTTCGTAAGATAGTTTCTTGATAGTAGCCATATTCATGTGGTCGCCATGAGCGTGAGTGATAATTACTAACTTCACATCTTTTGAATACTTCTTTATCTTCGAATAAGGAACGCCACAGTCTATCATAACCGTGTTGTAGGCTATTTCGCAGTTGCCAGCACTTCCACTGGCAACCACGTTATAGATTGAATTGCTTAAACTCATTATATCTGAATTTTCTTCGGCTGTTCGGGTTGTTGTTGTTTCGGTTCGTCCTGTGGAACAATAACAGCATCTGTAAACGAGCGATTTCCTTGTGGTTCATGTTCTTGTTCGTTGTCAACTTCCATTGCCTTTGCAAATTCGGTTGTCATAAGTCCGTAAGTACCTAACAATGCTTTGAGAACTGTTTTAAGTGCCATTTTCGGACGTGCCAAAGGGTCGCTCCATTTGCTTTTTGCCGATTTATACTGAATATCGGATGCATACATTTTCGAAAAACGGATAGCGTGTTGTTCGATTTCTGCTTCACTCATGTAAAGATTAGCGGTAAAACCATTCATAAGTTCCAAATAAGCATTGTAGCCTATTGTCTTTCCTTCGGGGTTATCGCCCAAAAATGTAAGTTCGCCGGTTATCTTATTGCGTTTAATCTCGCCTTCTTTAATCTCGGTGGCGTTAATGAACTTGTAAGCTCCGGTGCGGATAGCTAATTGAATCAGTCCTTTATACCCAATTTGGAACGATGGAACGCCTTTGTACGGAATAATGTACGCATATCCTAAGTTTTTATTCAAAGGAAGATTGAGTGATGTTGCGTTCATTGCACACTTCATAAGTGCTGCTGGGTCGCACAATGCAAGATTAGCATCGGCATCGGCCATTGCGATTAAGTTACTTACAAACTCTGCCTTTTTTTCGGCTAATGTTTGTTCGAGGAAACGCGCGGTAGATGCACCACCTAAGAATTGTCCGATTGTCTGTTTTGGTTGCGTTGTTGCAACTTGATTGTCTGCCATAATGATTAAATGTTTTTGTAATTATAATTATTTGATTTCAAAAATTCTCCCAATGCTCTTAACTGTGTCATAGTGCCTGTAACCTCAAAGGATGCTGATACTATTTCTTCTTTCGTTTCAATTACCGGAGCTTGAAGTGGTGCTTCGGCTGCTTTCTTTGCTTCGGCATCCTTGATTATCTGCCCCAGTGGTTTGATAGGTTCTTCCGGTTTTGCTTCGGCTGCTTTTTTCAGTTTTACAAGCTCCTGAACCTCGGCTATTTTTCTTTGGAAAACATCCTTTGTAGAGTTGTTCAAAAAGTCCTCCGTGATGTAAATGTCATTATCGTACTCGTAAGTCCGGGTAATGTCGCGATATATCATCGGGATTATTCTCAAAACTGCTGTACGGCGGTTAATTTCGGCAAACTTCAATCGCTCGGCTTCCAGTCGTTCGGCTTCTTTGCGGTCTTGTACGTATTTAATCGCTTTAGCGGCATTTAAAGTCTTTTTGTATTCCACAAGTATCTCTGCCTTATGATTCTGTGTGTCGATAAGGCTTAATTCGTCCACTACTTTGCTTACAAATGCTGTGATACGATCCTTGTAGCTTTTCATGCTGTCGGATAGTTTCACTTCAATACCTAAGTGATTCCACTGTAAGAAATCAATTCCTTCAGCTACGCAAAGTTCGTTGAAGTACGATTGAATTTCGGCTAATGTATTGGCCTTAATTCTGTCTTCCACCTCTGCAATTTTGTCTTTCAGCATTTCAGTGGCGTTCTTGTACTTATCCGATACTTCGGACTTGTAAACGGCTTCCAACTCGTTGTAAGGAGTTGTTACGGCTTCTTTAATCGCCTTGCGCTGTGCTTCAAACTCTGCCAATTCCTTGTTGAGTTCTGTTCGGAGCTTTTTAAGTGAAGATACTGTGTCTTCGGTTGCTACTTGCCCTTCAATGTTGAGGGCTTTAATTCTCTCGGTTACGCTTTCACCAACTGCGTATAGGTCATGTTTAATGACTGGTGCTGTGATTAATTGAATTTGATTCATACTCTATTTATTTTATCTATCTTTGTGAACTTTATCGTCGATGTAGTCATCGTATGCCTGTTGGTCGAAGTCGTCATCGTCCCACGGCGTATCATATCCTATTATTTCCATGATTTTTAAATTTGATTTGTGGTGTATCTCGATTCGAACGAGTTGAACGCTAAGTCGGAAACTACCGACATAATTACGAACCTATTTCAGAACATTCCCAGAATGTATCATACACCGTTTTGCTGTTTATGGCATTTCACCAAAGGTTGCAGTCCTATGTTTTTGCTTTTAATCTACAATAGTAGAAATTATAAAACCTTGTCTCTTGTCATTTTTAGCGCATTTCACGCAACGTTCTCAACAAACGATTACCCTTTAATCGGCATTTCACCGTAAGCGGCTATATTCTATTACCTCGAACCTTCATAGCTTTCAATCCGTGCTATTTTCGGGGCTGTTTTTAGTATCAATATGTCAAAGAACGATGATAGTGTGGCTAAGGGCGTTTCCGTGCCCTTTCGCCTTAAAATTGAAGTATGCGTAAGTAGCGAAGTGTTTGTATTGCTACGAATGTGGCGATAAAGGATATAAACATTGCCGGAATAATGCGGCTCTGAAAGTGGCGATATAACCACTGTGTGAATTTTGCTTTCATGTGCGTTGGTATTTGTTGATTAATCGTTGTGTGCGTGTTGTTATCTTTGTATCTACCGTGGCGTTGATAGCCGTTTTCAGTTCGTTGATAAGCCGTTGGTTTTGCTCGGCGAGCTTTAGGAGTTTTGTATATGCGTCCATACTTCGTGTATAAATTTTCGTCCTTTTTCTGTCCAAACTGTTAGCATATTAGTTCCTGTTTCACCGTTCGCTTTGGTGTAGTGGTGTGTCTTAGTTCCTGTGTAGCCTTTATTGCAGTGCTTTTCGGTTAATACCCATTGTCCGTTACGGCTCATAAGTATTCTTGCATCTCTCAACTTACGATTCATTGTTATAGCAGTTGTTCCCAATTCCTTTGCTATTTGGTCGGCTACATAAGTTGTTTTCGATTGAAGTACAGTATCGAAGTATTCCGCTTTGGGTGCTATTTGTGCAATTTCCCTTAATTGTAGGTCGTTTTGATACTGTAAGCGTTGTTTTTCTTGTTTCGCTTGTTCAAGTCGGTTTTGAAGTACCAACATTGCTTGTGCAATTACTTCATCGTCATTGCTGATTGTAGTTACTCCGGTGCGAAGTAGTTCTTTGATTCTGTCGTTTGCCCAAATTGCAAATGAAGGGGATAGCCAACGAGCAAATTCAATCGCAACATCTTCTTGCATCCATGTACCAACTCCGTTGATTGTTTCAATCATTTCTGACCTGTGGGATTTTCTCACAGCTTCCAATTCTGTTAGAAAATTTTCGGTAGATGGTAATCTTAAAAAGTCAACCGGACGTTTTCCAAAACCCTGCGCCATTTCTGTTGCCGAAATAAATACAACTCCATTTTCGTTTTTGAACGTTACCGGAGTTTCGTTGTAGTTGAAAATTTGTAGTGCTTCCATGATTACTTGATTCTTTTAATAGAAATGTGGTAGTCTGATTCGGTTTTGATAGAGTATCGTTTTTTGCACTCGTCTTTGATTCTACCTATTGCAGTTTTGATACTTGCACGTTGATAGCGCGGCGCATTCACACTTCCGCCTACAGTTAAGTTTTCCAGCGTATTTTTTACTGGCATTAATTCAATAATCTTTGTTAATTCTTCGCTCATAATGGATATTTTTTAAAATTGTATATTATATTTGCTGTCTGATTTCAATTGGTTGCTTGTCTTATCATATTGATTGCTTGTTTCCTTTTGACTTTGCAAATATAGGGCATTGATATATACTACGCAAATAATATATAGCTTTGCAGTGTTAAATTTACTTAACGTAATTCTATATGTCTGTAAAACAACGCATTAAAGATTTCATTAAGTACAAAAATATTTCTGTAAGGAGTTTTGAAAGTGCTTGTGGATTGTCTTATTCGTATGTAAATAGTATTAGGGTTTCCATTCAACCAGACAAAATAAATAGCATTGCCATTGCTTACCCTGACTTAAATACAGGGTGGCTACTTACAGGCGAAGGCGATATGATAAAAGGTAGTGTAGTTTCTGCTCCGGTTCCTGAATATGTATCGAATTATAAGGATAAATACTTGGATGCTTTAGAGCAACTTAATACTGTTCGGGTGGAATTGTCTGAAGCAAAAGAAGAAATTAATAGACTAACGCACATACTAAATTCTGCAAAGGAAGATACGCCAAATGTTCCGGGGAGTGTAAGGGGTGCAAAAGCAGGTTGATATGCTATGCTTCGCCATTATTAACGAGAGTGCTAACGAGGTTTAGTGTTGTTTTAGGATTGGTAAAAACAGAGCATATATAATAAGATATGAAATGGATTAGGTGTTTATTGAAAAGCGGTCAAGTGCAAGCAATAAAGTACAATATTATTGTTTCGGTATTTTTTGGAGTATCGGCGTATATAATATCCTTTTTGTCCGGTAGCACAATAACCCCAATTGAAAGCGGAATTACTATTAGTGCTGTAATGATGGTCCCAACGATTTTTATTCTGCCATTATTGATATGCAGGATATATGTAGAGTTGAAATATAGGAATACCAATGTAGATGCTTCAGAAACACAGGAGTTTGACATTATGAAGATAGTAAACGTTGTTTTGGTTGCATTAATGATATTGATTGGTTCTTTCGTGTTTGATAGAAATAGGCATCCGAATGAATCCGACAAAGATGATATGTATTTAATTTACTGACATGGAACTAAAGGATAGACTTAAAATACTAATGGACGAAAACAAAGTTACAGCCTACGAGGTGTCTTTGCACACTGGCATTGAGCAGTCCACCATAGGTCGCATACTATCCGGCAAAACCAAACGCATGATTAAGCCCACAAAAAAAGCATTGTGTCTGTATTTCGATGTAAATGAGAAGTGGTTAATTTCGGGCGTGGATTATAAAACAAAATACTTCGAAGCACAAATACGAATAAAGGAGTTGGAAGCGGAAATTGAAAAACTTAAAACGCTGATATAAAGATACTTTCAAAAATACAGCAGTACATTAATCGGTACATAAAGTACATAGAAACTCTAACACAAAATAAAATTTCATATTTGATTATCAGATAGTTATAAGCAAATTTAAGGGGTTTGAACAATCCCATTCTGCGCACAAACATTTATAACACGCTGATATTCAGTATTGAAAATGTAAACGGTACATAAAACAGTACATAAAATGAATAATCAAAAGTACACATATCCTAAACTTTGTACGCGCTCAGGCGATATTACGAAGCAATGGTATGTGTATTTTAATTTTACGGAAGATGGTGTAAAAAAACAAATTCGGGTTAAACGTGGGTTGAACCTTGTCAAAGATTTAAAGGAGCGTAAGCGCGAAGCGGCAGCACTCCTTCAGGCTGTTATTATTGATCTGCGGAACGGTTGGAATCCTATTACTGATATGGTTGAAGCGGAACCGGTCAATAGAACCGTTACGGAAGCTCTCAATTCAATCTTAGCACTTAAACAGTCTACTATTACCGTCAGAAGCTACAAAACGTATAAGGACGAAATAAACCTATTTACAAAGTGGCTCGTATCTAAGCGTTATGATAAACTTTATGTTCACAACTTCACCGATGCTCATGCAAGGCAATATTTCGATTACCTAATTTTAGAAAAGAAGTATAAAGGTAAAACATTCAACGGCCATAGGTCAAACTTAAATGTGTTTTTCAATGCGCTTGTCGAACGAAAAGAACTAAAGGAAAGCCCACTGAAAGGAATTAAGAAAAGGCCGGAGGAACGTGGTAAAAATACAACCTTTTCAAAATCGGATGAAGCAAAGTTTATTGAGTACGCCAAAAAACATGAATTGAATTTCTATTACGCTACTCGTTTTATAAAATACTGTTTCTTTCGAAGGTCGGAGCTTGTCGGAATTAAAGTAAAAAATATCCATTGGGAAAATAAGACTATTGTAGTCGATTCTGAAATATCGAAAAGTAACAGGCAGGAAAGTATCACTATTTCTAAATCGCTCGAAAAAATAATCTTAGAAATGGGTATTTTGGATTTACACCCGGAAACGTATATTTTTAGTGGTGGAAGGAATTGCTTTGAACCGGGACCAACTAAAAAGAAAAGGGTCGATGATTTTTCGGATAAACAGAATGAAATAAATAAGATTTTGGGAATAACACAAGGAACGTTTTATAGTTTCAAGCACACTGGAGTATGTGAGTTGTATAATCTGACAAAAGATGCTTACAGTGTTATGCGCCAATGTAGGCATACAGATTTAAAAATGACACAAATATATTTGAGGTCGCTTGGTCTTGGGGTGAATGAAGATGTTAGGTTGTGGTAATTTTGACTAACACTTAGTGTAAATTAAAAAAGTCCTCGTTTCGCAACGAAGACTTTCAAACACTAATCTAATTTATACACATAAAAAATTATTGTAACACAAACTCTCTCCAATTTCCTGTTACCCACTTCCAATTTCGAAACACAAAATTCCGATCCATACGATTAGTAATGGTTGTGTTTCTATCTTTGAGGGTTGTAATGGTTTGATTCTTTGATTTAATCGAAATATCCGCA
>JFJP01005974.1_pt1 | contig 11014 bp, 13 predicted proteins | sample 431651 | NCBI WGS metagenome assembly JFJP01 (sample SAMN02602958, study PRJNA72255) | Microbial mat metagenome, whole genome shotgun sequencing project. | biome: fresh water; feature: sink hole; material: water; isolation source: purple microbial (photo- and chemosynthetic) mats found in...
GGGCGCAAGCCGCCCACTGGCTGGAAGGGTTCACCCGCCGAACAGGTGGTCAATCTGGACACGCTGACCGAAGCCGCCGTGATACTGGACTCCACCGCTCGCGAAGCTGCGCGGCTGTACCCCAAGAATGCCAATGTGGCCGCCACCGTATCGCTGGCCGGTCTGGGACTGGATGCCACCCGCGTTCGCCTGATTGCCGACCCCGCAGTCACCGAAAACATCCACGACGTGCAAGCACGAGGTGCCTTTGGCGAACTGCACATCACCATGCGTGGCAAGCCCTTGGCTGACAACCCCAAGACATCTGCGCTCACTGTGTTGTCGGCACTGCGCTTTTTGCAAAACCGCGGCACGGCACTCACCATCTGAGGTCTTTGATGACGGAAAAATTGCTAACGCTGATCTCGGGCGAATGGCGCGATGCCAGCGGCCCCGAATACACCACCGAATACCCGCACGACGGCAGCACTGTAGCCAGCTTGCACGCTGCTACGGCAGCCGATGTGGACGCCGCAGTACAGGCCGCCGAGCGCGCCCGAATACAACCCGCATGGGCCAACCTCAAACACCACGAGCGCGCGGGCATGCTGTACCGCATAGCCAGCGGCATCCGTGAGCGCAGCGAGGAACTGGCCCAGCTGCAACGTCTGGACAACGGCAAGCCCATCAAGGAATGCCGCGCGCTGGTGGCCAGCGCCGCAGGCACATTCCAGTTTTTCGGTGCCGCCGCGGAAACATGGGAAGAAACCATCACCCCCGCGCGTGGCGACTTTTTAAGTATGAGCGTGCATGAGCCCTTGGGCGTGGTGGGTGCCATCACGCCGTGGAACAGCCCCATTGCCAGTGAAGCCCAAAAGCTGGCCCCAGCGCTGGCGGCAGGCTGCGCCATGGTGTTCAAACCCGCAGAAATCACGCCGCGCATGGCCATTGAGCTGGCCAAGATTGCACAGCAAGCCGGTGTGCCCGACGGCATCATCAGCGTGCTGCCCGGCAAAGGCAGTGTGGTGGGCGACGCGCTGGTCAAGCACCCGCTGATCAAACGCATTGCCTTTACCGGCGGCACCACCGTAGGCATGGGCATTCAACGCTTGGCTGCTGAAAAGTTGATGCCCACGTCGCTGGAACTGGGCGGCAAGTCGCCAACAATAGTCTGTGCAGACGCCGACCTGGACCACGCTGTGGCGGGCGTCTTGTACGGCATTTTCAGCTCCAGCGGCGAGTCGTGCATTGCAGGTTCGCGCGCGTTTGTGCACGCCAGTGTTTACAAAGAATTCAAAGAGCGTTTGCTTTCCGCCGTGAAAAACCTGCGCGTGGGCGATCCGTCGCGCGAGGACACCCACATGGGCCCGCTGGTCAACCTGGGCCACCGCGTATCGGTAGAGCGTTATGTGCAAATGGGACGCGACGAAGGCGGCACCGTGTTGTGTGGCGGCGCACGCCCCACCGGCGGTTACTTTGATGGCGGCAGCTATTACCTGCCCACCATTTTTGAAGGCCTGCCCAACAGCGCACGCATGTGCCAGGAAGAAATCTTCGGCCCCGTGCTGGCCCTGCTGCCCTGGAGTGACGAGGCCGATCTGGTGGCCCAATGCAACGACAACATGTTCGGCCTGGCCTCGGGTATCTGGAGCCGGGACTTTAAAACCGCCTGGCGCATCGGCCGCGCATTGCAAACCGGCACCGTGTGGGTCAACACCTACAAGGTGTTCTCCATCAGCACGCCGTTCAGCGGGGTGAAGATGAGCGGCTACGGCCAGGAAAAGGGCCGCCTGGGCATTCTGGAATACACCAGCCAGAAGAGCTTTTACTGGGGTCTGAACGAATCGCCCATGCCCTGGGCAGGGTCCTGACCATGGACCTTGGTATTGCCGGAAAAAATGCACTGGTATGCGGCGCCAGCGCTGGCCTGGGCTACGCGTGTGCACAGGCTTTGGTACGTGAGGGTGTTTTTGTAGTCATTGTGGCCAGAACCCCCGAACCACTTGCGCAAGCAGCTATCAATTTGAGAGCGATTGGCGGTGGGCAAGTGACCACTGTGGCGGCTGACGTTACCACCGCAGAGGGCCGGGAACGCATTTTTGCCGAGCACTCCGACTTTGACATCGTGGTCACCAACGCAGGCGGCCCGCCCACCGGCGACTTCCGCCAGTGGGACCGCGACACCTGGCTGCGCGCACTGGACGCCAACATGCTGGCCCCCATAGAACTCATCAAAGCCACGGTGGACGGCATGATGGCGCGTGGCTTCGGGCGCATCGTCAACATCACCTCCAGCGCGGTGAAGGCGCCCGTGGACGGCCTGGGCCTGTCCAACGGCGCGCGCAGCGGCCTGACTGGCTTTGTAGCAGGGCTGGCACGGACCACGGTGGCCCAGGGCGTAACCATCAACAACCTGCTGCCCGGCACTTTTGACACCGCACGCCTGGCCAGCAACTTTGCTGCACAGGCCAAACGCGAAGGCACCACGCCCGAGCTGGCGCGCAGCAACCGACTGGCCAAACACCCGGCACACCGCTTCGGCCGCGCAGACGAGTTGGGCCACACCTGTGCCTACCTGTGCAGCATGCACGCGGGCTACATCAACGGGCAAAGCATCCTGATAGACGGCGGTTCGTTCCCCGGCGTCTTCTAGTCTTTTCACCTCTTTTTACCGGAGCGTTTTCATGGCAGGTTTACACATAGGCATCGTGGGTGCAGGCGTTGGTGGTTTGACGGCAGCTATCGCCTTGCAAAAGCAAGGGCACCGCGTGACGGTGTACGAACAATCGGCCAAGTTTTCGCATGTGGGGGCCGACATCAACCTCACGCCCAATGTGGTGCGTGCACTGGACGGCGTGGGGGTGGGCCCGGGCATACGCCGCACCGGCGCACGGCCCACGTTCCGCATCAGCCGCGACTGGGACACGGGTCTGGAAACCTCCCGCCTGCCCATGGGCGACACGGCAGAAAAGCTTTACGGCGCACCGCAGCTCACCATCCACCGCGCCGACATCATTGCCGCGCTGGCCGAGGTGTTTCCGCTGGAGAACATCCAGTTCAGCAAGCGCCAGAAAACCGTGAGCGAATCCGACCGAGGCGTCACCCTGTTGTTTGAAGACGGCACACAGGACACCGTGGATCTGGTGGTGGGCGCCGACGGCATTCACTCCCGCGTGCGCACGGCGTTGTTCGGTGAAGAGTACCCACGCTTTACCGGCGTGGTGTCGTTCCGCGCCGTAGTGCCTACCGAGCGCGTGCAGAACGTGCCCGAGATTGAAGCCTTCACCAAATGGTGGGGCCCCAACCCGCAGAGCCAGATCGTGACCTTTCCACTCAACAGCGGCAAAGACACTTTCATCTTTGCCACCACCGGCCAGGACTCCTGGACCGAAGAGTCGTGGACCAGCCCCGGCGATGTGGATGAACTCCGCGGCTTCTACAAAGACTTTCACCCCGACGCGCGCGCCCTGCTGGACGCCTGCGACTCGGTGCTGAAAAGTGCGCTGTACGAGCGCGAGCCACTGGCGCAATGGTCACGCGGCGCGGTCACCCTGCTGGGTGATGCCTGCCACCCCATGTTGCCCTTTATGGCGCAAGGCGCAGGCATGGCCATTGAAGACGCCGTGGTACTGGCCCGCAGCCTCAGTGGCGTCAATACCAAGGCGCAAATAGAAAAAGGGCTTGCGACCTACACCACCGCACGCCAGGAACGCACGGCCAAAATCCAGATCGGTTCACGCGGCAACCAGTGGATGAAGACCCAGGGCAATGCAGATTGGGTTTACGGCTATGACGCGTGGAATGTGCCGCTGCAACCGGCCAGGTAGTGCCTAAAGATCGAGCACCAGTCTCTTGCTCTTGCAACCCGAAACGCACACCATCATCACTGTGCTGGTAGTTCGCTCTGCGGGGGTCAAGATGGAGTCGCGATGGTCGACTTCACCCTCGAGGACGCGGGTTTCGCAGGACCCGCATATGCCTTCTTCGCAGCTAAATGGAATGAATACGCCCGATGCGATGAGCTGCTTGTGCAAGGTGGTGTCGGGAGTCACTTCAAACGTCTTGCCGCTACTTCGCAACTCGACGGTGTAGCTTGCTTTGGCATCGGCTGACGCTGCAACCTCTACGGCGCTGAAGCGTTCAATGTGCGCCTGCGTATGGCCCAGAGAAGCACAGGTCTTCTCAAAGTTGTCCAGCATCACGGATGGGCCACAAGCGTAATAGTGTTCCGTGGCGTTAACCGCGCGGCGTCCCAGCAGGGCGGTGAGGTCGGGCGGGCCGCCTTTTTCATCGTCAAAATGCCAGGTCACGGGCACATCCAGCGCCTCGATGTCGGCAATAAACGCCGCACTTTTGCGCGAACGCGCAAAGTACAAAAACTCAAAATTCTTGCCCAGATCTTTCAGGCGCTGCGCCATGCTTAGCAAGGGTGTCACACCAATGCCACCAGCCACCAGCACCGAGTGCGAGGCGTCTTCGTGCAAGGGAAAGTTGTTGCGTGGCGTGCTGATTTTTAGCAGCTGGCCCACGCGCAGTTGCTCGTGCACGCAACGTGAACCGCCCCGGCTGGCGCGGTCTTTCAAAACACCCACCACGTAGCGGTGCTTGTCTTGGGTACTGTTGCTCAGCGAGTAGCTGCGCACCAACCCATTGGGCAGATGAATATCGATGTGTGAGCCTGCCGTGAATTCCGGAAACACGGCACCTTCGGCCGGTCTGAACTCGACACTGATGATGTCCTCTGCTTCAAAACGCAGCGTTTGGACATACGCTTTCAAGGAACTCTGCATTGCTGCGCTTCTTGTTGGTTGGGTTCACGACTTGGTGGTTTGGCGCTCGATTTGCTGTTTGGCCAGGCTATTCCAGATTCGGCGCACCCGAACCAGCCCCATGTCGTGAGAGTACAGGAACTCGCGTTGGTTGGCGTCAGGCTCCATGGCTTCTACGGCCACACGGTCTTGCTCCAGCACATTCCAGTGGCGCTGCTCTAGGCGGTTTTTGTACAGGAAGCGGTAGGTGTCGCGTTGCCAACCCGAGAGCTTACGGCAACGCCAGAAATATACCCCCGAGACATTCTTGGCTATCGGCACGCAGGCGCCGATGATGGTGAAGTTTCCACCGGGACCGCCGGTCTTTGGATAGGGAATTTCCAAACGCATCAAATGGATGCCTGAATCTATCCATTCGGACCAGTCAAAGTTCACATCGCGCTGGCCTTTTTTCTCAAAGAAATAGCCGTTTTCAGTCTCGCGAATTTGGAATTCAGCCGAAATGTCTCCCTCTGACATGGTGTGCGACTGTTTATGCAGATAAGCACCATGCATCGGGTCCATGACGTTTTCAATGACATAGCGGTAGTCACAGCCCCATTCCACGTAGCAAAGAAACGAGTTCCATTCGGGCGATGTCAGCTGTTCGGGCAAGTTCAGCGGGGGTGGCGTGTCAATGTTGACGTTGCTGTTGTAGATGAAGATGGTGTCGTTGCGCTCTTCGAGGTGAAAGGCAAGCGTCGCGCGTGAGCCTTCGAGCTTGCAGCCAGGGCTGCCCGGCACGCGGGTGGTGGTGCCATCGCAGCGCACTTCTACACCGTGGTAAGGGCAGCCGAGGCGGTCGCCCAAAATGACTCCGAGCGACAAGGGTGCGCCGCGGTGCGGGCAGTGGTCTTCCAGCGCATGGACCACTCCGGACTGGTCGCGCCAGACCGCAATTTTCTTGCCCAGGCGACGCAGTGAGACAGGTTTTTCCTTGATGAACGACGAGGGGCACAGTGGAAACCAGTAGTCCAGCAGGCCGTTTTCCAGAACCTGTTCCACCGGGTTGCTTTGCATGTTGATGACAGATGTGTTCATGAACGTTTCTTCATTGGGTTTGTGGTTAAGCGCCTAAGCGAGCCATTTCTTTTTTGAATGTTTCTCCGATCCATGGTTCTCCGTTGGGCGCAGGAGGTCCGGAGACGTTGAGGTAGGCCACCAGTGCTTCGAGTTCGTGGATGCCTTGGGCATAAGCACGCTCAATGGAGTCACCCAGCAGGCTTTCATGGGCCGTAGGCTCGGCGCTGCGCGTCTGGTGGGTTTCGTTGTAGAGGGCTTTGGGGTGCATGTCAGTCCTTTGGGGGTTTGCGGCGATGGCGTCTGTTTCTACGTTTTGTCAGTGAGGAATTTGCCGGTCGGCGCGGAGGCGTCTTTTTGGCGGCGCGTGTTGCCGTCTATGCCGCCTTTGATCGCCCACTCTGCAAAAACGGTCGGCCCGGGCGTGAATTCCCGTGGCTGCCATTCAGCGGTAAGTTCGTCTTCGTCGGTGTAGTACTCCACCAAAGCCCCTGCCGGGTTGTTGAAGTACCAGAACATGGCCGATGAGATGGGATGGCGGCCTGGGCCCAGATCGGTGGCCCATCCGCAGCGCGACATGTGCATTCCACCACCCACCACTTCGTGCAAGTCCCTTACTGCGAATGCCACATGGTTGAGGCCTGCTTTGGGCGTGGGTAGCTGCAGCAAAAACAAGTCGTGGTGTCCCCCCTCTGCCGCGCAACGCAAGAAGTGGCCGCGCCCGGGATAGCGGTCTGATAGGTGGAAATCGAGTACATCCTGGTAGAACTCGGTGGTGGCGTTCAGGTCGAGCACAAAGAACACCACATGCCCCACTTCAACAGGCGTTGCCCGGTCGTATGCCGGCGCCGGTTGGTTCACACGACCCCGTTCTGCCCATGTATTGGTTTTGGCACAAGCCAAATCCAGCTTTCGCTTGACGGATAGTTGGACCCCGACTGAAATTCCGTTGGGGTCCATACAGCCTAAGCGTTGCCCGGCCTCTTTATATCCTGCTTGCGCTGCCATGCGGGTGCGGTAGAGGTCCAGATCAGCTTGGGATTCCACACCCCACACCACCTCGCGTAGTGTGGGGTCGGGCTCGATGCCTTTGGGTAGTCCTGGTGTGTTGGTATGGGCTACGCGCACCCGGCAGCCATTGAGGGTTTCGAAGGTTAACTCTTGCGTTGTTTCGGCGACCAGCGTCAGTCCCCAGTCCAGAAAGAACTGCCGGCATGTGGTCAGATCTGACGCGCCAAAGGTGATTTCGTCAATCCCAGCAATAGACATGGTTTGATCCTGCCGATTCAGCGTTTGACTTTGGACAGCGGGTGCGATGGCGGATAAGTGGGATTGGTGGGTTTGGGCGTACCCACAATCACGCACATCAGGGCCTCTTCGTCTCCAATGTTGACGACACCGCGGTACACGCCGACTGGCCACGAAATCAGATCCCGGTCACTAGCTTCGCATTCCCAAGTCTCGCCGTTTAGTTCTGCAATGAGTTTTACCCGTCCGCGCAGCACGAAGAAGACTTCTTCGGCATCGGTGTGGATGTGCAGGGGGCCTTCGGCCCCCGCCGGAAGAATCATGGTCGAAAAGGTGAAGTGCTCTGCGACCACAGTATTGGCATCTTCCTTGACGCCGGTGGCGCCCGTACCGACATAGCGCATCTGGGCGCGGCGGTATTTGGGATCAAAATCAGCCTGAAACTTGAGTGCATCCCAGTCATAGCTGCGGGTTGCACGTGTGGCAACGCGGCTCCTCATCCATTGGGCCAGGTTCATGCCGTCAGGGCATTGGGTTGCGGTCACTATAGCTGCATCTATCATGGCACTATCCTTTTAATTTTGTTTCATATGTGAAACTGCGTTTCTCATATCAACCGAAAAGAATAATCACTGAAATTCAATTCAGTGTCAACAGGTGTTTTACCTGTGGCATGAGAAATGAGGGACAACGCCAACACCGCCCTGATGACTATGCATGCCGGGGCGGGCTGATGTATGCGCGTTGGGGGAAGGCAAAGACAGCGCAGAGGGCGATGTCTTTGAAAAGCGCGAGCCCCGCAGAAGGGGACTCGGTGGCCTATTTTTAAGGGGTGCGCCGGGGAGTCATCGGACCGCGGCCTTCGATGTGGCGGAAGTTGATGCGGCCTTTGCTCAGGTCGTAAGGCGAGAGCTCCAGGGACACGCGGTCACCCGCCAGAATGCGGATGTGGTTTTTGCGCATTTTGCCTGCGGAGTAGGCGATCAACTGGTGACCGTTTTCGAGCGTGACCCGAAAGCGCGTGTCAGGCAGCACCTCGTTCACAACGCCCATCATTTCAATCAGTTCTTCTTTGGCCATGGAGTGGTCCTCTAAAAGTAAATCAGTGGGGCCGCGTAGTGGCGCGAACCCAGTCTATGCCTTGCGCAATGGAAAACTGCGCTGCATCGTCGTGCGAGGCAAATTCATCGTGAAAACGCATCACACGGTCGGTGGACGCACTTCCGCGCCCGCTGGCAATCGATACCTGTGCTGCGTATTGTCCGTCAGGCAGTTGTTTGGGGCATGCCGCAATGCGGTATTTGCCCATGGTGAGGAGAATCTCTTTTGTTGTTGTCGTAAAAATCATGAATAACCGAAAGCTAACACTGGCATGCCCTCATGCCAAAGGTCCCGACCTGTGCCATGGCAGTAACAAAGACACCAGAAGGGATAAAGCAGCTATGCCGTGAGAAGACTAGCGCGACGCAATTGAAGGGCCAGACTGAGCGCCCCTCTGCCGGGGGCGTACACCGTGGCACTAATGCGGTGGTGTGGTCAGTCGCCAAATGCGATCGCGCACTGTAACACGCCCGGGCGAAATCTGCTAATTTGACCGTCGCTCGGGTTAGGATGCCGCCATGAAACCCATTCAACGCATTCACCCGCAAGCCCAATGGTCCGACGCCGTGGTGCACAACAGCACTGCCTATTTTGTGGAGGTGCCCGAGAGTGGCGACACCATGGAAACCCAGGCACTGGCCGTATTTGCCCAGGCCGAACGCACACTGGCCCTGTGCGGCAGCGACAAAAGCCACCTGGTTATGGCCACCATCTACCTCAAGTACATGGCCGACCGAACCGCGTTCAACGCGGCCTGGGAACAATGGTTGCCACCGGGATGCGCTCCGGCGCGCGTTTGTGTCTCTGCAGAAATGGCCAGTCCGGACTATTTGCTCGAAATTGCATTCACGGCGGCAGTTTCTATGCAAAAGTGATCCCAGCCCCCACTGCATATGCGCAAGTAGCTATAAAATTCATAGTATGCCCAGCATCAAAACAGCCCCTCTGACCACCCACGACACCACGCGCATTGACGACGTTCGTATCGGCGCGGTACGCCCGCTCATCACCCCGGCACTGCTCGAAGAGAACCTGCCCGTTTCTGACGCCGCGCAGGCCCTGGTGGAAAGCAGCCGTGCCGCCATCTCGCGCATCCTGAACGGGCAAGACGACCGGTTGATCGTGGTGGTAGGGCCCTGCTCCATCCACGACCACGCGCAGGCCATGGAATATGCACGCCAGCTCAAAGTGCAGGCCGATGCACTGCAGGACGACCTGCTGGTCGTGATGCGCGTGTACTTTGAGAAGCCCCGCACCACCGTGGGCTGGAAAGGCTACATCAACGATCCGCACCTGGACGGCAGCTTTGCTATCAACGAAGGCCTGGAAATGGCCCGCCGCCTGTTGCTGGACATTCTGAATACCGGGCTGCCCACAGGCACCGAGTTTCTGGACCTGCTCAGCCCCCAATTCATCAGCGAGCTGATCAGCTGGGGTGCCATCGGCGCGCGCACCACCGAGAGCCAAAGCCACCGGCAGTTGGCCAGTGGCCTGTCCTGCCCGGTGGGTTTTAAAAACGGCACAGACGGTGGCATCAAAGTAGCGACCGACGCCATTCAAGCGGCTCAAGGCGCCCATGCGTTTATGGGAATGACCAAGATGGGCCAGGCGGCTATTTTTGAAACGCGAGGCAACAACGATTGCCATGTCATCCTGCGCGGCGGCAAGCAGCCCAATTATTCAAAGTCGGATATTGACGCCGCCTGCACACTGCTCAAGGCAGTGGGCTTGCGTGAACAAGTGATGGTGGACCTGAGCCACGCCAACAGCAGCAAGCAACACCAGCGGCAAATCACGGTGGCGGGTGAGGTCGCCGCACAGATTGCCGCGGGCGACCGTCGCATCACTGGCATCATGGTAGAAAGCCACTTGGAAGAAGGCCGCCAGGACATCGTTACTGGCACGCCGCTGAAACATGGTGTCTCTGTGACCGATGCCTGCATCAGCATGGCGCAAACGGTTCCGGTGCTGCAGCAGCTGGCTTTGGCAGTAAAAGCGCGCCGAGCCCTCGTGTAATATGCGCAGTTAGCTATTGAATTGGTAGCATATGAAACTCTGTATTCTGGAAAACGACATTCTTGACGGCGAGCTGACGCAGTCGTACAACGGCTTTGCGTCCATGTTTTTCCGCCTCTTTGAGCGTGCTGGGGTGCAGGGCTGGGACATTGCGGTGTTCAACACCATGCGCGGCGAATACCCGGCATCGTTTGATGCGTTTGATGCTGTGCTGTTGACCGGTAGCCGGGCCGATTCTTTCTCGGATGACGCCTGGGTGGTGGAGCTGCGCAGGCAGGTCACGTTGCTGCTCGAGCAGCGCAAGAAGATGGTCGGTGTGTGCTTTGGCCACCAGTTGATCGCCTTGTGCATGGGTGCCCCGGTGGGGCGTGCGCCCCAGGGCTGGGGTGCAGGCCGCATGACCTACGACTGGCACCGCCAGGACCTTCCCCATTCTGAAGACCGCACCGAAATCTCCCTGCTGGCCAGCCACCAGGACCAGGTGTTTGAACTGCCGGCAGGTGCCACATTGGTTGCCAGCAATGATTTTTGCCCGGTGGCTTCATTTACCGTGGGCAACGAGGTGTTCTGCATTCAGCCCCACCCCGAATTCAGCGAAGATGTGAGTGCCTACCTGCTCGACAAACGCCGCCAATTGTTGGGCGAAGAAAAATACGCCGCCAGCCGTGCCAGCCTGGAACACGGCCATGAAGGTGAGCACGTCGGCCGTATGGTCGTCGCCTTCTTGCAGGCTTAACTGCCCTAACTGTCTTAAGGGCTGCGCATTGCCTGCGCAATAGCTTCTGCATCCAGTGAGCGGGCTGCGCCAAACCCGGCCACCTGCCGAGCCCCCGCCAAGGATA